>Ga0316225_1001077_pt1 | contig 28233 bp, 27 predicted proteins | sample TBH18015metaG_FD_206010 | JGI IMG/M metagenome (GOLD analysis project Ga0316225, IMG submission 206010) | Freshwater microbial communities from Trout Bog Lake, Wisconsin, USA - TBH18015 | ecosystem: Environmental > Aquatic > Freshwater > Lake > Hypolimnion/Profundal zone | place: USA: Wisconsin... | reverse complement strand
GGTTTGAAGGAAGGACTCGAGATCGTGAATGCCGTCGCCGGTTTCAAACAGGAACTTGCCTGGCTGCGGCTCGTGAACGGCCCATGGTATGTACGTGGCGATGCAGTTTCCGCCAGCCTGCCTGAAGAGGTCCATCCGACGCCGCCAGTCGGCTTTGGGAGCGCGAAAGTAGTGCATTTCACCCGCGACGAGGAACTGCTTGCGACCGTCAATCTCAATCGATTGGCGGGTGAAGCGGATGCCGCGCGTCTCTTTCGCAGTGCTGTTGGCCTGCAAGGGAATGGCATGGAGTGCGGCGGGCAACAATGCGTCCAGACTGGTAACTCCCATGGCGGACAGAAACACGCGGCGATCGATCATGAGTGGGGTCCTCTTGTGCTGAATGGATGTATCAGCATGGCATGTGTGTTTAAGTGGCAAGGATAGTGAGTTGCAGTTGGAACTGCAAGGTTCGACGAACGAGAGGCGGCTGGATTGAGAATGCCCAGGATGAGCGTATTGATTTGCTGGGCGGGTGGATGTATCTTCAGTGGTTGCGCGGGGAGTCAAGTGCAGGCGGGCTTTGAGCCGCGCGGAAGGAAGATCGCAATGAAGGCAGCAAGAATGCGGTGGGTTCTGCTGGGAGTTCTGCTGTTGCTGGCCCTGGGTGTGCAGAGGGCTTCTGCCGCTGGCAAGGTGGTCAGGGATGCGGACAAGGGTGGAACGGTACGGCTCAAGGTGGGAGAGACGCTGGAGGTTCGTCTCAAGTCGAATCCCTCCACCGGGTTCATGTGGTATATCCAGGCGAAATCGACGCCTCTGCTCAAGCTGGCCAGCCAGTCGGAGACTGAGCCTACGAAACCGGGCGTGGGGCGGCCGATCTTCCAGATTTTCAAGTTCGAGGCCCGGCAAAGCGGAGAGGGCGTCCTTTTGCTCCACTACGTCCGGTCGTGGGAGAAGCCTGTGCCGGACGAAGAGCAGTTTGATCTGCATGTACAGGTGGAATGACGCTGCCCTGTAAAATCCGATGTAGAGCGCATACAATTCAGGATGAAAATGGCCAAGACAAAAGGAACGATATTTGAGGTTGCGTGCCCGGACTGCGGGGCGATGATCAAGATTGATGCCGCTACCGGCGTGCTGGTGAGTCACACTTCAGCACCGCGCAAGCGCATGTTTGAGGACCTGGAGACGGCTGCGCAGGCGATGCGCGAGCAGGAAGAGCGCAAGGAGTCTATCTTCAGGCAGTCAGTGGACGCGGAAAAGAACAAGGCGGATTTGCTGGAGAAGAAGTTTGCCGAGGCGATGCGCAAGGCCAAAGACGCCCCCGAAGGCAAGCCATTGCGCGACTTCGACCTGGACTGAAAGCAGAGGAGAACTTCCCCTGCGCTTTGATTCAAGCGATACTCAATACACCGTTCCGCGGCCCCAAAGGCCGCCGCTTGGAACGGAAGGAGATGAGATGGTGGTGGTGCCGCTTTTGAAACGAACAAACGAACCTGAGCCAGTTCAGAGCACTCCCCCCGAGCCACATCCAATCCATTGGGTTCGCATCGCCGCGGCGGGAACCTTGATTGCAAGCGGAGCTCTGATGCTGGGTGGCAAGCGCCGCGCCGGCATGGTTGCGGCAGCCACGGGCACATCCCTGGCGCTGCTGGACCAGCAGGAAGCTCTGAGCGCATGGTGGAAGATTCTGCCCAGCTATATTGGCGAAGTCCAGAGGTTGCTGAGCCAAGTGCAGGGCACCGTAGACGGGATTGCCGCGCAGCGCGAGAGGCTGGGGCGCACTCTCGGGCGGTAAGTTTTCTTAGATTCCCAACTGCTCACGGCCCGCTGCGCTGATGCGGTGGGCTGTCCATTTTGGTTCCCAAACCAGATCGACTTCGACTTTACTGATGTCCGGGATGCCGGCGAGGCGGTTGTGTACCTGCTCGAAGATGAGGCCGCTGGCGGGGCACTGCGGGGTGGTGAGCGACATGGTGACTTTGACCCACTGGCGGGGCCACCTGGGCGTTGAGTCGGGGTCTGGGCCGGTGGCGACCGCGTAAATCAGTCCCAAGTCCACAAGGTTCAGCTTAACCTCGGGATCGGAGCAGTCGCGCAGGGCGGTGAGGATGTCGGCTTCAGAGAGCATGCCCTAGTTTTTCCTCTCGACGAGGTAGCGGGCTACGGCTTTGAGGCCGTCCGCACGGACACCGTAGGGATCAAGAGCCGCGAAGGCCTCTTCAATCAGCCGGTCGGCGTCGCGCTGACTTTGCTCGATGCCATATACAGCTGGCCAGGTGGCCTTCTCAGTGGCCTGATCCTTGCCCGCGGTCTTGCCGAGGTGTGCGGAATCGACGGTCATGTCGAGCACGTCGTCGACGATCTGGAAGGCGAGGCCAGCCTTGCAGCCGAAGAGCGTGAGGCGAGCCACATCTTCAACGGTGGCTCCGGCAAAGACGCCGCCGGCCACCACGCTGACTCGAATGAGTGCGCCGGTCTTGGCGCGGTGGATGGACTCGACAAGCTTGGGGGTGGGCTTGAGGTGTTCGCTCTCGATATCCAGCACCTGGCCGCCGATCATTCCGTCAACCGTGCCGACTGCGTTGGCAATGAGGCCGATGATCTGGACGGTGGCTGGAGCGGGCGCTTCAAGGCCAGCGAGGACCTCAAAGGCACGGGTTTGCAGCGCATCGCCCGCGAGGATGGCGATGGCTTCTCCGAAGACCACATGGCAGGTGGGCTTACCTCGGCGCAGGTCGTCGTTGTCGAGGGCGGGCAGGTCATCGTGGATGAGCGAGTAGGTGTGGAGCATCTCAAGAGCCGCGCCCAAACGCGCGATTCCCTCGGGCAGCGATCCGGCGATGGTGATTCCGGCCTGCTGTGCGAGCACGGGCCGCAGGCGCTTGCCCCCGGCAAAGGTGGAGTGGCGCATGGCGCCGTGAATAGACGCAGGAACGGTTTCAACACTGGGAAGCAGTTCTTCCAGCGCGCGGTCGGTCAGCTCCGCGCCCTCTTTCAGCAGCGATTTCACATCGACGGCCATAGTTCTCATGATAAACGAGCGTGGCTGCGCTTCTGCTCGAGGAGGCACAGAGCTGTGAGCAGCAGCACACCAAGGACGCTGAGCCAGCGGCCCACGAGGGAGTCAGGCGTGGTGGTCCAGTCTACCGACAGGTCAACTGGGCCCGCGGGTACGGGCACGGCCATTAGTCCGTCGTCGCGATGGGGCAGGGAGGCGACGGGCTGGCCGTTTACCCTGACTGCCCAGGCTGGATAACTGCGCAGTCGGAGAACCATAAATCCAGCACGAAAGGGGGCAGCAATGAGCCTCAGGTGCTCGGGCCGGGCTGCGTCCGGGCCTGTGGCCGCTGCAAAGGTAGCGAGGCAACTGCCTTGTTCCACGCTCCACGCGGGGACGCTGTCTTCCGTTACAACGCCATCTTCAGTGACTTTGCCAAGCACCACACTGGGGTCTGCGATGAGGCAAGCAACTGGCAGGCCGGTGGGCAGCAGGGAGTTGTCTGCCCCCGGAGGCTCATACTCGCCGACGCCCTCAAAGCCTGCGCCGGTGTTGTATACGGCGGCCATTGCGGGTACGTTGTCTTCGTCATCGCAGGGCTGAAAGAAAGACTTGCCAGCGAACGCGGCGGCTGCCAGGAAGGTTGCCGCACAGATTGCAATTACGGCAGCCCGACTGTAACGCCGGGCAGGCTTGCGGGGCCACAGGGCCGCGGCAAAGAGGATGGCCATGGGCGCATCAAGCACTACCAGCAAGCGCCAGGGAAACTGCAGGAAGCGGAACCGGGGAAGCAGATTCCACACGGGCTGCGAGAGGGGGAACTGGAGAAAGAGGACGACGAAGGGGATGGCGGCCAGAAGGCTCCACCAACGGCGGGCATGAGATCTGCTTTTGGGCGGCAGAATGCCGCGCCACCAGATGACCAGCAAGGAGGCGAGCGACACGGCGACCATGATTACGGCAATGGTGGAGACGCGGCGCAGTTCGACATCGTGCAACTGAAGCAGCGGCTCGGCGTGGCGGGCGAAGAGCCAACTGTTTTGAATCATGAGGCCGGGGTCTTCAGTGGCCTGGCGGATATCCACCCAGTGCTGCTGCCACGCCGCGGGAAGGAGATAGATGGCTGCCAGGGCTAGTCCCACACCTGCGCCAACCGCAGCGCGCAGAAGCGGCCACCAGGCGCGCTGCAGCAGGGCGAGGGCGAGTGAGCCAGCGGCCAAAAGGTAGAAGGCCATCACTCCAAGCGGAACGTTTGAGAGCCATACACCGGCCACGACCAGCGCCAGGGGAGCGGCTGAGCCGTCGAGGGCGCGCTTGACGGCTGAAGCTTCCGGGTTGCGGTCGCGGAGCATGAACAGGAGAAGGAGCGGAATCCAGAAGCCACCGGCCAGTTCAGCAAAAGCCGACCGTTCATAGGCGGTAAAGAGAGCGTAGCCGGAGAAGATTGAGGCGCATCCGGCGAGAGTTGCAGGGGCGTCGGCAAGGGCCTGGCGGGCCAGGGCGCGGGTAGCCAGCCCGGTAGCAGCCAGAAGGAGAAACGTGAGCGCCACGGGGACCAACGACCAGGGCAGAAGCAGTCCGAGCGAAGCGCCGAGCATCCAGGTGAGGGGCGGATAAAAGACGAAGCGCGGTTCCCCTGCACCGTAGTTGGCGCTGGCGGCCCAATGCGGGTAGAGCAGGCCGTGGCGCCAACTGTTGAGGGCGTCGAACCATGAGACGAGATGGAAGTTGAAGTCGTGCCCGCAGGAGGGGCCGTGGAGCAACTGTGGGGCAATGGCCACCAAGGCTGCCAGCAGAACGATGACGGGGCCGAGATAGCGGCGCAAATGTGTATATTTTCCCGGTCTCAGAATCGAGACCGGGGGCACCTGGTTAGCTTGCATGCTCATGGAAGCAGGCGCAGAGTATGGCGGTTCTGCGCCGCTACCGCTGCGGGAGTGAAGGGCAGCGCGAAGGTGGTGCCGCCGTACCAGCTACTCCACTGGTCGCGGAAGTGGGGGCTGAGGGGGTTGCTGCTCTCGCCGAGGGCGATGTTCTCAGTAGACGCGTCCACGTTGCTCCAGTCCATCGTGAATCGCTGCGAGGGGCCGAAGGTGCGGCCTACCTGCTTGACGGTGGTGGTGTCTCCGCTTTGCGGTTGCGGCCCGGTTCCGGCGATGCGGCCAATGAGGGGAAGGAACTGGGCCAGGGGATGTTCAATGTCCACCACATGCCAGCTTCCGTAGTTCCAACGGGAGATATCGCTGGGGGCTTTGCCGTCTTTCATGCCCTTGCGGACGGCCTCGGTGAGCAGCGCGTCCCAGGTTTTGTATGTAGACGGGAGCCACTCGGGCTTGGAGTGCATGATGATCTCTTCCTCGGCAAAGTCGGACTCCATCCAGCGGTAGTCCTGGGCGTCTTTGCCGAGCTTTGGCTCGAGAATGAGGGGCCAGAGCGCTTTGCGCGCCTGGGTGACAATCGAGGCGGCGGCGGAGTCCGAGCTGAGTTTGCCGTCCCAGGTTCGCATGAGGTCGGCGGCCTTGCGCAGCCGGCTATCCGTGCCGGGGGTCTGGTCAATGGCGTAGGCCAGCCGCTGACCGAGTTCCTGGTCCACTTCGCTATAGACGTCAGTTTGCACGGCCAGCATGTCTTTGGGTGTGAGGCCGTCGCGTCCGTCAAGAGATTTGTAGATACGCTCGACGCGATAGGGATCAACCCACTCCAGAGCGAGGGGGTAGGGGGATTTGTCCGTGGTTACGCGGGCGTTGGCAGTGGCAAGAAAACCCGAGGGCGGATCGACGGCGTTGGGCATGGCGTCGAAGGGGATGTAGATCGAGTTCGGGGTCCGCGCGGGGTCTCCCCACTCCGCTCTTGAGTCCATTACATCGTGCTGAATAGGAAAGCGAAAAGGTCCTGCAGAAGATCGGATTGGGACCTTGCCAACCGCGTGGTAGGCGATGTGTCCCTGGTCGTCGGCGTAGACCACGTTCTGGGTGGGCCAGCACCACGCCTGCATCGCTGCTGCAAACTCGGTCCAGTTTGCAGCTGAGTCCACTTCAAAGAGTGGAAGTGCATTCAGCGCTGGGTCATAGAGGGTCCACTTGAGGGCGATCGGGCGGGTTTCTCTGGGCAGGATGGGATTAAGCAGCGGGCCGTGGGCGGTGGATTGGACTTCGAGCAGCACGTCCTTTCCGCCACGGACCTTGATGACTTCGCGGTCCACTGCGAGGGGCTTCCAACTGGTGTCGATGCCCTGGTAGTTTCCCTTGCCGTCCAGCTTCTCTATGTAGAGGTCCTGCACGTCGCCCATCAGGGCGGTGAATCCCCAGGCAACATGGTCGTTGTGGCCGGCGATTACAAACGGCATTCCGGGCAGCGTGACTCCGGCGGCGTGGAAGCCCGGCGCGCGTAGGTCGGCTATGAACCAGATGTTGGGTTCAGATAGTCCGAGGTGCATATCGTTTGAGAGCAGGGGCTTGCCGCTGGCGGTGTGCTTACCGGATACGACCCAGTTGTTGGAACCAGATGCGCAGCCATCGCAGGTGGGCAGTCCCATGAGGGCCAACAACGCGCGGGAGTCCACCCCGGCAGGCAAAGTGGAGGAGGGAGCAGAGCCGGGCGGAGCGATGCGGGTCTGGGCGGGCTCATCTTCCTCGTCCTCTTCGTCCCCGCTCCTGGAGGGTGTAGGCTCGGCGTGCGGCTGGCTCAGGTCGAGGAGTATTCCCGTGGGCGGATGGTCGCGCCATGATCCAACTGGATACAGGTCCGCCTCGAGTTTGGGGTTGTTGAGTTTGGCGGCGATGCGCTCGCGGGAGAGCTTTGGCTGCCAGTGCGTATCCAGCATCTGCACCATCATCAGGCCGATGCTTGCCGAGTCCACGGCAGTCCAGGGACGGGGGCGATAGGCGAGGAGCTTGAATTCGACGGGAAGGGAGTCCTGGTGCTGCTCGATGAAGAGGTTGACGCCGCGCGCGTAGTCGTCGAGGCGTACGCGGTCGGCGGCGGCCAGGTTGGCATACATGCGGCGCGCAGTGTTGCGGAACTGCAGGACCCGCTGGGTCTTGTCGTGCTCGATGAGGGACGGGCCCATGACTTCTGCCAGCTCGCCGTTGGCGTTGCGGCGGAAGGCGTCCATCTGCCAGAGGCGGTCCTGGGCAGTTACATAGCCCTGGGCTACAAAGAGGTCGTCCAGATTGGCGGCTTCAATGTGGGGCACGCCGTGGGCGTCTCGCTGCACTGTGACCGGGGCCTTAAGCCCCACGAGGCGCACTTGTCCATCCAGCGTTGGCAGGGCCGCGCGGGCTGCCGAATGCAGCCACAGCACACCAGCAACCGCCAGCAGCAAGAGCAGCGCCACAAGCCCGCCGGCAGTGACGAGCAGAATCCGCGCCCAGCGCGGTTTGCGATTGCGGGAAGGTTGAGCGGCGCCACCAGAGCGCGCAGTGTTCGTCGAGAGCTTGTCTGCCATGGTCAACAACAGGATAACGCTGTGCGACACGATACGGCGCTGCCGGCGATTTTAGGGGGCTTGCATAAAGCGGTCCTCTTTGCGCTGAGAGCCGTAGTCCCTGGTCAGTTTGCAGGATTTCAGCTTTCCGTTCTCGTGAAATATGGCACCGCCGCCGCGGCCATCGGCGAAGAATCCACCGCTCATGCAGGGAACGCCCTGCACGGTCTGGTCGCCCGCAAGGAAGCACTGCTTGAGCTTGCCGCTGGGATAGAAGGCCACCATTGCACCCTCAGCTTGGCCGAGCAAACTGCCTCCTGTGCAGGTGAGGCCTAGGATAGGCGCGTCATGGCTCATCTGGACGAAACCCGGTTTGCCGTCGTGATTCAGGGCGATATACGATCCGACGGGGATGCGCGCCTCACCAAACGGAATTTCGCGGGTGACGGTGCAGCGGCTGAGGCGCTCATCGGCGTAGAACCACGCGTATCCCCTGGCGCAGGGATAGCCCTGAATTTCAGTGGGCTGGCTGAGTGTCTTGCGATGAACTCTAGAGTTGGATTGGGCACATGCTGCGGAGAACAAGCAGCAGAGAAGCAGGGCAAATGCCGTTTTTTCTAACTTCTCCTTCAATAGCGGCCATTTGAGATTCATGGGAAGATTCCTTTCCGCGGGGTTTGTCCGCTGGGTCTCATATTGCTCTTCAGGCGACGGGATTTAGCTTCTGAAATTGTGATGAATGGTTGAAGAAACCCTTCGCTACCCCTGAATGTGAAGAAACTCAATGTGTTGCCGGCAGGGATTGTGCGCGAGCAACGATATGCGCTCCAACCGCGGCTGCAATCTGCTGTGCGGCCTGGTTCTGGGCGTCGGCCAACTGCCGGGCCGGGTATTCGTAGCTATCTGACCAGACAAGCATGGCGCTATGAACGTCGACCAGCCGCGCCGTGATTCTGACCTGATCGCCTACATGCTGAATTGAGCCTTCAAGCATTACGTCCTGAGCCAGCAGGCGGCCCATGAAGGGCATAGAAAGGCGGGCGCGCTGGAACCGGTAGACGGTGGAGGGCGAGAGCACATGGACGTCTTCCAGTTGCGACAGGCGAGCCACCAGCAGATCTGTCAGGCCGTGAGGAAAGGCGTAGCAATCCAACTCAGGGCTCAGGCACTCGAAGGGCACAACAGCGATGCGGGCCGTGCGCGCATCCGAGGGAAGAAAGCGGGACGGCTGATAGAACTGCCAATACACCAGCCCCAGAATGGCGCAGATTGCGGCCGCGACCAGCAAAGACAGGTGAAGTCGACTTATCGCGGGAGGGGATGCTTTCGCCGGGGCGGGGTAGTCCGTGACCACCTGCGCAATAAAGCGATATCCGCGTTTGGGAAGCGTCTCAATATATTTTCCGGCATCTTCCTCGTCGCCGAGGGCTTTGCGCAGCTGCGAGATGTTGCGCGCCAGCCCGACATCTTCAACCGTGGTATCGGGCCAGACCTCCCGTATGAGGTCGGCTTTTTCCACCACTCTCCCATGACTCTCGAGCAGCGCGCGGAGGGTCTCGGTGACCTTGGGAGGCAGGGGCACCAGGACTGCATCTCGAAAGAGGAGACGCTGCCCGGAGTCAAAATGAAAGGGACCAAATCGGTAGACGGGCTGGGTGGGTTGATTCATCGCGTTCGAGATTCTGAATCAAAGATCGCATGGGCCGGATGGCTTGCGCCGCGTTATTTCCGCAACCATCCGGCCAAGCGTGTAATTTACCGCCTCTAGGCTGTCTCTGCCATCTCTGCGCGGCTGCGGCCGTAGATTACCAGCAGCGAGACCAATAGGAGCAGGATAACGCCGAGTACAAGCAGGCTGCCTTCGGGGCCGTCCGTGCCTCCGCTCCACAGTACGTTGCCTGCGGGGCTGGTGCTGAGGTAGTGGCCTTGCGCGGGCATGCCGCTGTCCGCGGTGCCGTAGAAGTAGGTTTCTGCCCAGTCCCATGCCGCATGGCAGCCAATGGCCCACCACGCCGAGCCGGTAACCCAGATGCTTACGCAGAAGACAAATCCGATGGCGGCAGCGGCAAAGATGCCGATCCAGTTTTCACCGTTGTTACCGGTGTGAATGAACCCGAAGACGGTGGATGTAACCCAGGCTGCCTGCCAGAAGCCCGCGCCGCTGGCCTTGTTGAGTTGCAGCAACAGGCAGGGAACAAGCCCCAACAGGGCGACCGCATACACGCCCCAAATGCCATTGCCCCTGGCTCGCAGAGCAAGGTCAAGGCAGATGGCTGCTTCAATGCCAAGCGCCCACCAAAAGTTGATTCCCCTGGTCAAAGTGAATTGCAGGTAGCAGCGGAACAGGCCCTCTTCCACGCAGCCGACCAACAGAAAGGCGCAGCCCCAGAGCGCAGCGTACTTTGCAATACCTGCTCCGGTGAGCGCTACTGCTCCAAAGTGCAGCCAACCACCCGCAGACAGCGCTCCCACCAGTACCGACAAGCCGAGGAATCCGGCTGCCAGGCCGGAGAGGAAGTGCCTGCCACGGCGTGGTCCGGTCAGGTTGAAGGCCAGTAAGTTGCGCCGCCGTTCAAGGAGGGCAACAAGCGCCGAAGCCCCCAACATTGCCAGAAACGGGATCAACTCGCCAAAAAGCGCCGAACGAGGAGAGATATGTCCATTCTGCTGAACCAAATGGAGCTTAAAGAAGGCGAGGGCCACGGCCATGGAGAACAACGCCATGAGGATGGCAAAGATGGCAATCGACCAGCCTGCGCGCAGTCCGTCGCTGCCGATAACGACCCATCCCAGACCTCCAGGCTCAGGGGCACCAAGAATTTGCGCGGAGTTTTCGGACGTGAGGGCCGCATCTATGGCAGTCGCGGCGGGCGATGGTTCTGGCGAAGCGGGTTGAATCTCCGGCTCCATTGAGCCTCCTTGAATTGGGAACTGCAAATTTGTATGAAGAATTGTCCTGATGGAAAGATACTCTACGGATTTGTTCCCTGGCTGGTTCCAGGATTAGAACGACTCGGCCACTGCAGCGCTCTGTGCCAGATACCAGGTCAATGAATTGCGATTACCAAGACCGGGTAAGCGGGCTGATACGCGGTCCCACGCACAGTAATTTCACGACTACCCGCACTTCGGCCGATTTTGGGGGATGCGGAAGCTGATGGTGCACGGTGCTCATAATACAAAAAATACGCTGTATTAATTCGTATGATTGGCCTCGGCTGGCAACGGCTCCACATCGATTTTGGCCCGGCTTTCGCACCGCACCAGCCTTGACACAAGAAGGCCAGCGCTTGATGCTTAACAGTTCGGGCCTTTGCTCATCCGGCTCAGAGGAGCTCAGCTATTGCGGGTTCGCGTCTTTTACCACGACAAATGTTTTGATGGAGCTTGCTCCGCCTCGCTGTTCACCCGCTTTCACCGCGAGTGCATCGCTTCCAGTGCAAGTTATGAGTACCACGGTCTTGTTCATCGCGCCGGAGCGCTCTTTGACGAGAGCGAGTTTTCTGGCGATGAGAACGCCATCGTTGACTTTAAATACTCCTCCTGCCCGAGGATTACCTGGTGGTTTGATCATCACCAGTCAGCGTTTCTGACGGCGGAAGACAACCGGCACTTTCTGGCTTGCCAGCGAGACCCGGTATGCGGCGCGCGCAAGTTTTTTGATCCCAAGTACACCTCGTGTACTAGCTTTCTGGCCCATATTGCGTCGACGCGATTCGGCTTTGATACAAAGCCGGTGGCGGAGTTGATTCACTGGGCCGATATTGTGGATGGCGCAAAGTACGAGAGTCCCGAGTCGGCGGTGGAGATGGCCGCTCCGGCTATGAAGCTGACGCTGATTATTGAGGCGTCGCAGGACCCGGAGTTCAACCCACGGCTTATCCCCTTGCTGACTGAGATGCCTCTGGCCGATGTGCTTGCACAACCGTTTGTAGTCAGTCTTCTTGATCCCCTGCTGGAGCGCCACAAGGAGGCGCTGGAACTGATTCGGAGCCGCGCGGAAGAACGCGATGGAACCATCTTCTTTGACATCACGGATCATCCACTGGAAGGGTTCAACAAGTTCATCCCCTACTACCTGTACCCCAACGCCATTTATTCCATTGGGCTGTCAAAGTCGAGTTTTCGCACCAAAGTGGCCGTGGGATCGAATCCGTGGACCAAAGCTGACCCGGCCAAGATGGTGAACCTGGCGCAGGTGTGCGAGCGCTACGGTGGGGGAGGGCATGCGCGCGTTGGAGCCATCAGCTTTCCACCGGACCAGGAAGAGAAGGCGCGCGTTGCGGCCGCGGAGATTGTGGCCGAATTAAGGGCAACGAATCCGTTTTGACTGGGACAGTTGCAAAGCTAGCGCGTGAGCATCTGTCCCATCTCTCCGCTTACCAGCCACAGTTCTGCTACGCCAAGAAAATGGAAGAACAGAATCTGCCCAGTGACGCCAGCGAACGTTACCCGGCGTTTTAGTGCGATCTTAGCGAGCAGGCCCTCAATCGGGAACTGGGCGTAGAGCATGACGAGCGGCAGCCAGTGAGAGATCCTATCGTCCACATAGATTTCAGGTCGCCCAGCCAGCACGGCGAAGGGAAACGCAACCCACATGGCCCAGGTTCCGAACTGGGAGACCGCATCGCGCAGAAGCGGGGCAAATGCGGCTAGAACCAAGCCAGCGGCGACAGGCCATAATCCGACCAGTTGCGATAGCAGTGCTTTGCGTCGCTCCCCCTGCCGCAATTTGTGGACTGCGGCTACAGTGGCCTTTACTTCCAGTTTCTGGAGGTCGGCGAATGAGGCATACCGCGAGGATTGTCTGGGGTGACCGTGGGAGTCGGGACCGGGTTTTGTATGAGTGCTTTCAGGCATAGCATACGGGCCAGGTTAATGGGCGCATTGCCCAAATCGTAGACTACATCGTCTGCTTTTCCCCCAGCTTTAGGCAACGAAAAACCTCATTCCCCAAGTTTTCTGGCGCTATTCCGGGAAGCCGCACCTTGCGGGGTGTGCCAGAATGGATGCCAATATGGCTATGGAATCATGGAAACGCCTGATGGCTCTGATCGCACTCAGCTTATGCGTTGCTGCGGCGGCGATGGAGAAAACAAGCGCGGAAACAGCCCGGCGCGATGGGCAACTGCTGCATAACCTGCCGACTTTGAGAGACTACGCGCTCGTCGGCCTGAAACTCCCGTATTCTGACCTGACGCCGCTGGAGGCGGACAACCTAGCCGTGGCGCTAAGGGATGTGCTGGACAGGGACGTGGAGGACAGGTGGATCGTTGCTGACGCAAAGGCCCGCTGAGCGTGGAAGAAGCAGGGGTGATAGCCTGCGCTCGCAGGACTTTGAGCTTTTCGAAGGCAGTTACAGGCCCAGCTCCCCCGACCGTCTTTTCATCGCCTCGATGCAGAAAGCGATGTGCTCCACCAGGTCCACGCCCAGCTCCGCAGCGCCCTGAATTACATCGTCGCGATTCACACCGCGTGCGAAGGCTTTGTCCTTCATCTTTTTGCGCACGCTGGATGCTTCGACGTCGGCGATAGCCTTGGTGGGCTTTACCAACGCGCATGCAGTAAGGAAGCCAGCCAGTTCATCGCAGGCGAACAGCGCCTTGGCTAGATGCGATTCACGGGCTACGCCGGAGTACTGCGCATGACCAAGGATGGCGGTACGCAATTGCAGGGGCCAGCCAAGCCGCTCCAACTCGCGCACACCGACGAAGGGGTGCTCCTCGGCGGAGGGGTGGCGCTCGTAGTCGAAGTCATGCAGCAGGGCCGTGGTGGAGTAAAGCTGAACCAATTCGTCACGCTCGGCTCCAGTTAGCCCGAGCCGATCTGCTTCCGACTCGCCGCAGGCAACGAGGCAAGCCTCGACGGCCAGCGCATGTTTGCGAAGGCTTTCGCCCTGTGTCCAGTCGGTGAGCAGTTGCCAGGCCTGGTCGCGGCCATAGGCATTTTCGTCGTTTCGTGCAGGTATGCCAGAGCACATTATTTTCTCCTTGTTGCACAACATGGTTCGCGAATCTTCTGGTTTTTTAGGGTATCATCAGGCAGTCTTCGGTTTGACCCTAAGTTTGTACTTGACAATTATGGTTCATTTCCGCGAAAGTAACCCATATGGTGGTGCAAAAGAGCACCCCGGAGATCCAGCTCTGGCGCTCCGCACACGGCCTATGGCAACCACTCTTGTTAGCGTGGAGACACGTGAAGTAGTGCGGTGTGAACACTGCAGATTGGTGCAGTACCGAACCAGCAACTCCCTTTGCAGAAAGTGCCACAAGCCCCTCGATGTGGAAGAGCCTGTGCATTTGGCGCCTCAACTGGTGACCAGCGAACCTGTGCAAGCTTCGGCTGAGGCTGGGTTGCAGGTTGCCGGTCAGGTACGCGAGATTCGCCGTGCCCGCCACTTGAGCCAGCGTCAACTGGCTGGGCGGATGATGGTGCCCCGCACTTATATCTCCAAGATCGAAAATGGCAAGGCAATCCCGACTCTGGGTTCGCTGGAGCGGCTGGCCTCAGCCCTTGAGGTGAATGTGTGCCAACTGGTTCGCGACTCGCGGAGCCGCCGTGACGAGGAGGTTACAGCCCTTCTCTCTGACCCGTTCCTAGCCGAGATTGCTATGCTACTGCCGAATCTGGATTCCTTGCAGCGGACGCAGTTCTACGGCGCTGTGCGGGACGCTGCCACGGGCCGCCGCCGTTCTGCGTAGTTTGCCTGGTTCTGTTGGCTTCTCAGTGGACTGCGATGGCAGGACGGAGGCAGGTGGACCGCGAGCAAAGCACGCCTCCCTTGTGCTGCCTGTCGAGTGGATCAGGGCGATTGCAGCGGTTGGACGCTTGTGCTAGGGTCGATGATATTACTCTCCGGCCGCGGCTGTTGGAGTTTTGGCCGGAGCGAAGATTCTTCCACAGGCTGACTCAGCCCCCTATCATCTGGATGGAGCGTGGTTGCACGCAACGTGAATTCTGGATGCTCCCTGGGGCATGAGCCGGAAACCGTAAAGCAATGTTGAGGCGAGTCCTTTGTATCCTTCTGGCACGCTGCGCATCCATGAGTTGACTGATGAGGAGCGCGTTGTTTATGCGACGCTTAAGCCCGGGCGCCTGCCCGAACACATAGCGATCATCATGGACGGCAACGGCCGCTGGGCCGGCCACCGCTCTCTGAAGCGATTTCTGGGCCATCAGCAGGGCGCACGCAGCGTTCAACTGGTAACCGAGACTGCTTCGCGGATTGGCTTGCCGTGGCTCACGCTCTATGCATTTTCTCTTGAGAACAATCTGCGGCGTCCGCGGTCCGAGGTCAACTTTCTGATGCGACTGCTCAAGAGCTATTTGGAGAGCAACCTGCAGCGCATGATGGACAACAACGTGCGCATGAAATATATCGGGCGTACCCATGAACTGCCGCCCGAGGTGCAGGAGAAGATGCGCTGGGCAGAGGAGACAACGGCGCGCAACACAGGCACCACGCTTACCCTGGCGCTGAACTACAGCGGACGATCGGAGATGGTGGATGCCTTCCGGGGCCTTGCAACCGAGGTGAAGCAGAAGAACCTGAGCCCGGATCGCATTACTGAAGAAGACATTCACCGGCATCTCTACACGGCACACATGCCTGACCCGGACTTGCTGATTCGGACTTCAGGCGAGATGCGAATTTCAAATTATCTGCTATGGCAGATTGCCTACACAGAGATTTTTGTTACGGACCGGCTATGGCCGGACTTCCGGGGCGTGAACCTGCTTGAAGCCATCGCAGACTACCAGCGCCGCGAGCGCCGCTATGGCGGCCTGGGCGAGGATTCTGGGACCGTGGACGAAGAAGCGGAGCGGGTTAAGATTGCCGCCAGCTAGAATCGGGCGGACTAGAAAACTGATCCTCTATTTCCCCATCCTTGCCGAGAAGGTGAGAGATTGCGAATACAGATGCCTGCACGCGTCCATCGCCAAACCGTAGATCTATCGCAGTACCCGGACCTGGTGGTGGTTTACCTGGGTATGCGGGTGAATCGCCTTTCCGGACTGAAGACGCTCATGGGCTTTGGCCCGCAGATTTCTGATTCCGTTGCTGCCCGGCCGGAGGGACTGCTGCTGCACGAGAACATGTTTTACTCGCTGTTTCCTATGCATGTAGGCATGCGTCAGTACTGGCACGACCTGGAATCGCTCATGACCTGGACCCGCTCCGAGCCCCACGCAATCTGGTGGAGGAATTTCCTCCGCGACGCCGGAGGTACCGGATTCTGGCATGAAACTTACCTGATGAAGGGCGGCATGGAAGCCATTTATGACGATGTGCCCGATCCCATCGGCTTTATGCGTTTCGCGCCGGTGAAGTTGGCAAAAGGGCCTATGTTCACCGCTTCTCATCGCGTCGCGCGGGCGCAGGATGCCGAGCCGGTAGTGAACGAGAGGGAGTTCTACGGCCCGGAGGCGTAGTTCGCCGCAATTCCAAACCGAGCCTGACAGTGTATTCTCATCCCTGAATGAAACGTGTGCTCACAGCAGTTGTCTTGATTCCGCTGGTGATGGCCCTGGTGTTTCTGGGGCCGAAGTGGCAATGGGTGTTTACGGCTGCCGTGGCGGTGGTTGCAGCTCTTGCCGGCTGGGAGTATATGGGTCTGGCGGAGCGCGAAGGCTTTAAGCCACCGCGTATTGCGGTGCTGATTTCGTTGCTGGCGCTTTTTGCCGGCAATTACCAGTGGCCGGACCGGACTGCGTCTATCTTTGGCATCCTGAGCTTGGGCCTGTTGGTTTACTGCACGTTTCTGAGTCCCATTGAGCAGGTGATGGCGGACGCCTCGGCCTCAATCTTCTGCCTGGTGTATATCGGCTTTACCCTGATGGTGTTACCCGCGCTGCGCGAGCAGACAAATGGCCCCTCTCTGGTTGCCTTTTTGCTGTGCGTGGTGTGGGCCGGGGATACGGCGGCGCTCTACGTTGGCCATGCCTGGGGCCGTCATAAACTGGCGCCCTCGATTAGCCCTAACAAGACCTGGGAGGGCGCGCTGGGCTCAGTGGCCGGCAGCTTGGCGGCGGTTGGAATTTTGCTGGGGCTAGCCGCGCTGCTGCAGATGTGGGACTCGGCCAAACTCTCGTTTCCTGACGATCTCTGGTACTGGCTGGTGCTGGCTGTAGTGGTGAATGTGGCGGCACAGTTAGGCGATTTGGCAGAGTCGGCGCTGAAGCGTTCAGCGGGGGTCAAAGACTCCGGAACCCTGCTTCCCGGTCACGGCGGCGTTCTGGACCGCGTGGACGCCCTGCTGCTTGCCGCTCCGGCGTTGTGGTACGCTCAGGTAATTCACCAGCTTTTTTAGGATATTTTCATATCTTGAAGCGACTAGCCATTCTCGGTTCCACGGGTTCGATTGGACAGAGCACCCTCTCCATCGTTGAGCAGTTTCCTGACCGCTATGAGGTGGCCGCGCTGGCCGCCGGGCGCAACCTTGATGAGGCGTTTGCACAGGCTGCCCGCTGGCGGCCGCGCATTGTTTCCCTGGCTACGGAAGAACTGGCCGGGCAGCTTTCCACGCGCCTGAAAGAGGCAGGGGTTAGCGGCATCGAAGTGGTTTTTGGAACCGCCGGGACCGTGGCCTGCTCGACATTGCCCGAGGCTGACTTTGTGGTTTCAGCCATTGTGGGCGTGGCAGGTCTTGAGGCAACGCATGCCGCCATCCTTGCAGGCAAGCCGATTGGCCTGGCCAACAAGGAGTGCATGGTGGCCGCCGGTGAGATTCTGACTGTTGCCGCGCGTCAGCACAATGTTCCCATCCTGCCCATCGACAGCGAGCACAACGCGGTGCATCAGTGCTTGCGCGTGGGCGAGCACAATGAGGTTAAGGCTATCTGGCTTACCGCTTCTGGCGGGCCATTTCGGCAACTACCATTGGACCAGTTTGATTCAATTACGCCGGAGCAGGCGCTGAAGCACCCCACGTGGGTGATGGGGCGGCGCATCACCATTGATTCGGCAACGATGCTCAACAAGGGGCTGGAAGTGATTGAGGCCTGCCGCCTTTTTGACGTACCGCCAAGCCAGGTTCGGGTTACAGTGCATCCCCAGTCCACTGTGCATTCACTGGTGGAGTATGTGGACGGCTCAATCCTGGCGCAAATCTCGGTTACCGATATGCGGCTGCCGATTCTTTACGCGCTGGCATACCCGGAGCGCCCGGCATCCACACTGACTTTTGATCTTGCCGCCCTGCGCCATCTGGACTTTGAACAGCCTGATTTTGAGCGCTTCCCGTGCCTGCGCCTGTCATTTGAAGCGGCGGAGAAGGGCGGTGCGCATTGCATCGCGCTGAATGCGGCGGACGAAGTGGCCGTCGAGGCGTTTCTGGCCCGGCGCATCCCCTTTATGGGTATCCCGCGTACAATTGAGAAGGTGCTCGCATCCACGCCGGAGGCGCATCCCGCCACCATCGCTGAGGTGCTCGCCACCGACCGTGCAGCGCGTCAAACTGCTCATGCGCTGCTGGCATAAGCCGGCCGGATTGAATCAACGCGCCTTTTCGAGGAAATAACCGCACAATTATGCATGAATTTCTGGTTTCAGCCGTCGCATTTATCGTCCTTGTCGGCGTGATGGTGATTGTCCACGAGTTTGGACATTTCGCCGTCGCCAAGCTTTGCAAGGTCCGCGTCGAGGCCTTTTCATTTGGCTTTGGGCCGCGCCTGTTCGGCTTCAAGTACGGAGATACCGACTACAAGGTTTGCCTGCTACCGCTGGGCGGCTTCGTCAAGATGACGGGCGAGAATCCCACGGAAGCAGAGCCGGTAGACGACCCTGAGGCCTTTACGTCTCATCCGCGCTGGCAACGTATGCTGATTGGCCTTGCCGGACCGGCGGCCAACTTCGTGCTGGCTTTCGTGCTGATGATAGTCTACTTCGGCTTCATCAATGAGGTTCCCTCATTGCAGGTGACTACGCCGACTGTGGAGTGGATAACTCCAGGCTCGGCAGCGGCGCAAGCGGGGATGCAACCCGGCGATGTGATCCGCCGCTTTGACACCGTTGAGAAGCCCACCTGGGAACAGGTGTACGAGCGCTCGAAGCTGAATGCGAATCAGCCTATTGCGCTTACTGTCGATCGCGCCACGGGGCAGGTTGTAGATCTGACGCTGAAAGTGCCGGCGGGAGCCAAGGGCGAAGAGTTTGACCTGACCGACGCGGGAATTTTGCCGCAGTATCTGCCTGGGCCTATCGGTGTCCACGAAGTGCAGCCGGGGACGCCGGCAGCGCAAGCCGGGCTTCAGGCTGGCGACGCCATCGAGTCTGTCGATGGCCACGCATTCCACACGGTAACTACGCTGCTGGCCTACATGCAGGCAGGGCAGGGCAAGGCGATTGAGCTAGAGGTGCTGCGCAATGGCGCGACGTTGCATTTTGAGGCTCATCCGGCCAAACTCGATACCGGCTGGAAGCTGGGATTTGCCACGGTACCGATTCCCATCCGCAACAACCCGTTACCAATCAGGCAAGCGGCGGTCAAGGCCACGGGGTTTTGCGTAGACAACTCTTCGCTCATCATCGAGGTGTTGAAGCGGATATTCACGCACAAAGTGTCAGTTTCGCAGCTTTCTGGTCCGGTGGGAATTGCCCGCATGGCCGGTGAAGCTGCTGAAATGAAGGGCTGGTTCCCCAAGTTTGGGTTGGCCGGAGAGATCAGCCTCAACCTTGGCATACTCAACCTGATGCCGTTCCCAATTCTCGACGGCGGTTTGCTGCTGCTGCTGCTGATTGAGAGCTTGATTCGCCGGGACATCAGCGTTGTGGTGAAGGAGCGCATCTACCAGGCGGCATTTGTAGTACTGATGGTGTTCTTCGCGTTTGTCATCTTCAACGACGTGACTCATTTGCCAATTTTTTCGCACATCAAGCCGTGAAGCAGGCATAGGGATCAGAGTTTAGGAGAGGTCCGTTGCAGATGACGGATCTCTGATCCCTGAGAGAGAAACCATCCGATGCCAGTAACGACCAGCGTTCGTGTTCGCTATGCCGAGACCGACCAGATGGGCATTGTCTACTATGCCAACTACCTGGTTTGGTTTGAGATTGGCCGCGTGGAGCTACTGCGCTCTCTGGGGCTTGCCTATAGCCAACTGGAGACCGAGCATGAGTGCATTCTGCCGGTTGTCGAAGCCAAATGCCGCTACCGCGCTCCCGCCCGCTACGACGACGAGATACTCATTGAAACCCGGCCCGCGCTTTTGCGTGGCACGGTGATCAAGTTTGCCTATCGCATTTTGTGCAAGGCTCCTGAGGGCGAAGAGCATAAGCTGCTGGCCGAAGGGGAGACGATACACGTGGTCTGCGATGACCAGTTGAATCGCAAGCCGCTGCCGGAGCACTATGCAGCGGCGCTTCGTGCATTGATGGCGGACGAATAGTTAGAGACTGTCTGTCTGTTGATTGATCGGCCACGTATTCGTGGTTTCTGTGGCGGATCAATAGGGCAATCTGGAGACCTTGAAGACCTCGATCTCAGCCGGCTGGTCAGCCCGCTTTGGAACCCCTAGAAAGAACTTGTTCAACTGGGCTGAGAATCCCGAGGTTCTAGCTCCGGGAGTGGTGGCAATTTGCGCGAGGGAATGGTAGTGATTTGCATCGTCCTGCTGAATAATATCGACAAATCCCTCGCCACACGAGATGTACAGGCGCCGATTGCCGGAGTCATAGAAGAGATCATCAGTGTCGCCATTGATTCCAATCGCAGCGATCTGCTTACCTGAGTCCGTATCGAGAACCGCCAACTCCGCCGGGTGGCGCACCCCGACAAACAAGCGATGTCGGACCTCGTCAAGCGCGATGGGAGCGATGCCCTGCAAATTCTGCAAGGGCCAGGGTTCAAGAGCAATTCGCCTCCTTAGATCCACCACGGCGATATGCCTCTGCTCGGGCAAGTTGGCAAAGATGCGGTCCCCCTTCAGTTCTACCGCAAACCCCTGCAGCTTGCCGGGGAGCGCGATCTTGGCTAGCAGTTTCCCTTCAGGAATCTGGATGACAGCAATCCCGGTCTTATTGGGCCCCATGCAACCTACATAAAGCTCCTTTGCGCGCGGGTCATAGTGCAGTTCGTCGAGACTGGTTTGCAGGTCGATGGTCGCAAACAGCTTAAGAGACTTTCCGTCGTAGATTGAAACTCCCTGACCCCTGGTTACATAAAGCTGGTCGAACTCAGGCGCGTAGAGGGCGGCGGCGGGCTTTTCGCCTTCGATACTGGGCAGGGGCGTACCGGAGAGGAGATCGATCACCTCAAGGGTCTTGTTGGTTGGTGCTGACACAAACAGTCGCTGACGCTCAGCATCCACCGACATGTGGTTGAAGCCGCCCTGCACGTTGGGCTCAGCAATGGTCTGCGAGATTACAAGCGGGCCAGCCTGCTGGCCGAGCGCAATTGAGGTGAGACACAGAATGATTGCCGGATACAAAGCTGAGATGGATTTCACGAGTACCTCTCAGAACATCAGGATGTATTTCAGTTGAAGCACACTGCGAGAGCGTAGCGAGAGTCAGTTGCTTGTTTCAAACACACGGATGGCCGCCGGGCTGCTGCCTTGCTCACGGCTTGCCACCAAGAGAAGGCCCAATTCCGGGACCAGCAAGCTAGTGCGCGAGCCGCTCACGGTTGCCACCCGCGCAATCTCGCGGTAATGGTCACGATCCTGCTGCTGATAGACGGCAATGGCGCCTTCGCCACCTGAAACATATAGACGCTTCCGCGCACTGTCGTAGGAGACGTCATCCGAATCACCTACCGTGGGAAGCTCTGCGATCACTGATCCAGACTGCGTGTCCATAACGAGGAGTACAGCCGGGTTACGGCAAACGATAAAGAGCCTGCCATCGCCTTCGTCGAGCGCCATGGGGAAATTCGACTGTGCATTGCCTGTCTTGAAGTCCCCTATAACTGTGGAAGTGGCGAGGTTAATTACCGCCACTTTATGAGAGTGCGGAAGGTTTACAAACATCCGGGTTCCACTCTTCTCAAGTTGAAATGACTCTGGATGGGCATCCAGTTTGATGTCAGCGATCTTGTTGCCTTCGGCACTGAAGATGGCAATTGCTCCACTGCCGTATCCAACAAGGACGCGGCCGGTTGATGCATCCCGGCGGATATTGTCAGCGTCATCGCCCAGGCTGATGGAGCGCAATTGCCGGTAGGTTCGCGCGTCGAAGATACGCACAACGCCGTCCCCACCGTTGGCAATCCAAAGCTCTTGCGTCTCCGCTTGATAGAGCAGGCCCTGCGGCTCGGCGAGTCCCTTGATTGTTGCTACGACCTTCTTGCTTTCGATATCAACGGCTTCAACCGAGTTGTTACCCAGCGAGGCGACGAAGAGGCGCTTGTGAGCTAGGTCGAATGCCATGTGATCGATTCGTCCCCTTACGCCGGGCAGTACGATGGTCTTTCCCAGATGTAGCGGCGAAGTGGACTGCGCATTGGCTAGCGCAACGCTGCCAAGCAGAATCAAGAATCCGAAGGCATGCTGAAGCTTCTTTCTCGACATCGGGTCTTTCCTTTCGCGATCTCGCAGGAGTTGCAGACGGCAGGAAGGTCATGTATGAGCGGGACAATCGTTTAGGATGTGCAGGCTCCAACGTGGCGCCGCTGCAAATGGGTTGAGCGGACCTGAGCTTAACAGAGAGGGAACTCAGGCCCATAGCAAGAAAAGCCTAGCTGCTCATTGAAGGCGGGGCGTCCTGTTCGGTTGCGCCGAAGCTCTTGTTCGGCTGGCTCCCCATTGTAAATACAAATCTGCCGCCATTCACAATCTCAGAGTGCTTGAACCATACCTGCGGATGCGGCTTGCCGTTCAGTGTGACTGACTGGATGTAAATGTCCCTGGGCGAAGTACGCCTGGCAATCACTTCCAGTTCCTTGCCGCTTTCCAGGTGGACCACGGCGCGGTCAAACAGTGGGGTGCCGAAGACGTAGTTGCCGCTGACCGGGTCTACGGGGTAGAAGCCGAGGGCGCTGATGGCGTACCAGGCAGACATTTGACCGCAGTCTTCGTTTCCGGCCAGTCCGTCGGGCTGGTTGTCGTACATGGTCTCCATGAGGCTGGCGACGCGCTCCTGTGTCTTCCAAGGCGCCCCCGCGTAGCTGTACAAGTAGGCGATGTGGTGGCCCGGCTCGTTGCCGTGGGCGTACTGTCCAACCTGACCGGCGATATCCGGGGGCGCATTCGGAGGCAGTTCTGGCGAGGCGTTGAAGAGGCCGTCCAACTTGGCTACAAGGGCCTCACGGCCGCCCAGAAGCTGCGCCAGGCCCTTGGGGTCTTGCTGCACGCTGAAGGTGGTAACCCAGGGATTGGATTCCGTGTAGTCGCGCCATTTTTTGAAGTGGCCCATCTCATTGGCGGCAAACGGAGTAGTCCATTCGCCGTTTGCGAGGCGGGGACGGACGAAGGTGGTGCTCTTGTCGTATAGGTTGCGATAGTAGCCAGCCTGCTTGCGCAACTCCGCCGCATCCGCCTTTGCTCCCGCTTTCTCGGCCAGCAATGCGGAGGCCCACGCGTCGTAGGCATAGTCGAGGGACTTGCTGGCGGACTCGGACTCTACGTCGGCTGCGATGTAGCCGCTCTTCCGGAAAGCGGCGAGACCTTGGTAGTCTTCTTCGATCGCGCGCTTTCTTGCGACCTTCCAGGCCTTTTGCAGGTCGATTCCCGGAATACCCTTGGCGACAGCCTCGGCCATGACCACGACGGAGTGGTAGCCGGTCATGCAGGCGGTCTCCTTGCCGTGCAGCGGCCAAACCGGCATGCCCGCCGGGCTCTGTTGCGCCATGCGAACGAGGCAGTTTACAAAGCTGGGGACCCGCTTGCCCTGGATGAGGATATAGAGAGGATGGGCGGAGCGATAGGTATCCCAGAGAGAAAAGGTGCTGTAGTTATGCTCCCCCGCAGCCAGAGTGTGGACTTTGCCATCCATGCCGCGGTATTGGCCGTCCACATCGTCAAAAAGCGTGGGAGCTACCAGCGCGTGATAGAGACTGGTGTAAAAAATTTCCTTTTGCCTTTGATTGCTGCTCTCCACTTGAATCGCGGAAAGCTCGCGCACCCAGGCCTTGTGAGCGCTCGACCGCACGCCATCAAAGTCCCAGTTGGGAATCTCGGCGGTGAGATTCTTGAGGGCTCCCTCAGTGCTTACGCTGGAGATTCCAGTCTTTACATGTACCTTTTCGCCTTCGGCAGTGGCAAAGTTCACAACCGTTTTGATGGACTTGCTGCTGGCCTGGCGTGTATCGCCGGGGAGCGGCTTGTCTTCAGAGACGATCTGGAACGACGCGAAGGTTTTGGAGAACTTCATGGCGAAGTAGATTTCGCGGCCTGAAGCCCACAGCCCGGTGCTGCGTCCGCCTACCAGTGTGTCGTTGCCTACAACCTTTACGTTTGACCAGAGCACACGATCCGTTGAGTTGCCGCTGACGTGGGTCAGGTCAAGGATGAAGTGGCTGCTGGCGCCCTGCGGGAAGGTGTAGCGGTGAATTCCGGCGCGCTCGGTGGCGCTTAGCTCGGCGTGGATATTGGAATCTTTGAGCAGCACTGAGTAGTAGCCGGGCACGGCGATCTCTTCCTGATGCGAGTAGCGGGAGCAGTAGCCCTCTTCAGGGTGCTCGGCGGTGCCCGGAACCGTTTTTACGGGTCCAGTGCCGGGCATCAGCAGAAAGTCCAGCAAGTCAGAGGCTCCGGTGCCGCTAAGGTGGGTATGGCTGAAGCCGCTAATGAATCGGTCGTCGATATGATAGCCCGAGCAATGGTCCCAGCCGTAAAGCTTCCGTGGGGCATCGAACGTGTCGGGGCTGAGCTGCATCATCCCAAACGGAACTGTGGCTCCGGGATAGGTGTGCCCATGGCCGCCGGTGCCGATCCTGATCTTTACGTAGTCTGTTACGTCTGCTTTTGAAGGAGAAACCGCGCCGGGGGGCAGGATCTGAGCGCGCACGCGCTTCAATCCAATTGTTCCTGCAACGGCGGAGGCGGCGCGAATAAAACTACGTCTGCTGATCATTCCATCTATCCTTGGAGTTGGCTGTTGACGCACTGACTTGGGCCCGTCAAAGTCATTCTGGCGGGAAAGAAGGATTCAATGCCGCGAGCAGGCGCATCGAAGGCTCCCGAGCATGATAGTCGATGGTGAGTGCGGGGTGTCGCTACTTCTCTCTAGCCACCACGAAGTCCGGCACCCATAGCAGGGCGCGCTTGAACTCTGAGTCAGGCAGCCCAGCCAAAGCCAGGCGGCTTTGCTCGGCGTAGCGGTCTGCGACGGTCATGGCGTACTCTACCGAGCCGTTGCGAACCAGAATTTCCTGAATCTGTGCACGCGGGACGCGATCAAAGCCGCGGTCGTCCAGCACATGCTGAACGGCCTGCCGGTCTTTGGCCGTGCCGTGGTCCATGGCGTGAATCACAGCCAGCGTCGCCTTGCCTTCACGCAGGTCGTTCGCCACGGGCTTGCCCAGCACCTCTTCAGTGGCGGTAAGGTCAAGCACGTCGTCGACAATCTGGAAAGCCAGGCCGACAGCCCGGCCATAGGCGGCCAGGGAGTCTTCAACAGCCTCGCTGGAGCCTGCGAGCACCGCGCCAAGGCGCATGGAGACGGAAAACAGGCAGGCGGTCTTGCGGAAGATAAGGTCGTAATACTCGGCTTCAGAGACGGCTTTGCCGAGCTTTTGAATCTGTAGCAGCTCGCCCTCGACCATTTGCTGGGTAAGGCCGATGAGCAGGTCAAGTACGCGCAGGCTCTTCTCTTCAAGTGCCACGCGGAAGGCCTGCATGTAAAGCCAGTCGCCGGCCAGGACACACTTTTCATTGCCCCATGTAGTGTTTGCCGAAGGGCGGCCGCGGCGGGTGTCCGCGCCGTCGATAATGTCGTCGTGAACCAGGGTTGCGGTGTGGACCATCTCAACGACCGCGCCGAGGCGGATGGCCCCCTTGCCCTCATAGCCGAGCGCGTGGGCCGCCAGCAGCAGCAGCGTGGGGCGAATGCGCTTGCCGCCGCCCTCGCGCAGATATTCGGCGATCTCGGTGATGGTGCTTACGCCGGAGGCGGCGTCGCGGCCCAACTCCTGCTCGATAGCCACAAGATCGTCCCGCAGCAGATCGAATACTTCTCTCGCCGTCGCTATCGCCAATGTGCTCAAGGCTCTCCGGTTCTTGCTTTCTTGAATTTTGCTGCCATTTCAAGTGACTGGCAGTGCCCGTTCTCAGTTGGTGCGGTAGTTGGTGAATTGTAAATCCACGCCCAGGTCTTTGCCCCGTAGCAGCGCAATTATTCCCTGCAGTTCGTCTCGGTCCTTGCTGGATATTCTGACTGTATCGCCCTGGATGCTGGCTTGCGCCTTCTTTTTCGAGTCCTTGACGAGGCGAACAATTTCCTTGGCCTTTTCAGTGGGGATGCCCTGCTGCAGCTTGATTTTCTGCCGTACGCTCTGCCCGGTGGCCTGTTCAAGCTTCTCATAGGTTAGATTCTTGAGCGAGACGCCGCGCTTCACAAGCTTTTGCCCGAGAATCTCCTTGACCGCTTCCAGCTTATACTCCCCAGCCGAGGCCATCTGTATCTCTTTGTCGCCTTCAGTAAGGGTAATCTCCGAGTGGGAGTCTTTCAGGTCGAAACGCTGGCGGATCTCCTTGAGCGCCTGATCGATGGCGTTTCGGACTTCCTGAATATCCACCTTGCTTACGATGTCGAACGAATTCTCCTGAGCCATGGCTATCCTGTCCTCAATTCACCGGCGGGATTCACCGGTGCAACTCTATCAGTTTCCCACGTCTGGCTTAAGGCGAAACAGCCTGTTGAAGTTTTTCGTGGTTGCGGAGGCGATTTCTTCCTCTGAAACGGCCAGGGATGCGGCCAAAGTGCGGGCTGTGTGTGTAACCCAGGCGGGTTCATTGCGCTTGCCGCGGTCGGGTACGGGGGCCAGCCAAGGAGCGTCCGTCTCCACCAGAATCCCATCCAGGGGCATGCGGGCAGCCACGTCGCGGAGCGGTTGAGCCTTGGGATAGGTGATATTGCCGGCAAACGAGACCAGAAAACCCATGTCAAGCGAGTGCCGCGCCTGCTGCCAACCACCGCCAAAGCAGTGCATTACCCCTCCCAGGCCGGTCGGGCGCCAATTCGCATCGAGAGTCTCAAAGAGATCGTCCCAGGCATCAGTCTCACCATCTTTTGGGCGGCAGTGGATGAGGATCGGGCGCTTGCGTGCCGCAGCGATCTCAAGTTGGCGGATAAGCCCTACGCGCTGTACATCGTGCGCGGCGCCCTCGTGGTAATAGTCCAGACCAATTTCGCCGCAGGCAATAACCTCTGGCTCGCCCAAAAGGCTGTCGAGTTTGCTAAGGACGGCGTCGTCAATTCCGGGGGTTGTGTGCGGATAGACACCGGCGCTGGCGTAAAGTCGCGGAAAATTGGGTTGCCCATTAAATTGGCGGCAGATATCGAGTGCCTGGTGCATCTGGTCAGGCTCTTCGCCGATGCCGATGGTCAGCACTGTGCCCACGCCCGCCTCGAAGGCGCGGGCCAGCATCGGTGCGCGGTCGTCGGCGTAGCGCAGGCTGTCCAGGTGTGCATGGGAGTCGATCAGCAAACAGAGACCTCCGGCGAAAGATTGCTGAATCGCCCAGGGGATGCGCAACGGGCGACGCCGCAATGCAGTCGGTGCAATTTTAGGGCTACTTCAGGCGCGCGCCCAGTGGAACATCTTCGAGAAATCCGGTAAGGACGGGAGCGCCGCCTTCAAGCGATGCTGCCAGCAGCATTCCGTTGGACTCAAGGCCGCGCATCTTGCGGGGAGCCAGGTTGGCAACGATGACAATTTTGCGTCCGATGAGCTTTTCAGGCTCGTAGTACTGGGCGATGCCGGCCAAAATCTGGCGCTTCTCGTACCCAAGGTCTACCTCAAGACGAAGCAGTTTGTCAGCCTTGGGGACCCGCTCGGCTACCAGAATCTGCGCCACGCGCAACTCAATTTTGGCAAAGTCGTCGATGGTGATGTGCTGCGGCTCTTGCGGTGCATCTGCGGACGGCTCGGCGATTGCGGGAGCGGCAGGGAAAGCAGGGGCAGGCGCTGCAGAAATTGGAGGGGCTACCAGCGTTGCCGCAGCCTGGGACTTCACTGGAGTCTCGACGCTAGGTGCGGCTGGAGCGGGAGCCTCTAGCGTGTTGGTTTTTCCGCTGACTGCTTCAACGGCGCTGCCGGTGTTCTTCTCTTCAAGATTTTGCATGCGTTCTGTCGCGTCCTTTTCCGCGCGGGGAAACAGCGGCGCGGGCTCGCCAAATTTTGTCCCGGCCTTCAAACCGCCCCATGCGAGATTCGTCAAAAATGAATTTTTTGCTGCGTCTGCAATTTCGCCCTGGCCAAGCTGACGCCATACCTTGGCGGCCGAGTCAGGCAATATGGGATAGACCAGCGCGGTGATGATGCGAATGGCTTCAGCAGCCGTGGCCAGCACGCGCGCCTGTAGCAGCGCATGATCCTCTTCGCTGCGCTCGGGGGGCCGCTTCCACGGTGCGTTGGCGGTGAGATAGCCATCGGTCTCCGCCACCAGGGTCCACAGGGACTTGAGGGCCTCAGAGAAGTTCAGTGCGTCGAACTCCGGGCCGAACACGGCAATCGCGGCTACGGCGCTTTGGCGCAAGGCAGTCTCGGCAGTGGTCTCTGTGCCGGTCTGAGGCACAACCCCGGCAAAGTATTTGTGCACCATGTTTACGACGCGACTGACCAGGTTGCCGTAGCCGTTGGCCAAGTCGCCGTTGTAGCGCTGAACAAGAGCATCGAAGCTGAAGCTGCCGTCTTGCCCAAAGGGGATTTCGCGAAGCAGGAAG
>Ga0316225_1001043_pt1 | contig 28976 bp, 35 predicted proteins | sample TBH18015metaG_FD_206010 | JGI IMG/M metagenome (GOLD analysis project Ga0316225, IMG submission 206010) | Freshwater microbial communities from Trout Bog Lake, Wisconsin, USA - TBH18015 | ecosystem: Environmental > Aquatic > Freshwater > Lake > Hypolimnion/Profundal zone | place: USA: Wisconsin... | reverse complement strand
CCGTATTGAATGGCCGGCCCCGACGCGCCGTTGATCGTCAAGGTCGCGACCCAACAGTTGTTCGGAAACGCAGTGGCGAAAGTCACGCTGCCGGACCCGCTTGATGTGCTCGACGACCCCCACTTCAGCACCAGGCCGTTCGGCAGCGTGGTGGAGCCATTCGAGGCGGAAGAGGTGAGCGGGAACTGCCCGAGGGCTACCGCTTCCGAGGAGGAAACGGCATTGGCGACATTGAACACCTGGGAGGCCGAACCCGCTAGTGCGGCGGCCCCCAGATTGGCGAGGGCCGAAGTCGCAGTAGACGCCCCGGTGCCGCCGCTGCTCACGCCGAGCGGCGTGGCGGACGCCAAGGTCGAGACGCTGACCGACCCGCCCGTGATGGCCACATTGGCGGCGTTCTGCGCCGACATCGTGCCGAGGCCGGTGATCTGCGAGCTTGGAATCGTGCCCGAGAGGGAGGACGTCGGGATCGTCCCGCTCAATGCGGACGTCGGGATCGTGGCGCTGGCGGTCATCGCCGAGCTGCCGTTGCCGTAGACGAACCCAATCAGGGACGAAGCGCCGGTGCCGCCCGAACCGACCGGCAGGATGCCGCCGCCGGGGATCGCGCTGATGGTGATGCCGCCGGCCGCGTTCACGATCGAGACGTTCGCGCCCGCCGTCAGCGTACCCAACGTGTAGCCTGTGCCGTTGCCGATCAGCAGCTGCCCGTCGGCGGGCGTCGTCGACAGTCCGGTGCCCCCCGAACTGACCGCGACCGGGGCATTGAACGTCGGGCCCGTCGAGGTCACGCTGAAGACGGTGGACCCGTTGATGTTGAAGTTCAACGGGAGCGCGGTCGCCCCAAACGTGTCGACGTTGATGTACGCGGCGGCCTGCGACACCCCGGCGTTGAGCTGGCTGTAGATGCCCGACGGCGCGCCGGGCGTTGCGCGGTTCGTGATACTGAACGGCGTGCCCCCGTTCCCGTAGAGGCCCAGGCTGTTGACGTTGGGCGAGTTTGATGACCCCGCGTCCTGCGCCACGCCCGCGGTCGTCCACGACATGAGGTGGCCGGGGGTGACGCTGCCGGTTTGCTGGATGCTCATGGGCGGCCCCTACGTGAAGCACGCGGCGGTGGAGATCGTGCCGTATGTCGACGCCACCGTGTTGCCCTGGAAACTGCAAGCGGCGGCCGCAAGATTTGTTCCGGTGGACCCATCCCAACCGTAGTTTGTGTTGGACCAAGACCGAGTGGACGACACCAGCACGTTCGAGCATCCGGGGGTATAAATTCCCGAGTCTCCGTTTGAAAAAAAGTTCATATTGCCGAGCGACAAACCCGCGACATTGATCGCTTTGCATCCGTGCTCGTTATTGCCGGCCATGACCCCGTTGTTGAACGCAACACGAGCGATGGTCGGCTGGCTGGATACGGTCGTGCCGTTCAAATACGCGCCTGGGGCGGCGTAAGTTTCTCCGCTGGCGGTTCCGTTAATGTTGCTGTATACGCCGTTGAAGTAGGCATCCCACAAGTTGGTGGCATAAATTCCTGCGTAGCGGCACTGTTCCGCCTGGATGTCCACCCCGTAAATGAAAGACGGCCAGTTTCCGGCAGCCACGTTGGGCGTGTTCGTGGCGTAGAACCCATACCCGCCTTCAAGAAGCATAAGATGGCTGTAGTGGACCGTTTGGATGAACCCGTCCAGCCATAGCAAGTTAGGAGTGGAGCCGCCTGCCCCGGAGATGTTTTCATTCCCGGTGATGATGACCGAACGAAGGTAGAGGATGTCGCATCGATCAGTTTCGCCGTTTCGGGCGGACCCGTCCCCGTAGCACTGGATGCCAAAGGCGCCCTTGACGTTTTCGAATCGGCAGTCTTCAAACCGCAACGTGTTGTACTGCCGATTGTAGACCGCGTTGTACGGCTGATTGACGGTCAAACGTTGGCACTTGAAGTCCCAAGTGTAGCTGGTGTTCAACACCTGACCGGAGGTCATATAGGTGGGGTTGCAAGCCACTTGAAGGTCGCGCATGAACCCGCCCTGAAGACGAGAGCCGCTGGTCGTGCTCTGGAACGTGAACACGGCGTTGCCCGAACCGGGCGCGTAGGCAATGTTGATGGTCGTCGCGTAGTTGCTGTCGCCCGCGATGCCGACCCCGCTGTTGGTGATCGGCGTCAGATTCGAAGATATGGTGTAGCTGCCCGGCGGGATGTATATGGTCACGCCGGTCGAAGCGGAGTTCGCCGCCGCAATGGCGTTGTTCAGCGGCGTCGTGATGTCGCCGCCGTTCGTCGCGCCGTAGTCGGTGCAGATGTTGATCCAGGGGGCGGTGTTGTGTCCGTTTTTGTTGATCTGCCCGGCAACGTCGAGTTCCGCCGTCGGGGAAGCTGTGCCGATTCCGACCGGGTTTTGAAACTGATAGTTTCCTGCCGCAAAAATCATTTGCGCCGTAGAAGAAGCCCGAAGCTCGACGGCGGTCGTGCTGTTTATGTTGATGTTGAAAATTCGATTGTCCGTCGATGAGTAGCTAACGGTGTTCGCACCATAGTTGTTTGAATTTGACAGAGTGAGCAGCGCGCCCGCGTCCAAGCCCGTCGTTCCAGACGGGTAGGTCGAAAACAGGCTCAAATTGCTCTGATAGATGTTGTTGAGATATACGTTCCCAGAGAAAGTGGGGTTGGTATTCAGCACGACACTTCCGGTGCCCGTGCTGGTGGTGACGCCCGTGCCGCCCGCCGTGGCCGGCAGCGTGCCGGTGGTGAGCGCGCTGCTGCTGGTGGCGTAGACCGCGCCGCCCGAGGTGAAGGAGGTCAGACCGGTGCCGCCGTTGGTGGCCCCCAACGTTCCGGTGACGCCGGTCGACAGCGGCAACCCGGTCGCGTTGGTGAGCGTGGCGGACGACGGCGTGCCGAGGGCGGGCGTCACCAGCGTGGGGCTGGTGGCCAGGACGACGTTGCCGCTGCCGGTGGTGCCCGACGTGATCTGCGATCCGGCGATGGCGATGGACGTGTTCGAGGCGGCCGTGAGCTGGCCCTGCGCGTTCACCGTGAACGTCGGCACGCTCGACGCCGACCCATACGAACCGGCCGCCACCGCCGTGTTGGTGATGCTGAACGTGTTGGTCGCCAGCGTCAGGCCGGTGCCGGCCGAGTAGGTGATGGGACTGGAAAACTCCGTGAACGCCAGTGCGGTGGTCCCGACGGTGATCGAGCCGGTCGTGTTCATCACCCAGCTGGTGTTGATGTTGGCCGTGCCGCCGGACACCAGCACGTAGGCCCCGGTGGCAATATTTCCCGTCGCCGCAGTGTTGAAGTCGGTGGCGCGCGTCAGCACCCAGGCGACGGAGCCGGACCCCTGCGTGGTGACGACGTAGATGCCGTTCTGCGCCCCGGTCGTCTGGTCCTTGATCAGGACGCGGGCGTTGGTGGCGGGGGTGACGCCGTCCAGCGTGAACTGGGCCAGCGCGCCGGAATTGGTCAGCGTCGCGCCGACGCCCGACGCCCCGTTGCTGTAAGTCGCGGTCAGGTTCGTGCCGGTGGTCGCCGCCACCACAGGGCCGTGGATCTGCAGGCCGGTCGCGTTGGCGTCGACATAGGCCTTGGTGGCGGCGTCGGTGGCGCTGACGGGCGCGCCGGCCAGGGTGACGCCGGACCCGCCGCTGGTCGTCGTGGCAACCATGTTCTGGATGGTGGGCGTCACCAGCGTCGGGCTGGTGGAGAGGACACTGCTGCCGGTGCCCGTGCTGGTGGTGACGCCCGTGCCGCCCGCCGTGGCCGGCAGCGTGCCGGTGGTGAGCGCGCTGCTGCTGGTGGCGTAGACCGCGCCGCCCGAGGTGAAGGAGGTCAGCCCCGTGCCGCCGCTCGCGGTGTTGAGCGTGCCGCCGAACACGATGGTGCCTGCGGTCGTGATCGGCCCGCCGGTCGTGGTCAGGCCGGTCGTCCCGCCGGTCACCGCCACCGAGGTGACGGTGGCGCTGCTGCTGGCGTTGATGGTCACATCGGCCCGGTTCGACCCCGCGTTGTCGGCGACGCTAATGGTGACGTTCGAGCCGGGGATGAAGTTCAGCGTCGGCCGGGTGCTGGTCAGCGTCCCGTTGCTGTCGACATGCACGGTGGCCCCGAGCTGCGACACGCCGCCGGAAGCGGTGCCGAAGAAGACGTAAGCGTCGGGCATATTGAGGCCGAGTTCGCCCGGCTGGAGCGCGCCCGCGGTCGGGACGCTGCCCGACGTATTCGACCGCCGGATCTGGATCGTGTTGGACATCAGAAGGTGCCTCCGTCAAGAGAGATCGGCACCGAGGTCACCGATACGAGTTGTCCCTGCGCGTTCACCGCAAGGGCCGGGACGCTGGACGCGCCGCCGTATGCGCCGGCGGAAACGGACGTCGGGGCCACGGCGAGGGTGCCGGTCGTGGTGATCGCGGCACCGGGCACGCCATTCGCCAGGAGCCCGGTGCCGGCCGTCACCGACAGCACGCTGCCGCCGGTCTGCGGCGCGGAGATCGTGACGCTGCCGGCGCCGTTGGTGATGGTCACGCCGTTGCCGGCGGTGAGCGTCGAGAGCGAGTAGCCCGAGCCATTGCCGATCGGGATCTGGCCGCTGGCCGGCGTGGCGGTCAGCCCCGTGCCGCCGCTCGCGGTGCCCAGGGGGGACGATAGCGTCATCGTGCCCGAGGCGCTCAGCGAGAGCGCGACGGTGCCGCCGGTGATGATCTCGAACGGGAGGGACTGCGAGCCGTACACGTTCACGTAGGCGGCGGTCTGCGACACGCCGAAGCCCATCGTGGTGTAGGCCCCGCCAAACGGCCAGGGGTAGGCGCTGTTCGTGATGCCGAGCGGCGTGCCGCCGTTGCCGTAGAGCCCCAGGCTGTTCGTCAGGGGCTCAGTGGCAGTGCCGGCGTCCTGCAAGACGCCGTTGACCGACCAGGCCGCGAGGTGGCCCGGCGTGACCACGCCGCCTTGCTGGAGTTCGCTCATGGCTCAATCCAGGCGACGTCAGTAGCCGCGCTTGGACGGGGTCTTCGCCTTCGCCTTCGCGGCGGCGCCCTTCCCCTTGGCGGGGATGGCGACCACGACGTCGGGCTTGGCCTTCATCATGGCCTTGGCGGCCTTGGCGACGGGCTTCTTCATTTGCTGCGTCCTTTCTTCACATGCTTCACGACCGCGCTGGCCTGGCGGACAGCCGATCCTTCAGACGCGCCCCGGGCGAGGGCGGAATTGGCAACGTGGGCCCATTGCCGCTTGGCTTTGGGCGTCGAGGCGGCCTTGGTTTTGCTCTTGGCGTCACCGGGCTTCCACGGCATCAGCGCTTCACCCACAAGACCGCCAGCACCAGGGCGCCGTAGAGCCCCAGGCCGATGAGCTGATGGACCGACGGATCGGCCGGCAGCGCGTTGTTGAAGAGCCACCACACCGAGAACAGTGCGAACACTGCGGCCAGCTGGCCCAACGCCACGACCGTGCGCTGGCTGAGCGCCTTGAGCGCGGTCAGCAGCAGGGCGAGCGCGGCGTCGTCGCGGCGAGGCGTCTGAGCGGCGGGGGCGGACGCCGGGTCGGGAACTTCCCGATCAACTCCCACCTGACGCAATCGTGATCCGCTTACGGAACCTGTCAAGAATCGGCCCTCCTTCTGTGTCGCCATCGTCGTCGTTGGCTTTGCCGCCGACCTTCTTGACGCCCACGTAGTAGGCGGTCACCGCTTTGAAGGCGTCCAAGCGCAGGTCCAACCCTACACTAGCGCCAGACGCCTCGTCCAGAATAGACTTCGCGAGGGAAGCAAGACCCTCGCCGACGAGATCGGCGCTCATTGAGGGAGGTCTCCCGCCGGCACCGGGCTTACGCCCAACGCCCCCAAAATGCCCGCGGGAACGCCCGTCGCTCCAACGCGACGGGCCGGGGGCGGCAGGGCCGCAGGCGCGGTCAGGTCTTCCAGATTGACGTCGGGATTGAACACGATTTGGGCTACGGCGTTTTCGAAGTCTTCGTTCCGTGTTCCGCCGCGTTCGCGATAGGCCTTGAACGCCTTGAACATCGATTTCGCGGCGCTCAAATAGCTTTGCTTGGCTGCCTTTACTCCGGCGTCCGCCAAATGCTCGCCGACGCGATCTTTTTCCGCCTCAAGATTGCGGTCCTGGGCAAGGCGTTGGGCGGTCGCGGACCCGCTCAGATCCTTCGCGGCCGACTGGAACATGGACCTCTCGGCCAACACCGAGTTCATGTACCTTTCGGCGGCTTCCGGCGAGTCGAACCAAGGGGCGAGCTGCATTTTCGCCCACTTGCTGTTGATGATTTTTTTGGCTTCATCCTCGTCGAACCCGGCCTTCAATATTTTCGTTCGAATCGTATCGGCCACGCCCATGCGACCGAACTCTTTTTGTGCGGATGTCAAACCGGCAACATACTCGGCGGTTTCTTCTGGGTTGGTTTTTGGGTCAAGCGATTTTCGCCCTTCGCGCACGGCTTCCATGGACTGGGTTTCGCCGGCCCAAATATCGTTTGCTTGAGCGTAGGTGTCGTTGTTTTCTCGAAGTTCCCTCAAAAGAGTGCTACGGAGTTTGTCGACCGCGCGGCCCTCTTCGGTAAACCGGCCCGTCAGTTCATCCCGCATGCCCTTGGCCTCTAGCATAGAATCCAAACCTTTTTTGGCCGCCGCAAGTAGGCGAGTATTCGGAACCCGCGAAACAATCGGGTCGCCATTTTCGTCAATTCCGGTAACCGCGTACTCCCGCAAGTTCATCGGGCGGCCTTCGGAGTCCGCAAGATCGCGTTCGATCTCGATGCCGCGTCGGATACCCGTTTTGATCCTCGGGTTTGACAGCAGCCGTGCAATCGTCGGCGTCCACAGCGCCCCAGGAGCGCCGCTCTCGCGGTCGGCCTGCGCTCGACGAAGGTGGTCAAGCGTAATTTCCTTGTCCTCCTGCGCCGCCAGCAACTCGCGGTCAATCTTAGCCATGCGAGCTTGGTTGTCGCGAAGTTTTGCCCCCTCAGAGCCGGTCGTGTAGACGTCCTCCGTGGTCGTCATCCGAGCGCGCGGGGTAATGCTTTCGGCAACCAGCTTGTCTCGTTCTTTCGTCAAATCGGCGACCCGTTTTGACGCTTTGTCCCAGGCGTTCTGGTACTGCGTCTCCAACGGGGCCACGCTGCCGCCCTGAAACGCCAGCTCGTAGAGCGGGTCCGCCACGGCTTTGCGGCCTTCCGCCAACGCCCGCGTCGTCTGCAGCACGGAGTCGGTCTTCATCTCCTTGGCTAGATCGGCCATCATGCGGTCTCCCGCGGCCTTGTCTCGCCCTTCTAAGAAAGTTCGGATCCTCGCGCCCACAGAGGTCGGGGAGCGCGCGACCGACCCTCCCAAGTCTTCGAGAGAGCGACCCGAAACATCCCGCAGCGTCATCGGCTTGTCGGGGAACTCTGCTTTCTTGGCGAGCAATTCTTCCGCCGTCAGCCCAGCTTCTTTCAGCCGCCGGTTCACCGCCGTAACGGCGGCGGCATACGGGTCTTTTGCCGAGGGGAGAACCGCTTCTTTCACAGTCCCCGCGCCGGAAGACGCGGCGCCTGTCAGCGCGCCCGCCCCAAGGGAAGCCATGGTCTGAGCCAGGGGGCCCCCGCCGACCTCTGCCACGCCTTGCGCCGCCGTGCCGCTGGCGGCGCCGGCCGCCGCCTGCATCGCCGGGTTTTCGCCCAGCGTTCGCAGCACTTCTCGAGCGACGCCAGGGCCCATCTCGGCGGCTTTTGCGGCGGCCCCCGCGGCTTGCCCGTACGCACCGCCCGCCGCGCCGGCGGCCGCTCGCAGCATGCGGTCCCCCGCGGTTTTCGGGCGGGCAACGCCGAGCGCGTCGAAAAGCTTGTCCGTCGCTTCGTCCGGGGTCATCGCTTCAGGCAAGCCGGTGGCGCGAGCCAGAGCGTTGTAGGTGCTCAGCGCCAACTCCGTGCCGCCTACGGCCAGCGCACCCGCCGCTGCGCCTGGAATAGCACCCACGCCGCCCAACATGGACCCGGCCGCCCCGCCCGCCGCCGCGCCTGCCGCAACGGGTCCGAGCCCACGCGCAATCGAGGCGGCTTTTCGCCCGGCCCATTCCGCGTAGGAGCCGTCGCCTTCGTCGGTTTTTGAAGCATCCACCGTCGTGAATGGCTTGTTCGGGTCAAACCCAGAAGACTTGTCGCCGTCGTCAACCACAAAAGGTTTGTTCGGGTCAAAGGGCATTACGGGATTTCCGTCGCTTTCAGGGGGTCAACAGAATCAATACGATATTTTTTACCGCCCTGTGTTATGGTTTGACCGACTTTGTACGTTGGCGCGCCACTCGCAGAGCCGCGGTCCTCAATGGCGCTTTTCGTAGCTTCCGACAGCAAGCTCTCGAAGGGCACGCCCGCTTGGCCCGGCATGTTCTGCAAGTTGGTGTAGGCCTGTTTGATGCCCTGAAGCTGGCCGCCCATAAGCTCCTGATAGCCGTGAATGGCGGCCAGCAGCATTCCTGGGCTGTTCGAAGCTTTCAAGCTAGCTTTGAGGTCGTCGCGATCCCCGAGCGCCCCGCCGCCGCCGGTCACGGCCTTCTCGATTTCCGGGGCCACGATGTTTTTGACCGCCTCGAACGTTGTCTGGCCACTCCACCCCATCTGCCGCATCACGGCATTCTCTGCCGCGTTGAGAGCGGGGAACTGACCTTGCGCAAGCCCTTTGGCGACTTTTTCCAACGTGTCTAGGTGACTGACCACGACGCCGAGGGAGCGCAGCGCCGGCTCGACCTTGCCGCCGGGAACGAAAGCTTTGACGCCTTGGCCGTACGCAGCGAAGTTGGCTTTCATCTTTGCGAGGTCAAGACCCGACAGGCCTCTTTCTTTCGCCAGGGCCGTGATCTCCGTGTCGATTTGCGAGAGCGCGGCAGGCGAACGCCCGAACCCGGTGAGGCCGGAAAAATCGCCGGCGTCTACCACTCGCTCCGCGATCATGCGAGCGGTGTCTGGCGGCAATTGCAAACCCGCAGGCGCGGGCCTTTTGGCTACCGCGATGCGGCGATCGACTTCGAGAGTTTTTTGTCCGGGGGTCCAGTCCGGGTGCTCTTTTTCAACGTCTTCCGCTACTGCCGCCTTGTCGGGGGCTTCAACGCTGGCTCGCACGGGGCGCTGGATGCGCTGCATTTCCGCCGCGACCTTTGTTTCGTCCCAATCTGGGTGCTGCGCCATGATCGCCGAACGCAACCGGTCGGTCTCCGCCATTTTGGCGGTGCGCAATTTGTCCTGCACTGCGATCTCGCGAGCGCCACGGCTCGTCCAGGCGCTTTGCTGTTGCGGAGACAGGTCTTTGAACTCGGGCATCTGCGGGTTTGTTTGCCGCTGCTGGTTATAGAGGTCGACCCCTGCCATCATCGCGTCGTAATGCGCGCCCATGGCCTCGGAGATTTGCAGGCCCTGCATCGCCAACCGCTGTTTCGACTCGGCCATGGCCGCCGCCGTCCGCGCGTCGTCGTTCTGCATCGTGTGAATGTCGCCGATGAGGGCGGCAGTCGTTTTGATGTGAGCCGCGCCCGCATCGTAGTCCGTCTTCATCAAGTCGAGACCGGCCTGATACTGCTTGTACGACCATTCGGCGTTCTTGATCGCGATGTCCGTGTTCTCTTTCCACGTCTGCTTCGCGTCCTCGTACGCCGCGATATCGTTCGACCGGATCGCTTTCATGGCCTGTCCCGAAGCGTTCAGCGCCGCCGTCAGCGGCTGCCGCGTGAGCGCGCCCGCGAGGATGCCAAGCACCGACGCCCACGACCCGAACGCCCGCGCCGGATCGGCCTCGGGCATCTTCTGGTTCCACGGCTGCAAGTTGGGCCCGGAAGGCATATCGGCCTTCGCCTTCTCCAGCCCGGCCTGGAACTTCGAATACAGGTCGTTGCCCTGCTTGATGAGGTCGTTCACGGCAAGCGCCGCCGACTGCGGTTTCGCCGCGCTGGCCGAAGCCACGTCGCGCTCGATGGGGGCGGTAACCGTCCCCCGGGTCAATTTCTGCGCCGTGTCCTGTGCGTTGACGGGCGTTGCCGTCGCCGTGCCGCTGTCGCCACCATCCGCCATCACACTGCTCCCGCCAAGCCCGCGGCGAACTGCCCGACCGCTTTCACGAACGCGTCATCCTGCTGCACGTTGGCCTGCATGATCTGCCCGAGCATCTGCGCGCTCATGCCGCTCATCTTGACGCCGTCTGAGATCAGCCCCTGGGCCATCTGAAAGCTGGCGGCAAGCCGCTGCTGCTGGTTCGACGCGAGCTGCTGGGCTTCCATGGTCGAGCCGCTGATCCCCATGCGCGCGTCGGCGCTGCGCGTGGCCGCGTTGGCCGCGTTCACCTGCTGGTCGAGCTGCGCCTGGGCGCCCGGCGGCAAGGCCCCGGTCAGACCCTGCTGGACCAGCTGCTGGCCCTGCGTGCCCAACTGCGACCCCATCTGCGAAAGCTGCGCCTGGCCCTTCAGCGGCTGCTGGCCAAGAAGCGCGTCCACGCCCAGCCCGAGGCCGCCAAGAACCACCTGGGGCGTCGCGTAGTTGCCGAGCGTGTTCAGGATGTCGGTGGGGTCTGCCATCGGTTATGCTTTCAAGGATGCGCCCGCGAGGCCGCCGGCGAATTGGCCGATCGCGCCGGTCAGCGCATTCTGCTGCGAGACCTGGGCACTCATGATCTGGTTCAGCATCGCGTCCGCCGCCTGCGCGGCCGACAGCCCCTGCTGCATGAGGTTCTGCATGATGCCGTAGCCCTGGCTGGCGACCTGCTGGTCCACGCTCGCCAACGCCTGAGCTTCCATGGTCGAGCCGCCCAAGCCCATCCGGGAGAACTGGGACTGCACGCGGGCCTTCATCGCGTTCGACGCCTGATCCAGCTGTGCTTGCGCGCCGGGCGGCAGGGCTTGGTTCAGCGCCTGAGACGACAGCTGGTTGGCCTCGCTGGTGAGAGCCGCGGCTTCCCCAGCCAACTGGTTGTAGCCCTTCGGCATCTCGTTGCCCTTCAGGGCCTGATACCCGAGCCCCAATGCGCCCAAGGCCACACCCGGGTTGGACGACAGCGTGCCGAGCGGGTCGTTCATGAGGTTGCTGAGCGACAGCTTGGTCCCCGCGCCAACGTCGCCGGCGGACGCGGCCGCGCCCTGTTGGGCAAGCCCGAGGGCATCCGCCGTGCTGATGGCGCTCGCTTGCGCCGACGCCGCGTCGCCCGGCCCCATGGCGAATTTGCTGGTGTCCGCCACCGGCGAACCGACGGGAGCCTGCTGCGCCGGCACGCCGCCGCCGTCGCCCGTCGCAAACGACAGATCGCTGCCGGGGCCGTAGGGCTGATTGAAGATGTTCGTCTCCGGCTCGAGGCCGGGGGACAGGCCAATGCTCTGGGTCAGATCCCCTGGCGCGCTGGACAGCGCGCTGGTGCCCGCCTGCGCGGGGGCCGCCGTGCTCGACGCCGACGCCCCGCCGCCGCCCGCCCCCAACGCCGCCACACCGCCCGACAGCGCGCCGCCGAGCGCGCCCAGGCCGATGTTCTGGCCGGTCAGGGCCGATCCCAGCGCCCCGGCACCCGCGCCCAAGCCGACCTCGCCCAGACCGCCGGCCAACCCGCCGCCGAGTTCGTTTGACACGAAGCCACCAAAGCCCCCAAGGGCCCCGCCGGTGATCGCCCCGCCGAGCGCGCCGGGGAGAATGGGCTTGCCCTCAATGCCGCTCAGCGCGCCCCCGCCGACGGCCCCGAGCGCCGCAGCGTCAAGCGCGCCAGCCGCGGTCGTGCCGAGTGCGCCCGTGATGCCGGCGCCAATGCTCGCCACCGTCTCGGCGCTCGTGGCGGCTTCAATGATCGGGGCAATGAGGGCGCTGATGCCCATGGCTCATGCTTCCTTGTTCAGCACCTTGGCGTGCCCCATCTCGATCGGGTTGTGCCCCAAGTGCTCCAAAACTCGGGCAAGAGCGGGATGCGCCAGCTTGCTCGTCGTGTGCATGACGTGGACGCCGTCCTCCGTCAGCTTCTTCTCGGCGAAGGACAGCAACCGAATGCCGCAGAAGCCGCGCCGGTATTCGGGACGAAGGTAGACGATGTCCGACACCGCCCAAACATTCCGCCGGTAGTGCAGGTGCGGACGCACGAAATAGATCGCGTACCCCACGACCGCACCGTCATCGGCGCGCACCGTGTAGACACGGAGCATGCCCGTCGCCTCGATCCGCAGATACGTGTCGTAATCCGGGTCGAGCGGGACGAAGTCGCGGTTGCGCGCGATCTCTTCCCAATGCCCAACGAGCAACGGCTTCAGATCATCCAGAGCGTCCGCAAGGAGTTCCTGCTGGTATTTCAATTGTCCACGTACCACATCTTCTGCTCCTGAAGATCCGGGAACAGCTTGCGAAGCTCGTCCATGGGCGCGCCGGGGGTGTCGTAGAACCGGAACCGGCCCGCATGGTTCATCCGCATCCAGGCGGCGAAGTGCTTGTAGATCTCCAAGCCCTCGTGCTTGTACTGCCGGCCCGGACGCACGTAAAGGAAGATCTCCTGCACGGTGGGGACGGGCACCAACGGGTCGTTGGCGAGCATCGCTAGGCCGACCGCGTTGTCGGTGCAGACGAAGCTGAACTGGTTGTCGGTCGCCCAGCTCCGCATCCAGCGGTAGACGAGCATGGACGACGGGCCGCAGAAATCCTCTTGGATCATCGGGATCACCCAGCCGGCGGTCTGCTCGAAGTCCGTGGGCGTCACGCGGCGCACGACCGGCGGGGGCGGCGGAACGGTGTTGAACTCCACGGAGGGCTCGGGGGCCGCCGGTTCGACATAACGGCGTTTGGTCGCGCTCATGACAGTCCTAGCTTGTTGCTGGCCTGGACGTGCTCCTGGGCGTGGAGCCAAATCCACGACGCCACTTGGTTCGGATTTCGGAAATCTACGTCACTCAGGTCATTGCCCGCAATGCCTAAGATGCTGTTGGTCCGGGTGTGGATGTCCTGATGGATCTGCAGCCAGTTCTCCAGCCCGGTGTTCTCCAGCGAGATGGGGTCAAGCACGTAGGCCGGCAAGGACACCGAGTACCTCTGCAGGATCGCCGCGTTCTGGCGGTCGTGCAAGTCCGCGTTGGCGAACGCGAACTGGCTCATCCCGACCTGGTCTTGGAAGATGTTGAACAGCGTGGCGAGCATCAGCCGTAGACCCAAGCCGCCCCGTTGCAGAAGACCGGCAGCACGTTGGATCCGCCGCCGGTGATGGCCGCGCCCACGGAGGCCGTGGCGACGCTGGCATCGGTGATGTACGCCCGCGCCCCGCGCAGCGCGGTCGTGGCGGCCGGCAGGGTGCTGTAGGTGTAGGCCGTGGTGGTCTGAAGCGTCGTCGCCGCCACGGTGGACGACGTGATTGCTGCGCCCGAGATCGTGCCGCCGGTGATTGTCGGCGTGCCGATTGCCGCGCCGCTGGCGCGCACGACGTTGCCGGTGCCGTTGCTGTCCATACCGGTCAGCGTCGAAGACCCGGTCCACTGCGCGATCTGCCCGGCGATGGGCGAGCCGGAGATGTTCACGACGGCCAGCAGATTGTCGACGTGGAAGCCCCCGTTGCCGCCGTCCAGCGCCGCGTCGTAGACGAGGTAGACGACGTTGCCGGCCACCAGCTCGCCGCCGGTGAGCGCCGCCGGGCCGGCGGACGTGTCCTTGTAGATCGGCAGCGCGGCCAGGCTGTTGACTTGCGCGGTGGTCGCGCCCGTGTTCGTCGAGACCACGACGCCGGTGAAGATCCCGTAGTTGACGTAGGACGAGACCGCGGGCGTGTTGGCCAGGGGCGTCAGCGCCAGCGCGTTCGTCCCCGACACGGCGCAGGGAATCGGCGTCAGCGCCCCGACCGCCGAGAAATTGGCATCAAGGTAGCTCAGCTGCGCCGTCGTCAGGTTGGCGAAGGTATAGGGGAGCGGCATGGTGTCCTCACAACAACGGCTGGTAATTTTGAACGACTGCGGTCACTGAAATGACCCGCATGTCTGGAGCCTGGGTCTGTAGCGTGAAACCGAGCAACGCCCCGGACTGCGAAGCGGCGTAGCCCGTCACGACGAGGCCGGACGTCGCCCAAGGAACCGTGTTGCTCGAAGCATTGGTCCACCGCACCACCGCACTCGACGAATTGAGCCAGGTCACCGTCGGCGACGCCTGCACGAAGGACGACGTCGTGTTGTTGACCCCGTTATCGAGGGCGATCTTGAAAGGCTCGGTCGAGGGCTGGACGAAATCCAGCAACGCGAAGACCCGGTTCGCCATCTTCACGAAGAAGTAGCTGGGCTTGTCGAAGAGCTTCGACTGCGCGGTCTTGACGATGCCGGTCGAAGGGTTCTGGAACAGCGGGTAGATGGCCGAACCGTTGGTCCCCCAGGCGGCCATCTCCGAGTTGAGTTCTTGCGTCGCGATCCACGTCAGGTTGATCTCCTGATTCGACGTCCACCACCGCTTGCCGTCCCACATCAGCAGCTTGTTCACCGGCTGGCCGGTCACCTGATCGATGATCGGGAGCAGCAGCATGTAGACGTGGATGCCGAAAATGACCGCGACCGCCGAGCTTGGCGTCGTCAGCCCGTTGTTCGAGAACGACGGCACCGAGCCCCAGATGCCGTCGAGCATCGGCGACACCTTGGTCACCGCGCCGCCGTAAGCAACGTGGACGCCGAACGAGTTGGCGAAGATCACGTTGCGCGAGAACACCTGCACGCTGCCCGGCCACGACGAGCCGATCTGCGGGTCGACGTTCTGGTTCGAGAAGGTCGTGATCGGCGGCGTGCCGCTCGTCGAAACGCCCGAGATGTAGTTCAACGAGCTGTCGGCCAGGGTGTAGAGGAAGCCGTTGGACTGCCGCAGGGCCGTGAAGCCGATCTTCAGGAACGAGTTGTACGACGGGAACGCGCCGCCGCCGTCGCCCGGCGAGAAGTCCGTCGCAGATTCGGGGGCCGTGAAGAAGATGCGGTTGCCGTTGGAGACCCAGACCTGGTTCTGGTAGGTCTCGACCGCGGTCCCGGCCACGCCGAACGGCATGATCGAGACGACCGCCTGGGCGACGGTGTTCGCCGGGTCCGTGACGTAGACCGTCGGCGGGGTGACGTATCTCTGCCCGCCCTGAGTGATGGTGAACCCGGTCACCGCGCCGCCCGACACGGTCACGGTCGCCACGCAGCCGGAGCCCCCGCCCCCGCCGATGGAGACCGTGGAGGTCGAGGTGTACCCGCTGCCGCCGTTGATGACGTTGATGGCGGTGACCACGCCCCCGGTCAGCACGGCCTGGCAGATGGCGGTCGTGTTGCCCCCGCCGCCGGCGAACGCCAGGAAGACGGTGTCGTAATAGCTGTACCCGGTGCCTGGGTTGGTGACGGTGATGTTGGAGATCGCGCCGTCCGCCACGTCGGCCGAGAACGTGGCCCCGCTCCCGGTGCCGCCGACCGCGGTGATCGTCCCCGTGAACGCCCCGTTGGGCGCGTAGCCGTAGCCGCCGCTTGCTATGCTCACCTCGGGGCCCAGCCCGCCCGCCTGGTAGAACAGCGCGCCGTCCCAGAGGAAATAGCCGTTGCCGACCGTCTGCCCTTGGGGCGTGCCGCCGACCGGGGCGTTCGTGATGATGAAGTACTGGTTGCCCCACTGCGAGATGCCGATCGACAGCGGGCTCACATCAACGATGGTGCCGGCCGGCGCGATCGAGACCGTCGACCTCGTGGCCACGTTGACGCCGACAATGCTGCCGTCGGACAGGAATACCACGCAGTAGGCGGTCGTGGCGATGTTGCCGAACCAGTGCATGATGATAGTCAGTCCGTCGGGCGCCGCGTAGAGGGCGCTGCCGATGCCGTAGAGCGTTCGCAGATTGTTCTTCCCGAACGGCATGAAGCCGTCGCAGATGTACATCTGGTTCTCTTCGATCGCAGGCCGCGAGGGCTTGGTGTTCAACGTGTCGAACCCGTCGAACAGCAGGTCCATTGGGTTCTGCGGAAACCCAGGGGTGGGCTGGGGCGCTCCGGGAAGACCTCCTGCGGATCCGCTCATCAATCCCCCTTGGTGCGCTTGCGGATCGCTGCGGCTTTCCGCTTCGCATCCGCCTTGCTCGACGCGCCCCACGCCTGGAGCGACTTCAGCAGCCGCGTCGGCTGGCCGGAACTGTCGCGTTCGGGCCCGGGCATCCCGCCCATGCGAGCCAGGAAGCTGGCGCGGCGCGGATTGTCGCCGGATTTGACCGGCGCCTTGAGCGTGCCGCCCGTTTGCGCGTGATACGAGGCGCGGCCCTTCGCGTTCAGGCCGCCCGAGGGGTTTTTGCCCTCCTTGCGGGTCCAGGCAGGGGTTTTGGCCATCGTCAGTACCTCCCGTAGGGGTTGGAAACACGGCCTGGGCTGGCCGCCGTCCGGTACCGCGGCATCTGCGCCTCGAAGAGCTTGCGGTAGTACTCCGCGGCGTTCAGATTTTGCAGCTCCAGATAGCAGTAGTGGGCCGCCAGCCATGCCACGGCCTGCGTCCACGGGTCAGGAATCGCCTCGACGTCCTGATCGGTCTGCAAATCCTGCGGCCAGCAGTAACATTCGATCTCCAGCTGGTACAGCTGGCTCGGAAGCGGGTAGAAATAGATCGAACCGGACGTCCCCTGGCCGAAAATCGAGCACATGGTCGGGACGTAGTAGTACTGGTTCGGATACTGCCGGATCATCGCCTGATAGACGGACCAGGCGTACATCGGCAAGGAGTACCGGTAGTTGGCGTAAATCAGCGTGACGCTGCGGATGCCGTAAACCGGGCCGTATCCGGGGTAGTTTTGCAGCGGAAAGTCCGCAAAATTGTACGATTCCTGATACGGATTGAGCGTCAGGATCGGCGACGTGACGGCGGTGGCCGTCGCGCCGGTCCCCGTCGGGTCGGTGATGGTGACCTGGGGCTGGAAATACCCGTCTCCGCCGAAGGTCACGTCGATGTTCGTGATGACGCCGTCCACGACGCTCGCCACTGCGGTCGCCTGGGCCCCGGCGGGGTTGATTGTGCCTCCGCTGGGCTCGTCGGGAGCCGTGATGGTCACGGTGGGGTTGGTGTAACCCGAGCCGCCGGCGGTGACGGTGATGGTCTCGACGCCGCCGGAGGTCGGCGGCAGCGCCCGCAGGCACTGGGACCGCATCGCGACCTCGCGCCGCGCCCGGTTGATGTAGTCGATCAGGTCGTTGGGGTTGATCAGCTCCTGATTGGTGTCCCGGACCAGGCGCTGCACCAGCTTCATGTAGTCGAAAAGCGACGTGGCCATGTCTTATCCCCCTTGCTGCCGCGGCGCGACGCCCAACTGGTTCGCCATGACCGGGTTGGTGCCCTGCGGGTACTGCTCGGGGTTGACCGACCCGTTCGAGATCTGCCGGCCACGGCGGGCGAACTTCTGGTATTCCTGCCACATCCGGTCGGCGTCCGCCGCGCGCTGGGACGACAGGAAGGCGAGGTAGGCGGCGTAATACGGCACCGCGTCCGTGTAGGGCGAGGGGATGACCTCGGGCGTCTCGTCGTCGGTCAGCGGCTCAGGGACGCACACGGCGTCGACGTTGGCCACGTAGTTGAAATCCGGCACGGGCGCGATGTAGAGCGTGCCGTTCTCGCCCTGGCCGAACTGCGAGTACTCGAACGGGCGGCCGAGCGCCGGCACCGGGTTGTTCAGGTAGTAGAGCTGGAAGTAGGGGAACGGTCGCGGGGCCAGCCACACCTGGCCAGACGCGATGTTGACGGTCACGCCGCGCACGTTGAAGACCCCGGCCACGCCGGTCGGCGTGACGATGGAGGAGAACGAGTACGGGATGACGTTGTAGGTCAGCTGCAGAGTGCCGTAGACGCGAACGCATTCGGTCTCGCCGGCGAGCTGAACCCGGGCGCGGTTGATGTAGCTGGTGATGTCGCTTTCGGCGTACAGCGCCGTCGTCGCGGCCGGGTTCTGGAGCAACTGCGCGGTCTGAGTTTGGTACAGGGTCAGCAACGCTCGCTCTCCAACGAAAAAGGGGGCGGGGCACGAACCCCACCCCCTCTAGCCAATCCGCCGCAGCGCTCAGATCAGAGCGGCTGCATGTAGACCGTGTCGACCGCCGACTCGGCGACCCACACCGTGGTGGCGGTCGCGCCCGAGCCGCCGGCACCGGTGATCGTCAGCGTCGTCTGGCTCGCCTGCGGCGTGCCGCCCCAGGTGCAGAGCAGACCGGTCAGCGTGCCGGCCCCGGTCAGGCTCGCCGTGGCGGTGGCCGCGGTGATCGCGCCGAAGTTCGGGTCGAACGGGTTCGGGTAGATCGACACGGTCGGGGCGACGGTGTAGCCCGCACCGGCGTTCGTCACGGTGAAGCCCGTCACCGCGCCGCCGCTGAGGGTGGCCTTGGCGGTCGCCTGCACGCCGGGGCTCGGCGGCGCGGAGATCACCACGATGGGCTCGACGGTGTAGCCCGACCCGCCGCCGCCCGAGGGCAGGGCCAGCGAAACGGCGCCACCGATGATCGGCTGCCAGGTCGACCCGCCCGCGCTGGCGGTCACGGTCACGGTCGACTGCGTGTAGCCGCTGCCCGCCGCGGTGATCGCCGCGCCGGTGACGATACCCTGCGGGTTGATGACCCGGAAGTTCTGGCCGTCGCTGTGGATGTACCAGCCGTTGGTGGTGCTGGACGAGCCCATGTAGATCCATGAGTTGGTCACGGGATCCAGCCACTGCACCGGCGCGCCGGAAACCATCCAGTCGCCGGGCGGAATGACCAGCGCCGCGCCATAGTCCAGCGAGATGGCGTTCGTCGCCGGCTGCGGAGCCGAGCCGACGAGCAGGGTCGGGTAGAGGGCCTGCGGGTACGGGAGGGAAAGACCCTGCCCGCCGAGACGGTTCTGTGCCATGTGCCTGTACTCCTATCAGAACGCGGCGTTGCCGATGCCGGTGACGACGGCGTTGGCCGACGGCTTCGACGTGATGATGTTGTAGCCCAGGATGGTCACACCCTGCTGGCCGATCTGGCCGAGCGGAACCAGCGAGTAGAAGCCCGAGAAGTCGAACGCGGCGTCCTCGCTCATGTAGAACGCGGTGTACTTCGTGTTGATGAAGTACGCCGAGCCCTTCGGGCAGAAGTGGTCGGCGAAGATGGGCACGCCGGCGACGTTGACATTCGGGAAGGACGACCGGACGGGCGTGCCCATCGTGCCTTCCTGGCCGGGCCGCACGAAGATCTGCTCGACGCCCACAAACGAGTTGTTCAGGGTCGCGAAGTCGCCGGGGTTCATCACGCCGAAGGTCGGGGCCTCGCCGCCGGCCGCATCCGTGATCTGGATGAGCTGCTGCGACATCGTCTGGCGCGTGAAACCGGACGAACCCACGCTGCCGGCGGACAGGTTGTAGTACTGCCCCTTCCAGTTCTGGTTGCCGGCCGCGAGACGGTTGATGCCGCCGTACGTCGGGTAGTTCAGACCGTTGTCGAACCCGTCGGCGAAGCCGTTCGGGACCAGCGGGTTGGCGCCGTTGTTGCCCGAGAACATCAGCGGGGCGAGGTTCTGCACGCTCACGGCGTACACGTCGTTCATGCGCGCCTTGAGCAGCGAGATCTCGCGCTCGGTCGCCTGGATGACCGTTTCGCCGAAGGGCAGGGGCACCGGAACGACCCAGTAGCAGGTGTTCCACTGCGCGTTCTGGATGCCGGGCGTGATGTTGGGCTGGTTGAAGCCGCCGCCATACCCGGTCCACTGACCCTGAACCATGGACTGGCCCTGGGTCGGGATGGTGATCTGCGACAGACCGCCGGCGACCTTCTGGGCGTTGCCCATCATGTAGAAGAACGTCGGGGTCGCGTAGTACATCTGCACGAACAGGCGCGGCACGAACGCACGACGGGTGACCGACGTCAGTTCGTTGTAAAGCGCGCCGGTCGGAACAGCACCTGTGCCGGGTATCGCCATGAGAAAGACTCCTGCTTATCGCCCGCGCACAGCACGCAGCGTGTTGTTGATGATGCTGTCGAGCGCCATCGGGTCATCCGGGTTGGCGAAGAGCTTCTGCATCTCCTCACCGCCCCGGTTTTCGGGTTCGAACAGGTCGAAGCGGTTCGCGCCGACGCTCTTCACGGGCTCGGAGGGTGGATGGAGGCGCTCAAAGGCGGCCGCGGCGATCTCGTGATCGGCGATCCCCTTCTCCTCCATGAACTTCTCGACCTGCTGCAGGCCCTCGTCCGTGTAGCCCTGCGCACGAAGCTTGGCGGCGCCGCGGTCCCAGGTCTGCTGCAGCTTTGCGAGCCGCTCCTGCTTCTCGCGCTCGGCGCGCTCGGCCGCAAGCTGCGCCTGCAGCTCGTCGAACTTCCGGCTGACCTCGCTGATCTCGTTGCGCAGCGGCTCGGCGGCGTCGAGTTCGGGGATCGGCATGTTGGGGTCGAGGATCTTCTGGGCCTCGAGAACCTTCCGGCGGGTCGCCGGATTGTTCAGCAGCTTGGTCATCGCGTCGGTCACCCGGCGATGCGCGGCCCACTCACCCTCGTCGACTTCGATCAGCGCCATTGGCGTCAGCCCTTGTTCGGAACGTGCGAGATGGACAGCTCACCGGACTTCTGCGCGTTCGGCAGGTGCGCCTTCCGGCCGCCGATGTCGAGCTGGTCCATGGGGGTCCGCACGATCTGCGAATCCGTGCCCCGGGGAACCGTCTTGGTGTTGTCCTGCCAGATGTTGACCATCGAAATCTCTCCTTACTGAGCGGCGGACGGAGGCATCGCGCCGCCGCCAGGGGGTTGCGCGCCGCCTTGCATGGCGCGAATGGCCGCGATTTGCGGCTGCATCTGTTGGTTCTGCTGCATGAGCGATTGCAGCGTACTCTGCTGCACGCCCGGGGGAACCGAACCCTGGGGGACGTGCTTGGCCAGCGCGTTCAAGGACTTGATGACGTCCTTGCCGGGCTCCGAAGCGACGCCGAGAAGCGGCACGATCTGCTCAAGAAGTCGGACAACCACGGCCAGACGCGACAGCCCCGCAGCTTCCATTCCCCGATTGGGGGTGGGCTGGGAAACCGGGGAGGAGCCAAAAGGCGGCTGACCCGGGTTCGCCGACGCGCCCGCGGGGGACGGGGGCGCGGCGGGGGGAGCGGTTTGACCGAGGCTGCCCGACATGGCCTTACTTGCGGCCCTTGCGGTGGGACTTGCGAGCCATGGTAGCCTCCTGGCGTGCGGGTTGATACGGCCGGACGACGAGCGTCCGACACCGAGGGGGCTCCTCTCCCAACAACCGCCACCCAGGGTCTTTCGATCCAGGAGGGCAACTGCCTCGGGTGATTATGCGTAAACCCGAAGCCATTGACCGCGATATAGGCTGCTTGTATCGTGTTGCGATGATTGCCTCGCAATGGCTCACGGTGAAGCAGGTCGCCGCAATTTGCGGCGTCTCCAGAGCATATTTGCACCGCCACCGAGCGGACGGTCACGCGCCTCCATTCCACAGGCGCGGAAGGAAGGTGCTTTACAACGACGCCGAAGTTCAGCTATGGCTCGAACAGCAGCGGAGTAGAGCAGTCCGGTAGCTCATCTGGCTCATAACCAGAAGGCCGTGGGTTCAAATCCCGCCTCCGCAACCAGCCCTACTTGTGACCCTTGCCCCTGGTCAGCATTTCGGGGTGCTCCTGAATCATCTTCTGCTTGGCCTCCTGCATCACCTTGTAGCGTTGCTTCAGGATGTCCTTCTGCGGGTACGGGAGCATCTCGATCGCGCTGTCACCGCCCACGAAGCCGCTCTTGAGGCCGAAGGCGATGAGCTGCTGGTGGTTGTCAGCGAAGATGGGGCTCGACGAGTGGCTGTCCACGGCGACGCGCCGGTCTTCCGGCAGATCGTGCAGCACGAAGCCCTTGCCGCTTTCGGTCATGTACTGCTTGCCGTCCTTAGCCTGCATCAGGTCGAGCGTCTTGTCGGCCATAGCGGCGGCCTGGCGCTCGACCAGCAGTGACCGGTCGCGCAACCGCGGCGAGGCCATCTTGCTCAGCGTCTCGGCGTGGTTGCCCGACCGCACGCCCATCTCGCCCTGGCCGGACAGGATGTTGGAGAAGCCGGAGATCTCCTCCATGAACTTGTTCAGCGTGTCGATGGCCTGGAACGTCTGCGGCGGCAGCGGCGGCGTTAGGTCGTTCACCGACGCGCCCGCCGGCAGATCCACGAAGCCCGCGGCGCGGAACTCGGCGTACTTCTCGTCGGTGATCCCGTCGGCACCGGTGAAGGCGAGGATCTTGTCGAACTGGACGCCCATGAGGCGCTTCAGGTCGTCCATCCACTGCGCCAGCAGCCCCTGCGGCTCCATCAGGTCGATGATCTCGGAGCGGCCCCAGAAATAGCCGGGCATCTGGTTCGGCTGCACCAGGCTGAACGGTTGCGTCTTCGGGGCGAACATGTTCTCCCGCTTGAAGTACGGGCTGACGATGATGTCCGGCTCGATGAGCAGGATGGTCGTGTAATCCTCTCGGTCGTCGTCCTTGACCCACATCTCGTGGAACGGCACGAGGTCGATGTTGATCTCGGGCCCGACCATCGACATTGAGGAATCGCCCGACAGCTGCACGACGCCGCCCGGCTGCTGACGCGCGGTCGCGAGATCGGTGTTCAGGATGCTCGTCGACAGCACGTTGTGGAAGAAGCTGCTGTTCAGCGTCTCGCCGCTGTTCTTGCTCGCGTGGGCCCGAATGCGGGTGTAGAGGGCCTGGGCGTCCGGTAGATGGCTGATGCGGCGCCAGACCTCGGGCAGCGTCATCAGCCCGCTCTCGCACAGGGCTTCCTGCTCCTCGATGCTCGTGACGTCCTCGCGGTAGACGCCGAACTGCCAGGGCTGGATGACGCGCGCCTCGACCCCCGAGTGGCCCCACATCTGCTTCATGATGCAGGCCCCGTACTGCAGGCCCAGGTTCACCGCGTTGCCGAACTGCACGTCGATGTCCTTGCGCTCCCACTCTCGGGTGAGCACACGGGCGGCGACTTCCCCCTGCGCCAAGACCTCGGCCGGGTAGTGCGCCTCGTAGTCCAGCACGAAGCGCAATTCGGCGGGGCTGTATAGGTGCGACTGCAGCCGGTCGATGTGCGAGTACAGCTTGTTCACCAGCGCCCTGGTGCCCGACGGACGGCCCGTCTCGACCCACATGTTCTGCAGGCGGCAAAGCGCGGCCCTCTGAGGCGCAGAAACCCGGCAGGTCTCCTTGATCTCGATCGCTTGCCGAAGGAGTTCGGCCTTGTTGGAAGCCAGGATCATAGGTTGCGCTTTGCGACAGACCGTGTTAGGGGGAACGCGTTGGACGTTTCCTCCCTAAACTTGGCCCCTGGCGCTTTGATGCTGCCAGGGGTCTTTTTTATCTGCCGACGGCGCCGATGGCTAGTGTTATCCGAGATTGCCAGCGCGAACCACGCGGGGAGCGAGGGAGGCGTGGTTCTGGGTGACCTGCCGAACGGCCGCCAGGCCCGCGCCGGCGTAGGGCCCCGTCCGGGTCGCCTGAGCGTATTCCGCCGCCGTTTCTCGGGGCATGTGCCCGCCGATCCGGTTCTGCCCCATGAACTGCGAGACGGCGTTGTTGGCGGTCACAACAGAGGACTCGCCGGCCCTGGCGTCGTCGCGGATGTTGGTCACCTTCATGGCGTTGAACTCCGAGGCGCTCTCGCCCATGGCCTCGGCCGCCATCTCAGCGCGGTGCGCGGAGCTTTCCTCCATCGCCCGGTAGACGTTGTCCGCCACCTTGCCGATCGAGCGGGCGATGTGCGGTGCCGACAGCTCGGGCGGGGTTCCCCGCATGTCCGCGCCGCAAAGCTCACAGTTGGGCGGCGGCGCTTCCCCTGAGTGCAGGTGGAGGTGCTCGAAGTACCCCTCGCAGTCGGGGCATTGGTAGGTTCGCATTATCGGCATGTCATCGGCCCCTCCAGGCCATGCGGGACGCCAGCAACGACGCGGCGCGTCGGTCTGCCTCCTTCCCTTTGAAGTAGCGGTTCAGGTTGTGGCTGGCCAGCAGGGAGAACTGGTCCTGCATGGACAGGCGGGTGCGGGCGATCTCCGCGTCGCGGGTGCGGTTCTGGGCGATCAGCGGCCGGCGCTCGTACTGCTCCCAGCACAGCACCGCCATCGCGAGCGCCAGCACCCGGTCGTCGTGATCGTCGCCCTCCGCCTTGATGCTGTCGCCGTCGCGCGTGACGACCCGCAGCTCGTCGATCGCCTCTCGAGACCGGATGATGATCCCGCCGTTGGTCACGAAGTCGCGCAGGCGCTCCATCATGGGCACCTTGTTGACGCTGGTCGTCTTCCAATGCACTGAACCCTGGCCCGGCACCACGGCGTCCGGCCGCGTGTAGAGGTAGTTCTTGCAGTTCACGAAGAAGTTCTTCAGCCCCTGCTCTTCCGCCTCGCGGCGCAGGTAGCCCGAGGTCACGATGCGCTTCAGGCTCTGGTATTCCTGCCACACCGCCACGCCTGGACCGTTGATCTCGAGCATCAGGCGGGTGTTCTTGTACCAGCCCATCAGGGAGGCCAGCACCCAGGCGAACTGGTGCGGCTGCACGTTGGTGGCGGCGAACTCGCCGACCTGCTCGAGCTTGTCGGCGTAGCAGCGCATGATCTGCGCCGCGCTGCGGTCGTTGTGCTCGTTCGCGCCGAACGCCGGATCCGCGGCGACGATGTAGACGCCTTCGGGCTTGGGCTCCTCCCAGACCTTCAGCTGGATCTGCCGCCGGTGGCGCGCGGGTTCGATCGACATGCTGATGAAGTCGGCGCCGGTGTAGAACTGCCACGACTTGAACTCGTCGCTGGCCGTGGTTTTGCTGATCTCGGTGAGCTTTTCCGACGAGAAGAAGTTGCTCCCGTCGGTCGTGAACATCTCCTCCTCGACCCACGGGTGCTCGCGGCCCTGGTACTCGTCGTAGGCGATGTCGCTGTCGGTGTCCTCGTCGTCGTCGCCGTAGCCGAGCGGGTTGGTCTCCTTGCGGTACCAGGCCAGTTGCTCGCGGGTCACCTTCCAGCCGTAGCGCCGCTCGACCTCGTCGATGCGCTTTGCCTCCTCGCGGGTGATCGGCGGCGATCCGAACTTCTCGAACTGCGCGGTGCCGGCGCGGATGCGGTGCGTGGGCACCAGGTACCAGCCGGTGAAGACCGTGGCTTCCTCGAGGTCGTTGGCGACGGCCTTCTGCCACATCCGGTACCAGTCGGAGCCGACGTTGCGGCCCGTGGACTCCCACAGGAACAGCCGGTTGGGGTTCTCGACGGCCAGGGACTTGCGGAAGCTGCTCAGGCCCTCGGGGTTGTTGTAGGTGCCGACCTCCGATGCGTGGACCATCGTCAGGCCCTGGCCGCGCCCCAGCGCGCCGCCGCCGGCGGTCTGCTTCACGCCGGCGGAGAGGAAGGTCACGGTGCTGCCGTTGCTGAACCGGCCGCCGTAACGGTTGGACTTGAAGGTGGGGAACCGCAGCTTCGTCGGCAAGCTGGCGAGGGTGTACTCGACCTCGGTGCGCGCCTCGCTCATGTGCTGCGCGGTGTCCAGCAGGAACGCGCCGCGCGAGCCGGCGTGCAGGGCGATCCACATCGAGCTGAACGGCCGGCAGATGGTGCTGATGCCCTGCTGACGGCCCTTGCCCCACTTGAAGTCGTGGATGCCCCGCTGCAGGCCCGCAAAGATCAGATCCAGACCTCGCTCCTGCGCCGGGTACAGCTGGCCGCCCAGCACAATCTCGCCCTTCTCCTTCGACGGGATCACGCAGTAGTTCAAGAACTCCAGAAACGCGTCCTTGTAGGCGGCGGCCTTGTCCGCCGACCACACTTCGCCGGTGTCCTCGAGGTGGTAGTCCCGCGTGTGCACCGCGGGCGCGGAGGGTTGGTCGCTCATTCCGGCACCTCCTTGGCGCCGCCGCAAGCCCAGCACGGGAGTATTTTGGTCGCCAGCCCGATGTTCGACAGCATCGCGGCCCTGTCCCATTTGCCGGCAATTTTCGCCGCGTGGATGGCCTCCTGGCGGTCTTCTTGGGTCTCCTTGACCGCGACCCAGCCCACGCCGTTACAAGCCGCGCATTTCACCACCGCCGGCCCCCCGAACCCGCCTGCAGACCGGCTTTCATCTCGGCGATCGCAAGGCCGACCTGGCCCTCGACCGCGGACCAGAAGACCGCCGGGTTCGGGTTCGACGTCGTGGTGATGCCGTCCACCAGCGTCATCTGGTCGCCTGGAGGGATGATCACGAAGACGCCCCCGAACGTGCCGCTGGCCGCGTCAAGCTGGTCGGCGATGGCGCGCAACGCGATAGCGGCTTCGGCGTGGGTGGTCATGTGGTTCCCAGAATCTGATCGTTGAGGAAGTAGGCGTGGTCGTTCGGGCAGTACGGGTTGCATCGGACACGCGCGCCGAGGACGGTGAGGAGCGTTTCGTTGCTGTAGTACATGTCCACCAACAGCTTCGACACGAACGCTCTTTCCGTGGTTTTGGCGAGTTCGGCGTAGAGCCTTGGCCCCACGATCACGAGGGGAGGTTCCGCGACAATTGGCTTGACCGGCATCAGCAACCCGGGCGTGCGGACGATGGCCGGCGCCACGAGCGCCGCCGCCATGCCCGCGATGAAGCCCCTGCGGCGCATCATGCCAACCTCGACCGTTGGTCGATCTCGCGGTCGAGATACCACCGGGCCTTCTTCAGGTCTTCGATCGCGTCGCCCTTCTCGCCGGCCCGCCAGATGTACTTCACGGCGTTCCCCAGGCAGAAGTTCATGTGCTCGGTGACCACAATGCATTCCACGCCAGACGGGTGGCCGGTGTAATGCCGCGGGTGGTTCACGGGGTCGTGCTTGCCGGTCATGTCACGGTCCTCAGGTACTCGATCACTTCCGATTCCGGGCAGTGCCGCAAGAGGTCTTCCACCACGGCGGCCGCAAAATTCACTCGGGATTCCCGCAGCAGCTTCCGCACGCGCTCGGGCAGGCGGTCGTATGCTGCTAGGTCTTGCTCTTGGGTGTAGAAGACCACGTCAACCCTCCAGATACCGGTGTTTGTAACGCCCCTTGACCTCCGCGTGCAAGGCAGAACCGACGGAAGGCCCGGTCTGCACGCTGCGGGCCACGCCGGGCGGCACGCCCTCGTAGACCACGGTCTTGCCGTTCACGTAGGCCACATGCAGCTCGCCCGCCGCAGCGTCGTACCCGACGCTGCTGACGTGGCTGCTGAACACGGGCTTGTGCTCGACGGGCATCAGCCGTCTCCCGCCGGCAACGGGATCGCCTCGACCTTCTCCCAGGTGAACGACGGCGGCCGCCGCACCCACAAGGCGCCCTCGTTCGTGACCGCGTAGACGACGTGGTAGCCAGGGATCGCCGACGGCGCCACGGCGACCTGGACGATGCCGAGGGTCACCGGCCGCCCGTCCGCATAGCCGGGGATCCGATCCCCGCGGGTGAACACCGTCGTCGCCCCGTCCGGGTAGCTGGTGATCCGCTGTCCGGGGACGAGCGTCGTCGTCAACCCGCCAGGGGCCGGCGCGCTGGGCGGGTTGAGGGTGTCGACGTTGGATCTACGCGTGCGGGCCATCAGGTGGTCTCCTTGGGTTTCCGGGAGCGCGGCTTGCGCGCCGGGACGTGGGTCGACAGACGCAGCAAGGCGTGGGTGAGGTGCTTGACCCCGACCGCAAGGGCCGTGGCCGACGTCGCGAGGAAGACCACGTCCTCCTCGTTCATGGCCACACGCGGCACCTCCATCACCTTCTCGACGAGCAGGTTGAGGGAAGCCGGGTCGAGCACGACCTCGCGGTCCATCGGGATGACCGCCCGGTTCTTCTCCCGCTGACCGAACCACGCCCCCCGGACCACGTCCTCGAGGTCGAACGGTTTCAGCGTCGGGTCGCGGCCGAACTCCTCGAGGGCTTCGCCGATGCTGCCGCGGGAGGGGCCCATATCTTCGAGCAAAATACTGGGCGTGGTCAGAAATTTCACGACCATGTTGAACACATCGGCGTTCGTCGAGTTTGGGTTCTCCCGAAGCTTCTCGATCAGCCGTTCGATCGTCTGGTTGGCCATCAGGTGGTCTCCTTCCGGGGTTGCAGCATGCGGTAGACCTGCATCGGCATGAACACGTCGCCGTTGCGGCTGAAATACCCCTCTTCACCGAGGGTCTCGGCCACCTCGGCGACCGGCAGGCCCTGGGCGCGAAGCTCGCGGGCGCGCTTGATCGCCTCCTGCTCACCCTCGTCCTTCACCAGCTTGGCGTCGCGACCACTGCCGACCACGCGGAAGCCGTAGGGCGGCAGCCCGCCCACGAACCCCCCTGCGCGGCTCTTGGCGCGACGCCCGTCGGTGACGCGCTCGGCGATGCGGTTGCGCTCGAACTCGGCGAAGGCCGCGAGCATGGTGAAGAACAGCTTCGCCGCGCCGTTCTCCGTCACCGGGTCGGGCCCCATGTCGGCGATGACCAGCTTCACCTGCCGCTCCTGCAGGCGACCCGCGGTGACCAGCGCATCCTCGGCGCTGCGGAAAATACGATCCATCTTCGCCGCGATCACGGTGTCGCCCGGCTGGAGGGCCTCCATCAACTCCGCGCCGCCCGGCCGCCGGCCGATCGGCGTCCCCCCGCTGACCCCCGGATCGCTGAACACGCGGGTGATGGTCTCCCCGCGCATCATGGCCGCGCCGGTGATGCGCCGCTGCTGGTCGTCCAGCGAACTGCGGTCATTGGCCTGCTCGACCGTGCTGACGCGGATGTAGCCGTAGACGCTCATGAAAAACTCCGGGTGTTGGACGACTGGGGGCCGCGTTGGGCGGCTCGGGTTGTGACCACAACACTGTGACCGAGAGAGGGCTTGGGGTCAAGGGGGGTTTGTGGGGAGACGGCGGGGGCGTTGAGTGGCGGTCGGCGGGCGTTGAGTGGCGGTCGGCGGGCGTTGAGTGACGAGGGGCCGCGGTCGGTGACGAGGGGGTCAGCAAATTACGAAAAATTTTCTGGGGGGCGCGGGGTAGGGTGCCTCCGAATCCGTCGCCGGGGTGTCCCAGCGCCTGCGCGCGCGCACGCGCGGGGGCGGGCGGGGGCGGGCGGATCCGGGCGGATC
>Ga0316225_1001034_pt1 | contig 29169 bp, 15 predicted proteins | sample TBH18015metaG_FD_206010 | JGI IMG/M metagenome (GOLD analysis project Ga0316225, IMG submission 206010) | Freshwater microbial communities from Trout Bog Lake, Wisconsin, USA - TBH18015 | ecosystem: Environmental > Aquatic > Freshwater > Lake > Hypolimnion/Profundal zone | place: USA: Wisconsin... | reverse complement strand
ACTCGGGTGCATTACCGGGACCATCCCCACAGTCTATACGCAACAACCGCTCACCCCTCCTCCTGATGGCCAGCTTTGGTCCCTGGTAAATGAAGGCGGCGGGTATGTGGCGATCGTCAATAAGCTGAACGGCAATGCCATTACTCTCGTCTCTCCATCCCCCTACAGGAGCAGCGACACTTCGGCACTCACCACGGCCCCCTATACCGGCGCCGACTACCAGCAGTACTTTATCGAGGAGTTTCGCATTAGCCCGATGCAAATCATCGCGGTCGCGCCCGTGTTCGACAATCAGGCCTCCAAACGGTTTGTCCTCTGCGCCAACGCCCCAATGGGACCGAGCGTCGGCGGCACGCTTGCTGGCTCGGGTTCGTCAACGCCAATCACGTTTTCCTACGCGCAGACGCTCTGGCAGCAATATTATTACACTTACACGGACACTTCCTTTGCCACCGCCTCCGGCACCTACACCGTGAGCGCCCCTGGCTTCCCCTCCTCGAACTTCCTGGTCTCGGGGAGTGCCTACCGGGCGATCCCCAACGACTTCGGCGGCACCTACGGCATCCCCGACCTCATGAGCGGGGTTATGGCTTTCAACCGGGAACCCACCCCAATCTCCCCCTGGACCGTCCAGGTCGTCTCCTTCAGCGGAACAACCCAGATTGAAACGACAACGGGAACCTCCAATCAAGATCTGCACGGCGGATGGCGGGACGCTACGTCCGTTGACAAAGAAGCCGGCAATGAGTCGGTCGCAGTGCGAGACCTTGCTTACGCGGCCGAAGACGCCGTAAACGCCTCGGACAGGGCATTGCTTCTCACGGAACTTTCCTACGGTGTGGATTACCTGCTGCGCTTACAGAACGCCGACGGCAGTTTTCCCTTTCACGTCGATAGCCAACCCGATTCAGCATTTTCGCTCATCTGGGCCAATACCGACATCTACTACAACGCCGAAGCGGCGATGGGACTGGCTGCCGCTGCGCGCGTTCTTAGCGCGACTAACCCGCAAATGTCGGGGTCGGCGTTACAAGCGGCGGAGAAGGCCTGGACGTGGACGGTCAACAACCCCACCAGCATCATTACTGGCTTCTCCTATTATATGATGAGTTCCCAAGATAGCATCTTGGGCGCGGCGCTGGAGTTGGCGGTCACCACTGGCGACCCTGCTTACACCGCCGCGGCCTCCGCGCTGTTTTACGAAGGACACTTTTCCTCTCCCTCACTCGAAGGCGTTTCTGCCTGGACAAAGGCTTCCGGGGGAAGCTACCCGCATCAGTGGATGGGGGCCAATGCCGCCATTGGCCTCGCGCGCTACGCACGCAGCCCGCAGGCGTGGGGCCAGTTCAAGCAAGACATCCTTGCGCAACTGACCGTTTGCTTCAACTACACGGCCCGGACCACGACTCCGTTTGGGACTGGCACCACCCAATTCAGCCCCACCTGGGGCGAATGCGAAGCGCAAATCGGTCCGACAGACGTCTTCCTCAACTCCTACCTCGCGGTGGGAAACCCGCAAATGCTCACCGCCGCCCAAGACGATTGGAACTGGCTTCTTGGCGCCAACCCATTTGGCTCATCCTTTGTCATCGGCTTCGGGGCGCACAATGTCATCCCTCCATTCTATAGGCCGCGCCCCGGCTCCATTGGTGAAACCCCTCCCGGCATCCTGCTCACCTCAGACTCAACCTCCCTCTGCACCTACAACCAAATATGCACCACCTGGGGGATGTGCGAGGGCAGCCTCGGCGGCGCCACGGGGTTCACTTCCCTCCTGATGCTGATGGACCGGCGGGTGCAGACTGCGGCGGCGCAGTTTAACGTGACGATCACCAGCCCGGCCAATGGCGCAACGCTTCCCTCCGGGACCTCCGTTGCCATCGCCGCCACGGCAACCAACTCCACCAACGCCATTCAGAAAGTGGACTTCTACGGAAACGGAGCGCTGCTTGCAACGGCGACCAGCGCCCCCTACACCTGCACCTGGGCCAGCCTTCCCAGCGGCGCGGCGGAGATCACCGCCGTCGCCACCGATTCCGCCGGCCTGTACACCACGGCAAGCGTGGACGTGAATCCCTCCCTCCTCAACCCGGACAGATGGACCGGGGCAAGCAGCAGCGCCTGGGATACGACCACGGCCAACTGGAGCGGAAATGCAACGACCTTTAGCAATGGCGACAGCGTCCTCTTCGACGACACCTCCAGCAACCCCGTTGTTTCCATTGCCAACGGGATCACGGTCCAAAACGCCACCTTCAACAGTACAGCGCAGAGCTATTCCCTGAGCGGCACGCTGGCTTGCTCGGGCACCGTCGTGCAGAGCGGTTCCGGAGCGGTTAATTTTGGCGCCACCCTTACCGGCCTCGGCGGCATCACCGTCAACAGCGGCACCCTCGCCCTGAGCACCACCAACACTTACACGGGGCCGACAACGGTCAACGGCGGAGTATTGAAATTGAACAACGCAAGCGGCCTCCCCTCCGCCTCCTTGCTGACCGTCAACAGCGGCGGGGCGCTCGACATCTGCAACACTTCTCCAGGATGGCAAACCGTGATCAATCTCAACGGCGGGTCGTTCATTAACTCCGGAACCACCGGCCAGATCGTGTACACCACGATAGCCGCGACCAGCGGCACAATTGCATCGGGGCTGGGCGGTCAGATCACGCTCAACAAAACAACCAGCGGCACGCTCGTGATCACCGCCGGTTTGTCTTGTGGCGGCAACACCACCGTCAACGGGGGGGTCTTGGATCTGGCCGGCTCCACGTATATGAAAGTTGTCGTCAACAGCGGCACTTTTGTTCAACCCGGCCAGTTAATTTCCAGCATCCTCACGATCAATAGCGGAGGCGTTTACGGGCCGGTCAGCGGTCCCTCCTTCCGGAATTTCGGCGGCACCGGCGGAGGTTTGGTGCTCAACCCAGGCGGCACGATGCAGTTTCTCATCAATGGGAGCACGGCGGGAACCCAGTATGACCAGGTCAGGCCATGTACCAGCAGCAGTGTGAGCCTCGGCGGCAACCTCGTCCTGACCGCCACCTCCACGCTTCCCGTGGGCGGAGTCTACACCCTCATCAACAACAGCAACAGCAGCAACACCACTCTGACCGGAGCCTTCGCATTGTTGCCCGAAGGGACGCAATTCTATCAATCCAACCAATGGTGGCAGATCAGCTACGTGGGGGGCACTAGCCATCACGACGTCACCGTCACCCGCATCGCCGCGCCTTCACCGGCAGCGGTTCCGGCAATCACCAGCGGAACGAGCATCAATGGAACCAAGGGCAGCGCTTTCAGCTATTTGGCTACGGCCAGCAACAGCCCCATGAGCTTCGCCGCGCTTGGGTTGCCCTCCGGATTAAGCATCGCCACAAGCACCGGGTTCATCAGCGGAACGCCCACGGTAACCGGCACCTTTCTCGCAACGGTCAGCGCAAACAATATCGTCGGCACGGGCAGCGCGCCCTTGACGATCACGCTGCCGCTGCTGCCGGTCCCGGCAATCACGAGTTCGTTGAACATCACGGGGACCAGCGGAAGCGCGTTCAGCTACCAGACGGCGGCAAGCAACAGCCCCACGGGCTTTGGAGCGGTCGGGGCGCAGTCCGGCTTGGGCGAAGACCCGGTCACCGGGTTGCCCTCCGGCTTGAGCATGAACCCGAGCACCGGCTTGATCAGTGGCACGCCCCTGGCTTCGGGCACCTACAGCGTCGTCATCGGCGCAAGCAATGCAAGCGGCACGGGAGGCGCGACCTTGGCGATCACCGTGCTGCCGCCGCCTCCCGTAATCACCAGTCTTTTGAGCGTCACGGGGAGCCACGGATGCGCGTTGAGCTACCAGATCGCGGCGAGCAACAGCCCCACGAGCTACGGCGCGAGCGGATTGCCGGGCGGCTTGAGCGTCAACCCGGGCACCGGCTTGATCAGCGGCACGCCCACGGTGACCGGCTCCTTCGGCGTGACAATCAGTGGAAGCAATGCCGATGGCGCAGGCACTGCAACCCTGACCATCAACGTGCTACCCTCCCCGCCTGTCATAACCAGCCCGACCGGCATCGCGGCAATCAGCGGAAGCGCGTTCAGTTACCAAATTACAGCCAGCAACAGCCCCACGAGTTTCGCGGCGAGCAACCTCCCCTCGAACTTGAGCGTCAGCGCCAGCACCGGCTTGATCAGCGGCACGCCGACAACCGTCGGCGGTTTCAGCCCCACGATCAGCGCAAGCAACGCCGACGGAACCGCCAGCGCAACCTTGGCGATCAACATATTGGCGTCAGGGCCGAAAACATGGACCGGAGCCACCAGCGGCACCTGGGATACAGTCACAGCCAACTGGACGGGAGCGGCAACCAAATTTGTCAATAACGACAGCGTCATCTTCGACGATACCGCCCTCAAGACTACCGTTGCCATTGCACCGAGCATCACCGCTTCGAACGTCATCTTCAGCAGCACATCCCAGAGCTACTCCTTGAGCGGCACGCTGGCATGCAACGGTTCCCTCGTGCAAAACAGCCCCGGGGCGGTTAATCTTGGCGTGGCCCTTTCCGGCACCGGCGGCGTCACTGTCAACAGCGGCACGCTCATCCTGAGCGGCACCAACACCTACAAGGGGCCGACGATAGTCAACGGCGGCGTATTGCAAGTGGGCAACGCAAGCTGCCTCCCCTCCGCCTCCGTGCTGACCCTCAACAGCGGCGGGGCGCTCGACATTAACAACAATTCTCCATGGCTAACCCTGATCAATCTCAACGGCGGGTCGATTGTTAACTCCGGAACCGCCGGCCAGTTTCTCTATACTACGATTAACGCCACCAGCGGCACGATTGCATCGGGGATGGGCGGTACAATCACGCTCAACAAAACAACCAGCGGCACTCTCGTTTACAGCGCACAAACGAGTTGTGGCGGCACCATCAACGTCAACGGGGGAACCCTGTACCTGACCGGTGCCACCCAGATGAATGTCGTCGTCAATAGCGGAACCTTTGTTCAAATCGGCGTGGCGGGCAACGGTTCGACCGTCACCATCAATAGCGGAGGCGTTTACGGGCCGGCCAGCGCCCCCTCCTTCCGGGCTTTCTCATGGGGCGCCTCAAATTTTGTGCTTAACTCCGGTGCCACGATGCAGATGCTTATCACTGGCACGATACCGGGCTATCAATATGACCAGGTCGTTCAGGCCACTTCCGGCAGTGTGACCCTCAGTGGCAGCCTCAGCCTGCTCGCGCCGTGCCAACTCCCCGCGGGCGGAGTCTACACCCTCATCAACAACTCCGGCAACAGCAATCCCGTAAACGGAACCTTCTCAGGACTACCCGAAGGGGCGCAATTCTATCAATCCAACCAATGGTGGCAGATCAGCTACGTCGGCGGCAGCGGCAACGACGTCACGGTCACCCGGCTCGCCCTTTCGACTCCGGGAATAACCAGCGCCTTGAGCGTCACGGGGACCAACGGGTGCGCCTTCAGCTACCAAACTGTGGCAGCCAATAACCCGACGGGCTACGGAGCGAGCGGCTTGCCGGACGGCTTGAGCATCAGCGCGAGCAGCGGCTTGATCAGCGGAACACCGACAGTCACCGGCACGTTCTGGCCGGTCGTCAGCGCAAGTAATTTCTTCGGCACGGGCACCGCAACCTTAATCATCAATTTGCTGCTGCCGCCGCCGGTCGTCTCTATCGCGAGCATCACCGGAACCAACGGGTGCGCGTTCAACTACCAGATCGCCGCGAGCAACAGCCCCACGGGTTACGCAACGAGCGATTTGCCGTCCGGCTTGAGCGCGGACCCGGGCACCGGCTTGATCAGCGGCACGCCAACGGTCACCGGCACCTTCAGCGTGACGATCAGCGCCAGTAATGGGCAAGGCACAGGCAGCGCTAACTTAACGATCAATTTGCTGCCGCCTCCGATTCCGGTAATCACCAGCCCATTGGGCGTCACCGGGTCCTACGGAACCGCATTTAGTTACCAGATCACGGCGACCAACGGCCCGTCGGGCTACTGGGCGAGCGGGTTGCCGACCGGCTTGAGCGTCAGCGCCAGCACCGGGCTGATCAGCGGTACGCCGACCGTCGCCGGCGTCTTTTACGCAACGATCAGCGCGAGCAATCCAGGCGGCACGGGCACCGCGGCCTTGACGATCAATCTGCTACCGCCCCCGGCTCCGGCGATCACCAGCCCATTGAGCGTCACCGGGACTCTCGGAAGCGCATTCAGCTACCAGATCACGGCAAGCAACAGTCCGACAAGCTACGGAGCGAGCGGGTTGCCGACCGGGATGAGCGTCAGCGCCAGCACCGGCTTAATCAGCGGGACTCCAACCGTCACCGGCACGTTCAACAACGTCACCCTCAGCGCCATTAATCTCGGCGGTACGGGCACGGCCACCTTGACCATCACTTTGCCCTCGCAACCGGTTCCGGTCATCTCCGGTACATTGAACGTCACCGGTACTAACGGCAAGGCGTTCAGTTATCAGATTACGGCGAGCAACAGCCCGACCAGCTACGCGGCGACCGGGCTCCCTGCCGGCTTAACCGTCAGCGCCAGCACCGGCTTGATCAGCGGAACGCCCACGGTGACCGGCTACTTCACGCCCACCATTAGCGCGAGCAATCCGGGCGGCACCGGCATCGCGACCCTGATCCTAACGGTGATCGGACTCCTTCCCAACGGCAGCTTTGAATCGCCGAATCTGGGATCCTTGTCATGGAACGCATGGACTTATACCCCGGTCGATACCACCGGAACCAATCCCATCTATTGGACGTTCTCCGGCAGCAGCGGCATTGCGCGCCACGGCAGTCGGCCCAGTGGCAATGGCAGCCCCAACCCTCCCGACGGGCACAACACCGCATTTCTTGAAATCGTCAGCGGTTCGACCGGAGGCAGCTTTTCCCAGGCGGTCAATTTCAGTTCGCCCGGCTCTTATAGCTTGTCCTTTCAAGCTGCTCTCGACCCCGATTCCGGGATGAACGTAAGGATCTCCTTCAACGTGCTGGTCGATGGCACGGCCTTGGCGTCGGGAACCTATTCACCGCCCTCGGCTAATTATACCACCTATACAACCTCGCGCTTTTCCATCAATTCCTCAGGGACCCATACTGTGAAATTTGCGGCATTTGCGACTTCGGGAACGGTCGCCGACAGTATCGCCCTGGTCGATCTCGTGACATTGCTGCCGCAACTTCCAGCGCCGGCAATCACCAGCGCTACGAGCGTCAGCGGGACCAACGGAAGCGCCTTTAATTATCAGATCGCGGCGAGCAACACCCCGACGAGCTACGGGGCGAGCGGGTTGCCAACCGGCTTAAGCCTTAGCGCGAGCACCGGCTTGATCAGCGGAACGCCGACGCTCACCGGCTCCTTTAACGCCACAATCAGCGCAACCAACGCCAGCGGCACAGGCAGCGCAACCTTGGCGATCAACGTGCTGCCGCCGCCGCCCACAATCACCAGCGCATGGAGCGCGACCGGGATCTACGGCAGCGCCTTTAGCTACCAAATCACGGCGAGCAACAGCCCGACGAGTTTCGCGGCGAGCGAACTGCCGGCAGGCTTGAGCGTGAGCGCGAGCACCGGGTTGATTAGCGGCACGCCGACGGTCGCCGGCACCTTCTACCCAACGATCAGCGCAAGCAATCCTGGCGGTAATGGCGGCGCAACTTTGACGATCTCCATCAACACTCCCTACAACTTCTGGAGGAGCACTCATTTTAGCGTGGCAGAACTCTTGAATGCCGCCACCAGCGGCGACACAGCCTGCCCCGCCGGGGATGGAATTTCTAATCTGACGAAATACGCGCTGAACTTGGATCCGCACGTAGCCGGCGTAAGCGGCATGCCCGTTCTTGGAGTCACAGGAACCGGGAACAGCCGTTATCTCACATTGACGTATACCGAAAACCTTTTGGCCATCGACATCGACTATGTCGTGGAAGCCAGCAGCGATCTTGTGAACTGGAGTGGCGACGGCATCACCACGACTCCGGTGAACGGCAGTCTGAGTGCCGACGGTTTGACCCAAAAACTCCTATCCCAGGACTCAACGCCCATGACCGGCGCCACCAAACGCTTTCTCCGCCTGAAAGTAACTTTACCCTGATCGACTATGCTCCAAAGTATGGACTCGGTGCCGTCCCCGTCCCGTGGATTGGACGAGCATCGCAATTGAGCGGTCTGGGCCGGGCCAGTTTGCGCCATCTCCATAGGTCCCATCTTTCCTTCCCAGCGAAATGCAAAGGTCGTAGCGGATGATCTCGTTTTTAACCCTCGCGAACGGTCACTACTTTAAAAAGTCCTTTCAGAACCTGCTCTGCGACGCGCTTTCTGGCAGCTTGTCTTTTAGTGCCTTTTCGGAAGTCGATCCGGCCTACCGCCCCGCTCTCTTCTTTGTTCTCGTTCCAGATAGGCGCGAACGCGCGGTTTTACCTCAAACGACTTTGGGCGCATTTTACCGTCCGCGACCTGTATGGTTTCTTCCAGTCGCAAAATCTCAATTTCTTTGCGTATGGCGCTTTCTGGTCAGCGCAGCTGTTTGACGAGCCCCGCAACAGTCCATGGCCGCTTCGTTCTCAGTAATTGCCTCCAGTTTTGTTCGGTGATGCGCATTGTTTTAATAATTACTGTTTCTGATAATTGGGGAGACTCAGTTTTTCTTGCCGAATTCTCTCGTTGATTCGGATTTCCCCCTTCGTGGTACATTTGGTCAACCGCAATTTCCGATTTGGTCAAAGTCAAACGGGGTATGCCCCCGAACCCCGCAGTTCCATTCGATGCCCCCGCTGTACCACGCATGGCGAATGGCGAGATTGGCGGGCTGAAACACGGGATTGACGGTGAGCAACTCGCGTTGCGCCGGCTTGTGGTAGAGCGACCAAACTCTTCCGCCGTAATCGAGCAGAATCGTGGCGCGGAGGAACTCGTTTTCCAACACCGCAACCCAGAAGGGCTGGGAAGTGCGTTCGCGTCCAAAGTTGTCCTGCACCGCGTAAGGAAGGCATCCGTCGGCGAAGTTGCTGCTGACTCCATAGCCCAGGTAAGTGCGTGTCTCCTCCGGGACGCTATCCTCCGCACCCAAGGCGGCTTGGTGCTGGTTCGAAGAATCTGGGGTAGCGGATTGTCCGGTTCCAAGAGAGCGGCCGGCATCGTGAGCGTGGAAAGATTGAATGTGGCCACAGCCTTCGGTGATTCGGCGTTTGCGCGCGGCGGCGGGAAAAGCGGAGAAATTGGCCGGTTTGAAAAGCGGATGGCAAAAGGGGTGCATGTTTTGGCATTGGGCACAAAAAGGTTGGGCGGCGGATTACGATTCGACGCGGTCTTTCATGCGGTAGCTCTTGCCCTCGATGACGACGGTCTCGGAGTGGTGCAGGAGGCGGTCGAGCACGGCGGCGGTGATGGTGGAGTCGCCGTTGAAGATGGAGGACCAGTCCTTGAAGGCTTTGTTGGTGGTCAGGACGATGGAACCGCGTTCGTAGCGTTGGCTGATGACCTGGAAGAGGAGGTCCGCGCCGCGCTGGTCGATGGGCAGGTAGCCGACTTCGTCGAGCAGCAGTAGCGCCGGGGCGAGGTAGCGACGCAGGGCGTTCTTGAGTTGGCCGGCGTGTTGCGCGGCGCTCAGGGTGTTGATGACGTCGATGGCGTTGGCAAAGAGGACGGTGTGCCCGCGCTGGCAGGCCGCGTAACTCCCACTCCGGCCTCAAGTTCCCGTCTGCTTTCCGGTTACGAGTCTGTACATACCGTAACCGGTTTTTTCTAGATTCGGATCGTACCGGTCCCGCAGCACTTCACGAATAGTTGCGGCGAGTCGCCCCTTAGGTGCAACACCTCGTCGTGCCGCAACCGCCTCTATGATCTCTTTAGCCTGGGTGGGTGTGGAGGGCATCACTGCATAGATGTCGGCTCGGACCGTTTCTGCGCGTGGTGGACGCAGAGGCTTCCGTTCGTTTCCATTGGCGTTGCCGGTCGGTTTTTCGTCCCTTTGGGGCTCGTTCTTGATTTTTCCGTTATTCGTTGGCGAGTTTTCCGAAGGGCCAGAGGCCAGAGTTCGAATTAGCTCGGAGGCTTGATCTTTGAGATCAGCCAGTTTTGTAAGCGACACAGCGATGCGCCGCAGATCCTCGGCGGTGCGTTGTTCCCATTCGCATTTATCCATGGTATTCTTTCTTAAGATTGTCTAACTATGTATTGTAAACGTTCAGGCAATTCATATGGAAAAGTTTCCAATGGGGGAGCGAATTGCAGTTTGATCGGGTACTCGTAAGTTTTGCGTTGCTCTGGGTGAATCCAGAACAATAGTTGGATCGGCTCCACTGGCGCAAACGCCATGCTATATTCATCGGCGTCTGCGAATGCTCCGTTAATGATATATTGGCCGGTTGGAAGCGGATACGTTGTCGGTCGGTGTTTGTCGCCACACACATAATAGTCCAACCGCCCGCGGTCGTGTGCGGCGTAGCGTTGTGCCTGTACGCCCACCTCGCGGGTGATTGCGTTTGCCGGTCCCCCAATACCGTTCCCGCCTCGCAGGTGGTCTCCGTGCGATGCCACCAATGTGCAGGTTTTGATTTTAATTACTTGCGTTGGAGCGCGATTCAAATGGAATTCTATGTTTTGGAGTCCTTGAACGCGCAGCGAGTGTTTCAAGGCACCATAGAGAAGGCCATCGGCGTTGGAAAATCGGTTGATTGACGGCATCCGTTTTTGATTTGTCCACCGCCCGTGGTTTCCAACCACTGTGTCTACTAGCATTCTTGGCACTACGGTCGCGATGCGAGCCAGGGTTTGGTGGAGCGTGTAAAGGGCCAGTTCGAATTGGTCTATCATGAGCAGCGTGGGCTCTCGCTCCGCGTCGTGCTGCAGCTGGCCATGTAAGATGTCGCCCAGCAAGATCACATTGAGTTCGTCGATTTCTCCTATTGAGTTTTCCTGGAGCAGATGAACGACTGTGTTCTCTAAATAGTGTAGTCGGCGGCAGTATTCGAGTGGGTCATAATGACTGAAACCGTGGGTTTGCTCCCGGCTTACGATTTCGCCGACGTGGCAGTCGCCGAGTAAAAGCACCGCCGACAAAAGCTCCTGGTCCGTTTTTTTTGACGGTGGTGGCGGGGTGATTGCCTGCTTTGAGGGCAAGAACGCCTCGAATCGTTCTTTGAATAGGGCGATGATTCTTTCTTCGAGGTGTCGTTGTCGCTGGAGCTGCGCTTCCCATCGGCTGCTGATTTGTCTTTCAAAAGCTTCGATCTCGCCTTCCTCGGTCTCAATTTCTTCCGAGACTTTAATCTCGGGAGGCGTCAGAAATTCTGTCGATGGAATATTTGGAGATAGTGGTGCTTGGGGTGTTCGGGGCGGATTGTCGGAGTTTTGTCCTAGAACTCGAAGCTTGAGGCGCACAGCTTGATCTGTGCGGTGGAGTAACTCTGCGATCTGTGTCGTGTGGGCGCCGCTGTTGCGCATTCTCAAGAGGATTTCCTTTTCTTGGTCACTCCATGGGCGCGCCTTATTCATTTTGCGTCCTCCCCTTGGGCAAGTGGGAGCACCCGTTGGGCCGCTAGGGCCGTTATGGTGCCGATTGTGATTAGAATTTCGAGGATTTCCTCAGGGTCTTGCTCTTCCTCAGTAGATAATGCCTTCGCGAGCTGGTGAACTTGGATTATAAGCTGTCCGAGCACCGCTTCCATGTGCCTGTCCGATGGTTCAGCCTCATCCAATTGCTCGCGTAAGAGTTCCAAGTACGTTGTGTCCATATACTTTACTGGAAGCAATGGGACGGTTTTTTCGGTCGAGAATTCTTCCGGGCTGGTGCTTTTCAGATTTTCTCCCAGGGCCTGCTAAGTGGTTTCCCCGGCTTTCTCGCTGGTTTTTCGGAGATTTTACGTCCCAAGGGTGACCCGTAACACAGCGCGCAAGGATTTGCGCCAGGCCGATCCGACCGAACAAAAATAGGGAGCCGCATATAATGTGCTTTTGCTGAGGCATGCTTTTGTTCTTGAGGCGGTACGGGGACCGCGACAGCGGTTCTCGAACTGCGCCTCGTTCAAGGCGATCCGTCGCCATTGTGAGTGGGCCGATTTGGCCGCACGGTCCGATTGAAGTCGGTAGGTTATGAAAAAGCGAACGGGAGAAGTCGTCTATTCGCCAAGCGACCTCGTGAGGTATTTAGCATCACCCTTCTCGTCGTGGATGGACCGACTCTATCTCGATGATCCTGATGCGGTGACTCCGGATGAGGAAACTGAGGAGCAGCGCCTCGTCGCGTCGAACGGAGATGAGCACGAGCGCGCTATACTCAGCGAATTCCAGTCGGCGACGCTTGGTTTGGTGATCATTCCCCGCGGCGACGATGCTGTAGCCGCCACGCTCGCTGCGATGAAAGCACGAACTCCGGTCATCTATCAGGCGGCCCTCGTTGCAGACGCCTTCGAAGGGTTCGCCGATTTCCTCGTCAAAGGTGTTTCCGGATATCAGGTCTGGGACACAAAGCTGGCGCGTTCAGTGCGACCCTATTTTGCGATACAGCTCTGTTGCTATTCGGAGATGTTGACGGCCATGTTCGATGAGGGAATGCCGGAGAAGTTCGGCGTAATTTTGGGGACGGGTGAACGGGCTGAGTTTCGGGTTGAAGATTTCATCCATTACTATCGGCGGGTTAAAGCGGGTTTTCTGGGCATGCAGTCCCGGTTTTCAGCCGATTTCGAGAACCGCCCGGAACCATGCCCTCGGGCGGATCACGGCAGGTGGGCGTCGCACGCCGAAGCTTATTTTGAGTCGCGCGACCACTTGGTGCGGGTGGCGGGTATCAGCGTCGGTCAAATAAAGAAACTGACTGCATTCGGCCTGGGGACGGTCGCGCAGCTTGCAGCGGCATCGGGGGCGAAAGTCCCAAAACTCGCGCGGAACACGACCGAGAAGCTGGCAGCTCAAGCGCGCTTGCAGATGGAGACGCGAGAGGACCGGAAGGTGAACCCTGATGCTCCGCCACGTTTCGAGCTTTTATCCCGGCAGTTGGGCCCGAATGGCCAGCCGGCAGGGCTCGCTGCCTTGCCTCCGAATCATCCAGCGGACGTATTTTACGACATGGAGGGGTTTCCGCTTGTTGCCGGCGGGTTAGAATATTTGTATGGCGTTTGCTTTTGGCAATCCGGCGCGCTCCAATATGCGGACTGGTGGGCACATGACCGCGCTGAGGAGAGGTCCGCGTTCGAGGCATGTGTCGACTGGGTGTACAACCGGTAGAAAAGGAATCAAGGTATGCATATCTACCACTACGCCGCCTACGAGGTCAGCGCGATGCGGCGGTTGGCATGCCGGCACGACACGCGGCAGGAAGAGGTGGATGAGTTGCTGAGGAACAAGGCATTCGTTGATCTCTACCAAGTGGTGCGGCATGGCCTCCGGATCGGCGAGGGGGATTATTCGCTCAAGACCCTTGAGCGCCTTTATCGGCCCAAGCGAGCGACGCAGGTTACGAATGCTGCGGAGTCCATGGTGCAGTACGCCAGGTGGATCGAAAGTCGTCAGAGTCGCTCGTGGAAGGAAAGCCCGATACTGGCGGGAATCAGGGCATATAACGAGGACGATTGCCTCTCGACGGCGGAACTGCTCGGTTGGCTGCGGACGGTTGCCAGTGGAATGGCGATGCCGGCCGGCAGGCGCATTGTGTCGCCGATAATCGCTTCAGCGCCGGTTGTGTCAGCAAAGGCGTTACCGCCCGAGGTCCTTCGCCGCTTGAAATTGGTGGACGATCTTCGCAGACGGACCGACTCTGTATCCGTCGTGCTCGCCGACGTGCTGGATTTTCACCGACGGGAGGAAAAGCCGATGTGGTGGCGCCTGTTCGATCGCGCCAGCGCGACGGTGGATGATTTGCGTGATGATCCGGGGTGTATCGCCAGCGTGCGCGCGGTGGGCGCCCCGATCGGGGAGGGGCAGTCGCTGCTCCAAGAATACCAATTTGACCCCGCCCAAGAGTGCAAGCTTGCCGCAGATGATATTGTCGTTTTCGCACATAATTTGAGGGCTAGGCTGACGATAACATACTTGGATCTCCGCTTTGGCCGTTTGACTCTGAAGATTGGCCGAAAGAGTCTCGCGCAAAAGTTTGAGAATGAGATTCCCGCAGGAGGATCACTGCTGGCCGATGAGTATGTCTCGGCAAAAGTCATTCAGGTGGCGCTCTCCGATTTGGGAGCTGCGCAACTGCACGCCTCGCTGCCCCTCGCACTGACGGCGCTATTGCAAAGAAGGGCGCCATCCGAGGTGTTGCAGCGGGCCGGTGAATCGGTTCCCGATGCCGCAATCCGGGTTGCGGCTGCGATGAGAGGCGGGTGCCTGGTGGTGCAAGGTCCGCCCGGAACCGGCAAGACCTATGCTGCGTCGCGTGTAGTTTGCTCGCTGCTCGCGGCTGGAAAGACGGTCGGGGTAACGTCGAATAGCCACAAGGCGATCGATAATTTGCTGCTCGCCTGCGGAGCTCGGGCCCGCGGCCGCTCCAAGCTGCGGGGGCTAAAGGTAGGAGGTGACGCAAACAGTGCTCTCCTATCCGCTACGGCTCTAAAGCACGTCGAAAATGCTGGCGACGCACGGGGAGCGTATTCTGAAGGTGTGGTTGGAGGAACGGCATGGTTATTCTCTCGACCTGAATGGGAAGGAACTCTGGATTACCTGATCATTGATGAGGCTGGCCAGGTTTCGCTGGCCAACGCCATAGCGATGGCCCGATGCGCTCAGAACCTAATTTTGGTGGGCGATCAAATGCAACTGGAGCAGCCCGTGCAGGGATCGCACCCGGGTGATGCGGGTCTGTCAGTGCTACAGTACGCACTCAAAGATACCGCAGCCAGCCGTCCCGATGCCCCGGTGTTTCACGATGTCGTGCCAGCGGATTATGGGCTGTTCCTGGGCGAATCCCGGCGAATGCATCCGTCGGTTTGCCGGCTGATTTCGGAGAGTATCTATGAGGGACGGCTCTGCTCCCATCCCGACTGCGGGCTTCAACGGATAGCAACTCCTGTGTCGCAAGGCTTAATTTCCGCCGAAAGTGGGGTTGTCTTAGTCGGCGTCCAACACGAGGGCAACGTGCAACAGAGCGACGAGGAGACAGAGATGGTCCAACGAGTTTTCGCCGACCTCCTTGGACGAGTTTACACATCTAAGGCTGGCGACCGGCCATTGGCTGTCGATGACATATTGGTCATGGCTCCGTACAATGCCCAAGTCCGCGCATTACAGGCTGCGCTCCCGGCAGGGGCCCGGGTGGGCAGTATCGACCGGTTTCAGGGGCAGCAGGCGCCGGTCTGTGTCGTATCGATGTGTTCCAGCTTCGGCGAGTATGGCAGCCGCGGGTTGGCATTCATTCTGGACCGGAATCGCCTGAACGTTGCGATTTCGCGGGCTCAGTGTTTGGCGGTGGTGGTAGCGGACCCGCGAATCGGATGCGCAATTCCGAATAATGTGGAAGAAATGAAGCTCCTTAATTTGTTCTGCAAAATATCCGCAAGATCCGCGTGGCGCATCTCCGCCTGAGAGCGAATTTCGGCCATCACTTCGCCAATCGCATGCTGCACCGCCCCAAAATGTTCTTCTGCAAAAAATGGAAAACGGTGTCCCGTGATGCCGACGTGAATACATGAATTTATGCATGCCGCTGCGTGTTGCAGCACTGTTTCCATCAGAACAAGGCAACTGTTGCAACTGCGAGCGGCGGTGAAAAAACCGGAGAAACTGGCCGGTTTGAAAACCGTACGGTAATCAGGTACGGAATCTGCTTCACAGTAGGGCGATACGGGGATGAAAACGGAGGGAAGAAGCATTTTTGGCTGAACATGAGGAAGAAGATGGCGTTCCACATCCGTGTTCCACACCGGCGGTTTTCTCCGGTTTTCAGAACGCCGCTGACACTTTGCTCTGGTCCACCTCCTTGAGCAAGGCGTTCCAACTGCTCCACCCCATCGGCGGGCTCAATGAGAGTCGATCGCCGACGACAATCTTCAATTCACGTTCGGCGGTGCCCAGTTCATTTCGCGCTGATAATAGAACCCGATGCTCGCCTGCGGTACGCAAGCAACCGGTGATCTGCCCGGTCACTGCATTCAATTGCAGTCCCTGGGGAAGATTCTTTGCCGAAAAGCTCATCGGCTTCTTCCCACTGGCGGTTACCGTGAAAAGAAAGGGCGACCCGGGGCGAACCCCGAAGACGCGACCGCCAGTGATTCTGGGGGTCTCCGGGCCTTTTGGCGTCATAAAAGCCTCGTCCTGGAAAGGGGTTTTGGATGCGGAAACAGGCAACGGGCGGAATCCAGAATAGGAAATCGCCATATCTGCCCAAGTCACCTGCGAGATCGCCATCTGATCGCCAGAGAAATCCGCCACCAACTCCAAAAGCTTCACCCCTTTGAGGTTGATAGAAATGGGAGCGGGTTGTCCTCCCGATTTCAGGGGGCCGCTGGCCCACAGTTTTTTATTGTCCCCATAAGCGATCACCTCGACCCATTCGGTGAATTTCTTCGCCACGCCGTCATCGATCCCCACCATGCCGGAAATTCGTTCGGCCTGACCTTTGAGTTGGTAAGACAGAATGCAATAGCCCACCGTCCCGAAGGCATTGGCCTGCGGCTTCCCACCAAGGCTGGGGATTTTTTTGTCCACGGTTTGTCCCGGCTTCAGCGAAATAACGAACGTTCCGGCCGTTTTGAACCCCAGTTCATTGAGGCTGACCGATTCCTTGGCCCCGGACTGGGGCGCATTGGAACTTTCCGGCGTAGACTTCGCTTGGCCGGAAGCCGGTGAGAAGCTGGTGAATAAAGCGGCGAAAGCCAGGGAGCATGCTAGTAGTCGATGGATCATAATGTTTTTAAAATAAAGTTTCGCGACCAATCGCCCTTCGCTCAGCGCGAGCCGGAGGTTTGGGAAAAGGAGCGCACTTGGTTGGGATCGATGGAGAACTGGGCCAATTCGGCCTTCCCTAAATAAAGCCGTCCTGAGATTTTGTCGGGGGAGAATCCAGCGATCCGCTTTACGTTGCCTTCGAAGTCGGTTTCAACCCTCAGCCCAACTGAGGGTGTTATTGCTAACAGCCCCAGTAACAGGACGGTGAGGATATTGGTTGGTTTCATGGTGACGGGGTTCAGGGGTTGGGATCGCGGTTATTTGGCCGGTATCAGCGTCAGCTCCGCTATCGAGGCCAGCGGCCATCGCGGTGAAAGCGGTGACCAAGATTGTTAGAAAGCTGAACGTTAAATGGCGGAATAATGAGCGGGAGCGCATGGTGGGGTTAGTAGGTTTGTGGGGTCTAACGGGCTAAAGCCTAAACCTTAGGGAGCAAAGCTTACCTGCACCGGGCCTGCATTGGGGAGCACCTCGCAGCAGAGCGTGGCATTGCCTTGCGAGCGCAGCTGCAGTTTCCGGTTTCCCTGCGTGGCTTCGACGACTTTGGGGCGGTCAATGCGGACGGTGAGAGGCGCGTTCTTCTCCGGTTTGTTGGGCTCCTTGCCAATCAGCTCGAATTTCATGAGCCTTGGGGTGTTTTGGAGGGACTTTACCTCGCAAGCTGCGGCCGTGAGCTGATACCGACTCACGTTGGCAAAGGTATCCACCCACAACTCCTTTTCGCGGCTTTTTACATACGCAAAGTGTTGGTCGAGCAGGGACGGATCCTTGAAGGGTTTGTAGCCTTTTACCGCAGGATCGATTCCGTGAATCAACACCACCCCGTTTCCTCCCTTTGCGATGAGGGAATCGATCTTTAGATTGGCGCTTTCGAGGTTAAACTTGGTGCCGTCATATCCCATGTCGTGGAGTCGGCTGGCAATGTGATGCTGCTCGACCATCGCCTGGACCTGCGCGTTGCGGGCATTGAGTGGATAAGCAAAGGTGACCGGGGCCACGCCGATTTTCTCCTTAATGATTCCGATGGGATCAACAATCTCCTTCTCCAAATTCACCAGGTCCCCATTGGTGCTCGAGGTTACCAAGTTCCAGTGCCTCAGGGAATGGTTGCCGATCTCGTGGCCTCGTTCGGCCAGGGATTTAACCTGTTCCCAGGTCAGCCGATTCCCTTTTCCGATCCAATTGGTAACGATGAAAAAAGTGCCCCGCAGTCCGTGTTTCTCCAACATCGGGGCGGCCTGCGTGAAATGGTCAACGGTGCCATCGTCGAAGGTGAAGCTCAGGGCGGCTTTGGCGTCGTTCTTCCAGGTGCAGATCACGGGATCGGTGGCTGCCTGGAGACCGGATGCATTCTGAGCAACGGTCTGCAAACGCAGTGGCAGCAGGAACGCGGCTCCGAGCATCAGGAGGCTGATGTTTTTCTTTATATTCACTTTCATAGGGCTGGTCTGTTTTGCGGGTTACTTGGTTTCCAAAATCGTCACTGGCCCGAGCAGGCCGGAGGGCAGGAGCGAATCCGTTGGCTTTTGAAATTGGCGGTTCTGGAAAACCGTGGGGGTGACGCCCGGCTGTAAATCTCCAATGACTCGGTTTCTCCAGGTTTGGACCACGGTAATTTCCAGATCGTTCTGACCGGCGTTCAATCCGTCCGACACGGCGACGCGATAGGGTGGCTTCCAAAGTACCCCAAGGTCCTTCCCATTCAGCCGGACCTGGGCGATGGCATTGACCGTTCCCAAATCCAGAACCATATCTCGCTTGACTGCGGGCACATCAAAATGGGTGCGATAGACTGCCTCGCCCGAATAATACTTGATCTCCAGATCGGTGCTTTCCGTCCACGGAATCAGTTTCTCAAACATTACTTTCTTTTCTCCGAACTGAATCGCCCAGGGGCCAATGATCTCTTGTGCGGTGGATGGCTTGGGATGTTCAGCCGCGACACGATCCTGCTTCGCCGGTTTTTCAAATACCACGAACACTGAAGTTAATGTCTCCAGATTCAGAGGCACCTCGACGCGATCCCCGGCGAGTTTAAATGCGGGCACCGCTTCGATCTTGCCGCTCTCCGGCCACCAGAGTTCCGGCTCCTTTCCTTTAACCCGGAACGACATCGTCCCTTCGCAAATCTTGTGGGTTTGATTCGCAACAAAATAAATATCCCGGTTCTCATCACTTCGATGTTTCCAAACTAATCCCGCTGGAAGAACCACATCCGGCCCGGCGGCCAGTACGGTTTCCAGATTCTCGACCGTGCGAATTTTTCCATTGCCCCAGAGTTCCTTGACCAGCGACTCCACCTCGGCATCGCAGCGCGGATAGTTTTCCAGGCTGGGTGATTTTTTCGGCGCGGGACCGACCACGGCTGCCCCGGACTCCACGAGTTGCTTGATCTTCCGCAGCACTTCCGGCCGCATGGTGTTGACCGGGGGCAATACCAGCACACGATAGCTGGTGCCTTCCGGCAGCACCAAGCTTCCGTCTTTAACCGAAAGGCGCTTCAGGATGACCTCCGCGTTGATGTAATCGTAGTCGCAACCCTTCGGCAGTGCGGGCCGCTGAATGCCCGTCATCTTCGGTGCGTCTTCGCCAATGAAATACGCCACGTCGGCCACCGGATTACCCGCCTGCAACATCACGGTGCATTTTCTCTGGTAGTCGATCCAAGGTTTCATCCCCAAGTTCCACCACGTGTTGTGACGGTTGAACTCGGTTCCAAACCATCCCGCAAATCCCGGTCCCCGGCTTTCCTCTGGTTGGTGAACATAAACATGAAGAATCGCCTGGCTCACCCCTTCGCTGAAGGACCAATCTCCAACGGCTTTAAGATCCCGGGGAGTATTCAGTAAGTCGGGCCATCCAGTGTAGGACTCGCACCAAACCCGCTTTTTGCCGTAAATGTGGGCTGCCGAAGAAGCGCAGCGAACCTCCATTTTGCCGTGGTTCAGATCGGGGACAAATTCGCCACCGACCTCGTCCGATTGCCCTCCGTATTGAAGGAACTCTGCCGGAAAGCCCCAGGCACCATAATTTTCCAACCAGAGCGTCATGCCTTTTTCATGGCTCAGGTCTCGCAAACCGCCCACGTATTCCGTGGCGATCCGATCGGCCACCAAACGCCTCAGATCCCAAAGAAAACGATCGGACTGATCGGCACTCTCCACCACGCGCCCCGTCAGGGCCGGCAGCCAGGGGAGGGGATCATATCCATAGCGCTGCTGGAAAATATCTTTAAACCCATCCGTCCAGTTCTGGCCTCCTTGCTCGTAGCTATCGGCGACGACATACTTAAAGGCCTTGCGTTCTTGCGGAGGCATGCTCTCCAGCAGTTTTCCAATATAGGCATCAAAGTGCGCCTTCAGCGGCTCGCGATTCATTTTATCCACCTCCCACCCCGTTGCTTGCGGAGGAGCAGGCGTGTTTCTTGCCCCGGTCTGGGCCATTCCCAAACGCTGGACAATCCATTCTCCGGGCGGCACCTCCCATGCTAAAGTTCCGTCTGCCTTCAAGAGTGAGCTGAGGTCTCGAACCTGATTTCCTGCAACCGTCAATCCAGCCGTATCCGGTTCAGCCTGCGCGGGCCAGGTGTAGATGTCAAATTCAGGATTGGCGCCTTGATACAACTTGGCCAACTGCTTCTCGTAAATGCTCCCGTTGCGCAAGGCGGCTGAGAGCCGAATGTCACCCACTTCACAGGCTTTCGAAAAAGTGATCCGAAAATAGCTTCCCGCAGTCGGCGGCAAGGACGCCACCACCGGAGCCAACGGCATCGGCCCGACGTTCACGTTCAAGTTGGACCGGTTCACGGAGAATTTCGATAGTTTCCGATAGCTGATTCCGTCATCCGACACTTCCAGATCAGCGGTTGCCTCCACTTTTTTCACCGGTTGAATGGTAACGCTGCGCACGGTCACCGGCTGGGATGACGCAAACGTCACGCTTGTCGGCGTGCGCTCTTTTTCGGGAACCGCCATGTCGTCAAACGGTGGCTTGGGATAAGCCAGCACTGCGACTTCCTGAATCAATCCGTGTGGCTTGGCGAGTTGCCCGGAAAACTTTTGCGGCCCGTGGATGGTGGTTTCCGAGCTGACCAGATAGCGCATCGCCTGCTCCGGCTTTACCCACGGGCCGCCGGATTGACTCCAGCCCGGAGCGTTGAAGAAACCGATATTGACTCCTAGCCGGCCACCTTCCCTGACCGCGTGCCGAATATTGTCCCACCAGGATTCGGACAGCGGTTTAAAAACCTCTTTGGGTTTGGGGCCAGGAGAGCCTCCGAGAATCCCGATATATGCCCGGCCGATGCCCGCCTGGCTCATGGCTTCAAGATCTTTGGTGATGCCCTCTTTGCTGACGTAACTATCCAGCCAATACCAGTAATAAGCTGGGCGGGTTTCCGGCGATGGATTCAGGAACTGCGAGCGAAGCGCAGAATCAGAAGGATTCCGCAATCGCTCATTCGACAACGCATCACCGCCCATTGAATTAAGCCCCAGAGCGGACAGAACAAGGAAAGGAATTACCCGGAGAAAGGCTGTTCTCATGAGATTACGGCCCGCTATTGTCGCTGACATCCGGCGCCACCGCCCCACCAAAGCTGCACAGAATCTTTCGATGCATCCCCGGTTGCCTGATAGGGATGGACCACTAGCTTCACTTTATGCAACCCGGCCGGTAATCCCGACGCAACTTTGGGGGATTTGGCAACTGGAACGGGTTGCGCTCCATCAATGGCGATTTCAATGCACTTGGTTGCGGCGGCTGGAACCGATTGCCCGAGGTACAGGATCTGCCCCGGAACCGCGTATTCAAGGGCGCCGCCGGCGGGACCGCATTCCCAGAAGTTCGGCTTGGAATGAGTCCATCCCGTCGCGGTAACCGGCTTGAAATCTTCCCCTCGGAACATAACACAGCGGTCATAGGCATCCGAAATCAAGGGGGCGGGCAGGCTCGCCGATTTCGGATAGGGTTGGTTCCCCGCGGGTAGCTTCGCGAGGGAAGAGGTCAGAAACTCTCTCAGGAGCTCGCTGGCTATATCATGCCCCTCGTTGCCAGGATGAACCACATCATCATAGAACGCCTCCCACTTCAGCCGGCCCGACTGGAATTCAGGCCACATCGCATCCCTGAAACTAATCATGGGCAGTCCGTAATGGCGTCCGAGTTGTTCCTGGACAGGCTGGGCGCTGTTGCCGTCCTTGTGCATGAAGAACAACTCGATGACTGCCAGATCCTTCGAACTGGAGAGGAGTTGACGCAGGACTCCCTCGTAACTGTCGCCGTGTCCAGGAGGCGGAGCGGTGTCATTAACCGCATATTCGACAACAACCAGATCCGGATGCTGGTCCAGCACATCATGCTTCACACGGAGCGCCCCGTACGCGGAATCGGTGGCGCCGATGCCGGCATTGACGAAACGCACTTTCAGTCCTGAGAACGTTGCTTCGAACCAATTGGCAAGCTGTTTAACGTAACGGCGCGCAGGATCTTTGGTATGAGCTCCGCCTGCTGTGATGGACCCGCCGATGGCGGCCACACAAATGGCCTCGCCACGCCGCGCCTTGGCCAGCACGGAATAGAGGCGCGCTGGATCGCCCTGGCTGATCATCGCCCGCTCCCGCATTGCGTCAGTCAAGGCGGGCACATCGGCGGCCCGCGCACTACCGGCCATCATCATCGCAATAACTATCATTTGGAATCTCAGGATTCGAGACCATGTCTTCATTTCGGTTATATTCATTTTGTTCATATTCGTTGGTCTTTCTAAATTTAAATTTTCTCGGCAGCCTGGTCCTAACCGGGCGCAATCCAACTGCAAATCGATTTTCGCATAGCAGACAGCGGACGTCACGGCAAGGCCACCTCGACGCTATGTTTTCCAGATTTCGGGTTATCAAGCTTGGATACGACCTCGGTAGATTGAATCGTCACCGGGCCGAGCAGGCCGGAGGGCTGGAGGGCGTCCCTCGGCCCCCCAGATTTGCGGCTTATGAAGATCGTGGGCGTCGCCCCCGGCTGCAAATCTCCGATGATCCGGTTGTGCCATGTATGGACGACGGTGATCTCCAGGAGATTTTTACCGGCTTTCATTGCTTTGGAAACATCGATTCGGTACGGGGGCTTCCAAAGCGTTCCCAAGTCCTGCCCATTTAGAATAACCTTGGCGATCGCATTGACGGTGCCCAGATCCAGAACCATCTCCAACTTGGAGAAGGGTGCCTCAAATTCTTTTCGGTAAACCGCTTCCCCGGAATAATACTTAACTTCAGGATCGGCATGTTCCGGCCACGGCATCAGTTTTTCCAACATCACTTTCTTTCCGCCAAACTGCACCTCCCATGGGCCGGTGATCTCCTGGGTTATTGGGGAGGGCTTCTGCTCTGGCGCTGCCACACGATCCTGCGTGGCCGGTTTTTCAAAGACCACAAAGACCGAGGTCAATGGCTCCAGATGCAATGGCATTTCCACGCGGTCGCCTTGCAATTTGAACGCGGATGTCGGCTCGGTCTTGCCGCTCTCCGGCCACCACAACTCCGGCTTTTTTCCTTTCACTCGGAACGAGAGCTTCTCATCGCGCGCCTTGTTCTCTTGATTGGCGATGAAATAGATCTCGCGGTTTCCGTCGCTGCGGTGTTTCCAGACCACACCGGGCGGCACCACCACATCCGGCCCGCACGGGAGAACGGTTTGCAAATCCGTGACGGGACGAATCTTGCCACTGCCCCACAACTCTTTGGCCAGGGCCTCCACTTCCTGATCGCACTTGGGATAGTTTTCCAGACTTGGCGATTTCTTGGGAGCCGGGCCGATCACGGTCGCACCGGCCGCCACCAGCGCCTTGAGCTTGCGCAGCACTTCCGGCCGCATCGTCTCCCCCGGCGGCAGCACCAGCAACCGGTAGCTTGTCCCTTCCGGCAACACCAAACGACCGTCTCTTACCGTTAACCGGTTCAGGCTCACCTCGGCATTGATGTAGTCGTAATCATCCCCCTTGGGCAGCGCCGGTTGCTGGATGCCGGTCATTTTCGGCGTGTCCTCGCCAATGAAATACGCCACATCCGCCACGGGGATGCCGGCCTGCAACATCACCGTGCAGCGTCGTTGGTAGTCGATCCACGGTTTCATCCCCAAATGCCACCACATGTTGTTCCGATTAAATTCGGTTCCAAACCAGGTGCAAACCCCAGGCCCTTTTTTCTCCCACGGTTGATGAATATAAACATGCAAGAGTACCTGGTTGATTCCTTCACTGAAGGACCAGTCGCCGTTGGCCTTGAGTTCCCGGGGCGTGTTCAAAAACGCAGGCCCGCCGGTGTAGGATTCGCACCACACCCGTTGCTTCCCATAGATGTGCGCGGCCGACGAGGCGCAGCGGACCTCCATCCTGCCCAGATGCAATCCTGGCCAGAATTCCCCGGCGATTTCATCAGACTGCCCCCCGTATTGCAGAAATTCGGACGGAAATCCCCAGTGTCCGTAGTTTTCCAGCCAGATCGTCATCCCCTTTTCATGGCTTAGGTCGCGCAACCCGCCCACATATTCCGTCGCGACCCGGTCGGCCACCAATCGCCGCAAATCCCACAGGAAGCGATCCGATTTCTCCGGGCTCTGCACCACTCGTCCCGTCAGCACTGGAAGCCATGCCAGAGGATCATACCCATAGCGCTTCCGGAAGATCTCCGCAAAATCATCTGTCCAGTTCTGCGATCCCTGCTCGAAGCTATCCGCAACCACATACTTGAAGGCCTTGCGCTCCGCCTCGGGCATGCTTGAAAGAAGCTTCCCAACATAGGCTTCGAAATGTTGTTTCAACGGATTGCGGCTGATCTTGTCCACTTCCGGGCCGGTCGCCTCCGCAGGGGCGGGATCGTTTTTCGTGCCCGTCGGGGCCATTCCCACCCGCTGCACGATCCATTCGCCCTGCGGCACTTTCCATTCCAGGGTCCCATCCGGTTTGAGCAGGGAACTCAGGTTGCGGACCTCAGGGATTGACAGTCCAGCCTCGGCAGAGGCTGGCTGGCTAGGCCAAGTGTAATGGTCAAACGAAGGCTGGGGCCCCTGGCACATTTTGGCCAGTTGCTTTTCGTACACGCTCGTGTTTCGCAACGCCGAGGAAAGCCGGATATCTTTCAACTCACACGTGCCCGAAAACTTCAGCCGAAATGACCGGCCTGCTGTCGGCGGAATGGAAACCACCACCGGGGCCAACGGCATCGGGCCTACGTGCACCGCCAAGTTGCTCCGGTTCACCGGGAAGGAGATGATTTTTCGATACGTCTGCCCATCCTCGGAAACTTCCAGATCGGCATTCACAGCGACACTTTTCAGCGGCTGGATCGTCACACTCCGGATCGTTACTGGCCCCACCGATTCAAAGCTCACTGACGTGGCTGTCCGTTCCTTCTCAGGAACCTTCTGTTCATCGCCTTGCGGGGCAGGATACGCCAAGATGGCAATCTCCTGGATAGCCCCTGCGGGCTTGGGAAGTTGCCCGGAAAACTTCTGCGGGCCTTTCAACTTAATCTCCGAACTCACCACATACCGCATCGACTGCTCCGGCTTCACCCACGGCCCGCCGGATTGGCTCCAACCCGGACTGTTAAAAAAGCCGATCTCCACTCCCAGGCGGCCCGCTTCCCGGATCGCATTCCGCACATTTTCCCACCACGGTTCGGACAAAGCGGGAATATCTGTATTCGGCTTGAGGCCCGAGTACCCTGCCCCGATAATTCCGATATACGCCCGACCAATGCCGACTTGGCTCATCGCCTCCAGATCTTTGGTGATCCCTTCCTTGGTCACATGGTTGTCCATCCAATACCAGTAACAGCCGGGGCGGGTTTCCAGCGGTGGGTTTACAAACGCTGCGGCGAGCTTGTCGCCCGGAACAACAGCAGAAGCCGATAACGCTACCAGCGTAGCGATCGCTGCCAGAACAGCGGTTCTGAGCGGAGTGTTTTCTATGGTCATAATGGTTTCCGCGCTTCTTTACTGCACGACGGATTGAATTTTCCCCGTGACGGGCATGTTGCAGGGGTAAGCGGTCGCAAAGGAACCCCCTCCGCATGCCCGCGTCAGGTCCACTCCTATTTTGTGCGACGGCTTCGTTGGGCGAGAGAAAGCGGATGTTGGAATTTTCATGGATGCAATTTTCAAAGAAGGTTGAAGCCCGCTACTCCCGCGCCGCATCGATCATCGCGAGAATGTTTTCAACGGGCGTTCCGGCTTGCGCATTGTGACAGGAACAGCAGATGTAACCCCCGTTCTTTCCAAGAGTTTCGATGCAGGTGCGCGTCTCGTTTCGAACGTCTTCGGGAGTGCCATGCGGAAGGATGTGCTGGTTGTCCACGCCCCCGTGGAAAATGACCGCATCGCCGAAATCGCGTTGCAACCCGGCCCGGTCCATGCCGGGGCAGATGTGCTGGATGGGATTGAGAATGTCGATCCCACACTGGATCAAATGCGGCACGAGGGGGCGCGCGGCTCCGTCGGTATGGAAGAGCACCTTTTTCCCGTGGCGGTGGATGACCCTGCACCAGTTTGCGAGGCGATCGCGAAAGTGACGTTCCCAGGTCGGGACGGAGATCAGCAAACTTTCCTGCGTTCCCATGTCGTCGCTGATGAATACGACATCGATGAGGTCGCCCATCTCGTCCAAAAACCGCTCCAGGATTGTTGTCTGGATGGCGTCGATTCGGTCGAGAGCGGCTTCCAGAAAGTCGGGTTCCGCGATGACGTCCATCAAGGCGTTTTCAAGCCCGCGCATCTGGCAGTAAACTTCGAAGTGGGAAATCCACGGGCCGATCGTCGGGAAATCGAATGAACGGGCGCGTTCCGCCCAGGCTTTTGCCCCGGCGTAATCGATCCTGGCCGGGTCGGGCCAGAGCGGGTAATCGGCGAGCTGCGCCGGGTCGTCAAACGCACCGAGCGGCGGTGTTCCAAACTCCTGATAAGTCGCCAACCCGGCCTTGACCATCCGGGTCGGAACCCCCCACATCGTTTGCTCGCCGCCTTCGTTTGGGTCGAAAAGTCCGGTGCCATACCCCGGAAAAACCCAAACGATTTTGTCCAACCCCAGGGCCTGATAGACTTCGAGTTCGTCCGTTTTTCCAGTATGCGCGTGCAAGCTTTGGAGCACTTCGGACGTACACCAGAGATCGACCGGCGAACGATCCACAGGCTGGCGGTTCAGGGTGGCAAGAATACGATTTCTAGGGGTCATGGTTATGCTATGTTCGAGTGAGAGGTGGACGGAGGCATCACTGCTTCAGATTCTGAAGCTCAGGATACCATTTCAGAATCTTATCCTGTTCCTCCTGGGGCAGTTCCGAGAACGGCTTTGGCTTGTCCTGCGGGCGGGATTCCTTCTGGTTGATCAGGTCCAGAATATCCCAGTGGCGTTCGATCACATTGCCGCTCGGTTCTTTATAGGGCCGATTATAGCGCGTGTAATCCATCACCAGCTTCGAGCCGTGCTCCTTCCAGTTCTGGATGGTGGCAAAGCGGAAATCCTTGTTGAAATACCAGCGGATCTCCATTTCCGGGCAGAAGATCGGAGCGTCAAAACGATACTTGGAACTGATCTTCTTCCCTTCCTCCTCGGAGGGCATGTCGTTGCCGCGTTCCACAAACTTCAGGTTGATGCGGCTGTTGTCGGGATTGTGCTTCCGCCAAAGGTCGCCAAACTCGCCCGTCGTCAGCATCTGCGTGTCGGGATATTTCTTGCGCATGGCTTTGATCCAGCTGGGCAGGTAATTCGGATCCAACCACTCAAACAGAGTGAGTTCCCAAATTGCGGTCAGAAAGCCGTAGCCATTCTCCGCAACCGTCTTGTCGTTGAAATGAATATCGCTCGTATGCATGATCTCCCGGAGTCCCAACTCATATCCGTAATAGGCTTGAGTCTCAATCGGGCCGATTCCCACCCGGCTGTTGTAGTCCTTGCCGGTGCCCCGCTTGCGTGCCGCAAAGAAGTCCACAGTCCATCCATCAATATTCACCATGTCCACAAAGTCATCGCCCCCCCGCGGCCCCTGCGCAGGTTTTAGGAAATGCTCTTTGGATGGATAATACGGATAGATGATCCCGCCATCGCCGTCCTGCCCGTCAATATCGTATTGGCTCCAGATTTGCCCCTGGACGGTGTGAATGCCCTCGTTTTCAGCCAGGAATTTCATGCTCTCGACCGACATGTGGCCGGCGATCACGGATTTCGGGCGATACCCGTTGCCCACCATTTGAGAAACTAACTCCAACGCCTCGTGGAGATCTTTCTTGCACTGTTCCTGAGTATTGAATTTGTTAGCGAAATCGACCCCCGGCCAGAATGTCATTTCGTCGCCATACTCTTTGACGAACTGGGCCATGAGTTTGCGCAACTCCACATAATTCTGCTCCTTGTCCGTCAATGCACCCCACGACCATGCCCAAGTAATCCGCGCCTCCGGGAATGCTTCCGCCAGGCTCTTGCGCATCTTGAGCGCGATCTCGGGAGTGTGTTTTTGGCGCTCCATGTTTTGGCCATGCTTGCGGGTCCGGGTGTTCTCCCAGGATTGAATCCGAACCGCCGTCATTAAATTGATATATCTCCCTTTCAGCGGCTCAGGGGAGAACTTCGGAGACTCTGACTTGTAGGTTGTTTCGGGAACGAATGGCTTATCAAACATTGAGACCTCCGAATACTTCAACCGCCCTTCTGGTGGCGCCTTGGCGATAGTCGTCTGGATGTCCTGGATGAACGCCTCGATGGACTGCGGCGCGGTCGAAAGCTCGCCGATGCGTTTGCCATCCGCATTCGCGATGATCACGGCGTGCGAATTGGGGATGTTGAACGACTCGATAATCCGCGACTTCTTCCAGCTCTCGTCTTTGGAATCATTCTTGCCGTAGAGGATCCGCGTGCAGATCAGGTTCTTTGCGGCATAATCCACAAATGTCGGCTGGGTGCAGACCGAATTTGTGAACGCCTGGCAGTCTTTGCAACCATCGAGGTTGCCGATGAATACAAACAAGGGCTTGCCGGTTTTCTTTGCCTCCTGCTTGGCCGCCTCGAAGGGAGCTATCCATTTTAGTTCGGAGACACTGGCGTTCGAGATAGGCGACGATTCCGCCCCGTTAATTGATGGTGTTATTGCCAGCAGAGCCAGCAATAAAGCCGAGAGAATATTGGTTGGTTTCATGGTGATGTGGTTCAAGGGTTGGAATCGCGGCTATTTGGCCGGAATCGATGCCGCCGTTTGTAAGGCCACCGGCCCGAGCAGGCCGGATTCGAGAAGC
>Ga0316225_1001033_pt1 | contig 29188 bp, 12 predicted proteins | sample TBH18015metaG_FD_206010 | JGI IMG/M metagenome (GOLD analysis project Ga0316225, IMG submission 206010) | Freshwater microbial communities from Trout Bog Lake, Wisconsin, USA - TBH18015 | ecosystem: Environmental > Aquatic > Freshwater > Lake > Hypolimnion/Profundal zone | place: USA: Wisconsin... | reverse complement strand
GGTTTGACGCGAAGATCCTGCCACTGAGCATCCAAGTCCCGATTGTCAATTTCAACGACAACCACCGCCAGATGTTTCTGCTCGGTAAGATAGTCACTAATGCGCGGGATGATCGTCTTAATGGCAGAGGGATAGAACTTGGTATAAGGTTCCGTGCCAAGCGATGATATTTTTACAACGGCAGTTGGCAATCCGGGGCGCGGCGCCGCCCAGGCATCTCCAACTTTACACAGCGCCACCCGCACGTCGGCCAGTTCACTAATGCCAGGCAAGCCGTCCGACTTGGGTTTGTACTTCAATTCCAGAGCGCTCACCGGATAAGGGGCGATCCCATTTTCAGGATCGGCCGGCACCGTGGCCGGTATCGCGGCCGAATCATCGGCGCTGGCGCACCTCGGGAAAACCGACCATGTCACAATTACCCCAACAATTAATATGAACGCTTTCCGCACAAAACGCCCAGGTTTGCTCGCAACCATGTCTTGAATTGCCGCCTTCCCTGCCCACTTATAGCACATCGGCGCCAACCGTGTTCCTTCACGGTCGCAGCCAATGCCGGGCAAATGCCTGCCGACTCTGTTACCGAGGATCCGCTCCAACGAATCCGCCCGAACAACTCCATCGCACGCCCAAACTAACTCACATGCGCCAATCAAACTGACTTTAGCAATGTTTCAAACCCGGCGCTGATTTGCAATTTCTAATGTCGGCGCAAACGCTTGTCAAGACAATTATTTGTCTTCAGCGGGATTTAGTTCATTTGTGGTACGAAATATCTTTTTTTTGACATTAACATGCTGCGTGCGAAAAATTTTGATGCCGCGCACCGAAAAAAACGGACAACTATTCCTTCACCGGAACCCTAAATACAAAGGACTTGATGCTTGTCAACGAAATGTCAATTCCACTCGATTCGTACCCGCCTGTTGCATGGCGCGCTACCACTTGGCAAAACATGCGATGGTTAGTACTATAGCATTGCGCAACTCATTCACCGGCCAAAATCTTATGCTGTCATTCAATCTTTCGCAGTTTAGAAATATCGTACCCGATGGTTACGCGACCATCCCGCTGACAGAGACGTTTGTCAACAGCCCACTAAGATTGTGCATCCTCGTTCACAAGACCCCAGTTGCCGCCGGAGGCCCATTCGTCCTGCTCCGCGATACCTTTGACGCCAGAATCTACCTTGGACTTATGGCCGACGCCATCGGACGGCCAGTTCAGTGGCTGGAAATCTGGCTGCAAACGGTGCAGGATTTGAGCGGGTTGAGCGCTTCAGCCGCCGAAACCGTGAATAATATGGTGTTGGCCGAACGCTGGAGCAGGCGGGTAAAGGCCATGGAAGGCATGGATGGAACTATGATCGCCACCGGCTGGGAAACCACCCCCCCGCCGCCGCTACTGGTGGACCTGCCGCGGTTGCAGCCGGTGCATCCGGTCGATGAGGACGCCAAGCAACCTTGGTCGTTGTGCCGCGATGATGCGTTGCTGACCAAGGCCGGTCTTCCCGCTTATTCGACGAGCATCTTCCGATACCTCTATATACCGCAACTTGGCGAAGGCTCGCCGCTTCAGGCCACTTGCGCCGAAGCCCCGCTGGGGGACACGGCCCGGCCATTGGCGGCATTGACTACCGCGCGTCCTGGACTGGTGTGCCTGAACGCCGCGTGCGGACAGATCATGGTCCGCCCCTTCGTGCCGCAAGGCTTCGAGGACTTTGTTAACGAACTGGGCGCGGCCGCCCCCTGCCCGCTTACCCATGGCCGCGAAGTGATTGCCCTGAACAAATCTGACGATGATTCGTCGCCCGGAGCGACCGATGCCTGGCTGCACTTGGGCCGCCACGGGCGCCTGGCCCTGATGCTCGAAGCGTTCCATCTAAAACTCCGCCTCCTGGCCGACGCGGTCGCATCGGTCCACGCCCTGGTCGCCGCCACCCAGCAACCGCTGCTCAATCTGTCGCCCGACAGTTTCCGCGTCCAGACCGGACCGGCCGGGCGCGGTATGCCTTCGCTGTGGTGTTTCCGGGCCATTATGGTCAAACCCGGCGATGCCATCGACGTGGCCGTCGGCAACAGCGATCAACGCTACTACCTCCCCGCCCGGGCCGCAGCATCGAGCATCTACCAGCCCCTGGCCATCAACCACATGGCCTCCGGGCGCTGCACCATCCGCATCCGCAAGGTCAACGAGGCCTCAGGGCAGACAAGCCTCGAAGGCACGCTGGCGACGCAGGAGCGAATCACGGCATCTCCCAACGACTTGGTGCGACTGTGGCTGGGGACCGGCGGCCAGCACGCCTGCGTCTATGCCCGCCTGGAAAGCCAGAACGCCCTGGCGGTCGGAGAATGGCGTTTCAACACGGTGCCGCAGCAACTGGAGACGCCTTTGGTGGCGGCCTTCCACGGGGCTCAGGGCATTGCCCAGGGCGACGTGCGCTTTGAGTTCCTGCCGCTGCTGACGACCGCCGTAGACATGTACTCTCTGGCGGTGCTGGGAGCCCGCGTGCTTCTGGTGCAGCCGCAAACGACCTTGCCGGTGGTCCTGGACGAGCTTTTGTCGCTGGCCGGGCAATTGGCCCAGGAACAGGACCGCTCCCGACCGCTGAGCCAGCGCATCGGGGCCCTGTTCTCTGGCTCTGATCCGCGCTGGATGGCTAGCCTGGGACCGCAGCGGTTGCTGGCCGAAGAGATGGAAGCGACCCAGGTTTTTGCGGCGATTCCGCCGCAACTATGGTGGGACGCGCTGGCTATTCTGGTGAAGATGCTGCCGGGAGCAGGGCCCGATTCCCTCTGCACCGACTACGGCCACGCACCGCCCAAGGCCATGCATAAGATCTTCGATCCGGTACTGGCGGAACTGGATGAGTTGTTGATCGCCACGCGCAGCCTGATCGTGGTGGATTGGCAGTATAATCGTGAAATTCGGGCACTGCTGGACGGATTGGCGACGACGTTTCACGAACCAGTGACGCCGGCTCCGGTGGCATCGGCCCCTGTGGCACCGGCGCGGGTCGCACCAGCCCCGTTCGGGCCAAGGCGAATGCCCCCGCCTGGGCGTCAAATGTAAATGCGGGCAGATGGAAATCTAATCGAGTTGGAGGATCAATATGAGGTTTCATGGCACTTTGAGCGTGTTGGCAATGGTTCTGGCCGCGGGTCTGCTCGGTGGCTGCAAGGGCCAGCCGGTTGTGACCGTGAGTCTGGATCCGAAACTGGGTGGGGCCAGCGGAATTCCCGCCGTCCCAATTGATATTGTCGGCGTCAACGAATCGGAACGCGCCAGGCTGTCCGAGTACAGCATGACCAATTATTGGAAGCCCGGCGATACGCAGCGCGCCAGCGTGTCCAGCAAAACCATCAACCTCAATGCCGACCTGACACCCGGCCAGAAGCAATTCATTCTTGCGGGGCAGGATCCGATCTGGAAAACATGGAAAGAGCGTCAAGCCCAATACTTGTTTATTCTCGTGAACTGGCCTCGGCCCGGCGATGACAAGCCTGGCGAACTCGACGCCCGGCGGGCCATCGTGCCGCTGGACCCGGATCGGTGGGATACCTGGCCCGATAAAATCGATGTGGTGATCACTCCGGGCGGGGTCACTTACAGCCCTTCGCCCAAACCGGCCTCCAAGTAGCCAGCCGCGTCAGGCAGGATTAACAATCGCATGCCCACCTTTGGCCAGTACGAATCGACCGGCCCGCTGACAGCGTTGAACGACGCCGTCCTGAATGCGGTGCGCACCGATGACGCCACCCGCAAAGCCATAGTGAAGGTATTTTCCCCGCACGCGGCCGACGCGCAGGCCGCGGCTCAGGGCATCGACGCCTTCATGACCGCGGTGCAGACGCAGCAGCAGTGCGCATCGGACTTCTGGGCTCCGATTCTCGAATCAGGCCACGACGCATGTCAGGGCTTCTACGCCACCGAGCCCTACGCCGACTCGGTGGAATCGCTGTTGGAGCAAGGCATCCGCTTCAGTCCCCTGGCCATCGAACATATTTTCCGGGCGGTGGTCGAAGGGCTGCTGGTGATCCAGACCCGCTGCCAGCGGCCGCACGGCAACCTCAAAGCTACCAATGTCCTGCTGGGCGCCGGGCAGATCGACAAGGCGCCAGTGGTATTGACCGACCCGGCGACTGCCGAAAAAACAGCGCGGCTGCATGATGGCGATGATCTCTTGGCCCTGGGCCAATTGCTGCGGCTGATGGTCGATGCCGCCACCCGCGGCGGGCGCGGGGCCGGACGCAGCCAGGAATTGAAATTCTGGTCGCATCTGGCCGATCGCCTCACCGATCCGCACCATGCCGAAGGCCGCCTCACTCTCGCCCAACTCAAAGACACCTCCGCTCCCGGCCGGCGCAACCGCTGGATGCTGCCGGTGCTGGGCGCCGCCGCGGCCTTGCTGCTGATCGTGGTGGGTGCCGGGTTTCTGGTCTATCGCCATGCCCAACGCGAAGCCTGGATCGAGCTATGCGCCTACCACGTATATTGGGTAAGGGGCATCGACTCGGTTAGCGACCCCAGCCAGGTGGGCCAGACCGGTGCCGCTCCCTTGGTGGCCCTGCGCAACCATATACCCAAACAAATCCAGACGGAATGTGACCCGGCGGAAATACTCGGCGACCACCTTCTTGATCGTGGCAAACTGCATGGCTCGCTTCCCTGGTCGCCAGGCGCCTTGAGCGTCATCAAAACGCGGCTCAAGGAGCTCTCCGGGGAAGTGCATAAGGTAATCGACACCACCGAGGTTCCGCTGGACGCGAAAGTCAAGGACCTCCAGGCCCGGCTCAATCATGACGCCGACCTCCCCGTGGCCGATTATGTCAGCCAGGTGATCCGCGAGCTCGGCAATATCAGCCCCTGGCCGGCGGCGCCGGACTGGGGAGAAATCGCCAAGCGACTTGCCGACCCCGGAGCTGCTAAGCTGGCTTTTCTGAAAGAATTCTTCCGAACCCGCACCAACGACCGCGCCCCCATGGTAACTGGCAAGGCCTCCAAGGAACGCCGGGATAAAGTCGACGATTTTGACAAACAAACCAGGAAGGCGATCGCCAACGCCGCTAGACTCCTGGAAAAGTTACAGGGCCTTAAGGGCTCGTACGGCGACATTGACAAGTACAGCGTCAACGCCGACGAAAACGGCAAGGACAAAGTTCTCGATGCGTTCATTCATTATGACGACTGGCTTAAGGGCCTCAGCGCCGATGGACCAGAGTTTGCCGTGGCCATGGGCAAACTGGACGAAGCCCTCGCCGTGGCGGCGGACATCGGGAAGTTCGTCGGCGGCGACGAGTGGAACAACAAAATTGATCGCGGACAACTTGAGGAAAGCAGCGGGTTGTATAAGAGTCCTATCACCGAAACAACCTTCCACGCCTGGATCAATGAAGCTCGGCAATACCCTTTGGGCAAGGCGGCGCACTCCGATGACGACATCAAGGCCGCGTACGGCCGCATGGATCACGAATTCCAGGCAGTGGTGGCGGACGAGAGCGACCCTGACACCGATCGTGATCGTTACAGCACCGCCAGGAAAGAATTGCAGATCGCTCTGCAGCGAGCCGCCGACCTCCGCGACAATCTGCAGAAGCAAGGCGGCAACTGGACATGGAGGCGCAGCGCCCAGAAAGAATTCGGACGCGGCTTCGGCGATCTGCAGGCCAAGGCATTGGCTTTCAAGACGCAGGTTGACGAGGCACGCGGCAAGTACCAGCCGCAAATCGACCCCAAGGACTTTACCCAGTTGGCGGCCCAGACTCTGCAGCAGTTTTCCGGACCGAACATGGCCAAGGGCGTGCTCAAGAACTACCTCGACGCCAAGAAAGGCGCCTGGTCTCTGAAGAGGTTTGAGCGGTTCAAGACCCAGACCGTTCCCGACATCGTCGCCCGACTGCATCAGACTGCGGAATGGTACAAATTGGACCATGCCGCCACTGAGGCTCCGACCACCGATTGGCTGGAGGAGCCGCGCAACTCCGTGCTCAAAGCGGCCGAGGCGGCCCATCAAAGCAAAATCGACGAATTGATCGGCAACCTTACGTTGGAGTCCCCGACATGGTCCGCCGAGTATGAACGATTAAAACCGGAACTGGCCAAGGCCTACCAGGACATAGTGCAGCAGACCAGGGACTTGGCCGCCTACGCTCTGGCAGCGCAGCAGCGTTTGGACCAGGGATGGGCTTTGCTGGCGCCATCTGGCAAAAAGGAACTGGCCGAACTGGCCGATGACCGGATCAACTCGATCCTCAAAGACGACCATTGCAAGGCCATGGCCCAGGCCTGTAACGCCAAACTCATCGACCGAATCGACAAACTCACCCAGCTTTCCCGAAAGGACGACGTCGCCGAATTGCTGGGCAGCATTGACCATACGCCTGACAACGCGACGGCCATCACCGCCTGGCGCAGGTTGGCCAGGCTCAACCATGATGGCAAGTGGCCGTCAAGCCTCGATGACCTGCAAAAGGAAGAAGCCAACCGCGCCAGAATCAGTCAAATCGCCGCCCAAGCAACCATTGACAAGGAAGCACGGGAACATCTGAGCGCTGAACTGGCCGCGGCGGGCCCCAAGTGCTGGACCCTGGCGATTAATTCCACGCGTCTCACTGGCGAAGCGGCGTTCGTAAAATTCCGCGCGGCCCTGGCCGCAGACAGAAAATCCAGCTTCAAAGTGAGCGACGCCGATGTGGACGGCTTGGCCAACGACGCCAAGGTGAACATCGCGCTTGCCGAACTCCACGGCGCCGCCCGGGATATGGCGAAGAACGACGAGATCGTCGCCGCCGCCAACCAGTTCCTCAAACGGACGCCTGATGACGATGCCCGGATCAGGAAACTGCGCGATGCTCTCAAAAAACTAGTGGATCCCACTGCCGCCCAGGAGATAACGACAACCCTCGGAGGGCCGGCGATGGCCGGCAACCGGCTCAAAGGCGAACTGACACTGATCGGAGCCGATGGCAAGCCGCTGGCGGCTGGGGCCAAACCCGACTACAACGCGGCCGTGCTGCGCTTTGAGTGGCGACCGGCGCTGGACGCCCCGGCGGCCTACCGCATCCACTTCCATCGCTACAGTATGGGCGGCGAAAAGCCCTACAACATGTACTTGGCCACCACCTCCATGCCGGTGGGGCTTTTCCTGAAATTGCTCACAGAGCAAAAGACGGGAGACGTGCTGTGCGGCGAACTGTTCGGGACTGGCAAGCCCGAGGACATGAAGAAATTGCTGCCTGATCGCCCCACTAAGCCGCCCCTGGTCTGGGATCCCACCTTTGCCATCCAGAACCGGCCCGTACTGGCGCGAACCTGGTCATTCTGGAAAGACGAGGTTCCCGGCGTGAAGTACGCCAAGGACAACATTGGCGCACACCCTACCCCGCTGGACAAATTCGTGGCCATGGACGGGGCCTTGGACAAGCCCACCACGGAGACGCCCGTGCAATACGTTCCGCCGGAATTGGCCATGCTGGTGGCTGGCCTGGCCGGATGTCGCCTGCCCACCTGGGATGAGTGGAAGGCGGCCAACGCCGACAACCCCAACCCTCCGCGGGAAAAACTGCGCGATGGCGCCTGGGCGGATCATCAGCAGGCGTTGCAGAACATCGTGCAGAACCGCGATTTCGAGGACCTCACTTGGCCGGATGCGGGAATCTTCCCTGTCTGGGATGACCTGACCAGGAAAGAACAGGCCTTTTACGAACAGCAGATTCCGGGATTTGCCAATGTCAAAGCCGGCAAACTGGCCTCGCCGCGGACCAATCCCCGGCCTGGCGCCAAAGAAGCGGTGTTCTTCCTTCCCGTCAACGCCACCGCTGATGTCCCCGAGGATCTGCGGGGCAACGTAGCTCAGTACGTTATCGATCCGGCGCGGCGCGCCGATTTCGAGAACGCCCTGGCCGATCTGCCGGCCCTGCTACAGGAGGGCAAGCCCGCACCGGAAGTCAAGAGCGGATTGAATGCCCTCATTAACAACAAAATCAGCGCCTTGTTCATCGGAACGGCGGCCCTGCCCGCGCCTGTCGCCGTGATCGGTGGCTCGGCGTTGTCGCCGGAGCAGATCGACACGGCCAAACCGGTTCCGGTGCTCAATAGAAACAGAAATTTTGCCCCGCGCAGTTACGCGGACGTGGGCTTCCGTCTGGCGTTCACCACCCCAGTGGCTTCCAAACTGGAGGAACTGGCGGCGGACATCAAGGCGAACCCGTCCTGGCAATGAGAACGATGAATATCGTGTGATAGTGTTGGACATTATCGCACTTCTTCCTATTATGGCGCGTGTTGTCGCCATGCTCGGACGCGGCGGGCACAATACCGCGGTCTGGACGTTTTTTTTAGTCCCAGCAGGACGGAAACATGTCGCCAAACGTGGATTCTCTGGCCAACCGGCTCCGGATGGTTCAACTCGAGTGCGCCGACGTAGCCGATGATGTGCGGCAACAAGCCCTGACCAGCGAGTTACGAGAGGCGATCAAAGCGGTCGTGCCCGACCAGCGCAAGCAGTTCCTGGCCCAGTTGCAGAGCCGCTTCCCTTCCTGGGCTGGCCGCGTGGATGCCGTGGCCGCTACGCAGTCGTCCTTCGATGAGAATCTCCTGAATAACCCCGATTACCTGGTCGGGCGGCTCAAGGAACTGGCCGCGGGCTTGCCAACTCCGCGCAAGGAGGCGATCGCCCGCGAACTGGGCGAGGTCGGCCTGTCGATGACCGGCAAGATGTCCTGGCCGCAGGAGCAGATGCTGGAGTTCCGCCGCGTGCTGGGAATGGAAGCATCGGAATCAGTGGACCCCTGCCGCCTGCTGGAGGTTTGCATCCTGCTGATGAATTTCGCATGTGACGCCGACCGCGTGGCGTGGGGCACCTGGCGCGAACTGGCCGGTCCCACCAGCCCCATCAAGCGGCCAGCCGAAGCGAAGGTGGTGCTGCGCAAGGCGGTTGCCGGCGACGCCAACACGCCGCGCACGGTGGTCGGGCCGGTGATTACCCGGCTCAGCCGTCTGTTCGCCTCGCTGATCAACGCCATCCCCGGCGTGCCGCGGGATGCGGCCGAGCATGCCCGCAAGGTATCCCCGGAGAGCGTGGAAAAAATCCGCGCCCGCGAAGGTGGCGGCGGAATGTTCAGCGCCAAAGAGAAGGCCTGCTGGGAGATCTACACGAGATTATTCGCGGCGAACCTGGGCGAAGAGCAAATCATGGCCGTCGTCAAGAAGACGATCGGCGACCGGGTTCGACGGGACATGGAGAACAGTGGCACCTGATCGACTCTTTTTGATGGGCTAATACTATGCAATGGGACGGACCACTCGACTGGCATGAAGGCTTGTTTCTGCTGCCGCACCACCTGCAACTGCAGCAGCGTTTTCTTCTGGATCGCATGGCGTCGGATCGGCGCCTGGGATTCTCTTTCCCCTCTGGGGTGATCGAGGCCCAGGTGTCGGAGGCGGCCCTGGCCAACAAAAAGGTGCAGTTCACCCGCCTCCGTGCCATACTGCCCTCGGGACTGGAAATCGACGTTCCCGGCAACACCGACCTGCCGGAATTGAACATTGAGCGTCAGTACAACACCTCCTCCCAGGCGCTGACCGTCTACCTGGCTGTTCCCATTTTCAAGGAGGGCCGGCCCAACACCGCCGCGTCGCCTGAAACCACGGTGCGCACCGCCTACCTCTCCGCGGTTTGCCAGAAATCCGACGAAAACACCGGCGACAACACACAGCCCCTGCGGCTGCGCCGCATGAACGCCGTGCTCCTGCTGGAAGAGGACGACCGCACCGACATGGACTGCCTGCCCGTCCTGCGCGTGGCCCACGACGCCAAATTGGAACAGGATACGCCCTGCGAGGATCCGACCTTTATCCCGCCGAGCCTGGTGCTGGGCGGATCGCGGCTGCTGCGCTCTAAACTGGCCTCCCTGTGCAACCAGGTGGAAACCGCCCGCGCCGACCTCGTGGGCAAACTGCAACGCGCCGCCTTCGCCATCGAGGGCATCCGCGAGGGCCAATTCGAACAGGTTTACCGTCTGCGCACCCTCAACCACTATGCCGCCCGCCTGCCTACCCTTCTGCTGGCCCGGGGCACCACGCCGCTGGACATGTACTTGGAACTGCGCGGCCTTCTTGGTGAACTGGCGGCCCTGACGCCGGGCACCGACCCCTTCGATGTCCAACCTTATGACCACGAAAGTCCGGCGATATGCTTCGGTGAACTGGTCGACCGTATCGCCCCGCTGCTGGGCGGGCAACTGGAGACCGTGTTTGGCTATGCCGATTTCGTTCCCGAGGGCGGTCTGTTGGTGGCCAAACTCACCGAGGAGCAAGCCACCCGGCCCATCGAGTATTTCCTGTCGATCAAGAGCGAGCACGATCCCGACGAGGTGGTGGCCCTGGTGGAAGACCGGATCAAGTTCCGCCTCGACTCGCAGGAACAGCTTGCCAAGCGCATGAATGCCTTCGGCGTGAAGCTCAAGTACGACCGGGCGGCCACCGGCCTGCCGACGCCGGCCAACGTGAACTATTTCCGGCTCAAGCGGGCCGAAGACCCGCAGAGCAAGATGGCCTGGGAACGCATCGGCAAGAGCCGCATCCCCTCGCTTTTCTGGCCTAACATGAACGCCAGTCCGATCAAGGAAGTCAAGTTATTCTGGGTCATGCCCTGACGAGGATTTCATCCATGACATTGGAAGAGATTGTAGAACCGTTATTCGAATACATCTGCCGGCTCAACCAGGCTTCGCGGCGCGGCCCGTATCAATACGTGCAGGCCCGCCGCGAAGTGGACGACCTGTTCAAGGAAATGCGCGCCAACGCCGAAGCGCATCCGGCGGTACTGAGCAATTACGAGCAGGTCGAGGTGGCCCTGATCTGCTTCGTCGATTTCGTGATCGCCACCTTGCCCGGAGATCTGGGCGCCGAGTGGCACGAAAAACGGCTGGCCTACGAACTGCCTTCGCAGGTGGCCACCGGCGACCAGCATTTCTTCGAACTGCTTGAACCGACACTCCAGGACCGTTCGGAACAGGGAACGGTGCGCCTGGGCATCTTCTATCGCTGCATGGGACTGGGCATGACCGGAGCCTATTCCGGCCAGCCCGAGTTCCTGCGCCGCAAGATGCAGGAGTGCTACACGCGCCTGCGTTCCACGGGCGATGCCAATGCCACCAGAATCTGTCCCGAGTCCTACGAGCACGTTGACGAGCGCGATCTCATCGAGAAGCCTCCCCGCTCTTTGTGGGCCATGGGTATGGTCCTGGTGTGCATGATCATCCTGCTGGTCATCGCCAACTTCGTGCTCTACCAGGACAGCGTCGGAGCCCTCCGCGACCACCTCAAGGCCCTGACTGTAAGCCAGAACATTCGCTAGGAACATAATATGATTAAGAGCATCACCGACGCATCAACTGCGATGAGAGGCGGGGCCGCCGTGGTGGCAGCCGTTGCCGGCATCGGCGCCATGGCCGCCATGGGTATCGAAGGACGCAGCCTCCAGGTCATGGCCATCGGAGTCGGCCTGATCGTCATCCTCAATCTGGGCTGGATGGCCTTTAACCGTTTCCGCGACAAAAAGAAATTGCAGGCTGGCGACGAAGAACTGATCGGCGCCATGCGCCAGCAGCCGCGCGGCATCTCCGACGCCGAGATGCAGGGCAAACTCACCGCTCTGTCGGTAAAACTCGAGCAGGGAATTCGCCGCTTCAAGGAAACCGGCCAGTCCCTGACCGACAAGTCGCTGCCCTGGTACATCCTGGTCGGCGAGACCGGTTCGGGCAAGTCCGAAGCCATCCGCCGCTCAGGCATACGCTTCCCCAACGACCTGAACGAGGAACAGCAGGGCGTGGGCGGCACCATCAACATGGACTGGTGGTTTGCCAATGAGGCCATCATCCTCGACACCGCCGGCCGCCTGCTGGTGGAACAAGGCGAGAGCCAGTCGCTGGACGAACTCAAACGTTTCCTAACCTTCCTGCGCAAGGTCCGCCCAGCTTCCCCGGTCAACGGACTGCTCCTGGTCATACCCGTCGATTCGCTGATCCGCGACAATACTGACACCATAACCAAGAAAAGCGGATTGATCGCCCGCCGCCTGGACCTCATGCGCAAGAACTTGGGCGTGCGTTTCCCGGTCTGGATTATGATCAGCAAGTGCGACCTGATCCCCGGCTTCCGCAAATTTTTCGCGGACTTGGCCAGCCCGGAATCCCAGAACCAGATCCTCGGCTGGTCCAACCCCGCTTCGCTGAACGACGATTTCGATCCCCACAACGTCGATAAACATCTCCAGGTGGTGCAACAGCGGCTTCTCAAGCGGCGGCTGTCCCTGCTGCTGGACCCGGTTCACAGCGAGGATCCCAATGGCCGCCGGCTGGACCAGGTGGATGAACTGTACAATTTCCCTCGCTCTTTTATGAGGGTTGCCCCCAACCTGCGACTGTACCTGGAGGCAATCTTTACCCGCAACCGCTATTCCAGCGAACCTCTCTTCCTACGCGGCATTTATTTCACCAGTTCGCTTGAGGAAGGCGGCGAACTGGACGCCGACCTGGCTCGCATGCGCAGCCGCACCGTCGAGGAACAGCAGGCTGAAGACGCCAGCTGGCACAAGGAACGGGCGGTCTTCCTCACCGACCTGTTCAACAACAAGGTCTTCCGCGAAAAGGGACTGGTGACGCGCTCGGGCAACCCCGAGGGCATTCCGCAGCGGCGTAAGATGGTGGTGCTGGCGGCAGGGCTGATCACTACGGCCCTTCTGCTGGGCGTGAGCTGGTTCGGCAACCGGCAACTCTCCGGAGGCGTGAAGAACAAGCGCGATTTCTGGGGGGCCGCCGAGGCCAGCAAGAAGAATTCCCCTCTGCTCTGGCCCCTGGTCCTGCCCGACGATAAGTCTCCGACGACCGCCCCGGCGGCCGGGCAGGTGGCGCGGTTTAAGTACCAGGGTGACAATCGTGATCTGCTGCCGGCCGAGCACCTTTGCCTGACCGATCTGTTCGATCCGGCGCGTGAAGAACTGCGCCCGGTGGCCAAGCCGTGGATCTTCCGGCTCTCACCCGACGCGGTCAACCGCGAACTGGTTACGGCGCGCAAGTCGCTTTACGAAACCAACGTGCTCAAGCCTCTGCTGGAAGCGGCCAGAATGCGCCTGGCCATCCAGACCGACCCGGCCAACGGGGTCAAGGCTGACGATCTCTGGGCTGATGGGTGCCCGGCGGCGGCGGCATTGCAGGAGATGCTGCGCATTCAGGTCGCCGGCGCCGGTCTCGCAGCCAACCTGCGCACGGGACCGGAGCTCAAGTCTCTGCTGAACTACGTGCTCGATGGCAATCCTGGTCCATCCGAGGACGGGTTGCGAAACCTCAAGTGTGGTTACACGTTGCTGTGCCCGCCCGAAGACCTTCTGGCTCCGGCCCAAGTGGCCAAGACCGCCGGATCCGACGCCCCCAAGGTCGTCGCCCAGGCCATGAGCCTGTACCGGAAATATCTGGCCAGCCAATCCGACAGTCAGGTCGGCCCCATCGGCAAGGTGCTGGACGCCAAGCACGCTCTGGAGGATTTCGGGGCCAATGAAAAGAAGCTCCTGGACCTGGCCACGACTCCGGCCGAACCCACCTCGCAAGCCGAGTTTGACGATGCCAGATTGCAATGGAAGCAAAAATTTCAGGACCTGGAAACCGCCCATAACAAACTGCAGGCCGCGCTGGCCGAAGTGGCCAGAATCAATGGCCAGCAGAGTTCTCTGGTCGAACTTTATCGCACCGAATTGAACGCCTCCCGGCAAAAGGCCCGGGAACGGGTGGAAGACTTGATCGCACTTTTTGACAAGGACAAGACCCTCAAGGCGGCGACGGCAGCCGATGTTCAAGCACAGGAACTGGCCAAGATCTTCGATCTTCTTCTGGCCCTGCGCGACAGCATGCCCAAACCGTTGAGCCTCGCCGAGTTGGATCAGGATAAAACCGCCAAAGAAATCGCCGCCCTGTACGCCGACGCCCTGAAGAGTTTCGATTCCAAACCGGCATTTGCCATTCGCTATGCATTGTACGGGCGGATATTTGCTCTGCTGACTAACGGCCCGCAGGTGTCCGCCGCTCTGTCCGGAGCCGACTTGGTCAAGTACGTGGAGAATTCCGACCTGAAGAATATCGGCCAGCTTTCCGGCGAGCTGAAACAGTTGCACGATGATCTGGACGCAACCGCCGCGGATTTGCCCAAACGCAAGGAAATGCAGGCATTGTGCGGCAACTACACCCTGGACAAACTGCTGGCTCCGGTGGTGCGGGCCAACGCCCTCAAGGGACTGTTGCGCGATCTCCCCGACGATGGCAAGAAAATGGGCGAACTGATCGCCGCCCATCCGTCAGCCCAAAAGCTGACCATCGCCGCCCCCGTGCTACCCAACCAGCCGTTGCCGAGCCCATGGCAATCGGACCCTAAATTCAGTCCCGAGGCCGCCGGCAAAGTCATGGTCGCCCTCAAGAAACTTAAGGACCAGCTCGCCGACAAGTCCCAGGCGACCGTCTTCGATGGCGAGAGTCTCAAGCGACAACTGATCGAGAGGATCGACAAGGCCCTGCCGGAGTATGCCTTGGACTACAGATCGCACTGGAAAGGCGCCATGCCGACCCTGCCGGGCTTTGCCGGATGGAAGGATCTCCACGATATGCTCGGCGGCATGGCCCCGGCCAAGTGGAAGATGATCCGCGGAGCCCTGCAGGATGCCGCACAGAAACGGGCCGATGCCCTGAGCAAAATGCCCGATCCCCAGGGCCAGCCTGACCTGGACGCCCCGGCACTGCAGGCGGAACTGGATTGGCTGAACAACCCGGCCTCTTCGGAAGTCATGAGCGATGTCGCCGGCGAACTGTGCAAACTCGATGCCGATGCGGCCACGGCTCGCAAGACTGTCATGGCCATGAGTTGGAAAGATGTTTACAGCAAATATGCCGAACCTGCTGCCCAATGCCCCTACATCACGGGCTTTGCCAAAGCAGCCCTGGACCTGATTGCCAAGGGCTCGCCGCCCCCGGCCAAGGCCATGGAGCGCATGCAGTCCCTGGTGGCCAAGTTCCCCATGGCCAGGAACGCCAAGCAGGACCTGTCGCCTACCGATGCCCCTGATCTTCAGTTGCTGCTGGGAGAATGGAAACTGACTGACAAGTGCATGACCATACCCGGTCCCACCTCCAAGGCCGGACAGCTCGAACGCGAAATGTTCAACCTCTGGCAGGCATTGCTCTCCTTCAAGGCCGCCGACCTTGCCAAGCTGGAACCATACCGGGCGGTCATCACAGCTCTGAAGCTGGACGAAACCAAGAACGCGCTGACGGTAACCGTCATGCTGCCGGACATGCGCGACCAGGAAAAATGGGCCAATGGCCGCCGCCTGGCGCGGGACGCGTGGGAGGCTGGCGTGATCTGGTTGGCTCCCAAGAAGGACCCGGGACCGCAGGTGCCCTGGGCTAACGCCGATCAGAAGCTGGCCGATCTGGATCTGGGACTCAACGCCGCGGCGGGGCAAGGCCCCCAGCTTGCTCTGTGCAAGCAGAGCGGCCAGCAGGACAAATTTTCGCCTTCCTTCAATCCGTTGTGGCAACTGTTGCACGCCGTGCTTGACGCCAATGCGCCATTGGATGCCGAACGTAAAGAGTGGCGCGTGGATCTGGCCCTGCCCGGCAACACCATCCTGCCGCTGAAGATTAAGTTCACGGACGGGCTGCCCGCATTCGACAAGTGGAATCCCTGAGTTCGTGGACGGCCTTGACCGGTCGGGAGATGCCGATGAGCGGTTTTTTTCATAGACTAAAGAATCTTGGCGGCCAGAGCGCGCCGCCACAGATTCTGCTCGGGGCCTTCGGCAAGCATCCAGCCTGGCCTGAACATATCGAAGGATTTGCCGATGATCGCCGCATGGTGGAGATCAAACAGGATCTCTACGAAGGATGGATTCGCGGCAATATCGACTCCGGAGAGTGGGGCAAGCTGTCCGACGCGGGCCAGGCGGTGCCTTTCAACCATACCATCGTCTGGTCGCGCGGGCGTGAACTGGTTCTGGCCCATCTATGGGAGTCGCGCGACTACAAGAATCGTCCGCGTTATCCCATGGTGGTGGCGGCCCTGTGTCAGAACGTCAAGCCCAGTTGGGCCATCTCCGCAGTCGTACCCACCCTTTGGTCGCTGGGCAAAGCCTGCCGGGCCCTGGCTGAGAAACACCCCCCACTGCCCAGCGGAAATGAAAGCTCCCGGACCACCGCCCTGCAGGCAGTTACCGGATTGATCCTGGCGGCCCGGCAGGAATTGGCCGCCTTGGTGCGCGAGGCTGATGACGGTGACGAGGACGCCGGCTTGGCCGCCATCAGAAAACTGGCGGGGCATGCTGACTTTGCCGACGCCGATGCCCTGGCCAATGCTCTGTACCAGATCGACTATCGCATGGAGGTGTACCGGACCAAGTCATCGGGCGGCATCAGTGGCGGCGGCCAGCACGTGCGCCTGCCCATGGCCGCCGATTATGGCCTGCAATCCCTGGTGCTCTGGCACGATTTCCTTGCGGCCTACCTGTCCCGCGCCCCGTCACTCATGCTGACGCTGGGGCAGGATACCCGCTGCCTTGACGTCATCGCCGGCGCCCCGGAAGCATCGCTGTTGTGGCACGTGAAGGCGGCTCAATCGGCCAGCATCATTAGCAGCCAAGTCCCGCACCCGCAGGACACGGCCTTTGTTAGCCGCGTCCAGGCACTATTAGACGCCGCGCCAGCCGCCCTAATGCCTGCCGACTCGGGACCCGCGGTAACCCCATCCCAGCCACCTCGCGATGCCGTTGCGTCGACGGAGCCCGGGTCAGCGGGCAAGGCCGCCACGGCGTCAGATCCATCGTCAGCGCGCCTCGGCGTTGGCAAGCGGCTGCCTTTGATCGTCGTCGCCGTGGTGGTTTGTCTGGCCGTGGTCGTTTTGTGCGTCATTAAGTTCGGCCGCCCCGCCTCGCAACCCCCCGCCACTATTGTCACGCCAACTACGGTGCTGGCGCCTCTGCCTGTGGCCGCGCCTACGCCTCCGCCGGTCAGCCCGCCCACGGTCGTCGCCGGTGACGATCCCCGCTCTGGGCGCACCCCTGAGCAGGTGCTGGGGGCTTTTCGCACCGCAGCTCTGGAATTGCGGAATATGGATAAGACCTCCGGACTGTCCCCCGGCAAGATGGAACAACTGGCCAACCTGGAAACCGCAGCGGAAAAACTGCGCAGCCAGGCGGCATCGTGGTGGACGGTATATGCCTGGACGCCGGAGTATAAAGGCCTGATCGTAGCCCAGACCAAGGCCTATGAAGATGCCGTAGTCAAGATTTCCACGGCCGTCAAGGAGCTTCTCGATGGCGAACAAACCAGGTCCGCACTGCTGAAACAGCTCCTTAACACGGCCGCGCAAACCGCCGGACATTATCAGTGGCCCGCCCTTAACACGCGTTGGGCGTCGACTCGTAATGAAGTGATCAAAGGTGTCACCGGCAAGAGTGATCCGGCGGCAGTCCAGGCCACTCTCAAACGCCTGGAAGACTTGTGCAAAGGTTTGGATGACTGGCGGGCAGCCAAAACGCCCGCTGTGCCCGAGGTCGCCGCCACAGCGCCGCAGGATGCCTGGGCCGGCCCTGTGGCCACGGCCATCAATAACCAATTGAAGATGATTCGCCGGCGGAGCCTTGATGACGCGCTGGCCTCCGTCCCCTTGACGCCGGAACTTCCCCTGGATTCCGCCACCGGCCAGATGGCGCCGCGCCTGTCCCCAAGTGCCGAACAGCACAAGCACGCCGAGGAATTCCTCAATCTGATCATCATCGCCCAATCACGCCTGCGCGATGGCTGGGGCCTGGTCCGGCCGGCCGAAGGCCAGCCGTCGCTTGCGGAATTGGCCGCCGCCATAGCCGCCGATGAATTGTTTGCCGCCCTGGCCGCCGATGCCGCCGCCAAGGCCGCCTTCAAGACCGGCGTTGAAGACCCGTTGGCCCAACTTCGCCAGATCGATGCCAGCAAGTCGGTTGTTGATCTTGGCAAGGTTCTCGTCGACGAAACCCATCCCTGCCAGCGGCTGGCCGCCTGGACCAAACTCGGCGATATCAGCCAATGGCCGGCCGACAAAGATCAATTCCAAGCCGACGCGGCATTTATTCGCGGTTTCCTGCAGGGTCCGTCGGCTGCCCAACTGGCCCCGGCGGTCCGCAAATCGGCTCAGGAACAAATCGCCGCCCAGGCGCCCCGGCACTGGCTTCGTTTTGCCGGTGGAGCATGCGCCCCGGATGACGTTAAGGATCGCTTGCAACTGGCCGCCCAGGCCCGTGATACGATGCAAGGCGATCCGTCCAAGCTGGTCGGCGCCGCCCGTTACAACTGGCTGGTTATGGAACTTCGCGATGCCGCCGCCCATGCCTCTGCCCAGGACTCCCAGCAGGAACAACTGCGCCAAGTGGCCGGGCAGTGGCTCAAGGATGTCCAGGCCTTGGGTGCCTCGGCGCAGTCGGACGCAACGGCGGCGGCTTTCATGGCTCAGGTGGAATCCTCCATCAAGCCGGACGTGGCCCTACAGCAAGACTGGGGTCCGCCTGCCGCGACATGGAAACGCACCGAAAACAAAGATGGCGCGATCAGCTATGTCTGGAATGATCACACCATTTCGTTTCTGCTGGTGCCGGCCGCCAAAGAATCCAAAACCGCGGCGTTTTACCTGGCAACCACCACTGTCAGCGTAGGCCTGCTCATTGACTTGCTGGATAGCGCCAAACCCGCCGCCTGGCCAGCCCTTATGGACAAAGCTGACGCGCCGCAGGGGCCAATGGTTTGGCGGCACGATCGCGATTGGCCGAACTGGCAGATCGCCGTCGCCGCCAACTGGCTTACCGTCGAGAAAGCACCCGCCGACAAGCTGTATTGGGACAAGGCTTCCGTTCCCAGAATTGAGCGCCAGACTCCACTCCAGCAAATCACCGGCGGCATGGCGGTGATGGTTGCCCGGCTGCTAAACTGTCGCTTGCCCTCGGCGGCGGAATGGCAGACGGCGTGCAAGATGCAATTGGCGGCCGGACAACAGTTACCCTGGAACATTCGCGGCCGCACCTGGCAAAAACAGCAGGAGTACGTCCGCCAGAAGCGCGGTGAAAGCGCCATATTTGCCAACCTTCCCTGGGCGGACGCCGGTTGCTTTACCCCTTCCGTAACCGACAAGATCAATATCCAGTGCGACGACCAGGCGTTGGCGTGGCAGAAATGTCCCTGGTCTGGCCAAGCCACAGTGCCCGAGGACAGATTGATGTTTTTCCGCAATGTTGACGCCGACGCCTCGGGGCCATTCCTTCACCTGATAGGAAATATCGACCAGTTCGTTTGCCAATGGGGCAATACCCCCCCGCTGCCGGATAAGTTCTCCGCCGGCGACGTGGAAAACTTCCTCAAGGATTCCCAGATGGCGGTAATCGGCGCATCGGCGATCTCTCCACCGGAAATGCCCTATGACCAGCCGTTTGCCCTGGGCCGTCATCGGCTGGTTAGCGGCCGCTGGTCGGACGTTGGTATTCGTCTGGCCCTTCCCGCTGTCCAGAAGGCATCGGCCACGCCGCTGCGACAGGTGATCGAAACCGCTTCGTTTATAAGAATCGGCGCTTAAGCGCGTCGTGCCTGCGTTTGCCGGGGAGCTTCATGCTTCAGGTTAGCCGACGATAGGGAAACCGGCGTGCACTCGCCGGCTGGCGCCTTGGCCGTCATTTATTTCCGCTCATGGCGGCGGCCGCCTCGCCGGCCAGGGTCAGCAGTTTGCCGTCCTGCTCGGTCGCATTGGCCGATTGATACCAGTCGCGGACCATTCCGCCGCTGCGGGCGTCCAGGCACTGGTTGACGCGCTGCTCCAGATCGCCGCTAAGCTTCTTGGACTGGAGGGCCTGCTCCAGGAAGAGGACCGCCTCCGCCAGTTCCTCGCCCTCGCGGAACGCCTCGTAGCGTTCAGTGGTAAGAAGTCCGTCGGGGCCGGCGCCGAGGATGGCCCGGGTGCCCCCGCCGGTGGTCGGCCCCAGGTCGCCGCGGTTGCACGCCTCGAAGTCATACCCGCCGCCCGTAGCTAACTTGCGCGGAAAAACATCCGCACCCAGTTGTGTGCCATCGCACTGTTCCAGCAAGTGCAGTTCATGAACCCACCGGATCTGTTCCAATGGTGTGGGATTCATGGGAAAGTGCCGGCCACCATACCACAGACTCGGACGCTTGGGGTCCAGCAGCACCCGGCCGCCGCGGACCTTGGGCTGGGGAATGGTCCAAACCCCTTCCGAATAGCGAACCGGCATACCCGCAACGCCCTTCTCCGTTCCCGCAAAGCTGCTGCCCAATGTGCCGCCATGGGCGGTGATCGCCCACACCCCGTCCGGCCAGATTTTCCGGTACACATCGACCACCGCCGGGTCTATCCCGCCATAGGGATGGCTATGCCCGACGCAGGTCACATCCCACCAGCCGCGGGCTTCGATCTTCTTGCGGATTTCGTCGAGCACCGGCTTCCAGAACGCCAGGCTCTCCGGCGTGCCGGGGCAAGGCTGGGCCATTTGATCAAGCTTCCCGGTGGCCGGGTCGAGGGTGGTTACATAGCCGCCCTGTTCGCGCAACGTCTTGGGCTCGTCCCAGAGTTTGCCATACGGCTTGGATTCAGCCACCCAGCAGTTCAGCCGCAGCGGCCGGGGCTTGCCGATGCTCTTGGCGACCACGTCGAGGTGCTTGTCGAAGACGCTGAAGTCGTACTTGAACGTGCCGTCGGCCTGCTTGATCCAGCGGACCTCCGACTGCTGGTTGCCACCCACGCCTTCGATGCCGTACCAATTGATCGACAGATTCACCAGCACCTGATGCGAGTTGAGCTCGGCCATCATGGCCAGCGACTGGCCCATCAGTTCCAGGTGCCGCTCCGACCACAGGGCCACGTTGTACTGGGCAGCCAGCGTCTCCGGCAGGCAGTAGCCGCAGACGCTGCTGCGGAAATCCTTGGGATCGGGCAGGGTCCAGTCGTGGACCGTCAATTTCACCGGCACGGTCGTTGCCGCCAGGCCATCGGCCGACACTGTTACCGCCCCCTCATAAATGCCCGGCTTGGCGTCCTTGGGGATGCGCACCGTGATCCACAGTGGGGCAACCGCCCCGGCCGTCCAGTTCTTGCCCGCCGGCGACCCCTGCTTGTTCGCATTGACCGCCACGTCGGACGGAATCGTGTCCAGCAAGGCGTCAAAGCGATCGCTTGGCGTCCACGACAACCCTGCGTTTACCGTCGCCGGTGTGGTCGGTTGGGCGCAGCGCAGACGGATGGCCGATGCGGGAATCTTGTCGCCCTTGTCGCCCTGTACCAGTTCGGTCACCGACGCCTTCAGCCCCTTGATCGCCTGATTGGAGCTGACCATCAGCCGGCCGGAGAATACACCGTTCCGCGCGCCGAAGAACGTGATCGGCCGGACCGGCTCATTGCCGTAATCGAAAACCGTGACCGTCTCCCAGGGCGAACAATTCCACAGTTGCATGCCGTTCGGCCGGGCCAGGTTGGGATCTACCGACCCCGCCGGGGACGCGGTCAGTCGGATGGCCCGCAGTCCGATGGGCGGCCAGCCGGCGTGAGTGTCGCTCCCCTTGAACGCGGCCTCTGGCACCGCGGCGGCATGGACCTCGATCGCCAGTACGTTCACTCCCTTCCGCAGCAAGGCCACGGGAATCTGCACATCCGGCAGCTTCCTCTCCCGCAGAGCCAGCCGGTCCACGTTCTTCTGGTCGTCGGGATGGAGTGGCTTGCCTTCGGGTGTGGTCACCGCCTCGACGGGATAGTCCTCGGCCAGGAAATCCGTCCCGGTAGCGGCCGCGGGCAGGTTGCCGCGGGCGACCTCCTTGCCATTGACGTAAACCGCCGCCCCGCCGTAGTAGGCCAGCGCCAGGCGCAGGTCCTTGACCGCGGCGGGATCGGCGACCTGGAACTTGCCGCGCAGGACAATCAGGCCGGTGTCGTAGTTGATCTTCTCGCCTGTCCCTGACGCGAACAAAGGCAGCCGGTTGCGCGGCCAGGAAATATCGTCGAAATCAGGGCCGGCCCAGTCGGCCGGAGGCAGGGCCGCCGAAGCCGGCGCGGCCACAGCCTTGGCTGCCAGCGCCCCCCAATACCAGGTGACCTGCTTCCGCTCCAGTTTGCCGTCAGCACTACGCACATAGGCGTGGCGGCGGACATCGAACGTCCGCCACAGGCTGTTCTCGTCCAGCACCACGCCGCCCGGTCCCGCCGCCGGCGTCGCCGCCGAATTTGCCTCAGCCGCCCAAATGCTTGCCGCCGTCACGGCCACGCTCAGAATTGCCATGGCCAACGTCGTTGCCGTTACCCTGTGCATCATTTTCAGGTCTCCTTATAATCTATCTCAGAACCGGCCTATTTCCCGGGCGGGATGACGAAGCGCACGGCCTCGTCCCCCAGTGCGATATCTTTTTTCTGCATCTCGCCGCCAGGCACTTTCCAGTTTATGGTGATCGTGGTGGCGTCCCGGGAACCGAAGAATGCCTCGCTGGCTCCGGGTAACACCGTCCACGCCCCCAGCGAACGACCCTCGCTGGTAGCCGTGACCGTCACCGGCCCGGCGTATGGCCCGCCGGGAGCCAGCGCCACCCGCGCCGCCAAGGCAGCGTCGGCATCCAGTTTCTGCGGGAAGAACACCACCTCCCCGCTGAGCAGAACCACCACCAGATCCTGGGCCGCGTCGCCGTTGAAGTCGGCGACCACCCCGGCCTGCTGGCCGTCCCTAATGCCGTCCAACAGGTTGTTGTCTTGCAGGTCCACCGTGTGCCCGTGGCCGAGGCTGCGGAAGCCGCGGTTAAAGAAGAGCTGCGGCCCGGCGCCCTCCGCATAGTAGATAAACAAATCCTGTCGGCCGTCATTGTTGAAGTCGCAGACATTCCCGCCTATGGCCTTCGGTTGCGGAATGTAGGCCGCCTCGCCGGACAGTCCGATGCGGTCCTCAAACTTCAAGTTGCCGCCGCCGACGTTTTGCCACAGGTGACAGCCGTCCGCCGAGGTCGTGAAGACGTCCAGTCGGCCATCCATGTCCCAGTCGCCCACGAAGGCCGCCGTCCGCCCGGATCCGGCGGCGATATCGCAGCCGACGCCCTCGGCGAACTCGCCGCGGGCCTTGCCCGTGAATAGCAGGCTGCCTTTGGCACACACCTGGATCACGTCGGCCAGGCCGTCGCCGTGAAAATCGGCTACCAGGCACATCCCCACCGGCCCCAGGTCCTTGGGGGCCGCGGCCCCAATGGTCAGCGGCTTGCAGATGAAGGCCCCGGGTTTGACCCGATCCGGCACCAGCAGCACCGGTGCCGTCGGGGTGGTCCACAGCAAACCCGCCCGGGCGGGTACTCCGGCGTCGATGGCAACCAGGCCCAGACACGCATCCGCGGGCACGTCGTCAACCACTGTCGGGGCGAAACTGCCATCGGCGGCCTGGGCCCAGATGGTCAGTCGCTTGCCGTCCCAGGACGCCAGGTCCACCCGGCCGCTGCCGGTGAACCCGCCCCAGGCCGAGGCCACCGACTTGGATCCGAGTTTGCGCCGGGCGGTCAGGTCCTCAAACCCTTTGGTGTTGCGGTCCCACTGGAACAACCGGTCGCCGGCGTCCGAGGCGATGAACAGGGCGTTTTCGCCTTTGCCGGCAAGGTCCACCGCCTGGGCCAGACTGATCTTGCCCGGCACCGTGCCGAGACTGATTTTATCGCTCCAGGTCACGCCGCTCTCCACCGGGACGACGGTTTCGGGGCGATCGACGAGCAGTTCGCATAGTTTGAGGAGCATGTCGGTGCCGCCTGCCCAAACGGCTTCCATTTTCCCCATCGGCCCGTTCAAGGATTGCGCCTCCCAGGTATTCTTCTCCTTGCCGGCGTCCAGAACCACCCATTTGCCGCCGACGTGGAGCATTGCTGCCATCGACTCGTCCATTTCTTTCTTGCCGACGAAGAGGATGGCTTGAGCGCCGGGTGCCTTGCCGATCAGGTCCTTTATGGCCGTCGCCTGATCCCGGTTGCTGACCTGGCTGAGGCCGATGGTCTGGGATTTATCCGGGGCTTTCCCCTTGATGGCCTTGACGACTTCGCCAACACAATGGTCCGCGGCATCAGGCGGCTGCACCTTGAGTACCAGGATCAGATCGGCCTGGGCGACCAGATGAACCGGAGTGAAGGTGGGGTTTATCAGGGCGTAGGAGTCGCCGCCACAGATGACCAAGAGTCCCGCGACCAGCGACATCACAAATAGCCTGTGCATCTTGGACCCTTTCGTGCGGCGGCGAGATTTTTCGCAGCCGTTCACGGCCTTTCGGCCGATCAGTCTCAGCGAGTCAGACTACAAACAAAGTACCTCCCCCGAGCACGAAACACAAGCTACTGTCTTTGCGGTCGCTGCCCGCACATGCCGCGATGCCTTTCACGCCGCCCAGTCCCTGCACAGCACCTCGGCCTGTTCCAGCACGGTCTTGGTGGCCTTCTCCTGCTTGTCCGGCGGATAGCCGTATTTCCGCAGTATCCGCTTGACCATAATCCGCAGCCTGGCCCTGACGTTCTCCTTCTGGGCCCAGTCGATGGTCACATTCTTCCGAACCGTCTCCACGAGCTCCCGGGCGATTATCCGCAGGTTGGCGTCGCCCAGGACCTTCACCGCCGAGTCGTTGACCTCCAGGGCGTCGTAGAAGGCCAGCTCGTCATCGTTGAGCCCCAACTGCTCGCCACGCCGGCCGGCCTCCCGTATCTGCTTGGCCAGCTTTATCAGTTCCGCGATGACCTGGGCCGTCTCCAGGCTCCGATTCTGGTACTTGCGGATGGTGGCCTCCAGCATCTCGGCGAAACTCCGGCCCTGCACCACATTCTTCTTCGACCGCGTCTTGATCTCGTCGTTCAGCAGCTTCCTCAGCAGTTCCAGGGCCACATTTTTGTATGGCAGACCCCGAACCTCGGCCAGGAACTCATCCGACAGGATGGAAATATCCGGATTCTTCAGCCCGGCGGCGGCGAAGATGTCCACCACGCCGTCCGTGGTCACCGCCTTCGATACCAGTTGCCGGACGGCCGCATCCAGATCCTCCTGGACCTTCTGGCCTTCCACGGTGGTCTTCAGCAACGCCGCCTTCACCACCTGGAAGAAGCCGACATCATCCCGAATCTCGATGGCCTTATCGTGGGGCACTGCCAGGGCGAACGCCCGCGACAGCTTGGTCACGGCGTCGATGCACCGCTTCCTGCCCTCTTCCTGCTTCAGGACATGCTCCTGGGCGGCCGGCAATAGGGCCAGGCGCTGGGCCGCCGTGCCGGTCGTCCACTTGTCCCAGTTGAAGCCGTTGAAGAGCCCCAGACACACCTCGTAGTACATCAGCATGGCCTCGACGGCTTCCTCTTGCGGGATTCCGGCTTCACCACGGTCACCGTCCGTGTAGTCGGCCAAGGCTTTCTTGAGCTGGTCCGCCAGGCCCAGGTAATCCACCACCAGGCCGCCGGGTTTGTCCCTGAAGACGCGGTTCACCCGGGCGATGGCCTGCATGAGCCCGTGGCCCTGCATCGGCTTATCGGCGTACATAGTGTGCAGGCATGGAGCGTCGAAGCCGGTCAGCCACATATCCCGGACGATCACCAGCTTCATCGGGTCCGCCGGGTCCTTAAACCGCTTGGCCATGGCCTCCCGCCTTGCCTTGTTGCGGATATGCCCTTGCCACCCCGGCGGATCATCGGCCGATCCGGTCATCACGATCTTTATCACGCCCCTGTCGTCGCCGTCATCATGCCACTGCGGGCGCAGCCGGATGATGGCATCGTACAGGTCCACGCATATCCGCCGGCTCATGCAGACGATCATGGCCTTGCCGTCCATAGCCTCCAGCCGCTTCTCCCAGTGGTCCACCAGATCCTTGGCGATCAGGGCAATCCGCTTGGGCGTGCCGACCATAGCTTCCAGCCTGGCCCACTTGCTCTTGAGCTTTTCCTTGCTTTCCTGTTCCTCGCCTTCGGTCACCTCCTCAAACTGCGGATCCAGTCTGGGCTTCTCCTCCTCCTTCAGCTCCAGCTTGGCCAGGCGCCCCTCGTAATAGATGCGCACCGTGGCCCCATCTTCCACTGACCGCTGGATGTCATAGACGTCGATGTAGTCGCCGAAGGTTTGACGAGTGCTTCTGTCGTCCGCCTCGATGGGCGTCCCTGTGAACCCGATGAAACTGGCCTTGGGCAGGCCATCCCGAAGGTGGCGGGCAAATCCGTCGATGAAAGCATACTGGCTGCGGTGGGCCTCATCGGCAATCACCACGATGTTCCGCCGGTCGCTCAGCAGCGGGTACTTGTCACCCTTGGTCTCCGGCAGGAATTTCTGGATGGTGGTAAACACCACGCCGCCGCTGCCCACCGACAGCAACTTCCGCAGGTGACCTCGGTTTTCCGCCTTGACCGGCGTCTGCCGCAGCAGGTCCTTGCACTGACCGAAGGTGGTGAACAACTGTTCGTCCAGGTCGTTGCGGTCAGTCAGCACCACCAGCGTCGGGTTGTTCATCGCCGGATCGAGGATCACCTTGCCGGCGTAAAAGACCATCGACAGGCTTTTGCCGCTGCCCTGGGTATGCCAGATCACGCCCACCCGCCTGTCGCCGATCGGGGCCGCTGCCCGCACTGTCTCGGTCACCGCCTTGTTGACGGCGTGGTACTGGTGGTAGCCGGCCAGCTTCTTGGATATCTTCTGCCCGTCATCCTCGAATATGATGAAGTGCCGGATTAGGTCCAGCAGCCGCTGGCGGTCCAGGACCCCTTTTACCAGCGTTTCCAGCTCCGAGGTGCCACGGGGGGCTATGGTGACGCCATCGATGGTCCGCCAGGGGGCGAAACGCTCCCAGTCGCCGGTAAGCGTGCCCAGGCGGGCTTCCAGGCCGTCGGAGACGATGTTCATCTCGCCAAAGACGAACAGGGATGGGATGTCCTTCTTGTAGGTCTGCACCTGGTTGAAGGCGCCTTTGACCGTGACTTCCTCAGCGGCGGCGTTCTTCAGCTCAAACAGCACCAGTGGCAGGCCATTAACGAAGAGCAGCACATCCGGCCGCCGGTTACGGCGGTCCTCGATGATGGTGAACTGGTTGACGGCCAACCAATCGTTGGCGTCGATGTCCTTGAAATCGACCAGCCAGACCTTGTCGCCGGCGACACTGCCATCCGGCCTGCGGTATTCGACATCGACACCGTCCACCAGCATCTTGTGGAACCGGCGGTTGTTCTCGATGAGGCTGGGGCTCTCGGCCAACAGCACCTTGCGGATGGCTTCTGCCCTCGCCTCGCTGGGAATCCTCGGGTTGATGCGCCCCAGGGCCTCCCTCAGCCGCCCGATCAGCACAACCTGGCCGTAGTCAGTACGCTCGGCGGCGGTTTCGTCGGGGGCAATGTCCGGGCCGAAGACGGTGGCATAGCCCAATTCTTCCAGCCATTCCATGGTTGCCTGCTCAACTATTGATTCATCGAATGCGCTCATGGTTTGATAGCTCCAACACAAAGCTCGCCGGACAGCAGCTTGGGAAGAAGAGTATCGCGGAGGATGGCGATTTGGCGATTCTCTTGGAGATTACCAACGATCTTCTGCCTCAACGGAAGAATACAGTCGCCAAACCGCTGACGAACCGCAGGTGGGGGAATCAGCAATGCCGCAGCCGTGATGACCTGAGCATTCATATTGGCCTGAACAGACCCACTCGTCACGCTTTGAGCGTAAGCCAAGTACTGATCAGACCGCAGGAAATAGAAGACAAAGTAGGAATCCCTGGGCCAACGCCGATTAAGCCTGATGAGGTAGGAGGCAAATACGGCGTCCACCGCCTCTTCAACAATCGCCGCTTTGCCAGGATCCGCCATGCGGGACACAAGCACATCGCCGATTTCTAGCCGATATCGGGACAAGCGGGTTTCGTCAGGCTCGCAATGTGGGACATCCTCCCACTCGACCCACGGTTCTTTGTTCATGTCGGTAACCCGGAGCAGCTTTGGGCCCGGGCCTTCCGGCTTCGCACTTGCAGTGTATCCATATTGAGGATCACAGAGTTGGCGAAGCGTTCCGCACTCCCACCCCTTCGGAATCTTCCCCATCGGCGAATCGACAAATGATGTGGGGAACAGGGCGGCGGTGGCGGCGTCCATCCCCGCCGGCCTGCGCCCCGCTGCCTTGGCCCGCACGGGATCGAAGTCCACGAACCAGCTCTTGAAGAGCGCCCGGCCCATCGCCTCCAGCGTCTGGTTCATCCGCCGGTTCACCTCGATCTTGTCGTCCAGCGTGCCAAGGATGTGGGCGATGGCCTGCTGTTCGGAAGGGGAAGGGGTGAGAATTGGGATTCTATTCAGGTTACCCTGGGTCAACTTGGGCATCGTTGATCCAGTCAGGTAGCCGCTGAGATCAGTATGCTGCAGAGCATAGGCCAAGAAACGGGTGTCAGCGAGCGAATTACCCCGTACGATATGTGCGTGGTTGTTGACCCAGAACTTGCCACGAGCGAGGAAGGCTACCGGCGTCTGCCGAGTACGGAGGTTTTCGCCGTCTTCCCCAATGAGCAAGTACTCGCCGTCGAAGATGTAGCGATCGACGTGATCCACGACGCCGGAAGCCCCATAATAATCATATGGGCCAGGCTTTCGATCGGCCTCCTTCACCGGTATGCGAATCGCGTCGAAGTTATCCGTCAACTCGCCGAGCCGCCGGATACTCCACCATTCAGGAGTCATCTTGGACCTCCTTCGCCTTCTGCAACTCCTGCAACCGCTGGGGCTTCATGAGCCTCCCAACTTGAAGCCCAATCTGGCCAGGTTATGCCGTATGGCCTTCTCCAGCTTGTGTGACTCAGCGAACTGCTCGTCCAGCGTGGCCGTCAGCCGCTTCATCTTTTCCTCGAACGGCTCGCCATCATCCTCCACCTCGGCGGCACCGACATACCGGCCAGGCGTCAGTACATGACCATGGGTGGCGATTTCATCCGTCGTCGCCGACTTGCAGAACCCGGCGACATCCTCGTACTTGCCCGCTCCCTTCTCGCCCCGCCAGGCATGGTAAACCTTGGCGATGCGGGCAATGTCCTCATCCGTCAGCTCTCTGTGGATGCGGTCCACCAATACGCCCATCTTGCGGGCATCGATGAACAGCGTCTGCTTCCGCCGGTCACGGA
>Ga0316225_1000993_pt1 | contig 30093 bp, 22 predicted proteins | sample TBH18015metaG_FD_206010 | JGI IMG/M metagenome (GOLD analysis project Ga0316225, IMG submission 206010) | Freshwater microbial communities from Trout Bog Lake, Wisconsin, USA - TBH18015 | ecosystem: Environmental > Aquatic > Freshwater > Lake > Hypolimnion/Profundal zone | place: USA: Wisconsin... | reverse complement strand
TGCCAAACCCCTCCCGATCTCAACCAATCCACCCGATGGCGTTCCGAACTTTTGGATTAATTAACAAAACACACCTACGGGCGCGTCAAAAAATCTGCGAAAATCTGCGTAATCTGCGGACCTGGTCTTGGTTGCCCTGTCTGGTTTCGCGCACCCGTGCTTCTACGGCGTCCCTGTTTTTTCGAACCTCTGCGGAACGATGGCGCGGGCCACGTCTTCGTCGCTTAGCCGGTAAATGAGGATGGAGTAGCCGATTTCCGCCTCCGGCTCGCGTTTTCGCAGAAACGCCCACAGGCGCGCCAGTTCGAGCTCGGCGATGGTCGCAATGCGTTTGTGCCGGAGTTCCTGCGGCATCTCCGCATCCGCGCCGGCGGACGAGAGCAAGCGGCAGTAAAGCGCTTCCAGTTCCGGCGTCCATTCCCCCGGGAACTGCGAGAACATCCCCTGCAACCGGGAGGCGCTCACGCAGTAGACGCCGCCGGTCAGCCGGCCCAGCGGAGCGCGGTGCCGCGGGTTGAGGGTGGTGGCGGCGACGCCGTAGTCGCGCGGATCGACCGAGCCGAAATAGGCGAGGAATGCGTTCTCCGGGCGGTTGAGGCGATGGTCATCGAGCCAGCGCCGCAGGGCGGGAAGGTCCTGGCCCCAATCGAGGGAGCTGTCCACCAGCAACCGGTAGGCGTGGCGCGGACCGCCCGCCAGTTCGTTGAAATAAGCGAGATAATGCGGACGGATCGCCAGCGACGCGGCAATCAGCCAGACCAGCATCGCGGCCACAGCAATGCTTTGAACCCGGCGCCGCTCCGCAAACACGCGCCCCGCCGCCCCGGCCAGAATGAAAAGCGGCGGGTACACCGGAAAGAAAATCCGCAGGCCGATGTCGAACCGGCTCCCGATGGCGAATAGCGCATAGACAGCCGCGACGGCAAGCAGCGGCGTCGCTCGATAGAGATCCCCTTTGACCCAGCCGCCCCAGCCGCCGGATTGCCGTCCTGCGCGGAGAACTCCCGCCGTGGCGACGCCCAGCAAGCCCAACAGCGCGACCGGCGTTTTCCAGAGGAACGCCAGCGGATAGAATCCCCAAAATCCGGTCGTGCTTAACCGGCCCAGCAGAAATGAAGTCCGGTCGTCGGTGTGCTTCAGGATGAACGAAAGACCGTAAAGATAGGCTTCGGGCAAGAGACGCCAGTGGCGCACCGCCGACACGACCGTGCCGTAAAAGCCCATTCCATTGAGCAGCCGGGGCCAGCGTTCGTGCATGTCGAGCGGTTGCAACGGATTGCCCATCTCGTAGCGCCAGCCGTAGGCGGTCCAAACGATCAGCCAGGCGATGAATAGACTGCCCATCGCCGCCGCCGCCAAAATCGGCGCCTGCCGCCGCCAACCGGTCACCGGAGCGCGTCCGGCGATTTCCAGCGGCTCCCGCCCCGCGAATCGGACCCAGACAATGCCTGCGGCGATCGGCGCGAAGATTCCCGCCGACATCTTGGAAAGCGCCAGGCCGCCCAAGCAAAACCCCGCCGCCAAAACGGCGCCCGCATCGACGCGGTGCAGCATTTTCCAGAACGTCCAGGCGGCGAGCGTGAAGAAGAATGCGGCGGTAACGTCGGACGCCACAAGGCAGCCGTGTCCGAGCATGTTTGGATCGAACGCAAAAGCCGTCAGCGAAACCAGCCCGCCGGCGTTCCCCCAGAGCTTTCTGGAGATAAGAAACACGGCCAGCCCGAACAGGGTCGTTACCAGCGCCATGGACACGCGCGCGGCGTCGAGAATCTCTGTCAGGTTGTTGTCCCTGCCGCAAAATACCGGAAAGCGCACGGGCATCCAGTTGAGGGGCAGGGCGGCCAGGCGCGCGGGAAGAATTCCGTTTTCGGAATCGAACCGATAGTCATTGGCGCCCCAGGCGTTGTAGCCGGCCAACAGGTGGGCTTGCTCGTCAAAGGTCGCCGATTCCGTCCGCACCGCCCCGATTGCCATGATCCAGTACAGCGCGAGCAAGGCAACGACGGCAACGATCTGGAGGCGGCGGAGCACGCCGCTACACGACCATCGGGCGGCGTTCAGGTCAAGAATAGAAGGCGGGGTAGCGTCGCGCACGCGCAGGACAAATTTCTTCCGGCGGATCGCAATCACCGGGAGGTCTGTATATACCGGGGTATATACACGAATTAAGAATACGGTGTCGGCCTGGAACTCTGGGGAGCACACGCGCCCTCGCGTGTTGGCGTCGGCGCCCTCGCCGACGCGAACTTTTGCTTCATCGAAACCACGGATTTCACGGATTGGCACGGATGAAACCTGTCCGTGTTCATTCGTGTAATCCGTGGTTAATCTGTTGAATGCGAGCTTCTTGAGCGAAGCTGCCTTTGGCGGGGCGCCAAAGGCCGCACGCGAGGGCGCGTGCGCTCCCCAGATCCCGGTCTCCGACGTTCTCGCAAGAATCGGCGGGCCAAATAATAGCAGAAATTTGTCCTGCGCCCCGTCGCGGTGTAATATTCTTGTCTTACAAGCAGGCCGGGACTGCGGGACCGAACGTGGTTGACACGGTTGTTCCGGTGCCATTACCTCGCTGGGTGATCCATTTGTTATGCGTGTAACCCGTTTCGTGGCGCTGAGCGCCGCGGCCCTGGCGCCGTTCTATTCCGCCTCCGCTGAAACCGCCGTGAGGGAGCATCGCTCCATTACGTTGGAACAGGCGTACGACATCACCCTGGCCAGCGACCAATCCATTCGCAGCGCGTGGTATGAAATCCGCAAGGCGAACCTGCAACCGTGGAGCGCGCTGGCGCGAATGGGGCCCTCCCTTTCGGGCGCCGGCAGCTACGGCAGCCGGCAGACCGCCCAGTCCACCCCCGTGACGGTGACCACCGTCAACAGCGCCGGCAATACCGTCAGCACGCAAGTCTGGACGGACACCCGCCAGGCGGGGTTCACCCTTCAGCAGCCGCTGCTCGATTTCTCCGTATTCCCGGCCTGGCGGCTTGGGAAATTGACCGCCCAGGCGGCGCATCTTCAGCAGCAATTCACCATCCGCCAAACGCTCTTCGGCGTCGCGCAGGCCTATTACGACGTGCTCAAGGATCAGAGCATTGTCGATATCAACCAGCAGGCCGTCGATCTGGCGCAAAAGCAACTCGAACTCGCCCAGACAAAGCTCGACCTCGGGGCGGTGGCCCGCATCGACGTGATGCGCGCCCGCGCCACACTGGAGGACAATCGCAACACGCTGATCCAGTCCAAGGGGCAGCTCGAAACCGCGCGCGATACGCTCAGCAACATCCTGAACCTGGGCGGCAGCACCGCGTTCGTGCTGATGGAGCCGCCCGGCGCGCCGGACGACCGTCCGGCGTTCGACCGAGTCCTCGACCGCGCTTACGGGCGCCGCGAGGATTACAAGGTCAGCGAGATCGCCATCGACCAGGACGTGCAACGGCGCAACGAAATCCGCGCCCAGTACGGTCCGCGCATCGTGGCCCAGGCGGACACCGAATGGGCGCAAGCCTTTGGCAGCGGCGCCGCGCGCACCCACTACAACGACGGACTGGTTTCGGTGCAAATGCCGTTCCTGACCGGCGGCCAGCGGGAAATCGACTTGCGCACCGCCGGTTACCAGATCGAAGAAACGCGCCTCAATTTCGAGAAGACGCGGAAGTCGATTGAGTCCGAAGTGAAGACCTCCTGGCTCAAAGTCGGCACGCTGCGGGAATCCATCGAAGCGCTGCGCGCGGAAGTGGACGCCGCCACGCAGAACTACGCCGATGTCCAGGCGGAATACGAGGCGGGAACGGCCACGAGCTTGGACGTGCAGTCCGCACAACGGGATTTGAACAACTCGCGCACGCAACTTGCCAGCCAGCTGTACGACTTCCAGGTGGCCCTGCGCGATCTGCAACGCGCGCAAGCCTCGTTCGAGCAGCAACGCGTGGAGCGAGCCCGGGTGAAGTGAGCGGGACTCTTGCGCGCGTTTTTGGTTGCCGCGCGCCGCTCGGGTTGTGCAAGCTTCGCAGCCAACGAACGCCTCCATGATTTCCTCCCCTCCGCGCAAACCGTGGTATTGCATCCTCTACGTCCAGGTTCTGATCGGGATGCTCGGCGGGGTTGTCATTGGCTATTTCTTCCCGGCCTTCGGCGCCTCGCTCAAGCCGTTTGCCGACGGTTTCATCAAACTGGTGAAGATGATCATCGCCCCGATTGTCTTTTGCACGGTGGTCCATGGCATCGCATCGATGGGCGATCTCAAGAAGCTCGGGCGCATCGGCATCAAAACGCTGCTTTATTTTGAAGTCGTCTCAACCTTCGCGCTGCTCGTGGGGCTGGTGGTCGTCAACTGCTGGAAGCCGGGGGCGGGCCTGCATATCGACCCCGCGGCGCTCGATCCCAAACTCGCGGCCGCCTACACGACCGGCGCTCATCCGCTCACCACGGTCGATTTCTTTCTCAACATCATCCCGCGGTCCTTCTTCGACGCTCTCGCCACGGGGGACATCCTCCAGGTCCTGCTCATTGCCATTCTCACGGCGCTGGCCGTCTCCGCGATGGGGGAAGCGGGCCGGCCGATCCTGCGCGGCATCGAACGCGCATCGCAAGTGTTCTTCGGGATTATTCAGATCGTCGTGCATGCCGCTCCGCTGGCGGCGTTCGGCGCGATGGGCTTCACCGTCGGCAATTACGGGGTCGCTTCGCTGAAGAATCTATTCGCGTTGGTGGGCTGTTTTTACGTGACCGCGGCGATATTCGTCATCGTGGTGCTGGGTTCGATCGCACGCGCCACCGGGTTCTCCATTTTTCGATTCCTCGCTTACATCCGCGAGGAACTCTTCCTGACGCTCGGAGCGAGTTCGTCGGAGCCGGCGCTGCCCGGCTTGCTGCTGAAGCTGCGCGCCCTCGGCTGCGCGGAATCGACGGTGGGCTTTGTGATTCCCACCGGCTACAGCTTCAACCTCGACGGCACGAACATCTACATGACGATGTCGGCCATCTTCCTGGCCCAGGCCACCGACACGCATCTGACGTTGGGCCAGCAACTCACGCTGCTCGCCATCGCCATGCTTTCCTCAAAGGGCGCAACGGGCGCCACCGGCTCCGGCTTCGTCACGCTGGCGGCAACGCTCGCCGCCGTGCCGTCCATTCCCATCCAGTCGCTGGCGCTGATCGTCGGCATCGACCGTTTCATGAGCGAATGCCGCGCGATCACAAACTTGATCGGCAACGGCGTGGCAACGGTGGTCATCAGCCGCTGGGAAGGCGAGGGCAATCCGGCCCGGCTGCAACGGGTGCTGCGCGGGGAAAGCGCTGCGGCGGAGCCGGATCTCCGCGAAGCGGACGAGAGTCCGCGGCCTGCGCCGATTTTCGCGGATTCTTTCAGTGAGGACGGTCGGTAGAGATGGCGCTTCCTGGCGTGGGCGGGTGATTTTGCGAACGCCCGCACTGCCAACTCGGGAAATCACGCCCTCCCGCGTAACCTTTGCGCGTTGCCACTTGTCATGAAGCTGTGTGGAAATACCACTCCAACTATGCCTGAGGCCGACTTCGACATCGAGGCCTGTGTTGCCAGGGTCCGCCTGCGGGACGAAGCGGCGGCGCGCGATTTCATGCGGGAGCTCTACCCCCTGGTGCTCAAACTCGTTCGCAGGCATCTGCCACGGCGCACCGCCGAGGAGGATCTTTGTCAGATGATTTTCATCAAGATTTTCCAGAACATCGACCAGTACGCGGGCAAGGTTCCGATCGCGCACTGGGTTTCGCGCATCGCGGTCAACACGTGCCTCAACCAGTTGAACGCCGAGAAAGTTCGCCCGGAGTTGCGCTGGGCGGACATGACGCAGGAACAAACCGCCGTGCTCGAAAACCTGCGGGAGAATGCCGAGCCGGAGTCGTTTCTGGACGCCACCGCCTCCCGCGAGGTGGTGGAAACGCTGCTGGCCGCGCTCAATCCGCAGGATCGCCTGGTCATCAATTTGTTCCACATCGAAGGCCATTCCATCGAAGACATCAAGCGGCTGACCGGCTGGAATACGGCCATGGTCAAAGTGCGCGCCTTCCGCGCCCGGCAGCGCCTGAAAACCGTTTTCAACAACCTGATGACCCAGGGAAAATTATGAACGAACTCGACCCACGACTCCAACGCCTCTTCCGGGCCGCCGCGCGCGCCGTCGCCGCTCCCGTGCCCGATACGCCGCCTTTCGGATTTGAAACCCGCGTGCTTGCCCACTGGGCAGCCTGCAAGGATACCGCCGCTCAGGTCTTCCGGCGCGCGTTCCTGATTTGTTCCGGGGTCATGGCGCTGGCCATTGCATTGAGCTACAGCTCCTGGACCGCATCCGCGACGACCGAAGTCACCCTGGCGGATTCCGCCATTGAAACGAGCCTGCCATGATTACCGCCACCCGCTGGAGATCGATCGCCTACGCAGCCGCCATTTTTCTGGTCGGAACCGTCACTGGCGCAAGTGTTGCGCGCATTGTCTTCCGTCATCACCACTGGGGTTCGCCGATGCGCCCGTTCGAAGTGACCCGCCATGTGCGCGCGCACTTGCGCGAGCGGCTCGACCTTACTCCCGCGCAGGTGGAAAAGATCGATCCGATCATCGAGAAACTTGGGGCCGACATGTGGACGATCCACCGGGAAGCCGCGCAGCGGGTGGCCAGGCTGATGGACAACGCCCACGATCAAATCGCAGCTCAACTGACCCCCGACCAACGCCGGAAGCTCGACAAACTTCAAGAGGAGCGGCAGAACCGCATGGGCGACCGCCCGTTCCCGTTCCGTCCCGGCGGCCCGCCGGGGCCGAAAGGCGGTCATCGGCCGCCGCCGCCCGGCATGGAGTTCCCGCCGCCACCGCACGGAGATGGCCCGCCTCACCACGAGAGGCAACCGCAAGGTCCGCCGCCCGGGGGAGTTTAGGAGACCGCGTTCGAACTCAGGCTCGGTCCTGGCGACGGTTCATCCACGTGAAGATCAGCACCCAGAAGGTCAGGGCCAGGCTGAAGAGTGGGATTTGCAGCAGCGACGGCAGGGCGTAGACCAAACTCACCAGCGGAATCCACACGCCCCAGGTCGCCACCAGCGCCGGCAGCGTCTTTTGCTGGTAAAACGCCGCCGTGAAGATGCGGGTCATTCCGGTCATCGCGAACCGCTGGTTTTTCCATTCGAAGGCGCTCACCCCAAACGGCGCCGCCCAGATGGGGTTGTAGACAAACTGGTCCACCAGCACTTTCTTGGTCACAGTCGCAAAATCCGCGCGGGAACCGAAAACGGCGGCCTGCGCCCGGTACAGCCCGTCCACGATCGTCGCCGATACGCCCCAGAAAAAGAACCCGAACGCCACGTTCTGCCAGTTCTCGCGGCAAACACGTCCTTTTTGAAGAAAGACGACTTTCAGGACCTCGGGGAGAACCCCGCCGGCAAGCGCTCCAGAGACAAAGGAAAAACCGTACCCGAACCGGCTCTTGACTTCGGCGAGATGCGCCAGCCAGCCGCGGGCGGGCCCGCAGAAGTAGTAAGCGAGCACCACCGCCAGCATGGCTGCTTGCACAACCAGCCCCGGCGCGAGATTCGCCCTGGCCGCGCGCAGACCGATCAGGAGCGGATGGCCTTCGTCTTTTGTGGCCGGTTTTTCGTTGGTTTTCACAGCAAAGTGGCGAAGCGTATTCCGCTTTTGTGGAAAAACCAGTTTTCAAATCGAGGAAACCGCCGTACAAGACCGGACTTTCGCCATGCTTCCAAACGAAATCATCGCCCGGCTGAAGCCGGAGGTTGCCTCCCAGCTCTTCAGTTATCTGTTCGAACACAACAAGCCGCTCTACAAGGCCACCATCGAGGCGCTCGCCAAACAGCGACATCTTCGAGGGGTGTTTGTGGAACGCAAACCGCGCCTCGAGCGGTTTGCCTGGATGCAAGCGAATCTGGGCCGGCGCGCCAATGAAGGCGTCGCGGCGCACCTGTTGCAAATCTGGCTGATGCAGGAGCATTGCGCGCTGTTGTGCGGTTTTCTCGACGCGCTGGGAATCGAGCACGCGGAGGACGGAACGGTGTCCGAATTGCCGGGCGCTCCCGACAGGGAACAAGTCGTGGCGGCGGTGGAAACGGTCCTGGCCAAACACGACCCGGCAATTGTCGCAACGTACCTGCACGCCTTCCAGGCGATGGACGACAAGGGCGGCTGGCCCGCGCTGGGCGAACTACTCGAAACCGACCCGCGCTTGCAGTTGGCCCCGCCAGTCGAGTGATCGCCAAATCCAAGCCGGCAGCTTCGCACGTATGGACAATGGCGACAAACCAAGACTGTTCAGCCCCGGAGTTGGTAAGCGCGGCATGACACAGCTCCATTACGATGCGTATTGCGGGAATCTGGAGGGACTCATTTGGTGCTTGGAACACGGCATGGAGGCGAATGCCACAGACACTTATCGCGGATACACGCCGACTCATTGGTTGGCAGACATGGCAACGGTTGATGGGCCACGCGTGGAGATGTTGCGGGTGTTAGCCCGGCATGGCGCTAACATCAACGCACAGACACCGGATGGGACGACACCGCTGATGTTAGCTCGTGCCGCCGGCGGTGCTTCGGGCGATGAACTTGTTGCGGAGCTTATCGCTCTTGGAGCGTGGGATCCATGACCACACGAATGCCGTCTAACCATGCGCTGGCGTCGTCTACAATTTAACTTCCGTTTTTTGGATGACTGAACCCCCGAGAATCCTGGTCATCCGCGGCGGCGCCATCGGCGATTTCGTGCTGACGCTGCCTGCGATCGGTCTCTTGCGCGAAGCTTTTCCCGACGCGCACCTGGAGCTGCTCGGTTACAAGCACATCGTCGCGCTGGCGGAGGGTCGCCATTATGCCGACGCGGCGCGCTCGATCGAATACGCGGGGCTTGCCTCGTTTTTCATTCCGAATGCGAAGTTACCCGGGGATTTGGTGGAGTATTTCGCGGGATTTCAACAGGTGGTGAGTTTCCTGTTCGATCCCGACGGTTTTTTTGAGGCGAACCTCCGCAAAGCGGGCGTGAAGAATTTTCTCCCGGCGTTTTCCCGGGTTGCGGAAGGCAGCGATCCGGTTCACGCCGCCCGGCAGCTTGCGCGTCCGCTCGAAGGGCTGGCGCTTTTTCTCGGCGACGAACGCGCCGCCGCACAGCCGGTCCTGCGGTTCACTCCGGAGGACCGCGCCTTTGCGGCGGACTTTCTGAAAGGCGTCGAGGGGCCGGTGCTGGCGGTTCATCCCGGCAGCGGCGGGCGGCACAAGCTCTGGCCGGTGGACCGCTGGAGCCGGCTCATGGAAACGCTACGGGGCGAACGGGGAACCTGGCGGATTTTGCTGGCGGGCGGGGAGGCGGACGCCGAACAGGTCGAGGCGTTGCGACGTCCGGGCGATCTGGTCGCCTGGAATCTGCCGTTGCCGGCGTTGGCAGCGGTCTTTGAGCGATGCCGCGCGTTCATCGGTCACGACAGCGGCATCTCGCACGTTGCCGCGGCTGCGGGAACGCCCTGCGTGCTGCTGTTCGGCCCGACGAACCCCGAGATCTGGGCGCCGACTGGAGCGCACGTGCGCGTAGTGACGCCGGGACGCGGAGAGACGACGGACGCAGGCGGGACATTGGAGCGGATCTCGCCGGAGTCGGTGCTCGAGGCTTTGGAAGAGTTGCCGGAGCGTGGGCAAACTGACCGTTGAAACCGCAGATTTCACAGATGGACGCAGATGAAGTGGGGGAGTAGGATAACCCCATGAAACCAGTCGATCTCAGCAAATTGGGGAATCGCTCGGGCGGTCTGGAAGTCTCAGGGTGACCGCTTACCGCTTACCGAATGCCGGCCTCAGGTTAAATCACTAAAATGGACGCCAATTCTGATGTAGACCCGATCATCGACCTGCAAAGCGACGCTTTTTTTATGGGCGAAGCGTTGCGCCAGGCCCAGCGCGCTTATGCCGCCGACGAGGTGCCGATCGGCGCTGTCATCGCGCATCGCAGGCGGATTATCGCACGCGCCTTCAATCAGGTCGAACAACTCAAGGACGCCACCGCGCACGCCGAGATGCTCGCCATCACCCAGGCGGAAAGCGTGATCGGAGACTGGCGACTCAACGAGTGCGAGCTGTACGTCACCAAGGAACCGTGCCCGATGTGCGCCGGGGCGATCGTTCACGTCCGCCTGGCGCGGGTGATCTTCGGTTGCCCCGACCCCAAAGGCGGAGGAGCCGGCGGCTTGTTCAACATCGTGCAGGCTCCGCAGTTGAACCACCGCTGCGAGCTGACCACCGGCGTCCGTGGCGAGGAATGCCGGGCGTTGCTGCGCGCCTTTTTCGCCGGAAAACGCACTGCCGCAAACGGAGAGCAGGTTTCTGAAAACCCCAATGGGATTGCGTAAGACTCGCGCAATAACCCGCGCTCACGAAAAAATTAAATGCAGCGCCGTCAGGGTGCTCAAGACCAGCAAGAGCGTCTCGAAGGTGCGCTGATCGATGCGGTGCACCAGACTGCGTCCCGAGAGGATGCCCAATGCAACGAACGGCGTCAGAACAACGTTGAAGAGCAGCGAGCCGGGATAAATGAGCCCCAGATTGGCGCTTAGCGGCACCTTGCACAGGTTAACGATCAGGAAGAACCAGGCGGCGGTCGCCACGAACTCGAGCTTCGGCAGTTCGATCGCCAGAAAATAGAGGGTCATGATGGGACCGGCGGCGTTGGCCAACATGGTGGTGACGCCGGAACCCATGCCCGCGCTCCAGGCAAACCAGCGGGTGTGAGGGATGTGCTGAAAGGAGTCGGTCCGAACCTGGCGCCAGATCTGAAGGGCGACCAGCCCGATGACGATCCACCCCACCACCGGTTTGAACCCGGCGTTGCTCAAGTTCTGAATCCAGACGTAACCGAGGACGATCCCAATGAGCGCCGGGGGCAGCATCCGAAAGACCTGGGACCACCGGACGTGACGCCGGAACGCGCGAACCGCAAAGAGATCGCCGCAGACCAGAAGGGGAAGCACCACCCCGGTCGATTCGCGTTCGTGACCGTGCATGACCGCCGCCATCAATGCGACGCTCAGCAAGCCCACGCCGCCGAAGCCGCTCTTGCTCAAGCCGATGGAAAAAGCCGCCAAAACCGCCAGAAACCATTGCAGAGGCGCGAGATGAAAGAGGTCCATGGGTCTAGAAGCAGCAGTCAAACCGCAAATAACGCGGATATTCGCAGATTTTTCGCAAGGAAACCGTCGTGGGATCGGTTGCGCCTGTCAGAGTCTGAAGCGCCGAATGCGATTGGAGGGCGAAAAGTTCCCCTTTTTCATCTGTGTGCATCTGCTGAATTGGGGTGCGCGCGCTATTCAAACCGCAGCGCTTCGATCGGGTCGAGTTGCGCGGCTTTCCATGCGGGGTAAAAGCCGAAGAAAATGCCCACGGCGGCGCTGAAGCTGAAGGAGAGAACGATCGAGGTGACGGACACCACAGCCGGCTGGCTTCCCATGACGGCAAAAAGCTGCGCCGCATCGGCGCCCAGGAGAGTTGTGACCAGCTCGGGATTGCTTGCCAGCAACGTTGGCAGCTTCGCCATGCCGACCCCCAGCAAAATCCCAACGGTGCCGCCCATGGAACTGAGGGTGACCGCTTCAATCAAGAACTGCATGAGGATGTCCTTCTTGTGGGCGCCGATCGCCACGCGAATCCCGATTTCCCGGGTTCGTTCGGTGACGCTGACCAGCATGATGTTCATGATGCCGATGCCGCCGACCACCAACGACACGCTGGCGATCGCGACCAGCAGCAGGGTGAGCGTCTTGGAGGTCGCCGTCGCCATTTCGGCGATCTCCTGCTGGTTGCGCACGGTGAAATCGTCCTCCCTGCCGGAGCGGATGTTGTGACGCTGGCGCAGCAGGGAAATGATCTCCTGCTGGGCCAAAACGAGATCGTCCGTCCTCTCGACCTGGACGTTGATTCCGCGAAGAATGGTGGCGCCGGTGACGCGTTTCATGGCGCTGGTGTACGGCATGACAATGACGTCGTCCTGATCCGAACCCATCACGGAAAGCCCTTTTGAGGAAAGGACGCCGGTGATGACAAACGGCACGTTTCTGACTCGCAGGATTTGCCCGACGGGCGAGTCGTCCCCAAAGAGCAGGTGTGCGACCGTCTTGCCGATCACCACGACTTTGCTGGCGCTGCGAATATCCTGCGACATGAACGATGCACCGCTTTCCATCGGCCATTTCCGCAGATCGAAGTAGTCTTCGCTCTCGCCGAGCACCGTCGTCGCCCAGTTCTGGTTGCCCGCCGCGATCTGGGCAAACGAACGGATTTCCGGGCTGACAATCGTCACCGAAGGGATCTCGCGTCGGATCGCCCTGGCGTCATCGACCTTCAACGTACCCGCGCCACCCCAGCCGCTTCGGATGCCGCCGGGGGAAAAGCTGCCGGCGAAAATGAGGATGACGTTTTCGCCCAGGCTGGCGATCTGCGCTTCCACCTGCGCCTTGGCTCCGTTGCCAAAGCCGGTCATCGCGATGACGGCGGCCACCCCGATGATGATGCCCAGCGCCGTCAACACCGAGCGCATCTTATTTCGAAGCAGCGCGCGAAAGGCGATCCTGACTGTCGATCCGGTTCTCATGTCAGGCAATCGCAAGCGCCTCCGGACCGGGCTCGGCGGCGAGTTTCGCAAGCTCGTGGGCGGCCACCGAGCGGTTGACTACAGGCGCGTCGCTCAGGATCCGGCCGTCGCGCATGACGATGTTCCGTTTCGTGTAGGCGGCGATGTCGGGTTCGTGGGTGACCATGATGATGGTGATTCCCCGCTCGTTGAGCTGCTGGAAGACGCTCATAATCTCGACGCTGGTGCGGCTGTCGAGATTGCCCGTCGGCTCGTCGGCCAGCAGCACTTCGGGGTCGTTGATGAGCGCGCGCGCCACCGCCACGCGCTGTTGCTGGCCGCCGGAGAGTTCGCTCGGGTGATGGCCGGCCCGCGTTGCCAGGCCGACGATCTCCAGGGCTCGCAGTGCTTTTTCCCGGCGTTCCCGCGAGGTGAATGACCGGTCGGCATACAGCAACGGCAGTTCGACGTTTTCCAGGGCGGAGGTTCGCGCCAGCAGATTGAAGCTCTGGAAGACGAAGCCGAGTTTGCGGTTGCGGACGGTCGCCAAAGCGTCGGGGCCGAGATGGGAGACGTCCACGCCGTCTAGCAGGAAGCGTCCGGCAGTCGGGCGGTCCAGGCAGCCGAGAAGGTTCATCAGCGTCGATTTGCCCGAGCCGCTCGAACCCATGAACGCCACGAACTCGCCTTTCTCGATTTGCAGCGAAACGCTTCGGACGGCATGCACCTCAACGTGCCCGGTGTAATAGGTCTTCCGGACCGACTCCAACGCGATAACCGGGCCGGCTTGGCCGGAATTCGGCGCAGGCGCGGTGTTCGCGGGCGAACGCTTTGAGAAGAACGACATTAGCATAAGCGAAGGGCGTTCATTTCCAATCTTGCCACGGTAGGGACGGCCCTAGTATGCTGTAACACGATAACTTTCGCTTTACAGGAGTGGCGATGGAGCCGAGTGGGGCTTCCGATAAGCGCGTCAGCGTCTTGGAGTGCGGGCAGTCCTCTGCCGCTTTCGCAAACCGGGACGTCCCCAGCCTACGGAAGCTTCCCTTTGCCATCAGAGCTTTCCGCAACTCTCCGACAGAAGATGTTGCGCTTGGAGTTGACGTCAGACGTAGCCAGGCGCACTGCCAAAGCGGTAGAGGACTACCCGCACTCCAAGACGCTGACGCGACTGCCGAGCCCCTCCCGACTTTTCGCGCTTTGCCATCGTCTAGCGATCCGAACTGATCACTGTTACAGCCTACTAGTCTCAAGTCAGTCGCCAACTGAAAAAATCTGCGGGAATCTGCGTAATCTGCGGACATTTCTTCTTTCTTGTGGAGGCTTTCCGTGGGATTAGAAGCGGCGCGGCGGGCCTCCGAAGGGGCTCGTCGCTCCCGGCTGCGCGGAGGCCGCTCCGCCGTTGCTGGCTGCGACGATGACGCGGTCTCCCTCGTTCAAGCCATCCACGATTTCAGTATCGACGCCGTCGCTGATGCCGACCTTGATCTGCACCCGTTTTGGCTCGGTGGCATCCTGGGGCAGCACGTAAACGGTGCGTTCAAAACGCCTCACGGGGCGCGGCTTGGCGTGCTGGCCGCCGGCCCACGGCTCGCCAGCCACCGGGTCCAGCCCCGGGGGAGAAGCCGCGGCGCTCGCTCCGCGGTGCCGCTTGGTTTCATTCCGTTCAGGCATACGAAACCGGAATGCCGCGTTGCCGAGCTTTAAGGAATCGTCCCGGTGCGCCACGATGAGCGACGCGTTGGCGGTCATCCCCGGCTTGAGCTTGAGGTCGTCGTTCTTGACCTCGATAACGGTGTCGTAAGTGACCACGTTTTGCACGGTCGTCGGCGCGTTGCGCACCTGGATGACCTTGCCGAAAAAGGTGCGGTACGGGAATGCGTCCACGGTGAACTCCACATCCTGGCCGAGGGCCACATTGCCGACGTCGGCTTCAGCCACGCTGGCATCGATCTGCATTTTGCTCAGGTCGTTGGCGATGGTGAAAATAACCGGCGCCGAAAGACTGGCGGCGACTGTCTGCCCGACGTCCACATTGCGCGAAATAACCATGCCGTCGATGGGCGAGGCAATCGTGCAGTGATCCAGATCGGCCTGCGCCCGGGCCAGCGCGCCATCTTTGACTTTCACGGCCGCTTCGGCCTGGTGAAGCGAGGCGATCGCCTGGTCGAGCGTTGCCTGCGGGGCGGCGTTGTCCTTGCGCAGTTCCTTGGTCCGGCGGGCGTTGATTTGCGCCAGTTCCAGCGCCGCCTTCGCACTGGCAAGATCGCCCTCGGCCTGGGTAACCGCCGCCTGGTAGATGGCGGGGTCGATCTGCGCCACCAACTGATGCGCTTTCACCGGGCTGTTGTAATCGACAAACAGCTTCTGGATGATGCCGGAAATCTGGCTGCCGACCTGCACGTTAAGCACCGGATTGAGCGTCCCTACGGCCAGGACGGATTGGGTGAGGTCGCCGCGCTCGACGGCGATCGTTTCGTAGGTAACGGCGGCGGGCTTGCGATGCTTGAAATACCATCGACCGCCGGCAACCGCCGCGATCAGGACGACGACAATTAACACGACGCGAAGGACGCCGCCGCGTTGTAACCGGTTCGCCGGCAATTTGGAAAAGGGAGGCATATCGGGCGGCAGTTTGTCCGTTTACAAGCCTGTTGTCCAACCCGCGTTGGTGGTAGCCTTGTCCCAAAACATATGACTTCCCTGCCGCTCAACGCCACCGCCATCGCCCGGATGACCGTCGCCGACTCCGACCTCGCCAGCGCTCTCGACAGCGGCGACGGTCCTGCGTTTCCCGCCGTTCTTTCCACGCCGCGCATGATCGCCCTGATGGAACTCGCCGCCGCGCGTCTGCTGGCCCCACTGCTTGAGCCGGATGAGCTCTCGGTCGGCGTGAGCCTGGAAATCGAGCATACCGCGCCGACCCCTCCGGGCGCCGAGGTGACAGCCACGGCCCGCTACGTCGGACGGGACGGCAAACAATTTGTGATTCGCGTAAGCGCCGCCGATGCCGCCGGAGAAATCGGACGCGGCGCACACAAGCGCGCGATCGTTGCGGCCGAACGGATCGCGGCTGCGGCCGCACAGCGGGTCAGGATATAAGAACGGTGGAGCCGGAGCGCGCGCGTCTCGCATGCTGGCACACATTATTTTCTTGCAATCGAACCGGATTCTGCTTGATATAAAAATAAACCGCCTTCGATCCGCTTTGAGTGGGCGTTCTCTTGCCCGGCATAGCAACTTCGCCGCACATTTCGACACCCCTTCAGAACTCCGAATCGGCCTCCACCCATGAGTTACGAACTTAAAATCGCGCTTCAAAAACTGGGCAAGAAAAGATTCAATTTCGCATTGTTCCGCGGCGATGCCGAAGACATCGTCCTCGTAACGCCCAGGCCGCCCAACTCCAAACTCATCAAGGAGGCGGAAGCCGAGTGCGGCAAAGGCGCAAAGCGCGTGCTCAAGGGCCTCTGTTTTCAGGAAGCCGAAGCGCTCGTCTTTGCATCCAAGAACAAGCCCTCGCCAACTTTCGAAAAAGTCATCAAGGACGTTCTCAAGGCTCGTCAATGCGCAAAGTTTTTGCCGATCGAGCTTCGGCAATTGGCAGAGACGGAATCCGACGAAGTCGAAGCCGCGGAGGACGGCGAGACGGAAGGGGGCGCACCTTCCGACCAGGCTGGTTCTGGACCGGCTGCTCCGGCTCCGCTGGAAGCTGTCCCGACGACGGATGCAGCGCCAAAACCCGAGCCCGCTCCCCCCGCCCCCACTGCAAGCGATTTTGAAAAAGTAGAGTTCGATGCCCTCAAGGCACGCTTATTTCCTCAGATCAAGACGGCTCTGGCGGATCCCCGGTCAAAGGAGAAAATTGCGCCGGTTCTCAACCAGGTGGTACAGCAGGAGAAAGCCGGCGCGTACCCCGGCGCCTTGGCCGCGCTCAAGGAGATCGGGGTCATTTTGGGCGCCCCGTCCACTCCACCGCCCCCGGCGCCGGCGCCGCCATCGGGCCTTTCGGCCGAACGGCTGATGGAGGCTATGAACAAGCTGGCTCCGGTGATCAAACAAGTCATCGCAACCAATCCGGGCGCCAAAGATCTCCTCGTCAAACCGCTTTCCGAGTTCAAGTCACAAATCGGGAGCGATTTGGCTGGAGCGCAAGCCAGCCTGACGAAGGTTGGCGAGGTTTTGAAATCCCTGAGCGGCACCTCCGGCACTTCTTCCACCCAGCCGCCGCCATCGACCCCCGCGCCGTCACAGCAGCCGCCCCCACCCGCTCCGCAGGCCGAGCCCAAGCAGCCCGAGGGTTCCTCCAAACTGATGGAAGAGTTTTGGGCGGTTTTCGGGCGGCTGGAGCCGGAATACATCCAGGCAGTACGCGTCATCGGGAAGCCCAGCCCGCAAGTCGCCGAGCTTCGCCAGAAGATCAACGACAGCTGGAACAGGGCCAACGACGCCATGGAGAAAGACGACTTCCAGACCGCGCTGGATCTGCTCAAGAAGCTGGCGGCGAGCGGCCTGTTGGACCAGATCGTTCTCGCGAAGGCCGAAATGACGCTTCCGCCTTCGGGCCTCGTCGCAAAACGTAGGTATCTGTTGGAACGCTGGACCAAGATTCCCGGCGAACTGGCCGCTGCGCTCGCCGGTCTTGCAAAGGGGATCGCCGCGGACTATCCCGACGACGACACGGCGGGGCTTATCTCCGGCATTCAGGACCACCTCAAAGAGCTTCTCGACGGAGTTCAGGACGAGATCGATGCCGCCATCAACAGCGGCAAGATGGAGTCCATCAAAGGACTTCTGGACCGCCAGCGAAAGATTATCGAAGCCGACCCGATCATGGCCGATCTCATGAGCAACCCATTTGGCCAGTCTGGATCGGATTTCATCAACGCCATTTTGAGCGCAATTCAGGACGTCGAAACTCATCTGGCCAATTAATGGCATCCATTTTCCCAAAGAATCTCAATCTAATGACCTATGGCCAATAAGGACGAACGCAAAGCATGGCTGGACGGGGTAACCAAGAAGCTCTCCCTCAAACCCTTCGGGGCTCGTGGAAAGATCATCAAGCACTCCGGGGAAATCGAAAAACTCCTCGCCGGCATCGCGAAGGACACTGAACTGGCTGAAGTGGGGAAGCAGTTTCAGGGCGCTTACGACACCTGCCTGAAGGATGCCGCCGAGTTGGCCGGGTCGAATCCCAAGAAGATCAAAGAGGACGACATCGCGAAAAAGCTCGAACAGATCCGCGAAGGCCTGGAAGGGGTTTACGCAACCAACCGTGAAAAGACCAAGGCGCGCCGGGAGGAGACCTCCAAGAATACCAAGGAGCAGGCGCAGCAACTAAAGAAGAAGGCTGTCTGTGTGCTGCGGTTGGCCGAACTCCAGGCAAAATACAACGAGATCGCAACGCTGCCGGGAATCGATGAGATTCAGAAGCAATACAAAGACTCGATTGCTGAGGTGAAAACCGCCATCGAAGGGGCCAATGGCGAGCTCAAGGCGACCCCCGATTACATTTCTGGTGTCAACAAGCTGGACGCTGTCGACAAGAAGAAACTCCCCGATCCGAAAGAGTGTGCGGAAAAGAGCGCTCTCGAAGTCAAGGGGAAGGCCAGAGGGCGGCAAGGCAGGAAGCTCGTGGACGAACTGAAGACGATCGCCCCGGAAGGCATCGTCGCGCCATTGGAGGGCGCCTTTAATACGAACCTGGGCCTCGTGCTCTCGGGCGACAACAAGGGAGGGCCGGCCCTTGAGGGGACTCTTCAATCCCTGGAGAAAACGATCGCTCTCTACCGGCAAAGCGCGGAGGAGTTGGAATCGCTTCACTCGCAGGTCATCAATCTCTTTGGCAATTTCAAGGAAACCGGGGAAACGAAAGAAGTAGCCTATTTTCAGGTGCAAATAGACCGGTTCGCGATGGCGCAGACCGCCAAGGATTTTCCAGGCGCCCTGAAACAAGGGCAGGCGCTTTGCCGCCAATTGGAAGCGGCAACGAAGCGTCCCACCTGGTCGGCCCCATTCCAAGACAAGTTTCAAAAGCGCCACGACGAAGTTAAGAACGCCATCGCCGCATTAAAGAATCCCGATGCGGCGAAAGGCTTTGCGTTGGAACTGGAAGCGATCGGTCAACGGTGGCTTTCGAAGTCCCGCGGCGCTTACGCCGAGGATGAGTTGTCGTCCATGTTGGAGGGCAGCCTTGGCGAACTCACGAAGCTATTGAGCCAGTTGAAGGATCCCACCGCCATCAAGAAGGCGGGGGACGAAGCGATTCTGCAAAAGAACAAGCAACAGTTCGAGACCGACTGGAAGTTCGCGGTGAAAGCCATTGAAGAGATTGAACCGCTGGATGGCGAAGCCTCGATGGATTTACTCGTCAAGGCGGAGAACATTCGAAAGAACGCGGCGTCGGACTATGCGGCCGCCCGCGTTGCGCTCGACAAACTCAACCAGGAGATCGAGAAGGCGGCGAAAGCCGCCAACGAGGACATCACTTCGAAGAAGGAGGCGGTGACCGAGATGGCGAGGCAAGTTCTCGAGTGGCTGGAGGCTCTTAAGAAGTTCGAGCGCAGCAAGGAGGAAAACAAAGCCCTCGCCCCGGTATTCGATGCGCTGGAAACCGAGCGCGCCGGGCTTGCCCTCCTCGCGGGCAGCGGAAATCGCGGCACGCTCGCCGATGCCCTGGAGAAACTGACCGAGCTCAAGAACAGGCTGCGGCTCCTTGGGCACGTCAAGTCGCAACTCGGTCTCGATCGGCTTTCCGCGACCCTTGCCAATAACGAGAAACAATTGAACGAACACCGCGATGAGTTCAAAGAGTTTTGTCCGGCCGTTCTCAAGCCGCTCGACGAGGCCCTGGCGCAACTCCAGAGCTCGCTGGGCAAGACCGATCCCGCCGACTACATGAAGGAGCTGGGCGCCTTCGAAATGTCGTTCTTGTCCGCCACCGACCGGGTCACGGAAAGCAAGAAAGCTCACGATGAATTCAAGGTGCTGTTCAAGGCCGTGGATCAGACGCTCGACGCATTCCCGTTCAAGAAAGTGGCGCCATCTTACCTGACGCGGCTTGAGAAAAAACTCAAACAGCTAAAAACGCTCGAAGAGGATCCGTTGAAGCGCCATTCCGCCCTCGCGGATCTCAAGCTGCTTCAGACCGAAATCGAGAACGTTTCGGCGAGTATGACGATGGCGGTGAGCAAAGAGGACGAACTCCTGCACGGGAAGGACGAAACCCGGCTTGGCAAGGCCGAGTGGACCGGTCGCCTTAGCGTATTCAACAAGAGCATCCTGCCGCCGGCGAAGGACTCCGTTTCCAAAGCGAAAGGCGACAAGGGCCTGATCTCCGACATCGAAAAGATGGTTAAAGCCGCCGAGAAAACGGCGAAGAGCGGAGATTATCAGGGAGCGCTGCGGCAGCTCGACGTTGCAACCAAGCGGGCCGAAGAGGCGGTCGCCAATCCCCACGGCTACTCGATCGGAGCCAGAAACAACCTGGTCAACGATGACAAAGTCTATCAGAAGGCGGTCGGCGACTTCAACACCGCGCTGGCCAACTTCCTCGCGCTCTGCGAGGGGGCGGTCGATACTCTCCCAAGCAAGGAAGAGATCAAGAACGCGGTTAAAAAGAGGCTGAAAACAAATATCGAACGACTCCAGTCGCTCTTCGCCCCTCAACAATTCACCGTGACGGTCCGCACTCTCAGCAATCCCGAACTGAAGGGAAACGATTTGCGCGGTCAACGCGAACCCGCCCTCGCACAAGTGAGAAGTATTCGCGGACTGCTCTCCGCCAACCCGTTGCTCACCAGCATCGCCTCGAATCCCTTCGATAAACGGGGGATCACGATGGCCACCCGCCGGCTCGATGCGGCGATCAATCGTCTCGAAGCTAACATCCTGCGCCTGCGCTGACTCTAAGTCGATTACCCTATGAAAAGCACTAATGACTGGCTTCAAGAATTCACCGGCATTTCGGTGACCGATGGAACCGAGACGGGCACCGATCTGGCCCAGCAGGTGGCCGGCCTGGAAATCGAAGCGCGGCTGAAACAAACCATCCTGGCGGAGGTCCGCAACGAACTCGCGAAAGTGAAGGTGGATTTCCAGAAAGCCATGGCGACCGAACTGGCGAACAACAAGTCTTTCCTCAAGCTCAAGAAGGAGCAGTTGTTAAAAGTCGAGGGGAGCCAGATCGATGAAATGGATTTCACCGAAATCGAGTTCTATGACCTCAAATTGAGCAGCGAGGCATCGCAAAGCATCAACCACGGCACTACGGCCATTGCCAATTGTAACGAGCGGTTGAAAGCGGAGACCGTCGAGCGGAACGGCAAGCAGGAGTTGCTCTTCACCGCGAAGGAGATTGCGGACGAATTCTGGACGCCGCTGGTTCGCGAACGCATCCTCCCGGAAACCTTCGTTGCGGACATGTACTCGAAGACGCAGCGGATGCTCGACGAGACCAACAAGCTTTACGAGCTGGCGATTGCGAAAAAGGAAAAGGAAGGGAAGCTGACGCCGGAGTTGAGCCTTATCCGCGAAGGGGTGGACCTGGTGGGGGACTTGGGCTCGGTGGCTTCCGACCTCGTCGCCTCGTTCGGGGGCGACACAGCCGGGGCCCAGCTTGCCGTCGAACTGTTGACTTTGTCGTCCGATGTCATCAAGGGCGGCGGGCAGATCTATGACAAGGCCAAGGAAAAGGAGTTTGCCGACGCTTCCTCACTGGTTTTGGGGAATATCGAAATCATCACCCAGTTCGCATTGGGCCAGGCGGGCTTCCCCAGCGAGGTGATCGATTCCGTTTCGAACGGCTTCGACTCAGGCAAAGCGGCGATTGCCGCCGGCAAAGCCTTTGCCAAAGGGGCTGATGGCATGAGCGACGGCTTGAACAGCATCGCTGACGTTCTCAACGGCGCCCTGGCAATCGCCGTGGCCTCGGTGAGCGATCCGGCGATGAAGGAGAGCCTCGAAAAAGCGATGGCGATCGCCCCGAACGCACTCAAATCGGTCGCGATCGGGAAGAACCTGGTTGGGAGTCTTGAACAGGGCGACGCGGGCGGCGTGGTGGACTGTTTGACCCAGGGCGCGCAGATCGCCCTGAAGAGCGTTCAGGACGTTCGGAAGATCCAGGGAACCTCTAATGGGGACGAATTGGACCAACAGACCGGCTCGATTTCCACCGATATCGATCTTGCGGGGACTGGTCTGAAGCTCGTTATCGAAAATGCGATCCTCGTCAAGCGCGGCGATTACATCAAAGCCCTGAACGGCGTCATCGATGGCATCGGGGCGGGTCTCTCATCCGTGCTGGTCCAGGCGGGCGTGAGTGAAGACGAAGCGAACCAGATCGCCACCATTTACAGCTCGGCGGTCTCCGCCAAGGATGTTCTCGCCGCCCTGTGCGAGAACCCGCCGAAAGTCGCGGATGCGGTGACCGCGCTTGGCGAAGGCATCGAAAGCTCTTTCAGCGCGATCGATTCAAAGAACGTCGCGTTGCAACAGGCCGGCGCCGGTATGAAAAACGGCTTCCTCGCCATCGCGTCCGGCATCCAGATCAAGGAATTCTACGACAACGGGGAGTACGACAAAGGGATTCGCACGTTCACCAAGACCCTTCAAGTTCAAGTCAAGGGTGTTTTCAAGATCAAGGACATGACCATCGACGGCGACCCGGACGAGGAACCGTTGCAGTGCGATTTGGTGGACGCGATCGGCACGATCGGAAAAGCCGTGTCAGGCACGGCGAAGGAAATCGGCAAGGGACTGGGCAAGGCGAAAAACGATCTCATCGCCAAGACCGTCCTGGAGGAAGAAGCCGACGGTGACGACGAGTTCGACATTGAAGCGCTGAAGATCGAGAACTTGATCGCCAAGATCGAGCGCGACCGGGCTCTTTGGGAGCTGGCTGTCAAGCTGGTCGAAGGAGGCATGGGGTTTGCGGCGAAATTCGTTCCGGCGCTTGGGGCGGTGGGCGACGCCGCCCGTCTGGTCGCCAACATGGTCGCGGCGGGCCAGCGGCTCAACCAATTCTGTCGCTGGCGGGACAATCAGCTCGATTTCCTTGCCGCCCAGGACGAGCTCGAGTCCTCCGCGCGGAATTTCGTCAAGAACCAGGCGACTCAGGCGACCTATTACACCGTCAAGTGCTTGTTTGGAGCGGCGAAGATCATTGGCCAGCTTCTGGAGTTGGGCGGCGTCACCTCGACCGCCGGCGCGGGGCTGGAGGCCGTGGGCAAAGCCGGTGACAAGCTCACCGACATCATCTACAAATTCCACAAGAAGAGCGAACTCGAAGCGGCCTGGAAACTGACGCAAAAATCGTTCAAGAACCCGGCCAACCGCAGGCTCGGGCTCCAGGTGCGCAAGCTCAACCCGTCGCTTGCGAAATACACGATCGCATGGGGCGCCGTCGTGAAGAAAAATCCGCTCGCGCGCAACGCCCTGGGCGCCTGCCATTTGACCGAAGCCACCCTCTCCGACAAAGATCTCAACGCGGACAAAGTGGTCGACTATCTGGAGCGCTTTTACAACGACGACGACCAGCTGTACCGCAAGCTCGGAGACCGGGCAGACTGGATTCCCGACGACATGTCGCTGGACCCTGTCTGGTGGATGAATTTCAAGAAGCTTGCCGTCGAGAATGCCAAGCTCAGCAACCCCGACACCGGCAGCATCGACGGACTGCTGACCGCCGTGAAGGGAACCCTGCAAGAACTCAAGAAGGCGGAGGTGGACCGTCGCGTCATGGCGCTGCAAAGCCTGGTAAAAGCGTTTGCCGCGTACAAGCCGAAAACGGAGGACCCGGCGCTGCTCGATCCGATCAAATATGTCGTTCAGTCCCTCCAGAAGGAGGCGGCGGTCGATCTTGAGGAAGCAACCCGGCGCGCCGCGGTGTTGGGGGCGCAAATGGAGGCGATCCTCAAGAGCAAGGAACAGACGATGGCGGAGGTCGACAAGAAGATTAAGGCCGCCCTCAAGGCCGGCGATCTCGATGCCTTGATGGAGGCCAAAGATGTCGCACAAGCCTCGATCAAAGCGCTAGCCTCCCTCAAAGGCGTAACCGAGGCGGGCGATGTCGATGCCTCGATCGAAACAATCGAGAAGGCGATTAAGGAGCTTGACGATGCGATCGATGACCAGGAGGCCGAACAATTAGCCGAAGAAGAGCGCGCCGAAGTCGATGCTGAATTCGATGAAGATGAAGATGAGGATGAGGATTGATTGCGCCCGCCCTTCGAAAAGATGTGGGTAATGGAAAGACAGGAGTGCCGCACTTGTATCTTCGAGTTTGTTCGTTTCCATTCGCCGCAAGGGCTCCGATGAAAACGTTGCCGCCGCCAGGGAGGCATCCCTGGCGGCGGTGAAGTGCCCTTTCCATTACCCACAAACTGGAAGCCGAGCACGGAAACCGGAGCGGCCCATATTATTTGTCATCCTGAGCTTGCGAAGAGCCTGTCCTGAGTCTGTCGAAGGAATCTCACGGCAGGCCAGCCAGCGTTAGGTCACCATTCACCGTTCTCGGAGCTGACAGCGCCGCCCGATGAGCCATCAGTTCCGATGGCGCGCCGACTGAATCTAACGTCGGGGTCGCCGCGTGAGATCCTTCGCAAGCTCAGGATGACAGCAATCGGGGCGCCGTCCTCGCTCGGGCGTCTGGTCTTCAAAGTTGTGGGTAATGGAAAGGAGGCACCACCGCTTTCCAATGCGATAAGACTCAGGAATTACCCAAAGTGTTTCCTGCACCCATCGACTCGTCGCTGTGGAGGCAAACAGGCCTCGCCGCAGTCCCATAAGACGCTGGCGCGACCACAACTCGCCACGGCTTCGCCGCTCCGAATGGTCTCACGTCCATTCCAGGGAGAGGTCAGGAGGTCTGAGGCTCTGTCTTTGCGGCCTTTGCGGCCTTTGCGGCCTTTGCGCGAGATCCATTCCCGCGTTTAGGATTATTTGGCCCGCCGGTTCTTGCGAGAACGTCGGAGACCGGGTTCCGGGGAGCGCACGCGCCCTCGCGTGCGGCCTTTGGCGCCCCGCCAAAGGCATCTTCTCAAGAAGCTCGCATTCAACCGATGAACCACGGATTACACGAATGAACACGGATAGGTTTCATCCGTGCCAATCCGTGAAATCCGTGGTTTCGATAAAGCAAAAGTTCGCGTCGGCGAGGGCGCCGACGCCAACACGCGGGGGCGCGTGTGCTCCCCAGAAGCTGGCGCGACGCAGGTTCTTGCCCATCAATCAACGCCGCGAGTTGCATGCCTAGTGCCCTCGCGCTTCGGCCGGCTTATCCCAACAAAATCTTCCCGCCGCGTTCGCCCCGGTTGGCGTGGGCGACGGCTTCGCGCACCTCGGCGATCGGGTAAACGCGTTCGACCGGCGTGCGGATCGACCCGCGAGCCGCAAGCTCGAAGAGCCGCTGAAACATCGTGGCGCGGTCTTGCGCCGATGCATTCTTATACCACTGAGTCACCCAGAACCCACGGAAACGAATATCTTTGAAAATCAACAAACCATTAGGGATCTTCAACGGCTGCCGACTCATCGCCCCGAAAGTTACCATTGTCCCGCCGTGGGCGAGCACATTGGCAACGCGTGTGGCGCTATCCCCTCCAACCGCATTCAACGCCAGTCGGATGGGCGCCCGCCCCGTGCGCGCCTTGGTCTGCTCGACCGCGCTTTCGTCATCCAATAGAACGATATCCGCCCCCGCGGCGGTCAGTTCGTCGATCAGTTCCGGACGCCGCACCAGGTTTACCGTACGCAAGCCCAGTTCCCGGGCGATGGCGATGACGGCGCGACCCACTCCGGAGTTGGCCGCGTTTTGAATCACCCAGGCTCCCGGTTCCGGCGCGACAAAGTCATGCAGCATCCTCCACGCCGTGGCGGGATTGATCTTCAACATGGCGGCTTCGTGAAACGGGACTTCTTTGGGAACCGCACAAAGCCGATCCGCTTCCAGAATGCCCGCGTCGCGCCAGGTGCCGTAGCCGTGCGGCAACAGCACCACCGTTCCCGGCTCCAGGCCGGTTACTTCCGGTCCCACCTCAGCGACCACCCCGACGCCCTCCACCCCGGGCACAGCCGGAAGCGGCGGCTTGATGGGATACTTCCCCTCGATCGTGTTCAGATCGGCGGGGTTGATCGGAGCGGTAATCCGCGTGACGAGGACTTCTCCGGAGCGCGGAGTTCCCAAGTCGCCCCTGGCGATCTCAAGAACCTCGGCCGGATTTCCGTATTGGCGATAAAGGGCTGTGCTGGACATGGTTATCTCTTGCTGGTTCGAAAATGAGTGGACCGTCAGACGCGGCCGCGCTGTTCGGGGGAAAAAAACCGAAAGCGACGCTTGGCGCCTACAGCGTCTTGTCCAGTTCCACCAAGCGCTCCAGCGCTTCGGCGAAATCACGGAATGCCGCCGACGGCAGCATGATCGTATCACGGCGACCGTTGACGTCCTCGGTGATTTTCAAAAAGCGTCCCCGGCTGTTTTCCTTCAGGTCGAGAAAGAAAACTTTACGGTCGACGGCGATTTTTTCCGAAGCAATGGGCTCGTTGAACTGGCGTTCTCCAGATTGGTCTATCATATGTTGAGGTTCTTGCCGGGAAATTCTGGGGGAGAACCCGGAGTGCAAGACGAACAACATAATATGCACGTTTCAGAGCGCTTGCAATAAGGAAATATGACAAAGCGTCAAGCCCCGCCACCTGCACGCCCCTTGCGATTTCCTCTTCGTTGCGAATTTCGGAAACTGCCCGCGTCGTTCACACCGCATTGGCGATCTCTTCGACCACGCGCAAAAACTCCACCCGTCCGAAGGGTTTGGCGAGATAACCATCCATCCCGGCGGCCAGACACCGTTCGGCATCCCCCTTCATGGCGCGCGCCGTCAAGGCAATGATCGGCGTTCGCTTGCCGCGCAAGTACTCGACCGCCCGGATGCGTCCGGTCGCCTCGTAACCGTCCATGTCCGGCATCTGCACGTCCATGAGAATGAGGTCGAAGCCGCCGTTTGACGAGTTTTCGACGGCATGCAGCGCTTCCACCCCCGAGCTGACAACTTGCACCGAATGACCGTGGCGGGTGAGAAAACTGCGGACGACCTGTTGATTGACCATGTTGTCCTCCGCCACCAGTACGCTGAGCGGGCGTTCGGTCGGCCCCGTAATGGTCGCGGACTGCCCGGCTCCGGCGCGGCTATTGACGAGGGCGTCCAGAATGCCCCGGAGAAGCTCGTCCCGCCCGATTGGCTTTGAAAGAACCGCCGCGATCCCGAAGGCGCACAACTGTCCCGCGTTCTCTTGCGCCGACCCGGAAGAAAGAACGATTACGGGCCCGCGCAGCAATTGCGGCTGGCGGAAAATGCGTTCGGCCAGGGCAAATCCGTCCATGTCGGGCATGTTTGCGTCGAGCAAGGCGAGGTCGAAGGCGCAGCCCGTTTCCATGGCGGAGTCCATGGCGTCGAGCGCTGCAAGCGCATTGTCGAACAGGGCAGGAACCATTCCCCATTGACGAACGTGTTCGCCGATAACGGCCCGATCGGTCGAGTTGCTCTCGACAACGATGACCCGTATTCCGTCGAGATCGGTGGCGCTTTGGACGCTGCCGGCCTTCGGCTTGGGCGCTTTTTCTTGCCCGAGCGGAAATTGAAGGGCGAACTCAAAGCGGCTTCCTTTTCCCGCTTCGCTTTGCACGGTGAGAACGCCGCCCATTTGCCCGACCAGCCCCGAGGAGATTGCCAGCCCAAGACCGGTGCCGCCGAAGCGCCGCGTGGTGGAACCGTCCGCCTGCACGAACGCTTCGAAGATCGAGTGCTGTTGTTCCGGCGGAATTCCGATGCCGGTGTCCACCACGGCAAACCGGATCGCCGCCACCGGCTGCGGCGCCTCCGTAGCCGGCGATGAATCGGAGGCCGGTTGGACAAACTCCGTCTCAGCGCGTACCTCGAGGGTGACGGTGCCCTTGGCGGTGAATTTGACGGCGTTGCCGAGCAGATTGATCAGCACCTGGCGCAACCGGCCGGGATCGCCCACCAAAGCGTCGGGAATCGAGGCGGGTAGATCCAGAACCATCTCGACGCCCTTGCGCGCCGCAGGGACCCCCAGCAGCTTGGTCGCCTCGGAAAGAACTTCGCGCAGGTTGAAATCGATTCGTTCGATATCCAGCCTCTGGGCCTCGATCTTGGCGAAGTCGAGGATGTCGTTGATGATTTCCAGCAAGGCATGGCCCGATTTCTGGACCAGGTTGAGGTATTCGCGCTGTTCGGCGGTCAGCGGTGTTTCCAGCGCGATCTCCGTCATTCCGATGATGCCGTTCATCGGAGTGCGGATTTCGTGGCTCATATTGGCCAAAAACTCGCTCTTGGCGCGGTTTGCCGCCTCGGCCGCTTCTTTGGCGACGCGAAGCTGCCCCTGCATCTCTCCGCGCAGCTCGATCTCGCGTGCAAGGTCGCGATTGGATGCTTCGGCCCACTCGTTGGCGGAGCGAAGGTCCATTTCAACCTGGGCGCGCTCCTGAATTTCCCGCGCCAGCTCGGCGTTGGCTTTTCCCAGTTCCTCGGTGCGCTCGGCCACCCGGTGTTCCAGCGCGTTTTGGCCGGCCAGCAAATCGCGCCGCATTTGCGAAAGCGACGCCGCCATCGCGTTAAACTCGCGGGCAAGGCCGCCGATTTCACCGGAGGCGTCTTCGGGCAAACGCAATTCGAGCTCACCGCGTCCGAAACGCGCCACCCCGCGTTGCAGCCTCACAATCGGCCGGCTGATCTGGTTGCTCAGGGCAACGGCGACCCCGACGGCCACCGCCAGTGCAATCAGGCTGATCGTCAGAATGCGGTTGCCCAATTCCCGCGCCGGCGCAATGGCTTCCTTGCGGTCGACATGCAAGATCAAGCCCAGCTCCAGCGCAGGCAGCCAGCGGTAAACGACGATTTCGGGCGCACGCTCGGGATCCAACCCGCTGTTGCTGGAGTGACTGACACCGGATTCGTGGCGCCGGCACTGCTCCACGACGGTTGAAGTCAGCCGTTTGGTGAGAACGATGTCTTCCCCGAAAAACCGGGGCTGGGTGACTGCAAAGCCATCGCCGTTGATGAGAAAACCGTCGTCGGACTTCCGGTACCCGGAACGTTTCAGGACGATTCGTCGAAACGAACGCAAATCGCAACGGGCCGCCAACACACCGCAACTTTTGCCGTTTCCCCCCAGAACCGGCGCGAGAAGCATCATGCTGCCCTGCCGCAGCGTCTCCGAGAAATACGGAGATTGAATACACGGCGCCTGCAATCCGCGCTCGAAGTATGGCCGGGCTTTCCTGAGCTGATTCTCCTGCGCGGGGTCGGTGGAGGCAACGACACGCCCCTCCTGGCCTTCGTACGCAAAAACCTCAAGAAAACTGTCGCTGTCTCGACCTAAAGCGGCGAGCTCTTCGGCGATTCCGCGATGAGCCTCGGTCGCATCCGCAGTCCCGGGAACTGCGTCAAGCAGCGCGCAAAAGCGCTGGCGAAAGCCGGGAGACGAAGCCAGCACCTGCACCGCACGCAGGCGCGAACGGAGCAGATCGTTGAGCTCGGATTCCTTCTCCTGGGCCGTCACCTGAAGCCCGGCCACTACCAAATTTTCGAGCGCGCGGACGCCGCTCCAGTACGTCAATGTGTTTACGCCAGCCAAGATGGCCATGGCGAAGAACACAAAAACCAGGATGATCTTTGGCGTTAGTTTCAAGAATTTCCGTAGCGAGTGTAGCAAACCGTCGCCGAAATACGAATAAAAATTCAATCCGCGCCACTTTTTGCAACGCCGCCCCAACTGGACTCAAGGATCTGGGAATGCCCACGTCTCTCAACCAGTAGGACCTGGTGGTCACGCCAGCGTTATTGAGAGCCGAGTCCTGCGCCTCTTTCGCGGTCTACTCCGAAAATACCCATGCGCGGGTATCCGAAGGGGAGCGCGGGCTTCCAGCCTGCTGCCTTCGGCATCCTGCCGGAGGCTTAGACCTCCTGACTTCTTCTGGAAAGAACGGCCGAATTGAAGAGTGAAAATGAGCCCAACGCCGGCGCGGTCCGAAATGGATGAACCCAAAACGGCAGAGGAGGCTCGTGGACTGCGGTGAAGTGCCCTTTCCATTACCCACAAACTGGAAGCCGAGCACGGAAACCGGAGCGGCCCATATTATTTGTCATCCTGAGCTTGCGAAGAGCCTGTCCTGAGTCTGTCGAAGGAATCTCACGGCAGGCCAGCCCGCGTTAGGTCACCATTCACCGTTCTCGGAGCTGACAGCACCGCCCGATGAGCCGTCCGTCCCGATGACGTGCCGACTGAAACGAACGTCGCGATCGCCTCGTGAGATCCTTCGCAGGCTCAGGATGACAACGTTCGGGGCTCCGTTCTCACTCCTGCGCCCGATTTGCAAACTTGTGAGTAATGGAAAGGAATCTCCACCGCTTTCGAAGCGATTGGTCTCAGGAATTACCCAAAGCGTTTCCTGCGCCCAGCGACTCGTCGCTGTGGAGGCAAACAGGCCTCGCCGCAG
>Ga0316225_1000982_pt1 | contig 30281 bp, 45 predicted proteins | sample TBH18015metaG_FD_206010 | JGI IMG/M metagenome (GOLD analysis project Ga0316225, IMG submission 206010) | Freshwater microbial communities from Trout Bog Lake, Wisconsin, USA - TBH18015 | ecosystem: Environmental > Aquatic > Freshwater > Lake > Hypolimnion/Profundal zone | place: USA: Wisconsin... | reverse complement strand
GTCGCGGCGCAAGCCGCGACCCCACTCAATGACTCGTGTCGCTGTCATCCGCGTCAATCACTTCCGGTGGCACCGGCGGCAATGCTTCCTGGAACATCTGCGCGATAGCCTCCGGGCCAAACTGTTCCTTGAGCATCAAGATGAAATGCTTGGCCTCATCAAGTGTTGGCGCTTGCGAAGCATCACGCTGGTTCTGGCGGCTTGTCTCCATCGCCTCACGAAACGCTTTTGCATCCCGACGCTTGGCATCTGCCGTCCGCTGGCGTTCGTCAATCGACAACAGCGTGGTGCCAGCGTTGATGGCGACTTTCTCGATGGCAAGTTTTGCATCGGGGTCAGCCTCAACATCCGCACGGCTGTACAATTCTTCAACCTTGGCGTACGTCTTCGCAGCCACACGCTCCATCGCAATCGCTCGCGTGCGATACCGAATGCGATCAAGCAACACCTTGACGCTGGGGTCTTCGTACACGTATTGCGCGTTTTGCCGCACCAAGATGTCGGAGGCCGCACCAACGTCGATTTTCTTTGCCAGCATGTACGCCTCGACGATCACGTCAGGCGTCGTGTTGCGGTTGTCAACCCGCGAGAGATAGTCCAGCGCACAGGCAAACCGTGCGCCTAACTTGTTGCCGTTGTAGATGTGGACAAACTCGGATTGATCTTCCGGCAGAAGCGCGTTGCGCCACCACGAGTCAAACGCGCTGTCAGTCAAACCAAAACGGAGCCCCGTTGCCAGGGCTCCGCTACTATCACCTGGCACGCCTACGAGCGTCCCTTGTTTTTCTTCCGACGGTTGGCATCGGCTTTGCCCTTCTTGTGCTTGGCTGATGCGGCACCTTCAGGAGTGGGAGAATGCTTGCTTACGTGCTTCGGGTTCGGCGGATTCGACTCGTGCTCAAGCCACATGGCTTTGAGCGGCGAGCGAACACCGTCTTCTTTCTTGGCGTGGTGCATGACCCCATGGGTCATTGCCTTACTCGCCGTCTTCGTCGTTGCCATCTTCCCACGTCCCTTCGTCGTAGTGGGGGATATAGACCTCATCGTCCGCTAAACTATACGGACTCTCAGGGTCGAGAAACGGTTCTACTTGCCGCCCTTTTTAGGCTTTGCCATTTTTTTCGCAGCAGGTTTTGCCATCGCTTTGGGCATTGCCTTAGGCATTGCCTTAGGCATTGCCTTAGGAGAAGATTTGGCCGGAGCCTTACCCTTTGACATACCGCCCTTCATGCCGCCCATTTTTGGCATGGCTTTCGGCATGGAATTGGGCATGGTTTTTGCAGATTGACTGGGCATTGATGACTTGGATGTATCCCTGTTTCCGTATTTCATCAAGCCGTCGATGTAGTGTTGAATACGTTCGTGATCGTACGCCATGTCGATGTCCCTTATAAGCCTAAAATATTTTTGCGACGCGACGCCGCAATGTCTGCCGCGGCGTCAGCAGCGTTGACGCTGCTCTGAGTATAACCTGGATCAGTTGGCGTCAGCGCACGAGGGGTTGGAGGTGGAGTAGATTTTGGCGCACCAGGATACCCTGAACCGCCAGCACGAGATTGTTGGTTATAAAGTTTTTGGCGTTCCATAGCGGCGGCCAACACGTCAGCCTTTCCGTAATGGCTTGCCATCTTCATCAACTCCATGTTGGCTTCTTTGTTGCCGTCCATCGCAAGACGTTCCAACATGTGCCGCTGAGTTGTGTAAAACATTCTTTGGCGGGCTTTAGCTTGTTCCGGGGTTTCACCCTTGACGGCTTTGCCGTAAGGGTTCGCCTTGAAATCAGGGCGATCGTAAATACTACTTGCCATTATTTACACTTCCATTTCCGTAGCGCGAGGGCTTTGCGAGTGGGCTTGCCGTCTTTCATCATCGGACCTTTGACGCCAGACATGCGAGCGCAAAAACTCTTCCGGCGAGAGGCGTCCTTTTTCGTCTTGACCTTGGTCACAGGCTTCTGCAAGTGATGCCCTTCCTTGTTGTACTTGCGACGCCCGGATTCAGTCAAACCACCCGACGGCGATTTGTCCTTCTTGGTCATGCTTGCCATTACATCATCTCTTCCTTTGGCATCATGGCCTTCATGCCCTTACCCACCCCCTTCATCGGGTTCTTGGGCATCATGCCCTTCATGGGTTTGGCAGACATCTTCTTGGTGTCGGACTTCTTCATGCTGGCAGACTTCTTCATCTTCGTCTTGCCCTTGGTGGCAGTGCCAGCAGACTTCATCGCAATCGCCACCTCTTGCTTGTGGCTGCGTTCCTTGTGATGCGGGCCCTGCTTGAGCTCGTGCATCACGTCACCCATGCGCTTGGCTTTCGCGCCCTTAGATGCTTTTTTCGGAAGCGGTTTGGGTACTGGCATTAGCCACCCAGCTTCTGGGCAAGCGCGTGCGCCTCGGCATCAAGGAAATCAAACACGATCTCCGGGCCGTTGGCCTGCACAAGTTTCGCCACTTCCGCTTCAAGGCTTCCCTTGATTGCAGGGAACGCAATGCCAATGATGCCACCTGGCATCGGTAGGTTTTGAATGACAGCAACGATGGCCGCTTCGACGCCACCTTCTGCGGCAGTCAGCGCCGCAAGAACTTCAGACTTGTTTGCTTCTGCTGCCGCCACCAGGGCGTCAGCAATACCGCCGACTACGTTAGACACGATGAGGGCCCTCCATACGAGGACCCTACCACGATTACGCTATTGCGCCAAGGTGGATGTGGTCGGCACCGTCATCCATGAAACTCTTGCCCTTGGATGCCTTGACCGCAGCGTCGGTCTGGGCACTGCCAGCCAACCCAATCTGGTAACACCAAGGCGACTGCGCGGCCACCGTCAGGAAGTCCAAGAAGTGCGGGTTCTCGGCATCGTAATAGTTGCCCGGCTGGTTGGTCTGCAACGGCCAGCAATCCACGGCATACCCGTTGGCGTGGCAGTTGAGGCCAAGCGCAGAGTCGTCGTGGTGGTCAGAACGCACTGCCGTGATCTCAATCGGGAATGTTTGGCTCAAGTCCAAGAGCAACGCGATGAGGTTGGTCTGCGTCTTGCTCGGGTCCATCAAGTCGGCACGCTGGGTGTCGTCTTGGAAGATCAAGCGGTTGCAGAGTTGCTGGCGTGCCTCAATGGACATTTGTCTCCTCCACAGGGACGTACTGAACCTCGTCATCAAACCCTTCGATTACCGCGAGCATGACATCTTCCTTGATCGCGTAGACCGTGCGCCCGTCTTGGAGAGTGTAGGTATCCCAAGACAGCGCCGGAACTTTGACCACATCCCCCGGCTTGACCTCTCGGCACTGGTTGGTCGCCAGCACCCGGACCTTATCGGGGTAAAGTCGCTCGTTGAACTCTAAGTAAAACCCCGTGTTGCCAAGGAAACCACTGGGGTGGAGGGGCTCACACAGCGCCGTGCGCGGGTGAATCAACTTGATGTCGTACAAATACATCATGCGTTTGTGTGGTAATGGTCCCGCAGGGCCTCGATATAGGCTTTTGTCTCTACCCAAAACCGTATCTCCTCGGGATGCGTGGCCTTTTTGCCGGTCAACTTCTTGACAATCTCGTCAATGCGGTCGAGCGTCGAGGCAATCGCTTTCGGGTCAAACGGGAAGTGCACCCAGGGAAGCCTGGGTGTCTTCGTCTCGCGGGGTTTACTCTGGAAATACGCCATCCCACCGGGCATTACAACAACTCTTCCAACGTGACGTCATCAAGATTGGGATGTGGCGCGGGGTTTGCCGGGGCGTCGTAGCCCAGAATCCGGGCTGCGGTCGCCGCTGCCGCCGACAAGTCCTCGATGCTGGCAGGCGGGTAGTTGAACGCCGGGTCGAATCCGGGCGGCTCAATCTCTTGCGGCATCGGTTGTGACCCTGGAGTCGGTGCGTTGGGCAGAAACGGGCTTGCTGCCGCCGGTGGCGGGCTAAACACGTTCTCGGAGAACTCTACCGTGCGCGTCACCGGGCGGCGATCATTGAAGTTGACCGGTGGCGGCGGCATAAACGGTTGGGTGCGTACGGGTGGCGGGGCCACAAAACCCGTCGGCTCGTAGTCTGCCGCGCCACGCGGCTCCCAATCGCCATCACCAAAGGGGGAGTAACCGCGTCCACGGCTGGCCCATTGCTCGTAATGCTTGAGGCCAAACCGGAAACATGCCCGCAACACCACGGCCACGGGTTCGTCCCACTTCTCAGCGAGGGTCAGCGTGCGTTCGTATTCGGAAATCCGAATGTCGAGCGGGGTGCGGCGGCGTTCCTGGAGGCGTTGGGCGTGCGCGTTTTCGCGTTCGCGCAGCATCTGGGCCTTGGACGTCTCACCATCAACTGGTAGGCGACGGCGGCGTTTGCCGTTCGTCGGGGGCAGTGCGCCGTTCTGTTTGGGCATCGTTATTCTCCAAACTCGTTCGGGTCGAATCCAAGCTCGACGGCTTGGGCAGCATTGCCCTGACCAGGCGCACGAGCCACGCGGTTATATTCCTCGGGGTCAAATCTGCCAACGCTGGGTCCTCCAAGTTGCACGATCGCTCGCACCTCTGCAGGTGGCAGGGGTGGCGGGGTGCGGACAGACCCAGGCGGCGGTGCCGGAGCATCCGGGGGTGCCGGTGGCGGCACGGTCGCCTGGGCCCAAGGGCTGGGGTGGATGGGTGGGTCCGACGGACGTGGCACATAGCTAGGCACACTTGCCGGGTACTCGTGAGCGGGTGGCTGAGGGCTAGGCGTCTCCTCGTAGGCATACGGGTCGTCCGGGGGAATCTGCTCTTCCTCGGGCTCCATGAACCCAAGCGAAGCAAGATACCCAGCCCACCGCTCCGGCACGGGTGCAGGCCGCACCACCGGACCTAACGCTTCCACAAACAACGCCTGGCGCGTATCCACGCACGTGCTGACCCACAGGCTCAAGATGTCGCTGATAAGCACCGTGCGGCTCACCCGCCTCTGCAACGCCGCCAGCGTCAGAATCTCGGCGGTGTCCGCGTCCATCCGCATCTGCGGCAACCACAGCGCGTTCCTCACCTCGTTGCGACGCTTGACCCGGCGGCTGTTCGGAGTCGAGAGCGCCTGCGTCTCCATCTTCTCCACCTCGCGGTCACGGCGCTGCGCCCGCAACTGACTGATCTTCGCCTTTGCCAACTCCGCGTCAATTGGCTTGTTGCGCTTGGCCCGCGTCTGCGTGCTCAGCTTCTTCTTCTTCGGACGCGGCATTATGCTACTTTCCGAAACACGTTGAAGCAACGCATGGCATTGTTTGGACCACTAAGGATGGGATGAATCCCAATCCGCTCGACGTTGTATTTTTTGTACGCCGGAATAATGATGATGTGTAATATCCCAATCAACCCACCTGTTTTTACTAAACGAGAAGCCTCACGCAAAATGTGAGCGGGCTTCGGAAGATTGCCATGCCACTGGTTTTGCCAATGATCGGCGTACGGTGGGTCGGCTAACACATTTTCAAAACTCTCGTCTTTTTCAGGGATGGAATCAAACGGAGCCACAATGTCGGCACCTGTCTCTTCCCGAAAATCCGTCGTCACGCCAAACGTGCTTGACCCTGCAAACATGTGCAACGTCCTGGGGTGCACAAACTCCGGGTACACCTTCTTCAGGTTGAACTCAAACCGTTGGTACTGCCTTGTTGCGGGAGGCGGACCACACAGCCACGTCTGTGTTGAAATCACTAGTTCTCTCCCGTCGTCGGCCACGGCGGCGGCGGCATCTTATACGTAGAAAGGTCCCGCTTCATCTTGATCTGCTGGGCCACCATCTCCCGAATCTGCTTGCTCAACTCTTCATCGTCAAGCAACAACAACTCCCCACGGTTATACCTGCGGTAACTCCGCAACCCCCACAGCAACGACCCAATGAGCGTCAAAAAAAACAAACTCGCCGTCACCGCCAACACCGTCCATGCGGCAATAAACACATTCATCCGCCAGCTCCTTCCTTGCGCCGCTATACCACATAGTAGATAGTCTTCTCCTCCCCAACACTACATAATACCCATCCTGACCCGAAAAAAAAGAAAAGCCACCAGTCTTGCCCCTGGCGGCTTCCCCTCCCCTTGCTAAGGTCCCTACCGTCACAACAGAAGTGTGATGGATGCGGATTCCGCAAACCGCATAGCATGTCCTTTTTTAGCCCCAAATTTTTGACGCGCAGGCGGAGGAGGATGGGGGATAAATTGCGCACCCGGGGTGGGGGGAGGATCCCCTGGGGGGGTGCCATGGCCGGCGTCATCAATGGTATAGCTCACCAATGGTTGACCTCTGCAATCGTTACACCTAATAATCATTACACGAGTGAATCATTTTGGAACAAAATGGTTATACAGGTGAAGCATTATTGAGGTGAATGTTTCCGCCTCCGAACCTATGCCTTCGCTCCCAGTCAGGTAAATAGGAATCGTTCTTCTGTGGATAACTAGGTGTCTACATGACTTGACACTGTATGGCTGTCCGTGATAGGATAAGCCATCGGTTGAGGCAACCGAAAACTATCCGCCATGAAACGGAGCTAATATGAAAATCAAAGTCCCAATGAGACATTTTTGTCCGGTATCGTGGGAAGGCAACGGCATCACCAAATGGGTTGCCAAGGTGTACATTTACGCGAACGGCTACATGGAAGAAACGACGACCTGCCCAGCCTGCGGGTCAACCGTTAGCGTCGCAATGCACGATGAAACGGTTTGGCGGGGTTCGGAATGTTGGCGGCGTCCAGGGCGAGGCGGCGAGGAAATTGACGGGGAAATTGACTGGGACGAAGACGAAGACCATGCAAACTAATCGCGAGACGTACCTGCAGGCCGCTACCGACCTGCTTCGCCCCGTGTTCAGTCAGTACCACCTGTCCTACGGCCGTGTAAACGTGTCATGCGGATTTACGTCACGAGGCAAAGGAACCGCACGGCGCATGGCGCTTGGCGAGCATATCGACCCTGCAGCGTCTGCGGCCGGCGTCAGCGAAGTGTTCATCTCACCCGTCCTAGCGCGAACGGATGTCGTCCTCGGCGTCCTGGTACACGAGTTGATCCATGCGGCGGTCGGCAATGCGGCGGGCCACAGAGGCCCGTTCGTGAGGGCGGCCAAGGCAATGCTCCTCGAGGGCAAACCCACCGCCACGGTAATTGGTGATCAATTCCGCAAGAGCATCGCGGCGCCGATTATCGCCAACCTCGGCGAGTATCCGCACGCTACCGTGACCCTGGCCAACAACCACAAAAAGCAAAAGACCCGCCAACTGAAGGTAGAATGCCAGTGCTGCGGATATATCGCTCGGGTGTCGCGGACCACGCTGGACACGCTCGGCGCGCCGATATGCCCGGCGTGTCACGAGTCGATGACGGAACCCGGCGATCAAGGGGAGGAGGGCGACCTATCGTGACGCACCTGCTCGTCTCCGTCCCACTGCTCGCGTTCGCTTGCGTCGCCCTATGGGTGACAGTGCGCGAGGCGCTACGTATGTAGCGTTTACACGACCAAGCCGAAACGCCCGGTCCGCCGGGCGTCGTGCGGGGTGTGCGCCCCGCCTGATAAGCCCAAAAGGGCGAAACCCCTATCCGCCAAGAGAACGGAGCTCCTATGAACCTCTCCGCCTGGGTTGCGCGCGTTGCAACCGCCGAACGTGACCTCATTGAAACGAATCGCGCATACGTCCAGCACGTCACGACATGTCGCGTATGCACCCCGCAGCGCCCCTGCGAAACGCGCATTGCACGCCAAGCCGACCGCAAGGATTCGCTGAGAAGTTATAACGTCGCACGAAAGGCCATATGATGACGAAGTGTGATTGGGTCACCTGGGCATGGTTCGCATTGTTGGTAAACATTGGGTTACTTTGGGGCTTGGGATTGCTTTGATCGTATAGGGGCCCGCGTGCCCCTCCCTGCGTTATGCCGGGATCCGCGCAGGAATCCGGTATAGCAGAGGGAATTAGCCCTCTATATCACCTATCCGCCATGAGAACGGAGAGTTATGGAAACCATTGCATCCCCCGTCGCACAGAATGCGACCTGGAACCTCAGCGAGTCCGCAACCACCGCGCTGCGCAACCTGTGCGCGATCGCCGGAGCAAAAGGGTTTATCAGCATTAGCGCGACCAACGAGAGCCTGTCCCTGATCGCGCAAGCGCAGAAATATACCACGGCCCATTGCCTCTGGAGGCACGCGCCGGACGGTTGTACGCCGGGCGCTGCTACGCTAGCGGCGGCCGATTTATCGCGCGCGATCGGCAAAACGGGCGCAATTTTGATCGCTCTACAGGGCGAAACGGCCCGAATAACCGTTGGCGGAATCACCGTCTCGCTCCTCACCAAACCGGACGTTTCCCCTCATCATCAGGCGTTCCCGCGGCTTCAAGAGGCGGATACGAGCGCGCTGATCGACGATTGGCATCCGGTGCATGACGCAATCACAACTGTTGCGGCGTTCGCTGCGTCCGACCCAGCGCGCGGTTACATTATGAATGGGATGGACCTGCAATTCGCGCCGGAGCGCTTGTGGAATGAGGATGCGGGCGACGAAACAGTTAGTTTTACTGCGACCGACGGCCATATCTTGCGACACACAACGGTTCCGGTTCGCGCGATAATTAAAGGAGTTTGGTCCGGTGCGCTTCCGGGCGAGGGCAGCAGAGAGTCCGCCGTTATGCCCGCCGAATTTATTGCGGCGCTGCGAAAGCTAAAAGGAGTTTGGTCCGGTGCGCTTCCGGGCGAGGGCAGCAGAGAGTCCGCCGTTATGCCCGCCGAATTTATTGCGGCGCTGCGAAAGCTAAAAATTGGAGCGCGATCGCGCGCCTCGGGAACCCTGGCGATCGCGAAGGGCTGGATTCTCGCTGAAGTGTACATGGGAGAGGAATTGGGATCATACCTCTTCCGCGATCGCGCGGTCTATGGGACCTATCCCAACATTGCAAAGATCATGCCGGCGGCGTTTCCCGATCCCGATAAGGTTCCCGGCGCAAAAGTGAAAGAATTCGCCCAGGCGCTGCGCAACGCGATCGCATTCCGCAAACGCACAGACCGCGTAGGCCGTTATGCTTGCGTGCAAACGCGTATTGAGCAAGCCAAGCACGATTCGCAATTAAAGGTTTCGCACGGGGATTATACCGATACCGTATTCTGCCAAAACGCGGACGCATGGCACGAATCGGCATGGAACGCGCAGCTATTACTGCGCGCGATAGAATCGCATTCCAGCGATTGGTTTTTGATCGCGCAGAAGAACGCGCACGAAGCCGCGATTCTTTGGGACCATACGAAGAACGGATTCGCAATGGTTATGCCGATGCGGATTGACAAGCCCAAAAAGGCCAATCGCAATGTATGATCGACAAACCTACCGCGACGCGGTTCGAGCTGGGTGGCCCTTCGGGGTCGCCCTTTTTCTCGCCGAGGAGATCGCGTTTGCGCTCTTACAACATCTGGGATGGCAGTATGAGGAATTGGTCACGGGGTCGATCCCGCAAGGGTATGCCCATACGTTGCTTGTTCGAACAGGCAGAAGTGTTTCGAAATGAGTCTTCACCTAGGGGCGCAGGTGCGCCCCTCTCTTGGGTCCGCTAGCGTAGGTGGGTGCAATTCCCGCCGGACCCTCACACTTTATCCCTTTGGAGAATCCCTATGCCGTATTCACGCATATCCATTTACGATGCGCCCACGAGCGCAAGCGTTAAACCATACCCCCCCGGCGAACCTAGCACGTTCGTAGGAGCAAGCTTGACCCAAGGCGACCTTGAGATTTCATGGCTGCTTGGGCCCAAAGACGCAGAACAGTTAGCCTCTGACTGCGTGACCCTTGCCATGGGGCTCTATAAATTCGCACGCGAACATGCGAAGGCGCGCGCGCTTGCTTCGATGATCGAAAACGCACCGGCGTCCGAGTGAAGCCGTACGATTCGCGCGCGCGAATCGTCTCCTGGAACGTGCTCATGGACCTCTGTGAGCACGTTTCTTTTGACGTTCGCATCGCCAAAAGCAGCAGGTCCCGCATTCACCTGCACGTCGGACCCTACACCGAAGGCGGAACCAAAGGGGCGCTCATCATCCTTCCCACCTGGCCCTCGCTGCGACGCGGAGACGAATTCAACCCCAGGGTTGCGCTCCAACCCATGAGGATCGAAGGCGACGTCACCCTCGGCCTGGATGCCATGCGCGCCCTGGTCCACGGGGAGGAACCGTGAACCGCTCCCTTGATCGCGCCCTCATGCTTGCCCTGGCCCTCACCGGGTTCGTTTGGGTTGTGGCGTTTGTCGTTCGGACTTGGCCCGGAACGGTATACTCTAGCGCGGCCCTGGCCGCGATTGGGATCGCTTACTGGGTAGTGTGGACGTGGCCCACGCGCTCGTAGCTTATCGCGGCTTTCCCGAGGACGCGCGCGTCCTTCAGCTGCGTGACGGGTCGAAAGAGCCCGCGACGTCGCATGGCCATCACGATGCCGCGCCCATTGCGGACTTTTACGAGCTCGGACGCAACGTCGGCATTGCCCTGGATGGGCAATACCTGGTCGTGGACATTGATCGAGACTGTCCCGAATCACGCGACCTGCAAGCGCGGCTAAACACCCTTGGCACGTGGTCACAAAAGACCCCAAAGGGGCGTCATTTTTTGTTTTATTTTTCGGACGGATTTCGTACCGAAAATGGGCCCAAAAACGGCAAGTTACGAGACAAAAACGGCGTGCCGTATGGGGACATCAAAGCCCTCGGATACATCGTCGGACCCGGTTCCGAGGTGGGTGGAACGGTCTATCAACGCGAGAACGACGCGGACCCCATCGAGGCCCCCGCGTGGGTTGTCGACACCGCAAAGGCTGCGTTCCGCTACACCGCACCCACTGGCACAAGCCCGGTCGGTGATCGCACCGGCGTACCCGCCGGGGAGCACGACGATTTCTTAGTATCGGTCGCAGGGTTTCTGCGGGGTCGGCATGGCCTCGGAGCAGACGCCATTCAACGCGTCCTATTTGGGGCTGTAGAGGTCCTGGAAGGCATCGATACCTCTCGGCCTTACCGAGAGTCGGACCTGGCCCGTATCGCGCGCTCAGTGGCCCGCAAACCCGCTGAAATCGATTCCACGGTCTCCAGCCTGTTACCAACCTCATGGCTGCGCGGGTCGGACGTCTCCATCGTCGGCCCTCCGGTCCGGTGGTGGGTGCGGAATTTCTTCCCACGCGGTGAGCTCGTGATGATTTACGGGTCGGGTGGGATTGGTAAATCGTCTGCGGGCTCGTGGCTTGCTTCCGAGGTGACCAACGCCGGAGGCACGTTCGCATTCGTGGGTGTCGAGGAACCGTTTGCACGATTCCTTGGGCGTGCCGTGTTGGCAGGAGCGCGCAGAGAGAACATTTTTGGCATCCCTGACCCTTCCGCATTGCTGCTCCCTCGGGATGCCGATAGGCTTGCCGAGGGGATTGCCCAGTCGGGTTTGGGCTGTCTGTATATCGACTCGGTGTATTCGCACTTCGAGCACTTGGAAGGCTTGAATGCTGCCGAGCGGTCCCGCCGGGCTCTCGCACCCCTCGCAGAGATCGCACAGCGCACGGGCTGCACCGTGGTGTGTGTGTTCCATACGAACAAAGGTGGGGAGTTTCTCGGGTCGGTCGAGATGGTCAACGTGGCCCGCCACGTCATCAAGGCCAGTCGCACGGGTGATCGGCCCCTCCGACTCGACGTCAAGAAAACGAACCTGCGGATGCCGGACATCGCTCTTGCCCTTGTCGGCGAAGAGATGCCCTTGCGTGACCCCGCAACCAACGAGATGCAATACGAGGAGCTCGACGATGGCAGCATTCAAGAAATGACCATCGTCGTGCCGCACCGAGGTGATGACATTCCCGTAAACGCCATCGACCTTGAGGATATAAAAGAACAGAAACAGGAGTGACACACCCCCTCCCCCTGTGACCAGGGGGGTGTTATCCCTGTATCTAAAGATACAAGGGGCCGCCCTTATATAAGGGCCGTCCCATTTCTTATATAAGGAACGCCCTATGCCTGAACCGAAACCCAGAAAGGACCCCCCTCGCCAAGCCGTGCTTGGCATGCTCAAGGCGCTGACCCAACGGACAATCGAGCGCAAGGACGTGCCGTTCGGGAAACAGTTGGCAACGATCTGCGAGCAGCAGGCGTTAGTGTTACGCAGCATCTTCGGAGGCAAACCGATGTGGCACGTCGGCACCGACAGGAAGGCCAAACCAGAGGCCATCAAGGTGCCGAAAGGCGTGACCTACAAACTGGTACCGCCGCCACCACGCCAAGAGCCCAAGCCGATCATCACCTATGGGCAATGCCCAGAGTGTCGGCGCGCGTTCGTAGAGTCGGAGCGGTGCCGTTACTGCGACGTGCCGCTGGTAATGCACAATGCCTGACCTCTACCCTTGGCAAGCCGCCGAGGTCGACCATCACGCCCTGACCCCGAAGCGGGCCATCTTTGCCTCGCCACGCCTTGGCAAAACCCTGGCGGCCATCGAGTCACTGCGCCGCGCTGTCGACGCCCACGGCTATGATCGTGGCCTGATCTTGGCCCCCAAGGTTGTGTGCCCCCACTGGGCCACCCAACTCGAAGCCGCAGGGTTCAGCGTTGTGCGCGGCTACGCCAAGCCCTCTGCCGACCTGAAGGTCATCCTGGCAAACCGGCCCGCAGGGCTACTTGTGCTCAATTATGACAAGCTGGGCCCGGTCATCAACGCCATGCTGCGCTGGCGAGCGCAGGCCGTGATCGCAGACGAATCCCACTACATCAAGAGCCCGACGTCCAACCGCTCGAAGGCCACGCGCAAAGTTGCCATGCAAGCGAAGTGGGTCCGCCTCTTGACGGGGACGCCCACGCCGAACCACTACGGCGACTTGTGGTCGCAGATGGTGTGCGTGAGCGCAGACCGCTGGGGGACGTGGCCCGCCTTCAAGAACGAATTTCTCATCATGGACTCGTTCTTTCCGAGTCGCGTGGTCGGACATGTCAATGTCGACCGCCTGCAATCGAAACTCGTGGCCGACGCGGCGTTCGTGCGCCGTGAAGACGTCTTCGGACCGGACTCTTACCAGACCATCGTGCGCGAGATTGATCTCCCCGAAAAGGCGTACACCCATTACGTACGGTTGGCTCGTGATTGGATTCTTGACGCCCAAGACGACGGCGAAGGGGTCATCCGGGCTGATCACGTGCTCAAGCGGCTTGTGCGCCTTCAGCAGATGGCTTCGGGCTACATGGTCGACGACGAGGGCGGGGTGCATGAGATACACTCGTGCAAACTCGACGCCGTGGCCGCTGACCTCTCCGAGATCGTGGCCGCCGACGAGAAGGCCATCATCTTCCACCGCTTCCGGTGGGAGGCCCAGAAGTATTTGGAGATCGCCAAGTCGTTGACCGATAAGGTTTGGGTCATCAACGGCGACACGACCGCCGCCCAGCGCGAACGTGTGGTCGAGGAGTTTCGGCGTACCAAACACGAGGGCATCGTGGTGGTACAGACCCAAGCCGGGGGCGTCGGCATTTCATTTGCCGAGGCCACGCACGCCCTGTTCGTCTCGCAGTCGTTTGCTTATGCGGACGAACAGCAAGCCAGGGACCGCATTTACAAACGCGGCGCGTCACGGTGCGTGACGTATTACCGCTGCGTCGGCACGGTCGATGAGTACATCGGCGACGCGCTTGACAACAAACAAAACATCCACGATTCCGTCCGGCACGCCGACCGTGAGGCAATGGCGTTCGGACGATTCCGCACCCCCCGCCGCAAGGCATCTATCTAGGAGCCCCTACTATGGACTATACATATAAGACCCAAGGCAACCGCCGCGAGCGGCTCCCCCGTGTAAACGTGCAATGGCATCTCTCGCCAGCATGGGCCATTGCCCACGAGCGTGGCATCAACGTGACCCCACCGCCACCGCTGACCCATGAGAGGGTTCGCGAACTTATGGGTCTAAGGCCGCGTTCAACCAGGCACCGCGGCGGGGAGGCATAGGCCCGATCTGCGACCTGCGTTCCAGGGCTAACCTCGCCCGCATACGAGGTGCACTTCTCCGCCGCCAGTCGGAGGCCCGAAACTGGCTACCCCCCTTCCCAACATGTTGACACCTATGCTATAGAGTATAGTGTTACAAACGCACAACACCGCTGGCGGGTATGTGCGATGAGAGAATGAGGAAGGATATGAAGACTGTTTACCCATCGCCGACAGTACGGAAGCCATTGGTGCTTTCGATGTCGGCGATTGCGTTGTTCCGTAAGTGTCGCCGAGCGTATCGCTACGGCTACGAAGATGGGCTGGTCACACCCAGCTCACCAGCGGCAGAACTGGGCACGGATTTCCATGAGCTGATGAAAGCCGCTGCGGCGGGTCATCCGCTCGACCAGGACGCGCCCATGTACGCGGTGGCCGAGGAGTACCTCCGACGCCACCCTCTGCCCGATGACATCATCTCAGCCGAAGAAGGGCTGTTCACCCAGATCGTCCCCAAGGTGTGGTTGCGTACCACGTTTGATCTGGTGTACCGCGACGCCGACGGATGGATTGTCGGACGCGACTACAAAACGTTCGAGAAGTCTCCGGCGTATGACGTCGATTTGGACTTCCAGGGACGCATCTACATCGCGGCGCTGATGCGTGCGTTCGATACCGACCGCGTGCGCTTTGAGTACGAGTACGTGCGCCGCTCGGTCCCTGGCACCAAGAACTCTCGTGGATTTTGGGAACCCCACGAGTGCTACATCAACATGCCCGTTGTGATCTCACGCCGCGAGGCAGACGAGTTGTGGGACGAGACGATCCTTTGGGTCAAAGAGATTCTGCGCGCGCGCAAGGAGGGGCTGTTCATGCGGTCCGGCACGCGCAAAGAGTTTAGCAGCCCATGCCTTGGGTGCTTTTACGAGACGCCATGCAAGACCGAGATGTCGCACGGCGAGCTTGACGATCAAGACATTGAATTACTTGGCCTCGGGCGTCGCGAGCGTGACACCCTGCCGGCACACTTATTGGGTAAAAAGAAATGAGCCTTGACGACATCTACGACCGACCGATGTTCCGTTACGACGACGAGGACCCGTGCCAACACCCAGGGCGCGACCCGTATGACCAAGACAAGTGCGTTGAGTGTGGGCTCACATTTCTCGCGGGGCAGATTTTCACCCCGCGCCCATTCATCGTGACAGGGCGGAACACGGACGCCGTGCGTACCGCGCCAATGGTCGAGAACTTCTACAATAGCGAGTGGCAACGACTGCTGAAAACGACGAGGAAGAAGACGAGGAAGAAGACGAGGAAGAAGACGATGTGGAATTGGCTAGCAAAGCTGTTGGGTAAACAACCCACCATCGAACCGAAACCGTATTACCGATTGCGCTACGATGATCGCAGGGCCAACGGCCTTTGTGTGACATGCAAGAAAGAAGCGCCAAACAAAGCCCGCAGGGGGAAGACACAGTGCTCGCACTGTGCCCAGCGACAGAAAGAATACGATGCGAAACGACGCAAAAAAGCAAAGGAAGAGAGTAAGTGATTTACTACCTTGACGCTGACGGGCGTGGATACGAAGCCGTCGAGCATCTGGTCCAAGCGAAACTCATCACGGTGTTCCCGTGCCAGTCGTTCCCGGATTTTGAAGATGCGTGCCTGAAACTGATTCCCAAGGTCGGCCCGGATGATCTTATCATCCTGGATACGATCTCCGCGCTTGCCAACACAACACGCGGCGACTTCAAACTTGGCACCGACATCACGGCAAACATCTGGGACAAGCGCGACAAGTGGTTTGGCGACAAGACGGGCCAACTCAACTACGAAGCCGCGCAACAGATGATTATGCGTCGCCTCCGCAACTTCGAAGCCCGCAGCGCTCGCATGATTATCATTAGCCACGAGCGTGAACAACTCAACGAATTCACAGGCATGAAGTCGCGTGGCCCTGATCTCAACCCCGGGTTCTTTGGCACCCTGTTCCCGTTTGCTTCAGACATGTTTCGCCTGGGCGTCATGATGGCAAACGAGATGGCCGAAGACGGCACGGTCAAGATCGCTGCGGGCACCCGCGTGCTCTACCTCAAAATGTCGGAAGAACAAATCTGCAAGGCTCGTGTGGCGATTGAAGTCGCACAGAAACTGCCGAACGGAATCCTCAACCCGACACTCACCAAACTGTACGGCGTCCTCAATAAGAAGCCGTCCAAACTTGTCCTGTACGGCCCACCTGGTGCCGGAAAGACGACCCTTGCTTGCTCAGATGCTGAGGAAGCATACCAACGTGTAAACGTGCAACAACACAAGAAGAAGGAAGCGAAATGAACTATCAGTACGACGAAGAGATCGAACGCGCTGGCGGCATTGATCTTGACCGCGTGGTGGGCCCTGGCATTCGCGTCGAATACGGACGCTACACGGGCAAACTTGCCTCTGTCGAGATTCAACACTCGAACTTCGACAAAGCCCCCAAACTCCTCGCGCGTTACGAGATCACCGAAGGCCCGTACCGTGGCATGGACGTGCCCGAGTACTACCCGCTCATGGCACTCCCGCCGAAGAAGCCAGGCGGCCCGTGGTTCGCGCCAGGGCTTGCAGCCATCAAGGCGGCGTTTGCAGCCATCAAAGCCCCGGTGCCCAAACCGTTCCCGCTTGACGCGGAACGTGCGAAGAAGGCCTTCGCAATGGCCCTGGGCCGCAAGTCTCTTCTCATCGACGTGGTGCAAGACCACTACAAAGATCGTGACACCGGGGAGATGAAAGAGAAGCGCGTGGTACGCATCATTGGCTTGGCCAATGCGCCTGCCACCGTCGATGACCTGGAAGACGCGGGCCTCGTGTCCGCTGGAGATGGCTTGATTTAATGACTGAAGACCGCTTCCGCACGACCATCGTGATGCCACGTTTGCGTTCGCGCGGGGCGGTCGTCACCGTCATGCCAAAGACCGTGATGGCACCGGCTGGGGTATCAGACCTGTTGGTCTGCTACCGTGGCCGGTTCATCGCGTTAGAACTCAAATCACCAGACCCGAAGTCGCGATATGACGCGACGCCATTGCAGCTGGATTACCAGACGCGCGTCCGCCAATCCGGCGGCTATGCGATTGTGACTTCCTCGTGGGATGACATCGAGGCCCTCTTGCGGATCGTGGACGAGGAAGTATAACTCTAACGTCACTGCGCTCGCTCTTCGCGGTTGTACTGTGACTGTTGTGCCGAACGACTTGGCACTTTTTGGAAGTACGAACCCAGCACTGACGCCAGCGTCCGCTCTGGAATGTTTGTCCCAGGAGCGTCTTTGTACCCACCAAACAGACCGCTTGTGCCCAAATCTTGCACAAACCCGAACCCCGGGATGTACGACCGACCAACCTGGTCGATGAGATCGCCAAGCGTGACCGTTTTGTGAGGGTCTGCTAGATTCATCATTAGCCCAGGGATGCCAAGCGTCGATGGGCTGGTAAAGTACGTACCCATATTCAACGCGCGTGATGCGTCTTCTACCGGACCACCCAACACGAATTGAGAACCTGGGACGCCGCCTTGCTGGTTGATGTTTTGCTGTAAGCGCATGGGCGCTTCTACATACCCAGGACGACGCAACAGCGCACGACCAACCGCACCGGGGACGATGCCCACGCGGAACGCGGCAAATGGCCCGCCAAGCGCCTGCAACACCGACACAAAATACGAATTGTTGCGATAGTCCCCAAGCGCTTTGCGAATGATCGCAGCCTTTTGTATTTCAAGATGCGGGTCGAACACTCGCCCAGCGTCATCCACGGACTTCCCCATGTGACGATCTAACTGGTCAAGCAACGCTTGACGATAGCCGAGCTCAAGACGAGTCAACGTCTTGTTGGAAAACTCTGTGGCGGCTTCGGTTGGTTTGAACTTCTTGAGAAACGACGACGCATTGCCCGTGATGTCGTGAACGTATTCGGCGTTCAACCCCATGTTGATGATGCGGTCTTTTTGCGCATCATCAAGACCTTTGTTGGCATACCACAACCCCTTGCCAAACGCTTCGGGGCCACCATGCAGAAACGCCAACATGCCCATGTTCTTCACGCCGTGAGGAAACGGGTTGATCGCAATGGCGTCTTTGGCTAACCTGCTCGTTGCCCGCAATGGGCTTCCAGGATAGAACGTCGCAGGGCTGTGCGACAATGCGTCGACATCCAACTGACCGTTCTTGTACATCGTGTCTTTGGACAGGCGCGGATACTTCAACTCGTATTGCGCTTTCTCCGCAGCACTCAATTTGGGGTCTTTCAAGACCTCATCCAACTTGCCATCAAGGTCTTTGATCATCTGTTCCGTGCGAGCATTGACCTTGCGCTGACGAATCAACGCATTGCCAATACGCAAACGGTTGCGCACGCGCTCAACCTGGTCTTGCTCCTTGAGCCTTCCGCCCTTGCGCTCTTTCTCAAACGGCTTGAATTCTTTTTTGCGCATACCGCCGACGTTCTTGATTACCGGCGAATCAAAGAGTTTGTCCGTGTCTTTCGGGTTGATCATGGTCTGGTAGTCGTCAAGGACGTTGTAGTCGAGCAGACCTGTCGGCGACCCACGGCGCACGATGTCCATCTCTTGAGGCGTGAGACTTGCGCCTTCCGATTGTTTTTTCTTAAGCGCGTTTGCTTGCTCGCGCAAGTCTCTTTCTTCTGCCGACTCTAACGGGATGCCACGCTTCTCCGCAATGTCGAGCGCCGCTTGGCGCATATCTTCAGACCCATGCCGATACGGCTCCTGAAGATACCGTTTGTAGATCGGCAACGGCAAGTCGCTACCACCGACGGTGGTATGGCCTTGCTTGGGCGTGACGTTACGCAAGGCTTCTTCATGTTCGCGGATGAGGGTTTCGTCTTCGGCGTTGTCGTGCAATTCTTCCGCACGGCCCCACTCCTCGTTGCCGATACGCATGTTCTTGCCATGCGTCGTCAAGTATTCGTCGAGCTCAGGACGTCGGCTGAGGAATCCTGCGTGAAACTTTTGGACGCCTTCAGCCATGCGCTGGAGCGCCGCGCCACCCATCTTCTCCGTGACCTCAAGCGTTTTCTTGAGGATGGGAACCTGACCCATTGCCGCTTGAGAAGCCGTGCGCAATGCTTCTGCGCCACGGGTCAGCATCCTGACTTCGCCGATGAATGGTATATACGTCAGCGGGTCGGTCAACGTTTGCGCACCCATGTTGAGCACGACATTCTCTGCGCCACGGGTAAACTTTGAAAAAATATCATCGCCCTTTGGCTTGGGGATGTTGAGCGCATCAATCGCCCGCTGAAGCTCGGCGTGAGCTTCCTCCGGGTGCATCATGTCTTCCCACGCATGGCCGACTGATCGCCCGGTGAGCATCCCCTGAACGAATCGTTGGGGTGCCCCCAAGACCGCATCAACATCAGTCTGCGCGGTGTTGTATAACTCTTTGGTCTTGCGAACGGCTTCGTCGAGCAGGCCGTGCGGCGCTAAAGGGTTGAACTTTTGCAGCTCTTCAAACGGGTTGAACTGGCCACCGTACGCACGTTTTTCGTTATTGATGGGCTCGAAGTCGGAATCCGGTGCGAAGTCAGAAGAACTGGCGCGGGAAGGCGACGGCCTTGGGTCCGCAATAAAGTCGTCGCTTGCGGCCATTAGATTTCCTTACCGTTCTCGTCGTACAATTTACCCGTGCTTGGGTCTTTGTACAAAGTCTTTCCAGTAGACTTGCTTTTGCCAGTGACCCAATTCGACGGCGGATTGAAGCCACCAGCACCACCACCGCCCGTATTGACTTTCTTGACAGGTTGCCCAACAGCCGCGCTAAACAAATTGTCGCTAATGGTACTAACGCGGTTGGCATTAGACTGGACTGTTGCTGCAAGCGATGCTTGTTTGCTAATGAGTGAATCCGGTTTGCTTGGGTCTAAAGCATCAAGGATTTCTTGCGGAACAGGTTTGCCATCTCTTGCACCTTCGGCTACCATCTGCCGCATTGTATTGATGCTGGTGTCAATCGAACGCAAAGCGGATTCTTGGCTTGATACGTTTTTTATAAATTCGTCAATGTTGGTAAACGAAGCCTTTTGCAAGTCAGCAGCCAATCGGGCGCTACTGATTTCGACAGACGTCGTTTCGTTTTTAACTCTTTGGACATCCAAATTATATGTGGATTGCCACCTTCTGTTGCTTTCTAGGCGATCACGTTCTTCTTTGGTCAACTTGTCGCCACGGTTCAGACGAAACTCTGATTGGTTTTCTTCAAAAATTGCTTGGGCAAGTCTGCGCGCGTCGTCTGCATTTCCAATTTCGTCGTAAATCTTGTTGACGTTTGCCTTGGCAACGGCAGTCAATCCCTGATTGATGAACGCATCCGAACGGTAATATGCCGTGTCGATATTCGCCGAAGCCAACTGGTCTTTGTTGGCCTCCAAGTACCCTGTGATTTCTTGGTAATTGCTTTGTCCTGAAGCGAATCGTTGTGCCATTTCAGACAAGTCTTTACGCATTGATACAGCGTCGCCCGGAGCCAACGCCATCTTGTATGGCAACTTTTCAATAGACTCGGGCACGTTACCAAACTTAGAACGGATGTCGGCAAGCATCGCGTCCCGTTCAGGACCAGGCTTGGCGTTCTCGACTTGCGTGCGGACGGCGCTCAAGTCGGAATACGAAAGGTCAGCAAACGTCTGCTTGGGCGTCAACTTTTCGCGGTCAATCTGCGCAACGCCGTTGACCATCTTGATCGGCGCAGGGGCCCCCGTCAGTTTTGCAACCTGATTGATCTGGTTGAGAAAGTTCGGGTCAGTCAACTGGGTGTCGCTGGTGATCTGCGCACCAATTTGAGCGTACAACTTTTTCGCAGCATCAGCCTTGCGCGCTTGCATGGTGATCGCGTTGAGTTGCTGCTGCTGCTGTTGGTACTGCTGTTGCTGCTGGTTGTATTTGCCTTGGGCAATGATTTGCGGCAGTTGCCCAATCGCCATCAACGCTTGCGCCATTCCCCCCACGCCTGGCATGGCCGGAATTTGTTGCATTGGCGGAGGGGCAACTGGGGCCGTAAGGAGGCCGAAGTCCTGGAAACCTTGTTGCGGGGTTGCAGTAAGCGCCGAATTGTCAGCCATCAGTCGTCCTCCTCATCCGATTCTACCAGCAACCCCATGTGGATGTCGTACCCCGCCTCGACCAATTTCTCGGCCATCTTGCGGCAGTCGCGCTCCCCGTCCGTGCGGTACTGAAGGCTCGTTCCCGACACCTTGAGTTTCTTTTTGGCGTAGTCGATGACTTCTTTGTGGAGCGCGGGCAACTCGTCACCAACCGCTAACGTCAGACCCACCAATGCTTCGGGCCCTGCCACCTCAAGGCAACTCTGGTCTTCGCCCAGGCGGACCTGGTAGGCAATGAAGTTGCCATCCCACAGGCCATCCACGCCCCGCAGTTGGGTGCCGTCGGCGGTGCCCTTCTCGTCCTTCTTGCCGTGTTCCCACGGGTACGGCGGGATGGACAAGCGCACCGAATAGGCCAACTCTTCGTACGGTTCGGGCACGTCGTGGCCGTAGGCGACCGCGTGCAAGAACTCCCCGAGGTCCGGGAGCAACCGGAACGACGTCATCTCCGAGTCGTACCCCAGCCGTGGGGTCCACTCCAGGAAGTACGCCGTGCCGTCCTCGGCGACGATACAGTTGATGTCGTAGATGCCCGGCGGGGCGTTGTTCTTGCGGAACGCTTCGGTCAGGTTGTCCCAGCCCAACTGCCGGGCGATCTCCGGCTCGTGCTGGTAGAACCACACCACGTTGAACGAGCACCCCGTGGCCGTCCCCACGTTGTCGTTCATGAACTTCTTGTTCTCGTACGTCGCCTGGTACGGCCCCACCCAGTCGCGCCCGTTCCACCACCGTGCCGTGGAAAGTGGCACACCGTCGATCTTCTCTTGGAGGATGCACTTGCCGTGGGCTCCGTACTTCTTGATGAGCCCTTCGAGGTACTCGGCCATCTCTTCGCCCGTGTCAGCCCCGTGCGTGGCGTCTGAGTCGACGTAGCGGTCGCTCTTGAAGTACATGGGTTTGTCCATGCTCCGAGCGGCGTTGAGGCACTCGCCGAACGACCCGAACTCCTGGTACGGCGGCAACTGGGCACCCGCTTGCTCGGCGATCTCCTGGCCGAACCCACGGTCTTTCTCCAGGCGGTCGCAAAACTTGCCACCGCCGACGACCGTGATGCCTGCCTTGCGGGCTTGCTCTGCCAGCCCCCCGAGGCCGGATGAGTCGAACAGCATGATCGTGTCCGGCTCGCGTGCGAACGCCATGAGCTCCATCCACGAGTCGGTACGCGGGACCAAGCCCTCACCGACTGAGCGATGGGAGTACATGGTCTTGGGTCCGCCGGTAGACGTCTCTTCCCCAATCCAGACGAGCACGTCGTGGCCTTCGTCTTGGAGGCGAGCCCACCACGACAACGCGCACCCGAACCCGGATGCGATTGCGAATCTCATCTACGGATACGGTTGGACCAGCGGTCCCATCGGCATCATGCCTGGGTACAAGCCGTAGATCGGGTCTTGGTATTGGGCGCTAGGCGTATACCCATACGTCCCTGGGGCTGCGTACGACGGGGTGTTGGCGTAATTGAACGCGCCAATCGTTGGCGTTGACGAAGACATCTGGGTATAGTCCGTGCTCAACGGGGTGGTGTTAATGTTGTTGAGCGGCGAAGCAATCATGTCCGAAGACAACGTGGTTGGATAAAACGTCTGTGGAAGTTGCGATTCTAAATTCGTAATTTGCTCTGGAAGCCCACCTTTGAATTGACTGGGGTCAACGGGGATTTGTGTCGTCGTTTGACCCGTGGGCCATTTGGCACTTGCAATGTCGCCTGCGGCACCCAAAATCCCAGACATCAATGGGTTGCCCATTGCGTTAGCTTGGTTGGCGTACTGCCCAGCAATCGTGCCGTATCCACTTTGTGCTTGGTTGAACGCATTGAGCTTCTGGTTTGCCACTTGGCTGGCGATGTTCTGAAGCATGGTTGCGGCCTGCTGGTTGAGGCCACCCATGCTTTGCATCGCCACGGCCCCTGGGTTTGCCATCCCGCTTCCCATGCGGCCCATCATCGTGCTGAGGTTTGATGCACCAGCCCCCTGCAACGTGTTGCGAAGGTTCTGCAACTGGGTCTGGTCCAAACCGTTCCAGTTCATCATCTGCGCCAAAGCCGCTTGCTGTTGTGCCTGCGCGGATTCTTCTTGGGAGACTAACTGGTTTTGACGGTTTTGCGCCATGATGCCGCCGCCAATAGATGCGGCTGCGGCAATGATCGGTATGGCTGCTGCTCCCATTAGATGTCCCCCATGACGTAGACGTTGGCCCGGTGGCTGCCCCCGTGGGCATACCATTTCTTCTGGATGGCTTCGTTCATTCTACGGTTCTTGAACAGGGCCGTACAGACTAACGCCCGCACCGCCCCGGTCTGGTACAACTCTACCAGACGCCCCTGGGTCGCCTCAAATGCCCGCACCCCAGCCCGATTGGGGTACACGTACAACCCCGTGATCTCCAAAGTCGCCGTCGGAGCATCGACGTTGACCCCCACCACCCCGGCGATCTTACCGTTCGAGCGGTCCACGATGGCAAACCATAACTGCCCGTAGGGCTTGGCTTCGCCTGGCAACCCGTACCGTTTGCGGTACGCCTCGAACAACTGCTCAACCACATAGAACTGGTCTTGCCGTAACGGAAGCCAGCCAAACGGAGCAGTTGTCTCGGTGGATTCTAATGTGGCAGTCACTAGATGCCGCCTCTACGACGAGCGATGGGCTCAGTCGAGCGCCGACCAGTTGGGCCTTGAGATCCACCAGCGTATGCCGCCGTCGGGTTGAACTGACCCAACAGCAAAGCGTTGAGCGTGATGCCAACCGTGGTTGCGGTTGAATACGTCACGGGGTAATACGTTTGGATTACCACGTTCATCGTGGCTGCTGTGACCTTGATCGGCCCCGTCAATACGGCATTTGCACCGACCGCACTGTTTTGCGAACCAGGGACCCCCGTGCCGTAGCTAATGGTGATGTATGGCAGGTTCATCAATGGCCAAGAGTATCCTGATTCGTTGGCAACTGGAGCAACATTGACCCATGCCAAGATTTTTCCGTACGCCCCTGCTGGAAACACAATCGGGTTGGGAAACGAGTTGAGCGGTGCGCTCAACGTGATAACGCTTTGATTGCCAGCAGGAAATGCCGGGAGAGTCACAGTTTGTGTTTGCGAGAACACGGCACCGACTTGCCAGTTTGCTGGGAAGATCGCTGCCGCCGCCGACATAGTAGACGGAAAGGCTGCCACGCCAGGGCCGCCTTTGATGTACTCGCGTTGCCAGTTCTGAGGTACGGAAGGAGTCGGCATTACATCCCCATCACGTTGCTAAGGCCAGCCTGGTAGCCCATCCCAGGGTTGTTGATCTCACTGCTCAGGCTGTTGGAATATCCGCCCGTGTTCGGGTTGGTCATCTGACCTGACGCGCCTTGGTAGCCTTGCGCGTAGGGGCTTTGTTGGCTAAGGGCACCGACTTGGTTGTATCCACCGCCACCGCCAGCGTTCATCATGTTGGCCAGCGCGGTCGCGGTAGTGGTCGGAGAATAGGCCGTGTACCCTCCTGTACCACCGCCCGTGTAGGCGTTGTTGGACCCGCCCATAGTAGGAGTGCCAGACGTACCTGCGGTTCCGCCTGCGGCGTTATACGGGTTCCCAAACGTCGGACCATACGGATTGCCCGGTTGGTACTGGCTGACTTGAACACCGGTCGGGTTCTGTAAATTGACCCCGTTGATTGCGTTGTATTCTTGTTGCACAAACGGGTTGCTCATGTTGATGCTGGGGTTGTTTTCTTGTTGCATGAACGTCGGGTTGTTAAAGTTCGGATTGGACTGCAACGCATTTTCCATTGCCTGGATTTGCGGCTGGCTAAACAACGCTTGCCCCGTGCTCGGGTCCGTTGCGTTGGTCAGGTTCGACCCAAACAAATTCAAGATGGTTGAGTTGAGCGTGCCTGAGCTCAAGCCACTAAGGCTATTGTACACCGCGTTTTGTAACGCATTGTATTGTGCTGACCCTGGAGTCAGACTCGCAGGGTTCCAATTCGTCGTCCCCAACCACGTCTGATCGTACGCAGGACCATTTGCCGGATTGGTGCTGGTGGTGGTGGGAGTACTCGCGGTGCTTCCCGTGCTTCCCGTGCTTCCCGTACTTCCCGTACTTCCTGTGGTTGGTGCGGTCGTGGGTGACGTCGTAGGTGTGGTTGACATCCACGGTGGCGGGCTTCCTGTGCCTACCCAGGGCGCAGATTGCGGCGTCGCTCGCGTGGTCGTAGCCGTACCAACTCGACCAGTTCCCCCCGTCGAAGCGGTTCCTGTGTTGACCGCACCCGACGTGCCCGTGCCCAGCGTCCCTGTCCCGGCAGTGCCCGTGCCCGTGGTGTTTGCGCCACCAGCGTTGGTACCGCTCAGTAATGCGGCTAACGCATTGGGGTTATTCAAGATGGAAGAGAAGTTTTCCGGCAACGATTGGCCACCCAGCTTGCCATAGTTGCCAGCCGTGCCCGCACCCATTGGACCAGTCGATTGTGCTTGACCCGATGATCGTTGGTTTGCGAGCGTCGTTCCCATTACGTTACCCCACTGTTGGATGCCACGAAGGACCGCTGGATGGAACCGTGGATTTCTACCGAGTATATCACCGCCGCTGACGTCGCGCTGGCAGTATTGTTCAACGTGATAAACACCTGGGCCATGAAGCCCGTGTTGTCCAGCGCATACCCCGACGGGTTGATGCCGGGACCAATCGTCGCCACGAGCGTCGGCCCCTGGCTCAAGTCAAACGTCCACGAGAACTGCTTTTGGGTCGTGTCCTGGTCGATGACCAACTGGACCGTGGCCGTGACGCCCGTCTGCACGGGGGCGTTGATGACCACCCACTGGTATTCTTTCTGAACCCCAGGTGCCCCAGAATCCGTGTACGGACTGGTCCACGTCCCCGTGATGGCCCCACCCAAGTCCGTGTCACCCGTGGCCCAGGCATCAATCACAAGGCTACTGGGACGAGCGGCAATCGTCTCGTTGAGACGAGGGGTGCCCACCGGAGCCGACTCGGACGCAATCCCGTACGCAGCATTAGTGCCGTACGGAAGCGTCGGCAACCATTGCTTCGTCTGCAAGTAATACCGCAGGGTGATGCCTGTGGACGGGAACGACAGATACCACGTGCGATCGTTGAACCACCCCACGGCCTTTTGCCAATCGCTCTGGGGGATGGTGTTCAAGAGGTTCCGCACCTGGTCACCGATGTACTGACGGACCTGGCCGTCGGTGATCTGCGGTCCTTCCTCCGACAACCAACACACCACGTCTTCGCAGACCGTGGCCGACGCACCAGACACACAGCCGATGTCAAACATCTTCCGAGGAAGAAACGTCGTTTGGTCGTCACCGTACAAGATGTACGTGGTGCGGCGTTTGAACAAGATGGCAATAGACGAGAGCGAGCATCCCGCCATCGGCATGTTGTTGTACAGCGTTGCGGTCAACGGCGCGGCGTTGTCGGACTCTTGACCAATCAACAACACTTGGGTTGCGCTGAACATCGACCACGGCGCACCGTAATCCGAAAACCACAACTGACATTGAGCGACGTTGTAAGTCTCGGTATCACTTTGAAAGTCAATGAATATCCACGCCCGGTTCTTATGCGTGAACACAACCGCTGGGGACGTGTAACTGTTGTACGTCGAGCCAAGCGTGCCGACCGGAATCTGCATCGGCACATTGCTGCGGAATTCTAATTGCGCGTTAGCCGAGATCGTGGTGTCGGAATTGTTGTCGACAAACGCAGTCGTTGCCGCACCCGTAGCCGTGCCGACGTAATACCACGTCGGCTGGTTTGCCGATTGACGATACACATAGGTCACGTAAGTCGAACCATCTGCGTTCGTGCCTGACCAATTCCCACTGGCAAACGTGATGGCCGCAGAGAAACTTGTCGACTCGGTGTACCCTGAACTCGTGGGATACGAAAGCGTCCACGGAGGAGACTCTTGCGTCGTGCCATCAGGAAACGTCGTGAACGTCGTGAAATTCCAGTAGTACGTGCCAGCCGTAATGTTGACCGTACCTGTCGTCGTCGGCGTCATGGTGTACGACGTCAGACTCAAAAACGTATTGGGATACGTCCACGAAAATTGGTTGAACCCACCCGTGCTTGGGTTGTATCGAATCTGATACCCGGTGTTGGTATACAACGCACCGTCAAAACTCGTCGCCTGCGTATACGGCTGAAGCGTCGACGAACCAGCACTGATAGAAAGTTGCGTGCTCGTGTCCGGGTTATAGGCCACCACCGCCGCAGACCCACCCGTGATCGCCGCCACAATCAACCGCCCGCTGGTGTTGCTCGACGGGGACGTGTAGTGGGAAAAGTTGAGTGGGTTGAGCGCCTGGATGGTGCCCCCACCCGTGAGCGTGGTCACGTTTGTGCGCCCACGCGACGTTGACATCGCGCCAATGACACGAGTCAACGACACGTTGGACGCAGCCGAGCCAACGCCGGAAGCCACCGACGGACCCGCCGTGGTGTAGTCTACCCCCTGGAAAGGACCAACCTTTACCAGAGCTGCGGCGTTGGCGTCAGCCATGTGCTAAGCCGGGTTCTCGTTGGCGGCGATGAGCTTCTTGAGGGTCGCAATCGCCCCGTCGCAGGCGTAAATCTCGTTCTGCTTTTGCTGGGCAATAGCCGCCGCTTGTTGGCCAGTCTGGACGAGTTGCTCGCGCTCGCCAATGAGGCGGTCGAGTTCTTCTTTGAGTTGGTCGTTCATGGTGTTTCCTTCCTTATGTACCTTGGGACATCCAATAGATCGTCACGGTTGAACCAGGGGCCCCGCCAGAAACTGTCACTTGGAAAGATGATGTAGTGAGGTTCGTCACCTCAGAAGATAATTGGTAGCCGTTCCAGGACAACCCTCCACCGATGGTCACGATCACCGAAGCCAAGCTGGTCGTGTAGGGTACCGGGATGGAAACGGTGACCGTGCTGGATGCGTCTGCCGGAACATTGGTCTTGCTGCCATACTGGAAGGTCGGACCAGGCGTTGTGCCTGACCCACCGACAAACGGGAAATCCGCACTCGCCCATGTCATGTTGCATCTCCAGGAACAAGAACCCAGGAAGTTGTTGACTCATCCCACTCGTAGTCTTGACCATCTGTGGGATAGGGAACAGGCGCTTGCCACAGCCAAGACGGTCCAGAGATGACCCATGACGGGTAGGGTTTGGGCGCGTAGAACACGTCGTTGGTAGCATCATAAGTGTACCCGATGCCAGCGTAGTTGGCACGGATGGCCTCGCCGCCATCGGGCGTTTGGTACGAACTGTCAGGGGCATAATGCACCCCGCCGTAGGTGTTGTAACTGGTTTGTACCCATTCGGACGGCGGGCCGAACGCGCCCGAGTTGATCTGGTCTTGCTCGACGACAATAACCTGATCTACAATGCCGTTCGTGACGTGCGCGAAATGGCTCACAGCGTTAGCGTCCCCGAGGCTTTCATGAGAAATCCCCATTGATACAGAGTACCGCCTTGGTACAGAGCCGCGTTGCTAATGGTGACTGAATACATGGGGGGGCGGCAAACGAACGGCACAAAAATGTTGAACAGTCCGCTCCCGCCTGTACCCCCTGTCGATGCCGTGCGCCCGCAACCACCGCCACCGCTACCGCTATTCGCAGATGCCGCGCCGCCTGCGGCGGCACCGCTTCCGCCCGCGCCCGCGCCTGTACCGCCAGCCGCACCGCCTGTCGTGTACCCGCCTCCGCCTCCGCCGAACGATTGAGTTCCTGTACCAAAGCCAAGGCCGCCTGTAGAGTTCCCGCCCTTTCCACCAGTGGTACCCGATGCCGCAGAACCAGCGGCAGAATAACCGCCGCCGCCTCCGCCTGCATACGACGTACCGCTCGCGCGGGCACCAGCGCCACCGCCAAACCCATACGTCGAGCCTGTACCTGCGGTGCCTGCCAGAGACGACGTGGCACCTGCGCCACCGCCTGACGCGCCAGAAATAGACGCGCCAGCCGTTGCGCCGGAACCGCCGTATCCACCGCCCGTTGCGCTAAAACTAGTGCCGCTAACTGCCGTCGTTGCACTGCCACTGCCAGCCGACGTGCCTCCAGCACCAATCGTGACAACGACGGTATTGCCCGGTGTGTATGTCCCGTTGAACGAAAAACTAGCAAAGATGGCACCGCCACCACCACCGCCACCAACGGACGTAATAGTACCAGAACCGCCTCCGCCACCACCGCCAACAAGGCTTGTGCTAGATAGAGATGACGAAGACCAGGGAAGTGTAGTCGCGCTTGGATGGTCCGTCCCATAACCGCGAGACGTGCCACATGCTAATGTTGCTATCGTAGGCATATCAGTACGTCGTCATCGAGCCGAATACCGTGTAGGTGGCCGAACCCGTTTTGATGATGGTGAAAGTGTAGAAGTCAATCAACGACGGGTTGCCCGCCGCAGGGGCGATGTTGCCCAGCCACTTGACCGTCTGCGCCGTGCCGTCGATATTCATTGCAGAACAATAGTACGCCGTCGTGCCGTTGGTGTTCATGAATACGACGGTAATAGCCGTACCCGTCGCCATCGCCGTGTTGAGCGTTGTGCCTGACGAATGCGCGACGTTGATGGTAAAGTTACCCGTCGCGTTTGTCGTGTAATAAAGAATCGACTGCGTAGCCGTATACAGGTTGATTGTGCCCGTGGCTGCCGTGGCGCTGACCGTGATGTTCTCGGCCATGTTGGCAAACGTCGCGGCCAACACGCTTGACGTTCCGGAGAATGTCTGCGTCCCTGTCCAGGTGTTGTTTGCAGAAAGCGATGCACCGCCCGTTGGCGCGGCCCACGATGCCGTCGTGCCGTTGCTGGTCAGCACGTAGGTGTTTGCACCGATGGCAAGGTTTGTGGCTGAATTGGTGCCGTTGCCGATAATGAGGTCGCCCGTCGCCGTTATTGGCGAAAGAGCATTGAACGCCGCAGACTTGCTGGTTTGCCCGGTCCCACCGTTGGCAATCGCAATCGTTGTGCCGTTCCACGTTCCGCTCGTAATCGTGCCGACAGACGTAAGGCTCGATCCCGTAACCGTGCTATTGAGGGTAATCCCTGTCAGCGTTCCTGCCGCCGCCGTAACCGTTCCACTTCCGCCGAGGCTGATCGCCGTTCCATTTACGGTAACGGAGCTGTTGGCAAGCTGTGTGTTTGAAATGGTGCCGCTCAATGCGGATGTCGGAATGGTCGTCGATGCTGTAACCGCCGAGGTCCCGTTCC
>Ga0316225_1000950_pt1 | contig 31104 bp, 24 predicted proteins | sample TBH18015metaG_FD_206010 | JGI IMG/M metagenome (GOLD analysis project Ga0316225, IMG submission 206010) | Freshwater microbial communities from Trout Bog Lake, Wisconsin, USA - TBH18015 | ecosystem: Environmental > Aquatic > Freshwater > Lake > Hypolimnion/Profundal zone | place: USA: Wisconsin... | reverse complement strand
TGCCTTGGTTAATGGTCAACTCGCCATTGAGGGCCAGGGAGGGGAACTGGACGATATTGCCAGTGTCGGCGGAATGCTCATTAACGTTGATTATGGACGGCCCATTGACGGTCAGGGCGTTGCTGTAGCTGAGCATGCGGTTGGAGGCGGGGCCGTTGTCATTGATGAGCAACTGGCTGTTGCCGCCTTGGAGGATGATGTTACCGGTGCCCAGGGTGCTACCGACGCTACCGGCGTTGGTGGGGATGCTGGCCAGCAAGCCACCACTGCTGATGGCATAGGTGCCGGAGAAATTGTTGGCGGGATTGCTAAGGGTGAAGCCCTGGCTATTGCTAGCCGGTTGGTTGAGCGAGGAACCGACGATGTTCAGGACGCTGGTGCCACTGACCTGACCGTTCCAGAGGATGGCTTGGGGGGCATCAACGGCATAGGGGCTGGTCAGCATGACGGTCGAGGCGTTGCTGCCAGTGACATTGAGGGTGCCGTTGAAGGCTGATAGGGTGCTGATGGAGAAGAAGCTGCCTAAATTGCCGCCATTGAGGACGACGTTACCGCTGATGGTACTGCCGCCGTTATAGTAGCTCAACAAGCTGGCGCCGGGATTGACGGTGGTAGTGTTGGTGCCCAGGGCCATGGGGCCGTACACGGCGATAGCGCCGCCATTGATGGTGATATTGCCCATGCCGGAGCCGCCGGCGCCGGCGATGTTGGTGCCAGCCAGGGCGAGGACGGAGTTGCCGGTCTTGGTGAAGCCGCCGGCGATGATATTGGCGCTGATGTATAAGCCGATGGGGGCCTGGCCGGTGACATTGACGCTAACGGTGCCGCCGGTGCCGTAGCTTAGGTCCAGGTTGCTGGTGGCAGACCCGGTCCACCAAGCGGTGTTTCCGGTGGGAACCGGAGCGATCATGGGCACCATGCCAAATTGATCGTTATTGGAGTTGATGGCACTGGTTACGCGAGCAGTGGTGCCAGCGGCGATGACCAGAGCGGGCTGGTTCGGGGCAGTCAATGGATTAACCGTGCCATAGTCGTTGAAGGTCACGGAACTGATCATGTTGACATCGCCACTGTTGGATGAGAAGAAGAAGTTTCCATAACCGTTGATGGCGATGGCGGTGTTGGTGGCGACTTGCATCACTCCGGCCGCGGTGCCAGCTTCTTTAATCTGGGAGGGAGAGTTATTGTTGTTGGAGTTTGGTCCTCCGGTGAGATTTCCGTTGATAATAATGCTGGTGCTGTTGGTGATGGAGGCGCCGGTCATAAGGGCCAGGATGCCGGCATTGTCGACGGTCTGGCCGCTGTAGGTGTGGGCACCGTAGAGGTAGAGGAGACCATCGTCGTTCTTGACCACAGTGACGGCGGTGCCGCCACTGGCGGCCGGTCCGCCGCTGTCGGTGATCAAGGCATAGTCCGTGGCCGTGTAACTATAGGGGACGTTGAAGTACAACTCGTACGCCGGGTCGTTCTTGGAGCCGGGGGTAACGGTCAGAGTGGAGCCCAGAGTGCCTACGGCGCCAATGGCCTGAGTGGAGTTGGCGAAGCTGATCCAGCCATAGTCCAAGTTCAGAGCGCTGGTGGAGTTGGCGAAGGACACGCCACCGGCGGCCCCAGAAAATTGCACGCCACCGGCGCGCGTGGTTCCTGCGGCAAGGCCATATAGGCTGACCTGGGTGACCTGGACGATATTGGCGGCGTAGGAGGCTGCGGGGAGGCCTACGGTGCTTCCGTTGGTCAGGCCGTTGGCCGGGGTGACGTAGGCCGGAGCCCCGGGAACGCTGTTGGCGGCCGCCTGGTAAGCGACGATGCTGTCGCCGGGGATATAGTAGGCGAAGTCAATGGTTCCGCCGGAATAGGGACTTCCAAAGCTTATCCAGCCGGGCATGTTGTAGCCGCCGGCGCCGGTGAGGTAATTGGTGCCGGCGCCGCCGGGGGCGGTGGAACCGATGATGTTGGTGTAATTGGGCAGTTGGATGACGCGTTGCTGCATGGCGCCAGCGAGGCTGTTGGTGAACCCGCTGTTGTAGTAGCCATACAAGCCGCCCCCGCCATACGCCTTGGCAAACCACAAGGTAGTTCCGGCATTGGTGGCGGCGTAACCGCGATTGATATTGGAGATGGTGAGGGCGACGTTGCTGTCCAGGTTCAAGGCGGATACGTCGGCTTCGATGAGGTTCTGGCCCTGCTGGACGACGTAGTTATTGACGGTGGTGGCGGAGTTGGTGTTGCCAGGGAATCCGCTGTAGATAAAGGAACCGCCATAGGAATTGATGGTGACGCCGGAATTCAGGCGGTTGGGCACCTCATACATGCTTTCGACGTTGTCGAGGTTAAGCGTACCGACGTAGAGGGTGACATTGGTGCTGTTGACGAGACTGCCGCCGTCACGCAGGGTAAGGACACCGCGGTCGAGGGTGGAACCGGTGTAGGTCTGGGGCGCGGTAAAGATCTGCGAGCCGACGCCGGTGTTATAGATAGCATTCAGATCATAGTTGATGTTACCGGAAATGGTCCCGGAGAAAGGTGCGGCCAGGTTGCCGACGCCGGCAGTGATGAGCGTGGAGTAGGTGGAACTGCTGTTGTCGATCACGCCTCCCATACCCGGTTGCGGACTGGCGGTGGCGATGAAGCCGGTGGTCAGGTTATTGCCGTTGAGTTCGAAGGTTCCACCATTTACATAGAGTCGACCAATGGCCGCGGGGAAGATAATGGTGGAATCCGCCGAGACCGGATTAAAGGGGGTGATGGTGCTGTTGGGGCTGAGGGCCAGGGTACCGCCATTGACGGAAATATATTCGCCAATGGAGGCGATGCCCCATGTTTCCAAGGCGTTGGCCGAGAGGGTTACGGTTCCTCCATAGTTCTTGACCAGGGGTGTGGCGTAAGAGCTGCCAATAATCGGGGCGTTGATGTTCAGATTGCCGAAGGTGTTGAGCTCAAGAGGGCCGCCGTTCTGAGAGGCTACGTTGAGCTGGGGCACGGTGATGGTGCTGGCGGCGCCGGCCTGGACGAGAATGCCGCCGCTGAACAGGGTTAATGGTTCCGCCCAGCCGGCGGGAGCGCTAGCCACGTTGCCCACGCCGTTGACCGGCGAGGCGTTAATGGTGGAACCGGCGCCCATAATCAAGCTGTTGGCGACAGCAGCATTGTAGCCCATGGATACAGTGCTGCCGGCGGCGACGGAAGCGTTGTAGTAATAGCTGGTGTTGTTGAAGGCGTTAAGCAAAAGGGGTGACACTTCCGGAGCGACGGAAGTATTGAGGGCGGTATTGAGCAGGCGGAACCCGCTCTTGGTGGTGTTGGTGTTGGGTTCGGTGACGAAAATCGAGCCCGGGCCGGTGAGGCTGGTGTCGCCGAGGGCATCGGGGCGGATACTGGTGAGAACGCCGCTGCCGCCGCCGCCAAACAGACCAGGTGCCATGGCGAATAAGTTCACGTTATTGGCCCCCGGGGTCAGACCCAGGTTCACGCCACGGATGACGAGGCCACCATAGTTACCTATGCCGCTAGAAAGCGTTCCAACGCTGATGCCCGTCGAACCGCCGCTGCCGCCAGTGAGGTTGATGTAGCTCTGCCCGCCCCAAGCGCTACCTATGTTCAGAGTGGTTATGGGCAGATTGGCGGCTCCGACGCTGTTGCCAATGAGACTGAGCGAGCCGTCGTTTATATTCATCGTGATGACGCCGCTGGCTATATTGGTGCCGAGGGCGCCGCTGGCCAAACTAAGCACGCTGGACTGGTCGACGGTAAAGGCTGCGCCAGAGACGTTGTAGGTATTGAAATTAAGCGTGGCCCCGTTGGTAAGCACGACACCGCCGCCATCGGCAGTAAATGTATCAACATACGTAGTGTGCCCGGCGGCCCCCATGGCCATGCTCTGGCCGGTGAAGGTCAAGGTTCCGGTGCCAACTTTAGTGAAACCGCGCCAGTAACCGTTGCCGTCGGAAATGGAAGCGCCAAGGGTGGAGTTGCCGTTGGCCTGGCCCATGGCGAAATACGTGCCGTTGCCGCCCATAACACCCGTGAAAACAACTCCCGTGGGGCTGTTGATGCTGTTGATATAGTTAACCCCGATGTTGTAGACCAGATTATCATCGAAAGCGGAGCCGGCAGCGAGGTTGATGGTAACGGCATTGACTAAACCGTTGGTCAATTCCAAAGATGATCCGGCGCTCACATTGATGGTGCCGGAACCGATGTTCTGGTAGATCAAGTTGACGTTGCCGAGCTTGGCGTTGCCATCGACCTGGGCGCTAGAGCCAATGGTAAGGGTGCTGTTGTTGAGGTTGACCGGGACGTACTCGGTGAGGGTGGTGGTATTAGTGCTGCCAATAGAGCCGCTGCTGGCGGAAATGTTGCCGCCATTGGGTCCGATGACAATAGTACCAAACGGCTGGGCGTAGACGGTGGAAGGGTTGTTCACGCTGCGGTCAATCTGATCGTTGGTGAGCATCTGGCCGTTATTGAGGGTGAGGTTCTCAAAGGCGGTCTGCTGGGTGATGGCGACGCTATTGCCATACAATTCATAGACGCTGGCGTTGGCCAGGTTGGTGGAGATGCTGACGATGTTGCCGACTTCGAGGCGGGCGATGGAGCCGGGCATGAAGGTCAGATTAGTGCCCTGGACGTTGTTGAAGGCGGTGGCGGAAACAACTTCGAGGATGCCGCCGGGCTGGAAGGTGATGTTCCCGGGGCCGGTCATGGCGCTAATATTAGCCACGAAGCGTCCGCCGCCCTCGACGGTGACATTGCCGTTGATGGAGGCGGCATTGCCAAGGGTCAGAGCGCCGCCGTTCTGCACGTCAACCGAGGCGTTGAGGGCGGCGTTAGTGGAGCTGGAACCCAGGCCATTGCCGCTGGCATTGCTGACGGTCATGGAACCGCCGGGGGAGACGACAAAGGTGATGTTGGGGCTGATGGTGGGCAGATTCGAGCCGAGGGTAACCAGGTTGACGATCTTGGCATTGATGGCGTTGTTGGTGCCCGAGCCCAGGCCATTGATGATGTTGCCGTCGATAGTGAGGGTGTTATACGTGGGGACCAAGGCTATGCCGTAGGAGGCGGTGCCATTGGCGCTGGTGCTGTTGATGACGCTCTGGAGGAGGAAGTCGCTGTTGGCGGTGATGGTTCCGGTGACGCCATTGGCCCAGGTGGTGGCGGCGACACGTTCGCCGGCAACGCCCGCCCAAGGCGTATTGGCACCGACCGTGAGGGTGGCGCCGGCGGTGTTGAAGCTGGCAATGCCCACGCCATAGAGCAAGTCGGCGTTGAGTAGCAGATTGCTCGGGGCGTTGACGCCGCTGACGCCATTGGCGCCGGCAACTTCGAAGCCGAAGCCGACCACAGACCCGGGGGCGAAAACGGCCTGGGCGCTGGTACCGCTAAAGGAGGCGGTGTTGTTCACGCGTTTGACGTTGGAGATGCCGACGCTGCCGTTGAACCACATGGTGGAACCGGCGGCTACCTGGAACTTGTCGCCCAAGTCGCCGGCACCGCCCAGATTGGTGGCATAGACCTGCACTTCGCCACTATTGTAGACGCTGATGCCGGAGGGACTGGAGGTGATGCCGGGGCCACGGATGTTGAGCTGGGCGTAATCGACGTTGACCGGACCGGAGCCCAGGAAGGCGAAATGGGTGGCGCTGGTGGCGGTATCGACGGTGCCCTGGTTGATGAAGGTGCCGCCGGTGAAGGTGCTGGCGTTGGTGTTGTTGTTCAGGAGCAGGGTGCCGGCGCCATCCTTGACGAGCATGACGCTGCCGCCCTGGGGGTTGTCAACGATGGAGGCGTAATCGGTGGTGGTGGCGCCGGCGATGTGCATGTAGAGCATGCCGGTGGTGCCGGCGAAATAATTGGTGGAGGCGTCGCCCGTGGTGCCGATGCCGAGGATGCCGCCGGCGGTTAGCTGGCCGGGGAGGGTGCCGGTGCCGATCTGGTGGGCGCTGTTATCGGCGATGAAGCCGCCGCTTTCCAGATAGAGGGTGCTGCTGGCGGCGGCGAAGGTGAGGTTGGTGTTGGCGATGCCGATCTTCATGGCGGCGACGACGTTACGGTCGTTGAAGGCCACGGGAGAAGTAGCGTAAATAGTCACGTTGCCGCTGCCGGTGGCCGTCTGGTAAGCGGAGAATGGGCTACCCGAGCCATAGGCGCCCACGCCATTGGTGCCGACCTGGTTCTGGGCGAAATCAAAGGCGGTGTTGGCGGCGTTGCCGACGACGATGGCTCCGCCGAGGAACTGGTTGGCGATCGTAGCGGTGCCGGATTGTCCGGGGGCGGTGGCGACGCCATTGAAATTGCTGATGGTAATGTGGCTGTTGGCGCCGGTAGTGCTGGCCCCGAGCGTGCCGGAGGCAACCAGGTCCAGAGTGGCGCCGGTGGTGGCCACGATAGCCAGATTGGCCAACTGCATGTAACTGCCGAGGGTGTTGGCATAAACACCCAGGCCCGATTCGCCGCCGTTGGCGCTGACGGTGCCGAAGGTCTGTATCTGGGTGCCAGCCAGAGTGGAGCCGGTGTAAGTCAGCGAGCCGCCATTGAGGACGAAGGCGGTGTTGGTGGCGACGCGGTTGGGGTTGTTGAACAGGGGGTAATCGGCGGCAAGACGGACCGCCGCGTTGTTATCGATGTCGAAAAGGCCGCCCTGGTTGATGGTGATGACGCCGACGTTGGAACCCAGAGCGCCGGCGCTGGCGAGAATGATCTGGCCGCCATTGGGGGCGATGGTCAGATTGCCGGAGTAATTGGCGTTGTTGCTGGAGACATAGAGGATGCCGTTGCCGGCCTTGGTGAGGGTGTTGCCGCTGGCGGTCAGGCTGGTGCCGCTGTAGATGGGCCAGTTATTGCCCTGGGTGCTGGCGCCGTCCACTTCGATGGTGCCGCCATTGGCGGTGACATTGATGCTGCGGCCAAAGACCACGGGCGTGCCGAGCAGGAGGGTACCGCCATCGAGGGTGACGCCATTGGTGACGGCGCCGAGGTCGCTGTCGTTAATGATGGCCAGTTTGCCGCCGGAGACGGTGACGGTCCCCATGGTGTTGACGTAAGTGTTGCCTTGGCCGAGGAAGAGGGTGCCGTTGCCGGTCTTTTGGAGGTTGCCGCCAGCCAAGGGGGCATAGATGGTGGCGTCGGCGTAGAAGAGGGTGAGGTTGTTGCCGGCGGGGGTCAGGTAGTTGGCGCCGACGGAGATGGTGGAGGTTCCGGCGGGCGTGAGAGTGATAACGTTGGTCGGCGAGGTGGTGAAGATCTGGTAGCCGGGATCATTGAAAGTGAGATTGCCAACGGTGAGGTTGGTGCCCAGGGTGATCAGTCCGCCGAGGCCGGTGGCGGGGTTGGCGCTGACGGAGCTGGTGCCGCCGAAGATGACATTGGCGCCAGTGCCGAAGGTGGTGTCGGCGGTGCTGTTCCACCAGAGCGAGGAGGAGGTGTCCCAGGTGCCGGGTCCATTCTTGACGGTCGAGGCGCCGGTATTGCTGGGATCCCATTGCAGGTCAGTGGCTCGGGCTTGTTTAGCGACGCCGAGCATCGCCACCGCTCCACCCGCAGCCGCCAGAATCGCCATCAGACGCCGAGACTTTTTACGTGCCATTTCACTCTCCCGAACGGTTGTAAACTTCCTCTATGCATTTGGCGTGTTCGACAGATACGCGCCAAAACAAACCTCTTCACACTGCCACGAACCAGATGCTCTCTTATGTACGAAATGCCAACATGACCAATGGTCATAGCCTATTATGGCTAGACTAAGTCCAAGTTCAGGCCAGAAAGTACAGTAAATAAGTCGCTTGTCAAGCAGTAAATCAAGAAAAAAACAACATGCGGTTCGCATCGCTCGGAAAAGGCGCGCAAATGTGTGTAATTAAATGATTTATATTGTGATATTATATTGCTAAGGCGTGATATTTTTTTATTATATAACTTGTATGAGTTGCAAGCCTTCGACTACGTCCAGGCTCCGAGAGGAAACGGGACATATGACAGCGGGTGCTTGAAAGTCAACGGCACCAGTTAGAATCTATCGCATAACCCAATGGCCCCGCGACGATGCATATTTCGCCTGCGATCAAGGCGCGACGACGAGTGCGGGCGAAAGATGCATCGCCCGGAGGGTGGGCCGGGAATGGCCCATCGGCTTCGTTATCGGACCTCAACGTACCGTCCACGGCCAGATACGCTTCGCTCCTCCGCCTCGCATCTGGGCCCTTCCCGGACACCATCGCGGAGTCATTGAGTTCTGAGATAGATTCTGAGCTGGCAGAGGCTTCTTTGGAGTGCGGAGCCAACGGCACCGCTTGGGCTGGTTGCGGCGACTGGCGGGCGAAGGCAAAGCGGCGGCCCATGCCGTTGCACTACAAAAAATCGGCGCGCGGGCATGACAAGCGGTTAAACAGGGAATGACGCGGGAGGTATTATAATGGCGCATGCGGCGTGCAGGCCGCATGCAGAAGTGGGGGTTTGTCTTTGCGCCGGCACAAACCAGGTTATAGTGGATGCGTATAACACGATAGAGGATAGATTATGGCATTAGAAAAAATTCGCTTGGGTTCGGTGGAAGTTTCCCGGCTGGCGCTGGGGGGCAATATGTTCAGCGGCTTTTCCCACCAGGGCGATGCCCGGGACCGGGAAATGCGCAAATACTACACTGTGGCCAATATCAAGGCGGCGCTGCGCAAGGCCGAGGCGGCGGGGATCAACACGTTCTTCGGACGCACCGACAACCACGTGGTGCGCACGCTGGAGGAATACTGGGACGAGGGCGGCAAAATCCAGTGGATCGCCCAGACCGCCAGCGAAATCAGCGACTTCACGCGGGCGATCAACACCGCCGGGGAACATGGGGCCAAGGGTTGCTATCTGCACGGGGGCCAGACGGATTATTTTTTCCACCAGAAACAGTTCGACAATTTCTTCAAGGCCCTGGATAAGATGCGTTCGCTGAACCTGGTGGCGGGATTCGCCGGGCATCGCCCCGAAGCCCACCAGTGGCTGCGCGACAACGTCAAGGCGGATTTCCAGATGTGCTCGTACTACGATCCGCAGGTCCGCCAGAGCAGCCCGGATCACGTGGCCCGCGATGATGAAAAGTTCGATGCGGCCGACCGCGACGCCATGGCCCGCACCATCACCACCATTTCACGACCCGTGGTCCATTACAAGGTGCTGGCCGGCGGGCGCAACCCCGTCGATGAGGCGTTCAAGTACGTGGCCGGCATATACAAGCCGACGGATGTGGTGATCGTGGGCATATACCTGGGCGACGATGAGGAGATGATTGCCAAGACTGTGGCGGCGTTCGAGAAACATGTGCAGAGGAAGGGGTAGAGAGGGGAGGGAAGAGAGAAGAGGGACGAGGGGCGAGGGGCGAGGGACGAGGGGCGAGGGACGAGGGAGGGAAGAGAGAAGAGGGGCGAGGGACGAGGGGCGAGGGAGGGAGAAGAGAAGAGGGGGCGGGGAAAGGTCAACGTCAAGGGTAGGTTAGGCGTGTCTGTATTGATGGAGAGTTACTTATGAAAATCGTCGCGCTTGCGGTCGCGTGTGTTGTGGCATTGTGGATCCCGGTCGTGGCCGGCACCAGCGAGGCGCCGTTGGATACTCGAGGAGGCGGCGCTGCCACGTTCGCGGCGGCGCCCAAGGCGCAGGCCGCAGGGGATAAGGTGAAGATCACCTTTGCGGTTTCGGCGAGCACGGACGTGGAGGTGGCGATTGTGGATGCCAAAGGACAGGTGGTTCGCCATCTGGCCGCCGGGCTGCTGGGCAAGAACGCACCGGAACCGTTGCAGAAAGATTCGCTGGCCCAGGAGCTATTATGGGACCGCAAGGATGATGCGGGACAGACGGCCGCCAACGGCCCGTTTTCGGTGCGGGTGGGCATCGGCGCCAAACCCGGACTGAAACAGTACGCCGGGTGGGACAGCAATACCGTGGGCAATATCGTTGCCCTGGCGGTGGGCAAGAATTCCGAGGTATTCGTCCTCAGTTCGGAGACGTTCCGCGGGGGGACCAACATGCGGGTCCTGGACAAGAATGGGACGTATCTCCGCACCATCATGCCCTATGCGGCCGGCACCCCCAAAGAACGGGCCGGCAGCGTCGGGCAACTGGATATCGAAGGGGAACGCCTGCCCATAGTCTATAACGCCCTGGGCCGGACCACCTATCCGCTGACCAGCGGCATGCGGCAGCAGAACATGGCGATGCATCCCAAAGGCTACCTGCTGATGGCCAGCGCCATTGGCACCATGGCCGAACAGGGCCCATCGCGGCACGTGCTGGCCCTGGACCCGCAGGGCGGGGCCCCCGAGGGCATGGATTTCGTCGGTCCGCTGCTGCGCCCGCCCCACGGAGGCATAGGCGGAGCCGGAGAAGGAACCATAGGTCTGTTCGATCACCTGGCGCTAAGCCCCGACGGGCAGTGGATATACCTGGCGGTGAGCCCGCTAAGCCGGGTGGACCGCAACAAGCAGCACGGGGTATTGCGTTTCAAGTGGTCGGACAAGGACGCGGGGGCGCTGTGGCTGGGCAAGGAGGCATCGGGAACCGGCGACGATGAATTTAACGACCCGGAAGGCCTGGCGGTCGATGCCCAGGGGAACCTTTATGTTTGCGACTGGGGCAACAACCGGGTGATGATCTTTTCCCCGGACGGCAAACCACTGGGCAAGTTCCCGGTGGATAAACCGCAGCAGATCGCGGTGCATCCCGCCAGCGGACAGATCTACGTATTGTCATGCAGCCCTATCTCACGCTGGGGCAGGATATGGAATGACGACACGGTGCTGCGCAAGTTCCCGGCCTGGGGCAAGGGCGAAAACAAGGAATTGGCCAAGCTGGACCACAAGGGCATGAATGTCATGGCCCTGGATGGCGCGTCTACGCCGGCCAAAGTGTGGGTGGGCGGCCTGGTGGGACTGTGCGCCGTGGCCGACAAGGGCGAAACGCTGGAGATCGGGGCCCGGATTGACAACAAGAACGGCCTGGACTGCCCGTGGTTTATCGCCGGCGATCCAGTGCGCAACCGGGTCTTCCTATACGAACATGGAAGCACGAACACGCCGGAGGTTCTGGCTATGGACCTGGCCACCGGCAAGCGGACGGCCTTCGCCAAGGGCACGGACATGACCCTGGACCGCGATGGTAATGTGTATGTCATGGGCGGGCGCGACAGCGCGTTCTATCGCTTTGACCCGTCCGGCAAACCTCTGCCCTTCAGCGGGATCAACTCCAACAAGGTGATGACCAAAGGGTACCGGGGGTACGGGCCGAACCTGGGCATTCCCGGCATAGCGGTCGGTGCGGAGGGAGACGTATACGTAATGAGGAGTTCCAACGGCGGCAACGCCGATGCCTATGGCGCCCGCGTGGATGTCTTCGGCGCGGACGGCAAGCCCAAGAAAGAGAGCATCATCGACGGCATGGGCTGCGGCGACTGCGGCGTAGGCGTGGACGTGGCCGGGAATATTTATGTCGGGGCCAACGTCAAGCCCGCGGACAAGCCCTATCCGACGGCATTCATGGGCAAGCTGCCGGCCAAAGGATGGACCTACTGGAACAAAGAGCGCGAGATCCCCTGGTGCTATCCCTACCTGAACGAATATCTCTTCCATTGGGGTTCGGTCTTCAAGTTCAGCAGCGCCGGGGGCGCGTTCTACGGCCAGGCGCCATGGAATCTCAAAGACCCCAAATACGGGCAACCCAAGCCGGCCGACATTCTGGCCAACGCCCCGGCGGACGCGACCAGCTATCGCTCATCGTACCTGAGTTTCGAGGTCAAGGAATCCGGAGCCGTGTGGCGTTATGCCGGTTTTGGCATTATCCCCAGTTCCAGCGACGGCCTGATGCCCGACCCGGGTTGCGTCTGCCACCAGGGGCACATCGCGGTCGATGCGTATGGCCGGGTGTTTGTGCCCGATGTATTCCGCTTTTCGGTGGAGATGCTGGATACCAACGGAAACCAGATCGCCCGCATCGGCCGCTATGGGAACGTGGACAGCGCCGGCCCGGGCAGCAAGGTACCCGACCCGGAAATCGGCCTGGTGTGGCCGGCCTTTGTTTCGGTCGGAGGCGGCGAACTGTTCATCTCCGACGCGGTCAATCAACGCGTGGTGGTGGTGAAGTTTGACTATGCAGCCCAGGAGACGCGGGCAATTCCGTGATCTTTGAATTGAAATACGTACACTTGTAAAAAAAAGTACAAAAAAAATGGAGCGGGCTCTTGCTTGAGGGATTTGCGCGTGTATACTGTACTGTGTCTTTGACGGCTACAGTGGGTGGCCGCCACAAGTCTGGTTGTAGTTAGACTCTAAGATGAGGAGTTCTGCCATGAAGGCTGGAATTCTAGCTGTTTTCGCGTGTTCTTTGTTACTGTTACCATCTTTGGTGCGGGCTGATGCCGTTGTCACCTATGCTGAAAGCCCTGGCGCGCAGGTGCCGGACGCGGCGTTGAACGCCAATGTGCAGACTTTTGATTCCATAGTTCCGGGAGAGTACTCTTCTAAGAAGACGGTGGGAGCTGCGACCATATACAATAATTTTGTATGGTCTGGCGTCGGGACGTACAGTGCGGTTGCGGTGCGGACCGCCGATCAATACGGCGGAGCCGGCGGCACCGGCTACTATCCGGTGACCAGCACCAACTCGTCCCTGGGCGATCTGGAAACCAGCACGCTGACGTTCGACGCGCCGCAACAGTATTTCGGCATCTGGTGGTCGGCTGGCGACCCCAAGAATGTGCTGCAGTTTTACGATGGCTCGACGTGCGTGGCCCTGTTCAACACCGAGAACCTGGTCGACAAACTGCCGTCAACTTACGATGGCAACCCCAACAGCCAATTCCTTGGTAAGGATAGCGGCGAAGGGTTTGCGTACATCAATTTCTTCGCCACGGCGGGCACGGAATTCACCAGCGTGGTTTTCACCAACAACGGCTCGTCGGGATTCGAGTCCGATAACCACGCAGTGGCGGATTGGGTGGTGGGCGATCAGATGTATGGCATCGGCGTTGAGACGGTAAATGGCGCCGGGGATGTCGTGCAGAATGACACGAATTACGGCGATACGCCGGCCGGGGCCCCCGCTCCCAACGCAGCCGGAGCTTCGCTGCTGTTGCTGGTGCCGGCTCTGGCTCTGCTGGGCCGCAAGCGCAACGCACTGAAGGCTTGAATATTTCCGGGCCATCCGCCTGGATGGTCCATGATTGAAACATACGAGAAACGCAGTTAGTAGCAATACTAACTGCGTTTCTGTTTAGGGGCCTACCCGTACGGGTAATTTTAAAATCGCATCTGACAAAAAGATTTTGCTTGCTTTTAATTAGCAGTCTGGTCATACTGGCCGCTGAACTTGGTGGCTACAGTGGGTGGCCGTTAGGTTTGCAACATTTTCCAAGGGTGGGAAGGAGCGACATCGTGAAGGGTAGAAATTTGGTTTTTGCGGCGCTGGCGTTGTTTCTGACGGCGGCTCTGGCACGGGCTGATGCCATTGTCACCTATGCTGAAAGCCCGGGGGCGCAGACGCCGGACTCGGCGTTGAACGCCAATGTGCAGACTTTTGATTCCATAGTGCCTGGGGATTATTCTTCTAAGCGCACGGCGGGAGCGGCGACCATATACAACAACTTTGTATGGGCAGGCGTGGGAACGTACAGTGCGGTTGCGGTGCGGACCGCCAATGAATACGGCGGGGCCGACGGCACCGGCTACTATCCGGTGACCAGCACCAGCTCATCCCTGGGCGATCTGGAGACCAGCACGTTGACGTTCGACACGCCGCAACAATACTTCGGCATCTGGTGGTCGGCGGGCGACTCCAAAAACGTGCTGCAGTTTTACGATGGTTCAACATGCGTGGCGTTGTTCAACACCCAGAACCTGGTCGACAAGCTGCCGTCAACCTACGATGGCAACCCCAATAAGGCATTCCTTGGCCAGGATAGCGCCGAAGGCTTTGCCTACGTCAATTTCTTCGCCACGGCGGGCACGGAATTCACCAGCGTGGTTTTCACCAACAACGGCTCGTCGGGATTCGAGTCGGATAACCACGCAGTGGCGGATTGGGTTGTGGGCGATGCGATGGTGGGCGTCGGCCTGGAACAGGTAAATGGCGCCGGGACTATTACGGAGTTGGATACTGATTATGGCGACACGCCGGTCGGGGCCCCCACTCCCAACGTGGCCGGAGCTTCGCTGCTGTTGTTGATGCCGGCACTGGCTCTGCTGGGCCGCAAGCGCAACGCAGTGCGAGCTTGAGCATTTGTACGGATGATAAATCTGAAGACAAACCAGAGACGCAGTTGGTTGCAAAACCGACTGCGTTTTTGTTTACGGATCAGGCGACGGTGGCGACGTAGCAGATGTGCCCGAAGGCATCCCACTGCAGGCTGGCGACGCCGGTGGCGCCAGTGTAGTTGCAGATGACGAGGTCGAGGGAACCGCCGGTGCCTTCAAACGGGTAAATCAGACCTGTCCGGCAGTCCCGCCTCGTGCCGTTTTCCGGTCCATGCCATCCACCCAGTTCCGCAATTCAGCTTCCAGAGAATCCATGGTAGTTTCACATTGCCAAACCAGCGACTGCATCTTTTCCCATCGCAACTGAAACGAGTACGCCTGGCGAAAGACATGGCGAAATTGCAGGTATTCGGTAAGGCAGTTGTGCAGAGGATCAGAAAGCACCGCCGAGCGCGTGGCAACGGACGTGGCCATAGAGTCCAACAAAGCACGATGCCACGCGGGGCCGCCGGGAAGATCACCATCACATTCAAGGGCAATGCGCTTGAACAAATTTTCAATGCCGGTGTAGAAACCATGCAGCAGCGCCGCAATAGCCGAGCGCTCGATACCGTCAGGCGTAACGCTGCGGACCTTCAGAAGCAGAGGTCGGTGTTCGGCCATCAACCGCCGGAGTTACGCCAGTTCCACATCGATACGAAGAGCGAGTTTAGGCGACATGGCGCAATTCCCCGCTCTGAAGAAGGTAGTCCACAAAAGGCGATGGCTCGTCGAGGTCAATCAGATCCAGGGTTGCGTGGAGGACAGCCTGAGCATCGGCCATAGCGCGGAAAAATAGCGCCGGCGGCAGACCCTTTACAGCAATGTCCACATCCGAATCGGCGCGGGCGGTCGCCGTGGCGTGCGAGCCGAAGAGATAGACGGCCGAGGCTCCGTGCCTGCGAAGTTCCATAGCCGCTTTCTGGATCAATGGATTCAACATATACCAGATCATACCACGCGACTGGAGGAATTTCATAACAACCGGGGGCCGATTGTAAGCGGGAATGCCTGGGACGACGGGGGAAGCGGATCAGGCGACGATGGCGACGTAGCAGATGTGGCCGAAGGCATCCCACTGCAGGCTGGCGACGCCGGTGGCGCCAGTGTAGTTGCGGATGACGAGGTCGAGGGAGCCGCCGTTGCCCTGGCCGCGGGCCCATTCGCTGACGACGTTGGCGCCGGTGGCGTTGCCGGGAGAATCGCAGTCGATGGTGCAGAGGGCGCCATTGGTATTGTCGGGGGCGCCCGGGGAAAGGAGGCCGAGGTGGACGTTTCCGGCGGGAGTTTGGTCGGTGGAAAGGAGATGGACGGGAGGGGCGGCGGGATTGGCGAAAGGTATCTCGGCGGCATTGCGAACGGTGACAGGAGTCATGATCGAGCCGGTGGAGTCGAGGTAGTAGCCATCGTAGAAGCCAGACTGGTAGCTGTTGGGGGCACAGAGGTAGACGACGACGGAGGGGGCGCTGCAGGGGGGCAGGTGGGCGAGAATCAGAGGAGTGCGGGCGGTGCCGGAAAATCCGGCATGGACGCCGAGGGCGTAAGTCCCCGGCGGCACGGGGACGCCGCCGCCATTTTCGGCGGCGTTCATGACGATGCAGGGCGAGCCGTCGGCCATGCCCTGGGGAAGATGCAGGGGACTGGTGGCGCAGGCGGTGCTGGTGGGAAGCTTGATGGTGCCCAGATAGAAGCCGGCACTGCTGGTGGAGACGGGTTGGCCGAGGACGATGGGGAAGGCGGTCGGCGGCGCGGAGGCGGTATCAGCCAGGGACACGAGCACGCCAAGGGGAGTCTGGGAGACGGAGATGCCTGGGCCGCCGCGAATCTGGCGCAGAGAATCGAGGCGCTGCTGGAGGTCGTTGAGGCGCTGGGCGGAAATGGGTTGTCCGGAGGACCAGGGAGGGAGTGTGGTGGTGGGCATGGGAGTTCGGGAAGAAGGAAGAGGGACGAGGGGCCCCCGCCGCCGACAGGGAAGAACGATCTCAAGATGCAGCCGATGCGAGCGATGTTGGGCAACGTCAGCAGATAGATTCTAAATGGTTAAACCGCCTTATAGACCCAGGGCGTTGAAGTCGGCTTGGGGGAGAGGGGCGTACACGGCATAGCCATTGAGGTTTTGGATGTCGGAGGGGGTGAGGGGGACGTTGGGATAGGCGAGAGTCTCGAACCATCCGTCGGGGTTGAATTCGAAGGAGTAGGTGACGATGTAGGTCTGGCCGCCGTCGGTGGAACGGCCGACGATGCCCAGACAACGCCATTGGTTTGCGTCGCCGTTATGCCAGGGGGAGCTGTTGGCGCAGCCGGTGTACTGGCGGGAGATGGCGTCGGGACTGGATGGTTCGAGGCGGGTGATGACCAGGGTGGAACGGGATTTGAGGGTGGGAATCTTGCCGGGGAGAGTGGGATAGACGGATCCGCCGGGGGCGGTGTAAGCGATGGTGACGGGGTTGCCGTCGCGGTCTTTTTCGGTCAGGACCTCGGAAGCGGTGGCGCCGACCTCGATGCGTTGCTGGTTGCCAAAAGTGCCATCGGGAGACTTATAGGTGATGTAGATGGTGGCATCGTCGGGGCCGACGCCGGGAAGGACGCGGCGCTGGCGGCAATAGAGGCCGGGGATGTCGGGGTCGCAGTCGCCGACCTGGGGGATGCCCGGAGCATTCAGAGCCAGGGGTAGGATGGCGCTGGCGGGGTTGGTGGCGGAGAGGCCGCAGACGTAGAAAATTCGGGTGCGGGAGATGGAGTTGCCGTCCTGCTGGATTTCGGCGCCGTCGAGAAGATCGGATTTGACAGTGGGCATGGGAGATCACGGCCTAGCCGCTGTGGAGGAGTGGAGGGAGGGAAGAAAACCGAGGAGAAGCGAAGAGGTTTTCGCGCAGAGGGGAAAGAGAAAGGACCACCCCCCTGCCCAGTCTAACGCGCCGGGAGTCAGGGGGCGGCCAGGGCGATGGTGGCGGCGGAGGTGTTGTCGGCGATGCGTTTGAAGTAGTCGCGGGCTTCTTCGGCTATGCGGACGAGGGCGGCGAGGTCGTCGGCGCCGAGAGGAGGAGCGGACGATGGTTCGAGGGACGCCGGGGCGGAGGGAGGGAAGTTGCCGGAGGCGGCGGCAAGGGCGTCAATGGTGGCGTTGGCAAAGGTGGGACCGGACCAAGGAGAGAACGACGATGAATGGCGGGATGGCGATGACATGGGACATCCGATAAAATGAGGTCGGCACGTTGGTACGGGAGTGACAATGAAAATACTGATTTGGCTTATAGGCGTAGGTCTGTGTGGCGCGGCGTGGGGGCAGAGCACGGAACCTTCGGCAGAACAACTCGAGGCGTTGACCAGGACGTATAACGAGGCGAACGACCGACTGGCGAAGGCGTTGGAAGAGGCGCGGGGACGAGTGGAGGCGAGGGAGGATTACCAGACGGCGGTCAAGGAACGGGAGGGCCTGAAGACGCGGCTGGAACAGGTAAGACACGAGGGCTCGGCGCAGGAGAAACTGGAGGCCGGGGCGGCGTATAACGAGGCCCGGGCCAGGGTCGAGGCCATGGAAGCCAAGGCGGCGGAAGAGGCCGGAGCGCCGGCGGCGGAAAAAAACAAAGCGGCGGCGTTCGCCAGGATGTGTCAAGTGCGGCAGACGCTGGATAAGCAAGCGGTGGAGGATTTCGACGCGCTGCAAAAACGCAAGGCGGAAGCAAGGGCGGCGGCGCTGGATAAAGATCCGATATGGCGGGGACTGCTGGATAAAAAGATAGTTATCGGGATGACCCTGGAACAGGTGCGGTCAATAGCCACGCCGGCCATCGAACATAAGAGTTCCGAGGAAGCCGAGCGGGAAGTTTATACGTGGGATATGCCGGCCCAGACCAACCTGACAGATGAGCAGGATAACAGCAGCGGATGGTACATGCTGAGCGTGGTGTTTCATAAGGGGAAGGTAACGTCATGGTCGCGGCATAATCATGCGGCGCCGAAACCGGTGCGAGTGGATGTGGAACACCAGGCGATACCGGGGCAGTAAGGAGAAGTATCTGGAAGGCGCCTCTGGAAGAGGCTGGCCTAGTGTTCCCAAGAACCCATGACCTTGAGCGTCTGCTCGATTTAGCGCTTCCTGTTGAGTCCGCCTGGTATATGTTTCGTCCGGCGCTGGCGTCAATCACTGATTATGCCGTGGAAGTGCGGTATCCCGGCAATAGCGCAACCCCCGCCGAGAGCCGGACTGTCCCACGGACCACCGAGCGCATTCGCACGCTGGTGCGTCAAAGTCTCGGGCTAGCGTGAAATCCGCGCCATTGCGCAGCGGACGGGGTTATTCCCAGGCTTCAACAACGGTTCCGGTCCAGAGGAAATCCCAGGCTACGGGGACGGCGGGGTCGGTGACGTCGTGGTTGATGGAGGAACGGAGGAAGAGAGCGGCGCCGCTGTAGGTGCAGCCGGTGGAGGCGGTGAGGGTGAGAAGAGCGCCATCGGGAACCATGGCCAGGGAACCTGGAGAAGTGGCAGCCCCCCCGCCGCCGCGGAGGAAGCCGATGATGGTGCCTCGGCCGGAGATGAGGCCGCCGCGATGCTGTTCGAAGGCGCCGCCGCCGTAACAGCTTACTTCTTTGGTGCGCATGATGATGCGCTGGGACCAGCGCATGACCTTGAAGTAGTGGCCGCAGGGGAGGAGAACGGAGCCTTGTTGGCCGGAGATGAATGTTTCGGACATAGTGGGATCGCGGCCGAGCCGCAAGCAAAAGGGAGACCACAAAGGGGAAGAAGAGAGTCAGCCACGGATGGACGGATGCACATGGATGGAGGAAGCGGCTACGGAGTCAGCAGGGATCGGCCGCTGAGGCGCAGGATGATGGGAATGGTGAAGGTGGTTTGCATGCGCTGGGCGCCGGCGGATTGGGAGGTCAGGCCATACTGGCGACGGCCGGTGACGGGGCCCCAGGCGTATACGCCGGGCAGGCCAAGGCGGGGGCCGGAGTTGCGCAGGGCGGCAAGGGTTTGGCACTCCAGGGCGTCACAACAGTCCAGACGCATGTCACGGTGGGTGAGGGTCAGGGTGTAGGTCTGACGAATCTCCTCGGGCCAGTCGTCGGCGGCGGAATCGAAGCCGGAGGAAAGGTAATAGTCGTAACGCTCGCTGAGGGTGAAGAGGGAATCGTGGAAATCGTCGCCGAGAAGGAGGAGAGCTTCGGGAAAATCGGCCTCCTGCTTCTGCGGTTTGAAGGGTAGGAGCTTGCCGGCGGTGAGCTTGATGCGATTACCGGGGGGAACCAGGGCGGCAAAGGGACGGTGGGATTCCAGGAGGGACCAGAGATGGATGTAGATGGTGGAGAGGGAAGGCATGGGAGGAGGGAGGGGCGAGGGACGGGAAAATGGAGGTTGGGGGATTTTGCGAGAGCGGAGGTGGGCGGTAAGATTCGGGAATGATTCGATGCTGTGGCGTTTGTATTATGGGCGCGCTGCTAATGGCCTGCGCCATCGGGCTGGGCGAGGGAACGGCGTCGCGGCCGGCGAGTTTGCCTGCGCGGCTGAGCGCAGATGGGATGACGCTGCCGGAGGCGTCGGCGACAATGAAGTTCAAGGTGGATCTGCCGCTGATCAGAGATAAACTCGGGGGACTGCCGGAAGAGTATGGGAAAATATTCAACACGCAGAAGAGCCAGAGCATCGCCGAGCATCATCGCCGGGGCGGGACGGAACTGCCATGGTTCAGTTGGGGCCAGGGCGGAGCGGACCTGGTGGGACTGGACCTGAACGGAGGACGGGTGTGCCGGGTGATCCTGTATTTCGATAGCGACCGGCCGGGACTGAACAAGACGATAGCCGCAGAGATGGCCCGGCTGGGCCAGGAGATCAGACCGGGGAGCGGGGCGTACAGCGTAAAGAACACGGCCAATGGGATGAGCGTTACGATCGTGGCCCGCCCTGCCGCCCGGCAGGTGGAGTTTGCGGTGGACCCGGTGGATATGTACATCGCCAGCCATGATATTCCGCCGGGCGTGGCGGCGGGACTGAAAAGCCATAAGGTGGTGGCAGGAATGACGCTGGAACAAGTGGTGGCGATCCTGGGCGATGTGGAGAGCAAAGAGGAGTTGGAGGATAAGACGGTGTGCGTGTGGCATGAGTACAAACTGGCGAACGTGGATGGGGTGTTCGCCGAGGCAAAGAAGGTGATTACGCGGACAGTGACGGTGGTGATGAGGGCAGGGGTGGTGGAGGAGATGAGCGATGTTAAGCCGTAGGAGGCGGGAGTCGGTGGCCGGGGGTCGGGGGTCGGGAAGATGGAGGTGGCGAGGGACAAGTGACGGGGTCGGCAAGGCGGTACCATTTTTCCCCGCGCCCCGTACGCGGGGACAGGGCAAGGGCAGCGCAGGTGAAGGGCGAGAGAAAACACCGCTTCAAAACTTCACAGTGGCGACGAAGACGGACTTGGGGACTTTGAGGATGGGGAGGAAAGTGTCGCCGGCGACTTGCTTGACGGTGACAGGATCGGAGACGACCTGGCCGTAGGAGAACATGCCGGTGGCGACAGAGACGTTGCCCTGGGCGCCGATGGCGTCGCTGGTGATGGCGCCGACGTTGGTGGGAACGGGATAGGTGCCTTCGAGCCAGCCGAGCCATTCGATGTTGGGCTCGGGACAGAACATAACCTGATCATCGCCGACGAGGTCCTGGTTGACGCCGTCGGCGTCTTCGAAGAAGGCCTCGTAGGCGGGGCGCCACTGGAGTTTGAAGAAGTTGTCGGGAACCTCGCCCTGCAAGGCGGCGACGTTGGCGGCAGGGTTGAACTTGATCTGCTCCTTGACCTGGTTGTTGGCCAGGATGTAGTTGAGAACGTTGGCCCCGTAGAAAGCCAGGCGGATGGGATAGCCGGTCAGACGGCGGGCGGCCTTGCGGATCAGGGCGATGTGAGTGGTGATGTTGGCGGTGGGATCGGACCAGGCCTTGTCGATGATGGGCTTGCCGGAGTTGTAGACGTCAAGCTGGCCCTGGTTGCCGGAGGGGACGCCATAGTTGACGTCGACGATGGCCGGGCTGCCGGGGGGCAGAAGGTTGCCCTGGCCATCGAAGAGGACGTGGCCGGTGAAGAGCATGGAGGTCAGGGAAGCGACGCGGAGGTTGTCGAAGACCTGGCGGAACTCGCGGGTCTGGCGGGTGACTTCGGCGATGCCGAGGCGCTGCTTGGAGAGGTCGTTGTAGTTGAGGAGGTTGGTGAGGACGGCGGGCTTGTGGTGGATGCTCTCGATGGTGTGGAGGAGCTTGACGGGCTTTTTGGCGATGTTCTTGAGGTCGCGCTGCTGGCTGGGAGAACCGTAGGCGACGATGCGGGCGGTGGCGCGCGTGCCGGTGACAACGGTGTATTCGCCGGTGTCGCCGTCGACGGGCTGGGCGCCGCGGTAGAACTCCGGGGGGAAGACGTCGGGAACGCCGGTGGTGGTTTGCTGGATGACGCCGGTGAGGTTGGGGCCGCCGATGATTTGGTCGATGGTTTGCATGGGAATCCTTAGAGAAGAGGGAAGAGGGGCGAGGGGCGAGGGGCGAGGGGCGAGGGACTAGGGGCTAGGGACGCGGAGACGCGGGGAAGAGGGAAGGAGGGAGCTGTGGGCCGCGGGCACTTATTTAGAAGGCATCGTCGAAGGTCAGGAGGCAGTTGGCGTTGAGCTGGGACTTGAGCCAGGCGACCAGGGCCGCGTTGGTGGGATAGTTGACGACGTTGGCGGTCTTGACGTGGCCGGAAAGGAGGATGGAGTCGGCGGGGACATTGACGCGATTGCCGTTGAGGTCGGTGACTTTGATGGCCCATTTGTCGGCCAGAATAGCGATGGGAGTCTGGCTGCCGTCGGCGGGCTGGACGAGGGCGCCGGCAAGAGCAGGCACGGGGGCGGCGTTGGTGGCCAGGGTAACGGTGGCGCTGGCGGTGCCGATGGTGACATTGGCGAAAGGAAGGGTCTGGGAGGTGACGTTGGCGAGAGAGGCGGAGTTGGTGCTGTTCTGGCCGGTGAGGGTGAGGGCGCCGGCGGCGCCGAAGCGGCGGAGGATCTCCTGGGCGGCGGAAATGGAGAGAGTGAAACTGGTGGAGGATGTGGCCAGAGGAGTGGGAGTCAAGCCAATGATGCTGTTGGCGTATTTGCCGCTGGAAGAGAGCTTGCCGAGGATGTTGCCGGCGCGGAGGACGTCGGGATTGAAAGTACCGTCGGGATTGGAGTTGCCGGGATCGGCACAGTTGTTGCCGTCGAGAATGTGCATGCCGGGCAGGTACTGGGCCTGCTGGATGTTGCCAGCGAGAACTTCGCGGGGAGTGGCGGTGATGGAGGAGCCGATGCCGGGGAGACCAGTGATGGGATTGAACATGGGGACCTTTCGGTAAGGGGGGAAGAGGGGCGAGGGGCGGGAAGGAGGAAGAGGGGCGAGGGCGATTCACGGCGCACGCGGGTTCAGGTCATCTTGGTTTGAGCGGGGGCGTGGCCGTTGGCCATGGCGACCATGGTTTGGGTGAGGGTGGGATCGATGGAGGAAGCGGAAGGGTCGGTCGGGGGATCGGTGCGAGCCAGAGTCTGAATGCCGGTGCGGGAGCCGGGGGTGATGGCGGTGTTGTCGGCCAGAGCGGTCAGGAGAGCGTCGATGAGACGGGTGTCAGCGCCCTGGGGACGGGAAAGGAGGAGGAGGTTGGGACGGCCGTCGGGCTTGATGAGGCTGAGGAGACGGGTGCGGCAGGCGGGAGTGATGTGGCCGGTGGCGACGAGGGCGTCGGTCTTGGCGGAGTAGAGGTCGGCGTAGTCTTTGGCCAGGGAGTCGGACATCTCCTGGACGGCGCCGCGGCTGAGAGTGGCCAGGCGATTCTCGGCGGACTGGAGCTGGAACTGGACGGAGGCGAGTTGGTCGCGCAGGGCCTGGCGCGCGGAAAGGGCTTGCTGGCGGATCTCGGAACGGCTGAGAGTTTTGACGGCGTCGGGGCCGCCGACGTCGAGGGCGTCCTGGGCGGAGAGGGAACGGAGGTACTCGGCGATGTGGGTGAGCCGGCAATCGGGGGCGGCCTGGTCGAGGCCGGGGATGTGCTCCTGCAAGGAGGCAAAAACGTCGTCGGGACAAGTCAGAGTGTGGGGCATGGGTGATCCTTGGGTAAGAGGGGCCGAGGTGAGATGTAAAACGTCCGAGGTCGCGTTGGCCCGGGAGGCGGCCTGGACGAAACTTTCCTGCCCGGCCACGATGGGCTTGGGCGTGAGGGCAACATGAACGATGGCATCGCCCCAGTGGCGGCCGTGGCCGTCGGTGAAGTCGGGGTCGATGCCGACGGAGACCTCGTTGCGGGCGGCCAGGAGAGGAGCGTCGGAGCCGATGAAGCCGCAGAGGCCGATGAGGGTGTCGCCGGCGACGTGGAAACGCCCGGCCATGCGGCCCATGGTGTCGCGGGCATGGTCGGAATGGTCGAGGTTGATGGGGATGTTCACGCCGGCGGAGATCATGCGATTGGCGGTGGCAGACAGGCGCTGGAGGCGCGAGAGGTCGACGTCGAGGGTGAAGCCTTTGAGGGGATGGGTGTAACGGCCGGTGCGGAGGAGATCCTTTTGGAGCCAGGCGACGGGCTGGTTGGAGATGAGGGGAGGAAGAGATGGGGAGGGAGAGGCTGGGGAGAAAGGGCGCGATGGGAAAGAGAGGGTGTAGGGGGCGGGTGGGGACATGGGGACTCCGGGGGGGGGGAAGGATGAAGGCGGAAGAGAAGACAATGTTCAATGCTGATAAAGGCGGAAAGGTGAAACTAAAGCAGCGGGTTCTGTTGGATCGAAAGCGGAGCTAGAATTGGGAGAATGGCGCAGGTGCTGGATTATGAAACGGCAGTGACGAGCGAGCCCAAGAGACGATCGGGGGCGGGGGTGGCAGCGACGGTTCTGGGAGTCGTGGGAGTTGGATTGTTGATCGTGGCGACGGTCGGCGGTGCGGGATGGTGGTGCGGCGGTATACACAGCGACCCGTGGCCGGACCCGAAGCTATGGGCGCTCGAGCTGTTTCTGGGAGGCGCGGCCTTTGTGGGCCTGGGGATCGTTTGTGGGCTCTGGGGTGTGATTGAGCCAAAGCGCAGGCTCTGGGCTTGGGTGGGCCTGGTCATCAACTGCCTGGCGTTGCTGGCGGTGTGGCTGGGAGTGCCGCGCGGGTGGTTCGGGGGACCATTCTGATTGCAAACGGCGTCAGTGGTTCAATAGACGTGGCCGGGGATTAGAAATTGAGTAGAAATAAAATCGCGCCGATTATGATGGGGATGAGGCAACCGCCGTCGCTACGCATTCCCGCGATGATGCAACCGGCGGCCACAAGAATGGCACCACTGATCATTCGGGCATTGCGGCGACTGCGCTCGATAGTGTCCGGCGGGTCCACTTTTGAGGCATAGTCGAGAATCGGTGGTTGGGGGTCCATGGGGGTGATTATACATTATGCGAAAAGGTGGAAAAGCCTGCGGAATCTTAAAGGCGGAATCGAGGAAGCCAGAGAAGCTGTTGTGCGAGCCTGGAGTGAAGACTGGGGTATTGGGCCGACGCTGGTGGAAGGCCAGGCGAGCATGTGGAGTGCGGGGCCAACGGCACCGCTTGGAATTTCTGGGATGGCACGGCAGTCCGGGAGATCCAAAGCGGCGGCCCATGCTGCGGCACTACAAAAAAGCCGGCGCTGGGGCGGACAGAGCTACGTTTTGATTCCAAACGTCCGGGCCTCGGAGGGACGGGAGGGACCGATGTATTGGAAGCCGGCGGTTTTGCGTTGGGGACTGTGGGCGGAGGCGAGGGAAGGGAAGGCGGAGCGGCCGGGGGGATTGGCGATGGCCGGGGGACGGGTCAGGCGCCAGAGGGGGGAGTGGAGACGATGGCGGATCATGGCGGGATGGCTGGTGGTGCTGGTGTAGGGCTTGGCGGTGGAGGAGAAGAGAGAGGCGACGAATTCCGAGAGGGCGTGGCCGATGCCGACGCCCTGGAAGTCAGGAAGACAGACGGTGCGGTGCTCGCGCCAGCCAGGGCGGATGGGATGGGGGAAAGGAAGGACGGCGGTGAAGGCGACGAGACGGGAAGCGTAGAGGGCTCCGAAACACATGGAAGAGGGATGGAGAGAGCCGGTCAGATAGTGATGCGGTTTGAAGAGGTCCCATGCCGAACGGCGGAGACGGATGAAGTGGAGGTCGAGGGGAGGGCGAAGCCCAAGCCGCCCTGATTGGAAGCGACCGGTGTGGGCCTCGTAGAGCCAATCGGGCTGGAGCCAGTGGAGAACATCATAGTGGCAGGTGACGGCGACGAACTTCTGATCTGCCGAACGGACGGTGCGGGCCAGGGCAGAGGAGGCCAGGCAAGCCAGGGTGCGGTCGATACTGGTGGTGTATTCATCAACGACGGCCAGGTCGGGCATCTCGGCCAGGGTGCGGGCGAGAGTGGCTCGGAACTGCTGGCCGGTGGAAAGAGTGCGGAAGGGGCGGAGCCAGGCGGGAGGGGAGGAAAAACCTACGCCGCAGAGAAGGTCGCAGATGCGCGGGACAGAAAGGGAGAGAGGGAAGCCGTCGAGGAGGCTACGATCGGCGGGCCAGGGCCAGGGTGGAGGGAGGTAAGGGGAAAAGAGTTCGCAGGCAATGGTGGATTTGCCGGAACCGGAGGGCCCGACGATCAGGCCGATGTTCCAATGGGAAGGGAGGTCGAGGTGGACGGACCAGGATTGAGCGGAGATGGGGGAAGAGGGAAGGTCGAAGAGGGAGGAGAGCTCCTGGAGGCGCGGGGAGGGGAAGAGAGTGGTGGAACGGGAAAATTGGCGGTGGATGGGAGAGGTGAGAAAGTCCATGGAGGAGGGCAATGGGTGATTACACCCCCCTGCCGGGACGGTAGAATAGGAGGGAGATGAGACGCCGGGAACGCGACGGATGATTGGTGGCGCGCGGATGATGCGGACCGCGGAGAGACGGGAAAGCAGGACAGGTCTAATTCATCCGGCAAGCGCGAGTGATGCCTACAGTTCGCGAGACGGTGATGAATCAGACCAGTCCTGGTTTCCACGACAGTTCGAGGGAGAAAATAGGATGGGTCTTCTCCGGCCTCTGCGCCTCAGCGCCTCGGCGCGATACTCTTTTCCAGAATCGGGACGGCTACATGGTTACGGTCTCGGCGGATTTGGGGATTTCCATCAGGTCGAAGACAGAGTCCATGTCGGTTTGGGAAATGAAATGATTGAGGGTCGGAGGATCGGACCAGGCGGCGGCGAGGAATTTGGCCAGGAGATCGCGCTTGGCGTCCTGCAAGGGGGCGGGAGTCAGATAGACGGAACCGCGGGAGGACTCGCCTTCGTTGAGAAGGAGAATCTGGTCGATGATGTCGCGACTGATGCACTGGCAGATGTGGCCGTGGATAAGCTCGGAATCGGCGATGGCGTTGTCGGTGTGCTGCTTGGAATCGCTGCGGCCCAGGCTGCCGCCGCCACGGCGGGTTTCCAGGCCGGTGCGCTCGGGGCGGAGCCAGCCGCGGAACATCAGGGCGTCGTAGTAACGCTGCTTCTCGGTCAGGCCGGTCATGTTGGCGGCGGAAGAGGCGGCCTCGAGGAAAGAGATCACCCAGGAGGACTTGCCGGCCAGGTCGGCACGCAGGCGCGGGTCGTCGGCATCGGCGAAAAGATTGGGCAGGCTGACGCCTTTAGCGGTGCTGAGGCCGTCGAGGATCTGGCGGGCCAGGGCGCTGTTGTCCTGGGAGTTGCCGGAAGAGTCGCGGCTGACGCCCATGGGGTAGTGGACCATGGGGATAATGGCGGCGACCTTGGTGGCGAGCTGACCGCCGCGTTGGTCGAGCTGGAGCCAGTTGTGCCAGACGTGGCGGACGTTTTCGTGGCGGCTGCGGCCGTAGAGGTTGCCGGCTTCGCCGTCGTAGGTGTAGATGAAGGATTTTTCGGGGCCGAGTTGGGCGTCCATCTGGATAAGGCCGGCGTAGGCGCCGTGGTCGTCGACCTGAATCCAGGTGAAATCGGGCAGGAGGGGCTTGAGACGCTGGAGGATGAAGGAGCGGTCGCGGATGGCCCAGATTTTTTCGAAGGGGCGCCAGCCGAACTCCAGGGCGCGGAGGGCCTCGATGAGGAAGTCGAAACGGAGAGGCTCGAGCATGCGACGGACAATGCGGCAGCGTTCGGCGAGGCGGCGGTCCTGGGGATCGGAAAGGACGGCGTCGCCGATGCGGGGGCCGGGGCGGACGGGGCGGTTGTCGTCGCGGCGGACCTCGAAACTCCAGGCGCAGGCGAGGATGGGAGCGGTGACGATGGATTTGACCAGGGCCAGGGTGGGGTGGCCGCTCATGTGACGATAGACGATGTAGGTGCCTGGCAGAGGCTGGACGAAGCCGGGGAGTTGGGCGAGGCCGACGCCGGCCTGGGCGACGCCCTGGCGGTAGGTTTGTTCGCCAGGGATGGGAGGCTTGGGATCGGGTGTGGGGATGGGAGTGGTGTCGCCGTTGGCAGTGAGGCCGGTGTGGAGACCCATGTCCTTGGAGAAGGGCAGAGGGTGGATGGAGGCGGTGGTGAAGTCCATGGGGGGAAGAGGAAGAGGGGCGAGGGACGAGGGGCGTATCCTACGAAGCAACGCTAACGCTGCCGCCATCGGTTCGTAGACGCTGGATCGGCATCAGATAATGCACCCGATAGCCATCGGCATCGCTGGCGTGGCTGCGCTTGCGATCGCTCTTGTCGATTTCGCCTTGGTTCCATTTCAGATATTTCATATCGTCTATCAACCGTCGGCATCGCGGGTGAATCTTGTACCGAACGCGGCCATCCAGGCCGCAGAGGGCGCAATTCACGACGTTGACTCGGTCGCCAACCGGGGGATTGTGCCCATGAATCTTTAACTTGAACGGCATGCCGGCATTACGCAACGACTGGCTGACAATATCCCAGCAGCTTTCGCCCGTGCCGGCCCACTTGCTTCCTCCGCTGGCATCGCCATACACCTGAAGCGCTTCCCACTGCCAGCGGCCAAATTCCCTTTCGATGAGCCGCCGGAACTCGGCGATCATCCCCCTCACATCCATCCTTGCGGCGTGGATCTCATGCACGCTGGTCAACAAATCGGCATGAGCAAAATATTGACCGATGATGGCATGCATGCCCGGCTCGATATTGAAGTCGCACGCCAACTGCAGTGGAACGTGCTCGTCGATCCGCAGTTCAGCATCGACGTTGCGCAAGGCGTCAAAAGCCCCATACACCTGTCCCCCGCGAAAGCTGATGGCCTTCCCGTCCAGGTACTGCCCGGCCAACTCGGGCGTAAGCTGCGTGCGCTGCATCGCCGCAAAGCCAGCCATGTGCGGGTTCTGCTCCGTGGTCGAGCGATACAGGGCATGGTCTGGCTTGGGCTTCTCCTCAAAATCCTCATACACGCGCGTGGCATCGCCTTCGTGGGTGAAGGTCAGGTTCATCTGCAGCAGGCGCGCCGCTGGATCGCGGAGGCGGCCGTCGGCCTGGATGAGGGCGTCCTGGGTGGGATCGACGTCATCACGCCGCCATCGGCCGGCCTCATCACCCCAAATGTGGCCTACCTGGAACCCGGTGATGTTTACCGCCGCATCGGCGCTGCGCACCAGAATCTCGCTGGGACGCCTCTGCGTACCCAGGTCCGGCAGCTCAAAGCAGAACCTGCGTGGATCGGGTATCCAGCGATGCCGCAGGTTCATCGTATCGAATGCCGAACGCATCTCCGGAATGTTGATCGCTTTGGCCAGCGCGTATGTCGGAGCAATGATCAAGCCCTTCACAAAGGTCGCCTCGTTCCTTTCGTCGAACGCGTTGTGAAGGTGGAGTTTGGCCAGTTTCCGCGCCCCGGCCCAGGTCTTGCCCGCGCCCCATCCTCCGGCGAACGCCACATACCGATGCGTGCTGTCCTCCAGGAACGCCCGTTGCCCGTCATGCGGCGAAAATACCTTGGGGTCGATGGCCACGGGAACGATACGCTTGTTTGGATTGTGAATCATGGGCCGTGGATGTTGGCGGGATTGGCGAATTTAATGTTCGCCGCCGTTCGGCATCGTAGTTTGCCCGGGCATGTCGGTGCGTACCGGGGCGGGCTGTTCGCCCGCGCTATCGACAGTCTGTGGCCTTCCTTCCAGCCGTGCCCACATCTCCCTGATCAGTGGACCGTTACCCTTGATCGCCCCCAGGAGCATCGCGTCAACCAATACATCCGCCAGACGCGGGTCGATACCGGCCAGGTCAGCCGCTCGCCCGCCGCCGAGCTTCCTGGCCACCACCCTGGCATACGGCACTTCCCTGGCCACACTGTCGAGCCGCCGGCGCAGCCGCTCGGTAAGATTGGCACTGGCCATCGGTCCCGTAACCTCCCAGGCCGCCTTGGCTTTGCCGACTTGCTTATGTTTCATCGGATTACTACCGGAGTCTGGGGGGAGGAGAGCTGGGCGGGGGCGGCGTCGAGATGGATGGTCAGGCCGGTTTTACATTGGCGGAGTTGGGTCATGACATCAGCGCGCATGGCGCGATAGCGGTTGCCGTCCTTGTCGTCGTCGCGCTGGCCGCGGTTGTGGTAGAGCCAGAGGCCGGCGAGAACGGAGGCCCAGAAGGCGAGGGTGGAAGAGGCGGAGAAGAGAACCAGGGGCACGGCGTAGGCGCCGCCGCGGAGAGCGTTGTCGATGGTGGCATCGGCGTAGGACAGGGCCAGGGCGATGCGCTGGATGGCGGTGGAGAGGTTGGGAGTGTTGTCCAGGTCGGCCCAGAGAGCGATGTTCTGCTTGCCGAAGAGGTTTTCGAGGTCGGCTTGGGTGGCGTAGCGCCCCGCCGCCGGTTGGGTGCCGGGGAGAAGGCCGGATCCGGGGGAAAAGGAGCCATCGGGCCAGGTGATGCGGTAGGAGTAGGAATAAATGATGCCGGCGGCGGACTGGGGAAAGGAGAATGACCAGTTGCCGCCGCCGGCAGAGAGGAAGGGCTGGGGAAGAGGAGGGGTCAGAGGAATCGGGGCGCCGGTGCAAGCGTTTTGGAGACGGAGGAGAGAAACGGAGGAGGGGACGGCGCCGAGGATGGTGCGGGTGATGGAGAGCATGGAAGGAGAGGGGAAAAGGGGCGAGGGGCGGGGGTCGGGAAGAGGGAGGGGGACGGGGGGACGGGGAAAACGAGTTTACTGGTCGGTGACGTTGTAGATGGCGGCGGGGTTGGCGGTGAGAGTGTCGGCCCACTGGCCGGCGCGGAGGTAGCCGAAGGCGCCGCGGGAAAGACGGATGATGGTGGAGACGTCGAAAGAGGCGGAGGATTGGGAGGCAACCTGGCGAGCTTCGATCTCGTAGGGAATGGTTGGGGAGTCGGGAGGAGAAGGGTCGAGCAGGAGGTCGCCGACGAATTGGCCGGACGAGGGAGGGGATTCGAGAAGAGGCAACTCGGCGCAGTTGGAACCGGAGGGGGACCATAGGCGCAGGCGGAGAAGAGTTCCGGAGGGAGCGAGAACGGAGGGGATGTGGAGTGTCGTTGACATAAGATGGTAAAGCAGGGAATGCGGAAACATGGCAGAATGACGGGGCCAGGTTAGACGCCGGTCCAGGTGGCGGGAGTGCCGTCGGGATTGAAGGTGACCTTGGCGGCGGAGGTGGGGAGAATGGGAAGGGAGGCGGCGAGATTGGGGTTTTGCATGATGACGGCGGCGTTGGTGAAGGTGGAAGTCAGGAGGGAACAGAGCTGGAAGGTCTTCTGGGCGGCAGGCCCCATGGCGGCCAGACGCTGGTCGGTGGTCAGGCCGGTGGGATCGGCAGACCAGACACTGGCAACGCAAGAGGCGAAGCCGCTGAGCAGGTTGGAGACGAAGGAGTTGAACTGACCGGGACGGAACATGGTGCCGTCACCGGCGAACTTGAGGGCCCAGGCG
>Ga0316225_1000942_pt1 | contig 31551 bp, 31 predicted proteins | sample TBH18015metaG_FD_206010 | JGI IMG/M metagenome (GOLD analysis project Ga0316225, IMG submission 206010) | Freshwater microbial communities from Trout Bog Lake, Wisconsin, USA - TBH18015 | ecosystem: Environmental > Aquatic > Freshwater > Lake > Hypolimnion/Profundal zone | place: USA: Wisconsin... | reverse complement strand
CGCTTTCTGAAGTGGTCGGGGCTTTGGTTACTGGAAGTGAGCGGATTGATGCGAGTGCGCTAGGTAACGCTAAAGACTTAAAGATAGTTGCCAATATTTCCGTGGGGTATAACAACTTTGATGTGCCTGCAATGACCGCGGCGGGTGTAATGGCTAGCAATACCCCCGATGTATTGACGGACACCACAGCAGACTTTGGTTTCGCGCTTTTGATGGCTACTGCTCGACGCATTACTGAATCTGAACATTGGGTGCGTGCCGGCAACTGGACACGTTGGTCGATTGTGAATAATCCTCTTGGTATGGATTTGCATCACAGCACCATTGGGATTATTGGTATGGGTCGTATTGGCCAGGGCATTGCTAAGCGAGCTCTGGGTTTTGGAATGAAGGTGATCTATCACAATCGCAGTCGACTTTCCGCTGCGGATGAGGCAGCGTGTGCAGCAAGCTATGTCTCCAAAGATCAGTTGCTAAAAACCGCAGATCATGTGGTGTTGGTTTTGCCATACACGCCAGAAAACTATCACACGATTGGTGCGGCGGAGTTGGCATTAATGAAGCCAAGTGCAACGCTCGTTAATATCGCCCGTGGCGGCATTGTGGATGACTTGGCCTTGGCTCATGCCTTAAAAACCGGCAAACTCTTTGCTGCAGGATTAGATGTATTTGAGGGGGAGCCTAGCGTTCACCCGGAATTGCTCAAATTAAGCAATATTGTCTTGGCGCCTCACATTGCAAGTGCCACGGAAAAGACGCGTAGAGCAATGGTCGATTTAGCGGTAGAGAACTTGCGTGCTGCACTAGCAGGTAAAAAACCGCCGAGCTTGATTAATGCAGAGGTTTTAAAGGGCTAAGTCACTGCAGGGTTGGAATCGCTTTAGTCGGTTTCAATCTCTTCCGGTAATTCTCGGAGGGCCAGCTCGATACCACCAAAGGTGTCGGCTACCCAGTTATAGACTTTGCAAGCAATCCAGAGCAGGGCAAAGCCAAGCAAAGCATTGAGAATCAGGGCGGATAGCACTGTAAATCCTGGGATTGATCCATCACGAATAAATGCCACAAAGAGAGCCAATAGGACGATCGGTACGGAGAAGCACAGGTAGACTAGTACTAGGGTCTTCGCGGTGTGGAGGGGATCAAGGAAGACAATTTCTTTTTTGGTGAGTTTCATAGGAATAATCTTAAAGCAGTACCTTGAAAAGCGCCACCTCAGTTTGTCCTTGAGTATGAATTTATTTGCTGGCGGCCTGCTCGCTCGTTCAGGGGGATTGTTAGAAGATTTTTTCTAGAGCCTGAATTTCTGCAGGGGTATTGATGTTGGCAAAGGCCTGGATGTCCTCGAATACCACTGTACTTGTCCGTAAGGTCTTTAGCCAGCGACCGATCTTAAAGTCACCCTGATTTAAAAAATTATGCAAAGACTCAGCCAGCGAGGACTGCATTAGGCAAAAGACAGGTTGAGAAAGAATAGCTCCGGTAGGCTCTTGGGTGGAGGCATAAACTAGATCGGCATTCGTCTCTTGGAGTCTTTCGGCAAGACGTGTTCCGAGGTCTAGCGGTAGCAATGGTGAGTCACAAGGTGAGGTCAATAGATAGGGTGTTCGACAATCCTTGAGGCCAGCCAGAAATCCTGCTAAGGGGCCCGCAAACTCTGGAGTTTCATCGGTGATAACCGGGTACCCATAATTTGCATACCGGGGGAGGTTGCGATTGGCGCTAATGGTAATTGATCCCACTTGACTCTGTAATCGAGTGATCGCCCATTCGATGAGCGGTTTGCCGTGATAAGTGAGCAATCCTTTATCAGCTCCACCCATTCGTTGGCCTTGGCCGCCTGCCAGAATCAAGCCGGTAATATTCTCTCGAGCAATCATTAGCCACCAATATAGGACATTTCAACTCTCGGTTTATTGAGGGCGTCCTGCTCTGTATTGCGACCTCGAATCTCAGAGTAGTGGTCACTGCGTTGAGTCCATGTTGCCATGATGGCATTGGCAATCTCTAAATCAGTCTTCCCTGATCGAAGCAAGGTTTTAAAGTCAAAGCCTGCTCCTGAAAAGAGGCACAGATACATTTGCCCGTCGGTTGAGATCCGTGCGCGCGTGCATTCATGGCAGAAAGTTTGAGTGACGCTGGAGATCAGTCCAATCTCCCCTGAGCCGTCTTGGTAGCGCCAACGCTGTGCTACTTCACCGGGGTAGTTAGCTTGCATTGGTTCAAGCGGAAAAACCGCATGAATCTTGGCAATCACTTCTTTTGAAGGAATGACTTGTGTCATATCCCAACCATTTGAACTGCCGACATCCATAAATTCAATGAACCTGACCGTAATTCCCGTGCCTTTAAAGTGACGGGCCATCTCAACGATTTCACCGTCGTTAACCCCTTTTTTGACAACCATATTCACTTTGATTTCCTGGAAGCCTGCTTCTTGCGCTGCGCAGATTCCATCGAGCACATCTGACACCGGAAAATCAACATCATTCATTTTTTTGAAAATAGCGTCATTTAATCCGTCTAGGCTAACGGTGATGCGACGCAGGCCCGCCTCTTTTAGGGCAAGCGCCTTTTTTCGCAAAATGCTGCCATTGGTCGTGAGTGTTAAATCGAGAGCTTTCCCGCTTGGTGTGCGAATATCGGCCAACATTGCCACTAGTTTTTCGAGGTGTTTCCGGAGCAAAGGCTCTCCGCCAGTGAGACGGATTTTCTCAATCCCGAGCGTGGCAAAGATGTTGCCAAGGCGAGTGATTTCTTCAAAGCTGAGGAGATCCTGATGGGCGAGATAGGGGTAATGTTGATTAAAAACTTCTTTCGGCATGCAATAGGTGCAGCGAAAATTGCAGCGATCAGTTACTGAAATGCGGAGATCGCGCAGTGATCGACCTCTGGTATCGCTGATCAGGCTGTGCGGCTCAATTAGCGGCTTGGGAATAGGCGGTATTAGGCCTTTGCCCTCAGCGATTCGTATGGGAATAACTTTTTCAACCATGGATGCATTATGGCTGTGAATAGATCATTCTGCCAAACCGCCGCTGATCTTTGTGGGATCAACGGCAATCTGGAGAAAGCGGGTTACACGGTTTTTTCTTGTCCGCCAGTTTCTACCAAAACCATTGGACCATCAGGTAGTTGAGCGGCTGGTTTGGGGGTTCTGCCCACAGTTAAGCTCGATGGTTCCGCGCTCATTTGTTGCTGTGCTTCCGCTAGCTTGGCGGTATCGGTGGCAACCCATACCATGCCGGCCGATTGCACTACGCTATGCAAAGGCGTTTCTTCAAGCGGCTGAAAAGCGACTTTTGGAAGCTCAATTGCGGGTTTTGCAGCCGTTGCAACAGGAGTTGCTGTCGCCACTGCTGTTGCTAAGGTAGCTGGCTCCGCAGTGCGAGTTTGCTGACGCGGGGCGCGGGGCGCCCTTTCTTTTACTTCGGTAGTAGGTGTTGCTGGAGCATTAAAGCTTTGCACAATTTCGTTAATCGGCATTGAAGCAGATGCACCAGCCATCCCTACGGGCGGTCCCGAGATGGCGGTTGACGCTACGGGTGTAGAAGATTCGGTCGCGCTGCTTGACGGAGGATTAGTGTTGCCTTCTCCTGCCTCAGTGCGCTCTCCTCGTTCGCGTTGACCGCGACCGCGGCCTCGACGGTTGCGGCTACGGCTGCGGCGCTCTTCACCATCTGCTGCCGGGGTAGTCTCAGCACTAGGACCTGCTTCGCTTGCTGGACTTACAGCAGCTTGATTCTCTGGCTTAGGATTGTTGCGATTGCGGTTGCGATCACCATTGCGGTTGTTGGGATTGCGACCATCTTGACGGCCTTTGCCTTCTCCGGCAGTCATGTTGGCTTCAGGGGTAGCGCCTTCGACAGCAGTATTTGTGCGATCACCACCACGCTCATTGCGATCTCCGCGACGTCCGCGATTGCGGTTGCGATCACCATTGCGGTTATTGGGGTTGCGGCCGCGTGGTGCGCTTGGCGCTGGTTTTACTTCTTCCGTCGGAGACGATGCAAATAGACGCTTAATGAAGCCAAGAAGACCGCCAGAGCTTTCGGTAGCAGTAGATTTGGCAACCCGCGCTGGACGTGGCTGACTTACTGGTGCCGGCTGATTAGGAGTAATTCCTTTTACAGCGGCCTCTGGACGCACTTTGATGTCTGCGTCTTTGCGGCTAACGGCGGTGTCTGTTTCCAGTTCGCGCGCCGCTTCTTCGGCCATCACATAGCTTGCTTTTTGATCATCCAAACGGGGATCATCGTGACGCAGGCGCTCAAGTTTGTAGTGTGGGGTTTCCAGGTGCTTATTAGGCACCATCAAGACATTGACCTTAAAGCGCGTTTCAATCTTAATGACTTCAGGACGTTTTTCGTTGAGCAAGAATGCAGCAACTTCAACAGGCACTTGCGTATGAATGGCGGCCGTGTTTTCTTTCATGGCCTCTTCTTGAATAATGCGCAAGACTTGAAGCGCAGAAGATTCAGTATCGCGAATATGTCCAGTGCCATTACAACGTGGGCAAGTGACGTGACTACCTTCGGAGAGGGCCGGGCGCAAACGTTGGCGCGACATTTCCATTAGTCCAAATTTGGAAATCTTGCCCATTTGAACACGAGCACGGTCATGTCGTAATGCATCGCGCAAACGATTTTCAACATCCTTTTGCGCTTTGCTAGATTCCATGTCAATAAAGTCGATGACGATCAAGCCGCCTAGATCGCGCAAACGCGCTTGGCGAGCAATTTCATCAGCAGCTTCTAAGTTGGTGCGGGTTGCAGTCTCTTCAATGTCGGAGCCGCGAGTGGCGCGCGCCGAGTTCACGTCAACCGAGACCAAGGCTTCGGTATGGTCAATAACGATTGCGCCACCCGATGGCAGTGGCACCGTACGTGAGTAGGCGGTTTCAATCTGGTGCTCAATCTGGAAGCGAGAGAACAGGGGTACATCGTCTTGATAGCGCTTTACTCTCGGGAGATTGTCGGGCATGACAACCGACATAAAGGCTTGAGCCTGCTCATAAATATCATCAGTATCAATGAGGATCTCACCGATATCGGGCTGAAAATAGTCGCGGATAGCCCGAATTACTAAGCTAGATTCGAGGTAAATCAACAGTGGTGCAGAGTTTCCTTTGGCAGCTTCGTCAATAGCACCCCACAGTTGCATTAAATAACTTAAATCCCATTGCAGTTCAGTGGCATCGCGACCAATACCTGCGGTGCGAGCAATGATGCTCATGCCTTCAGGAACATGCAATTGGGCCATTGCTTCGCGCAACTCTTGGCGATCTTCGCCTTCAATGCGACGGGATACGCCTCCACCACGTGGGTTATTAGGCATTAATACCAAATAGCGACCAGCCAAGGAGATAAAAGAGGTTAAGGCCGCACCTTTTTGGCCACGCTCTTCTTTTTCTACTTGAACAATGATTTCTTGGCCTTCGCGCAAGGCATCTTTGATGGACGCATTGCGCACATCGATACCTTCTTTGAAATAGGTGCGGGCAACTTCTTTGAATGGCAGGAAGCCGTGGCGTTCCTCACCGTAATTTACGAAACACGCTTCGAGCGAGGGCTCAATGCGGGTAATAACACCTTTGTAAATATTGCCTTTGCGTTGTTCGCGACCGGCTGCTTCAATATCAATATCAATGAGTTTTTGACCATCAACGATGGCAACTCGCAACTCTTCTTGTTGAGTTGCATTAAACAACATGCGTTTCATAACACTCTCCTATGGGGGAGGATGTCGATGCGGCGTTGCGGTAGGGACAGGATTAAGCACTTGGGGCATAGCCCACCAGTGGCTTTATGAGTGTGGATCAAGCAAGTCTAGGCATTTCTTGCCTAGTTCACCGAGTTCAATGTTTGTTAAACCGGTGCCACACTTGACGATCGCCGCAGAGACCTCCTTTAGGTCATCGATGCAGGCGCTCGCCTGAAAACTGTCTTCTAATCGCGGGTCGCGGCATACGGCACACCAACCCTGCGCCTCATTGCAACGGGGGAGGGGCAACCCCGGGAGTCTATTAAGGGCGACTCCAAGCTCCACGATTCAAACCTGACTTCAGGCTGGTCTCGGGCCAATAAATTGGCTAGAGCGTTGATTATACGGCACAAGTTGAATGACAATGGGGTATTGTTAAGTCCCTCGCTGAGGTGGCGAGAGAGATAAATCATGAATTCCACACCCATTTCCAAACCTTCCGAGTCAAAAAAACCGGCTCCAGCAAGTGTGCACCTGCAGACTATTGGCCCAGAGGAGGCTGGTCAGCGCCTCGATAACTACCTTTTGCGCTGGGCTAAAGGGGTGCCTAAAAGCCATGTTTACCGGATTATTCGGTCTGGCGAAGTTCGGGTGAATAAGAAGCGGGCTGAGCCCACTACCCGCCTAATCGAGGGGGATGTGGTTCGGTTGCCCCCTGTTCGTTTGGCGGAGCCAGCCCAAATGGCGGCAGTCAATACTGCTCAAACGAAGTCACGGGCTAGGGGGTATTCAGACAAAATGCCGATTTTGTTCGAGGATGAGGTGCTGCTCATTGTTGATAAGCCAGCAGGTTTGGCAGTTCATGGGGGTTCTGGAATTGCTTTAGGGGTGATTGAGACTTTGCGCATTACCCGTCCTGAGCTAGCATTTTTGGAGTTGGTGCACCGCCTTGACAGAGATACGTCGGGTGTATTGCTTTTGGCAAAAAAGCGCAGTGCCCTGGTAGAGATGCACCGCCAAATTCGGGAAGGGCAGACTGATAAGCGCTACTACCTTTTGGCTCACGGAGAAATTGTTCAGCCCGCTGGGGTCATGCAACTGAAGTTCCCGCTTCACAAATACTTGCTTCCCAATGGCGAGCGGCGCGTTCGTGTTGATCCGGATGGGTTGCCAAGCCATACTGCCTTACGAGTAACGAAGATTATGCGACGCGGGGCTGCAGCAATTACCTTAGCAGAGGCGCAATTGAAAACTGGGCGCACCCATCAAATTCGGGTTCATCTCCAAAAATTGGGGCATGCCATATTGGGGGATGACAAGTATGGATTTGAAAATGATGACAAAATGATAAAGTCTAAGCGACTCTATTTGCATGCGCATTTAGCTGGATTCACACATCCGCGGACCGGTGAAAAAATGCGCATCGAATCTCCCTTGCCAGCTGAATTTTCAACAATGATGCGTTCATTTGAACCCGAGGCCTAATTGCCATACTCCGCCCCATGAATTCAAGAACAACAGTAGATAAGCGCTATGACCTTATTGTTTGGGATTGGGATGGCACCATCATGGATTCAACACCCACGATTGTTCAGTGCATACAACAAGCCTGTCGCGATTTGGGCTTTAAGGAGCCCGATGATTCCCTTGCAAGCTCAGTCATTGGGTTAGGCATTCATGACTCTTTGCGCAGGGCTGTGCCTTGGATTGAGTCTGAGCATTTTTCAAAATTGACGGATCGTTTTCGATATCACTACCTCGCAAAGGATCATGACCTGCATCTATTTGCGGGGGTGAGGAATCTCCTGGAACAATTACGAGATGATGGATATTTGCTGGCGGTGGCGACTGGCAAGTCCCGTCTTGGTTTGGATCGTTCGCTACAGCATCATCAACTTGGGCATTTGTTTCATGAAACGCGTACAGCTGATGAATCATTTTCCAAGCCGCATCCCGGGATGCTGTTGGAGTTGTCCGATGTATTGCAAGTGCCGATGCGACGTATGTTGATGATTGGCGATACGACGCATGATTTAGACATGGCAGCCAATGCGGGTGTTGATGCGGTGGCAGTGACATATGGCGCCCATCCTAGCGATGTGCTGCGATCTTCCCCTGCTTTAACTCAGGTTGATAATGTTCCGCAATTGGCACATTGGTTGAAACAAAATCTGAATGCGTAATGATGTGTTGGTAATGTGGTAACAATGAAATTGAATATTGGAATAAAGAAAATGAGTGAAAACAGTCAGAGTGCTGCCGATAATGCTAATTGGGAACGTCAAGCTCTTGAGCATTTGTTGCTTGAGAATTTAAAAGAAACGCGCAAAGCCCGTCGTTGGAAGGCGGTATTGCGAGTGCTGAGCTTGTTGGTGTTGGTAGGTGTTTTGTTGGCGGTTTTCGATTTTCATTTGCCTGGCGGCGGCATGGGGGTGGAGAGGCACACTGCCTTGGTAACCTTGGATGGGGAGATTGCTTCCAGCACCGTTGCAAATGCCAGTGACATTAATTCTGCCTTAGATGCTGCATTTGAGAACGAGCACAGTGCCGGGGTGATTTTAGAAATCAATAGTCCAGGTGGCTCGCCTGTTCAAGCGGGAATGATTAATGATGAAATTCACCGCCTACGCAAGCTCTATCCGAGCAAGCCATTTTATGTGGTGGTGGATGATATTTGTGCATCGGGTGGCTACTACGTTGCCGTGGCTGCTGACCAAATTATGGTGGATAAAGCAAGTCTGGTTGGTTCGATCGGCGTCATCATGGAGGGTTTCGGGTTTACCGGCTTGATGGATAAGTTGGGTGTGACGCGTCGCATGATTACTGCGGGTTCCAACAAAGGGATGATGGATCCATTTTCCAAAGAAAACCCCCAGCAAGTAGAAATGATGAAGAGCATGATTGATGAAATTCATCAGCAATTTATTGCAGTAGTGAAAGAGGGGCGCGGCGCCCGATTAAAAGAAGTGCCAGATTTATTTTCAGGTCGCGTTTGGACTGGTGAGCAGGCTATAAAAATTGGCTTAGCAGATGGTTACGGCACGGTGGATTCGGTGGCTCGGGATGTTTTTAAGGCCCCTGATGTATTGGATTACACCGTAAAAGAGAATTTTGCCGAACGTGTGGCAAAACGCTTTGGTACGGAAGCTGGCGCATCTGCTGGCAATGCCTTGATGAAGGCCCCTGGACTGAAGTAAGAAAGATTTATCCCAGCATCAGAAATACGGTTGGTCGATTTTGCAAGGGTGCGCACGCTGCCTCATTGGGATAGCGTTTGCGCCACTCGGCAACCGTCAGCGTGGTGACGGTTTCAGACTGTAATGTGAGGTCAATTCCTAGGCACAGTAATGTTTGGGGTGCTAAACCGTGTAAACAAGCCATCAGCATTGCGGTGTTGCGATAGGGTGTCTCAATCCAGATTTGAGTCTGTTGTAATTTCCGAGACTCAATTTCGAGTTGTTTTAGGCGCGCAAGACGTTCTTGAGTATCGTGGGGCAGGTAACCCTGAAAAGCAAAACGCTGCCCATTTAAGCCGCTAGCCATCAGACCGAGCAAGATTGAGCTTGGCCCCACCAGCGGTTTGACTGTTGCCCCTAATTTATGTGCAGCTAGGACCAATTCGGCCCCAGGGTCTGCTACTCCGGGCACACCTGCCTCGGACATCAGGCCCATATCATTGCCAGCAATTAATGGCTTTAATAAGTCGCTGGGATTGGTTGCATCGCCATATTTGGCATGCCGCGCAGCACCTCGCCATTCACTCATTTCCATTTCTTGAATGGCGCAAATTAATGGCGAGCTAGAGCCCACGGCTTTTAAAAACGCACGAGCAGTTTTGGCGTCCTCAACAATCCAGTGGCGCAGTGTTGCGGTGTGGCGCATCGTTTCTGCGGGCAATACCCAGGGCAATTGTCCTGCTCGAGCATCCTCCCCCAGGGTATTTGGAACTAAAAATAATGTGCCAAGTTGCTTGCTCATAAAGTAGCTTCAAGATTTCTTTTGAGTGGAATAGAAAAGCCAGCATCGCGTAATAAACCGCTGAGGGCGATGAGTGGCAGGCCAATTAATGCGGTAGGGTCATTGCTTTTAATGGACTCCAAAAGAGTAATTCCAAGGCCCTCGGATTTTGCGCTGCCGGCGCAGTCATAGGGCTCTTCGGTGAGTAAATATGATTCCAATACGTCGTCTGGCAAGTTACGAAATGTCACCTCAGTAGGTACGCACAAGGTCGTTTGGGTGTCTCCCTTCATTAGGCATAGAGCCGTTTGGAATATCACTGTGGCGCCGCGCATGAGTTGCAATTGCGCCATTGCCCGTTCGAAGTTTCCAGGTTTTCCAATGGCAGCCCCATATAAGTCTGCCACTTGATCTGAGCCGATTACCCATGCATCCGGGTGTTCTTGAGCAACCGCGGCTGCCTTTGCGTAAGCAAGTCTTTGCGCTAGCGCTAGCGTGCCTTCTCCGGCGAGCGGTGTTTCATCGACATTGGGTGAAATGGTTGTAAAGGGGGTGCCCAGCCTCTCAAGTAATGCACGCCGATAGATGGAGGTGGAGGCCAAAATAAGGCTTGGTGTGGATGAATTGGGCATGGTGACAGATGATTTTGTGGGGAGCTTCATTTAGACTGATGGTATGAATCGTAATCACGTTTTACCTCAAGTGCATCTTCCAGATGATCTAAATGCATTACGCCGAGTGGATTTTTGTGCCCCACAATCCTATGAAGGCGGTGGTTTTTTACCTATTTCCGCGCTCCCTAGGTTAGAAGAGGGGGTTTGCGTGGTGCGAGATGGGGATGGTTTTGAGTGGCAGGTAGAAACTTACTTTGAAGACTCTCCGGGTAGCCAAGCCAGGCATTTGATGGATTTGAGGTTAAAGGGGCGTGTTCACCTCTTATGTCAACGGTGTTTGCAGGATTGCGCAGTGGAGTTGGCTGAGAAACGCCAATTTATCCTGATGGCCACAGAAGAAGAAGCTGATGCATTTCCAATGGAAGATGACCGGTATGAACCTCTGGTTGCCAATCAACATTTTGATCTTTTGGCGGCTATTGAGGATGAGTTGTTACTGTCATTGCCATTAATTCCTAAGCACCCAGATGGTCAGTGTGTCGCGCATTCCACTGTTTTTGGGGACTCCGGAGCGGTTTCCCAGGCGGTGGAAAAGTCCGATAACCCCTTTAACGTATTGAAAAATATCAAGAAAAGTTCATCAAGATGAGTTCTTTGAGGCGCCACCCCATTACTGTCTTTTAACAACAAATCAAGCAGTTAGCCACTGATCTATGCTAGAATGTCGCCTTGCTTAGGAGTTCAATATGGCCGTCCAACAGAATAAAAAATCACCTTCCAAACGTGGCATGCACCGTGCGCACGACTTTTTGACCGCACCCGCTACGGCTGTTGAAGCCACTACTGGTGAGGCTCATTTGCGCCACCACATCTCACCAAACGGCTACTATCGTGGTCGTAAAGTTGTTAAAACTAAAAACGACTGATTTTTTAGTTCAAAAAGATAGAAGCGGCTCCCTAAAAGGCCGCTTTTTTCTTGGATCAATCACTTGCAGCAATCCATGATTTTATGAGTGTCACTCTCGCTATTGACGCCATGGGCGGCGATCACGGGTTAGCAGTAACGGTCCCGGCCTGCTGCGACTTTCTAGAAAAACACGGCGACGTCAAGATCACCTTGGTGGGTAACCCACCGCTAATACAGCAGGCTTTGGTGAAATTTCCAAAGGCACCCCTAGAGCGTATTCAGGTTATATCCGCCAGTGAGGTGGTCTTGATGGATGATCCTATTGAGATTGCCTTGCGTCGTAAAAAAGATTCTTCAATGCGTGTGGCGATTACCCAGGTAAAAGAAGGGTTGGCCGATGCCATTATTTCTTCAGGAAATACCGGAGCTTTAATGGCTATTTCTCGTTACATTCTGAAAACCTTAGATGGCGTCGATCGCCCTGCGATTGCTACTGCGATTCCCAATGAATTAGGGCGCGGCACCACGATGTTGGATTTGGGAGCAAATGCTGACTGTGAGCCTATGCACTTATTGCAATTTGCTCAGATGGCAAATGTGATGGTGCAGGTAGTAGATGGCACTGCTAGCCCCTCTATCGGCCTTCTGAATATTGGCGAAGAAGTAATTAAGGGTAACGAAGTGGTGAAGCAGGCAAGCGAGTTGTTGCGCGCCAGTAGCTTAAACTTTTATGGCAATGTAGAGGGAAATGATATTTTTAAGGGCACGACCGATATTGTGGTCTGTGATGGGTTTGTTGGAAATGTCGTTCTAAAAGCGAGTGAGGGACTGGCAAAAATGATGAGTGGCCTCATTCGACAAGAATTTAATCGTTCTTGGTTGACAAAATTGATGGCTATTTGCGCTATGGTTCCCCTGTTGCGAGTGCGCAAACGCGTTGACCATCGTCGCTATAACGGGGCGGTCTTATTGGGTCTGCGGGGTTGTGTGATTAAGAGTCATGGCTCAGCTGATCGTTTTGCATTTGGTTTTGCGTTGGAGCGCGCCTACGAAGCAGCTAAAAATCGTATGGTAGAGCGTATTGCTCAAGCCTTTGTGGTGGAGACAAAAGAATGACGATGTATTCAAGAGTGGCCGGAACAGGAAGCTATCTTCCTGAGCAGCGTCTCAGTAACCACGATCTGGTAGAGCGCCTGGCGAAGATTGGCCTAGAAACTAGCGATGAGTGGATTACTACTCGTAGCGGTATTTCTGCGCGTCACTTCGCTGCGGAAAATGAGCTCACGAGTGATTTGGCCGTACGGGCGGCACACGCTGCCTTGAGTGCTGCCGGTGTGGGTTCTGAAGATATTGACTTGATTATTCTGGCAACTTCTACCCCTGATCATCTCGGAGGGTTTCCCAGTACCGCTTGTGTGGTTCAGGATAAATTGGGCGCGCATACCAATTGCGCGGCATTTGATGTTCAGGCTGTGTGCGCTGGGTTTACTTATGCTTTGGCTATCGCCGATGCTTTTATTCGTTCCGGAACATACCGGCGAGTTCTGGTATTGGGGGCCGAAACTTTTTCGCGCATCTTAAATTTTAATGACCGTACCACTTCTGTATTGTTTGGGGATGGTGCTGGTGCCGTGGTGTTAGAGGCTTCTTCCGAGCCTGGTATTTTGTCTGCGGCATTGCATGCTGATGGGAGTCAGCGCGATATCTTGTGTGTACCAGGACGCGCTAAAAATGGCGGCGTCGAGGGCGAGGCATTCTTAACAATGGATGGCCCAGCTGTTTTCAAATTAGCCGTTAAGGTTTTGGAGCAGGTAGCTCGTGAAGCTTTGGACAAGGCCGATCTGCAGCCAGAGCAAATCGATTGGTTGGTCCCGCACCAAGCAAATATCCGCATCATGGAGAGCACTGCACGCAAGATGGGTATGTCCATGGAAAAAGTCATTGTTACTGTGCATGAACATGGCAACACTTCTGCAGCTTCTATTCCGCTTGCATTGGATGCTGGGATCCGTTCTGGAAAAATTCAACGTGGCCAGCACTTACTCCTTGAGGGGGTTGGTGGTGGTTTTGCTTGGGGTGCGGTGACAATCAAGTATTAGGGCATCAGGTGCCGCAGCATTTTATTAACACTTTCCTTATTTAATTTCATTACTCTCATGACATTTGCATTTGTATTTCCTGGTCAAGGCTCTCAATCTGTGGGAATGTTGAATTCGATTGCGGGGCGCCCAGAGGTTCGGGCAACTTTGCAGGAGGCATCTGAAGCGTTAGGCGAGGATGTGAGTCAATTAATTGCTGAGGGGCCGGCCGAGGCCTTATCGCTCACTACGAATACCCAGCCCGTTATGTTGACGGCTGGGGTAGCATTTTTCCGCGCTTGGGTGGCCGCTGGCGGGAGCTTGCCCAAGGTGATGGCTGGGCATAGTTTGGGAGAGTATTCTGCTTTGGTAGCAGCCGGTGTCATTGCTTTCAAGGATGCGGTGCCTTTAGTGCGATTCCGTGCGGAAGCGATGCAAAGTGCGGTGCCAGTTGGTACGGGTGGTATGGCTGCAATTTTAGGTTTAGATGATGAGACCGTGATTCAGGTTTGTGCAGATGCCAGTCTGGCATCTGGAGGGGTGGTTGAGGCGGTGAACTTTAATGCGCCTGGACAAGTGGTCATTGCCGGAGCAAGTGATGCCGTAAGCAAGGCATGTGAATTATTAAAAGCGGCCGGTGCTAAGCGTGCTTTGCCATTGCCGGTGTCGGCCCCGTTTCATTCATCGCTATTGCAACCAGCTTCTGAAAAACTACAGGGGTATTTGGCTGCTGTTGAATTTAAAGCTCCCAGCATCTCTGTGATCAATAACGTAGATGTAGAGATATTGAATGATCCTCAGGCTATTAAAGATGCCTTAGTACGTCAGGCGGCCAAGCCAGTGCGTTGGCAGGAGACCATTCAGGCAATGGCTCAGCATGGTGTGACTCAGGTGATTGAATGCGGTCCGGGGAAAGTTTTGGCTGGTCTCACCAAACGTATTAATGATCAAGTCGTCGGCTTGCCAATGTTTGATGAAGCGAGCTTGCAGGATGTCTTGGGTCAAGTGGGTTAAAGACGAAATCAATTGTGAAGATTAAACGTGGGATAGGGGTGTAGATGAATATCGACTTAAATGGACAAATTGCCCTAGTTACTGGTGCATCGCGCGGCATTGGTCAGGCGATTGCGGATGAATTAGTGAAATGTGGTGCAATAGTGATTGGTACTGCTACTTCTGCTGAGGGCGCTAAGGCAATTCAGGAGCGTTTGCAGGCCAGTGGTGGCCGTGGAGAGGTTCTGAATGTGACCGATCCGCAGGCATGTGAACAGATTATTGATTTGATTGTGAAAGACTTTGGCGGGATTTCCATTTTGGTGAATAACGCAGGAATTACGCGCGATCAATTGGCGATGCGCATGAAAGCCGATGAGTGGACGGATGTTATTGACACCAATCTCAGCGCGGTTTTTCGCTTATCTCAAGCGGTGATGCGCCCTATGATGAAGGCGCGTGCAGGCCGAATTATTAATATCACCTCCATTGTTGGTCATATGGGTAATCCTGGCCAGGCAAACTATGCCGCTGCTAAAGCGGGGGTTTCGGGGATGACTCGTGCGCTGGCGCGTGAAATCGGCAGCCGTAATATCACCGTAAACTGCGTTGCCCCCGGTTTTATTGATACCGATATGACGCGGGCATTGAGCCAAGAGCAGCAAAATGCCCTGAAAGCCAATATTCCTTTGGCCCGTTTGGGGAGCCCTGAAGATGTTGCTCAGGCAGTGGCATTTTTGGCCTCGCCAGCGGCTGGATACATTACGGGTAATACCCTACACGTCAATGGAGGGCTATATTTAGCCTAACCAGATTAGCTGGGATTTAGTCTTCTTTTGGCGGATTTGCTGATTCGGTCCGCCAAGCTGATAAAATCCTACCATTCGTTTTTTTACAACCCTTGGGGGACTTAATGGACAACATCGAACAACGCGTTAAGAAAATCGTCGCTGAGCAATTGGGCGTCGCTGAAGGAGATATCAAGAATGAATCTTCTTTTGTGAATGACCTGGGCGCTGACTCTCTTGACACTGTTGAGTTAGTAATGGCTTTGGAAGATGAATTCGGCATCGAAATTCCTGATGAGGAAGCTGAAAAGATCACCACCGTTCAGCTCGCGATTGACTTTGCTACATCTAAAGCTCAGGGTTAATTCCCTAGCTTAGTTAATACTTCGTTATTACTGTGTCAGCATCAAATGGCCGACGCCGGGTAGTTGTTACCGGCTTAGGTCTTATCTCACCTGTCGGAAACTCAGTAGACGCTGCTTGGTCTAATTTGCTTGCGGGCAAATCGGGCATTGCAACGATTACTAAATTCGACCATGCTCCCCTTAGCGTTCATTTCGCTGGAGAGGTGAAAGATTTCAATGTCGAAGAATATGTTTCTGCTAAAGAGGCTCGCCATATGGATAGCTTTATCCATTATGGTATCGCTGCTGGTACCCAGGCAATTCGAGATAGTGGCTTGCAGGTAACGGAAGAAAATGCAGAGCGTATTGGCGTAATGGTTGGTTCCGGAATCGGGGGCTTGCCAATGATTGAGGAAACTGGCGCTGAATTATTGGCCCGCGGTCCTCGTCGGATCTCCCCATTCTTTGTTCCTGGCTCCATCATTAATATGATCTCTGGGCACCTCAGCATCCTCTTTGGATTAAAGGGTCCTAACGTTGCCGCGGTTACCGCTTGTACCACTGGTTTGCACAGCATTGGCTTGGCTACTCGCTTGATCCAGTACGGTGATGCTGATGTCATGGTTGCTGGAGGTGCGGAGTCTACGATTTCCGCTTTAGGTGTTGGTGGTTTTGCATCGGCCCGTGCTTTATCTACTCGCAATGATGACCCTGCTACTGCCTCGCGTCCTTGGGACAAAGACCGCGATGGTTTTGTGTTGGGTGAGGGTGCCGGAGTGGTGGTTTTGGAAGAGTATGAACATGCCAAGGCTCGTGGCGCCAAGATTTATTGCGAACTTTTGGGTTTTGGAATGAGTGGTGATGCCTATCACATGACTGCTCCCAATATGGATGGCCCACGTCGGTGTATGGTCAATGCAATGCGCGATGCTGGTTTAAATGCCGATCAAATTCAGTACATTAATGCTCACGGTACCTCCACCCCATTGGGTGACAAGAATGAAACCGGTGCGATTAAGGCTGCCTTAGGCGATCATGCGAAGAAGACTTTAATTAACTCAACTAAGTCTATGACGGGTCACTTATTGGGTGGCGCGGGTGGCTTGGAATCTGTCTTTACGATCTTGGCTTTGCATCATCAAAAATCTCCGCCTACTATTAATATCTTCAATCAAGATCCTGAGTGCGATTTGGACTACTGCGCCAATACAGCCCGCGATGTGAAGATTGAACACGCTGTTAAGAATAACTTTGGCTTTGGTGGTACCAATGGCACATTGATTTTTGGCAAGCTTACCTAATATTCTTTGTATTATTCATTTATTGGTTTTTACCAAGTAGGTCAATAGCATTATGAAAAAGTACTTTATTGCACTCTGCGCTATTTTTAGCTTGGGGCAGCTTTCGTTTACTGCCTACGCTCAAAACCCTCGCGTTACCATCCCCGATTTTGCCGATCTGGTCGAACGGGCTAGTCCTGCAGTGGTCAACATCCGCACTACCGAGAAAGTCGTCGTGCAGCAGGCTCAAGGCGGAATTCCTGGAGTTCCTGAAGATCAAGCGGAGTTCTTTAGGCGTTTCTTTGGGGTTCCTATTCCAGGGGTGCCTAGCAGCCCACGACCTGCTTTGCCCAATTCCGGGCAGCCACAAGAGGCTGATCGTGGCGTTGGTTCCGGGTTCATTATTGATTCGAATGGTTTAATTTTGACCAATGCCCATGTTGTTGAGGGCGCCAATGCTATTTACGTCACCTTGACCGATAAGCGTGAGTTCAAGGCCAAACTCTTGGGCTTAGATAAGCGCACTGATATTGCAGTGGTGAAGATTGATGCGCATGATCTTCCAAAATTACCCCTGGGCGACTCGGCCAAGGTGAGGGTGGGTGAATGGGTTTTGGCTATAGGATCGCCATTTGGATTGGAGAATACGGTGACGGCAGGCATTGTGTCTGCGAAGAGTCGAGATACTGGCGACTATTTGCCGTTTATTCAAACTGACGTAGCTGTGAATCCTGGCAACTCGGGTGGCCCACTACTGAATACTGCCGGTCAAGTGATTGGTATTAACTCCCAAATATTTAGTCGTTCTGGCGGTTATATGGGCATATCGTTTGCTATTCCCATTGATGAGGCTATGCGTGTGGCCGATCAATTGCGGGCCAATGGAAAATTGGTGCGAGGAAAAATTGGGGTGGCCATTGGAGACATCACCAAGGATGTTGCTGAGAGTTTGGGCTTAGGAAAGCCGCGTGGCGCCTACGTTAGGAATGTAGAGGCGGGCGGCCCAGCAGCATTGGGTGGAATTGAGGCGGGCGATGTGATTTTGAGCTTTAATGGGCACGATATTGCCAGATCAACGGATTTGCCGAGAATCGTTGGCGAAACAAAACCTGGTACAACTGTTGGTGTTGAGGTTTGGCGCAAGGGAGGCGTTCGTGAGCTCACTGTTACGGTAGGGGACTCAGAAGCAAATAGTTCTGCCGTGAAGAAATCCAGCGCACCCTCTGGAAACAATGGGGTGACCAATGCCCTTGGGGTGAGCGTATCGGACCTTTCTGATGCGCGTAAGAAAGAATTAAATATCCATGGCGGTATCGAGGTTAACAGTGTGGGTGATGGCCCTTTAGCTCGATCTGGGGTTCGTCCTGGGGATGTCATTCTCCGGATTGGGGATGTTGATATTACGGGCGTCAAGCAGTTTGAGGCAATTGCAAAGGGGTTGGATGCCAATAAGGCTGTGCCACTCTTTATACGTCGTGCAGATAGCACTCTGATTATTCCGGTTAGGCCAAAATAAGCCCACATTGCTCAAATTTGGGCGATTTGGGGTGTTCGGTGCTGGCTTGGCGCAACCCATTACAATCCCATTAAGACGACTTTTTGCAGCGCATCATTGTGGTGCGTTCTGACAAGGCGTTTTTTGAATGACCAAATAAGACGCCATGGATTTAATCCGCAATTTTTCTATCATCGCCCATATTGATCACGGCAAATCGACGCTAGCTGATCGCATTATTCAGTTGTGTGGCGGCCTCTCCGATCGCGAGATGGAGGCCCAAGTTCTCGATTCGATGGATATCGAACGAGAGCGTGGCATTACTATTAAAGCGCAAACTGCTGCCCTTAGTTACAAAGCAAAAGACGGAAAGACATACAACCTTAATCTGATCGATACTCCGGGACACGTTGATTTCTCATATGAGGTGAGTCGATCTCTATCAGCCTGTGAGGGCGCTCTCTTGGTGGTTGACGCTAGTCAAGGTGTTGAAGCGCAAACGGTTGCCAATTGCTATACAGCTATTGAGCTGGGTGTAGAGGTGGTGCCGGTATTGAATAAGATCGATTTGCCACAAGCGGATCCTGAGCGTGCCAAACAAGAAATTGAAGATGTGATTGGTATTGATGCTACCGATGCGATCACTTGCTCTGCAAAAACAGGTATGGGCGTAGCCGATGTGATTGAGGAAATGATTCGTCGCGTCCCTCCTCCTAAAGGAAGTGCGTCTGAGCCTTTGCAAGCCTTAATTATTGATTCATGGTTTGATAATTATGTGGGTGTGGTGATGCTGATTCGGGTATTCAACGGCACCCTCAAACCAAAAGATAAGATTACCTTGATGGCTAATGGCTCCTCGCATTTGGTTGAGCATGTTGGGGTATTTAGTCCAAAGTCAGTCGATCGACCTGAGTTATCTGCCGGTCAAGTGGGATTTGTGATTGCAGGGATTAAAGAGCTGAAGGCTGCCAAGGTTGGTGATACCGTAACGCATGCTCCTGGACAACAGGGTCGCATTCCCGCAATGCAACCTCTGCCTGGATTTAAAGAGGTTAAGTCCCAGGTCTTTGCTGGGTTGTATCCAGTTGAGGCAAGCGAATACGATCAGTTGCGTGAATCGCTTGAAAAGCTGCAACTAAACGATGCCTCTCTCTTATATGAGCCCGAGGTGTCGCAAGCATTGGGTTTTGGTTTCCGCTGCGGATTCTTGGGCCTATTGCACATGGAGATTGTGCAAGAGCGTTTGGAGCGTCAGTATGGAATGAATTTGATTACTACCGCCCCAACAGTGGTGTATCAAGTCGAGCAGTCAGATGGCACCATTTTGATGGTTGATAACCCATCGAAAATGCCGGAAACCAGCAAGATCATGACCATTTTGGAGCCTATCGTAACGGTCAATCTTTACATGCCACAAGAGTATGTGGGATCCATCATTACCTTGTGCGTTAGCAAGCGTGGTATCCAAACCGATATGAACTATTTGGGTCGTCAGGTGAAATTGACCTATGAATTGCCGATGGCAGAAATCGTGCTTGATTTCTTCGACAGAATGAAGTCTATCTCGCGTGGCTATGCCTCGATGGATTATGAGTTTAAGGAGTATCGCCCAGCTGATGTGGTCAAAGTTGATATCTTAATTAATGGTGACCGGGTGGATGCTTTATCGGTGATTGTTCATCGCAGCAATAGTCAGCATCGCGGGCGTGAAGTGGTTGCGAAGATGCGCGGCATTATTCCAAGGCAAATGTTTGATGTGGCTATTCAAGCGGCAATTGGAAGCAATATTGTGGCGCGTGAGAATGTGAAGGCCTTGCGTAAAAACGTATTGGCTAAATGCTATGGCGGCGATATCTCTCGTAAGCGTAAGTTGTTGGAAAAACAAAAAGAAGGTAAGAAGCGAATGAAACAGGTCGGAAACGTGGAGATTCCACAAGAAGCCTTCTTGGCGATTTTACAGGTGGATGATTAATGAACTTTGCCCTCATTCTTTTTATATTGGTGGTCATCTCGGGCATTGCGTGGCTGGCAGATCGATTGTATTTTGCTCCACAAAGACGTGCTGTTGGCGTTAGTCAAATGCCTTTATGGCTTGAATATACTGCTGGCTTTTTTCCGGTAATTTGCACTGTTTTTCTATTGCGCTCATTTATTGCAGAGCCATTCAAAATCCCATCTGGTTCCATGATTCCGACCTTGCAAATCGGTGATTTCATTTTGGTCAATAAATTTACTTATGGCATTCGTTTGCCAGTCATCAATCAAAAGGTCATTGATCTGGGCTCGCCTCAGCGTGGTGATGTGGTGGTATTTCGCTATCCACGGGATGAGTCGGTTGACTATATTAAGCGGATTATTGCGCTACCAGGCGATGTGATTGAGTATCAGGATAAGCGCTTAAAAATTAATGGACAGCCTCTAGAGTACTCTGGTGGTGAGCCTTATCTCGATCCAGAGAGCATGCATTATGCAAAACGTTACACCGAGACCTTTCCATCTGATTTAGGAGGTAATCGGCATGACATATTGAATGATCCTGATCGTCCCGCGGGGAATTTGCCGGCGGAACGATTCCCGGGGTTGGAAAATTGTCAGTATCAAATCAATGGAGTAACTTGCAAGGTGCCCGAGGGGCATTATTTCGCAATGGGGGACAATCGTGACAATAGCGCTGATTCCCGTTATTGGGGATTTGTGCCGGATCAAAATATTGTTGGCAAAGCTTTTTTTGTTTGGATGAATTTAGGCGCCTTGAGCCGCATTGGAAGTTTTAAGTAATTCTATGAACGCCCGCGCCGTGATTGAAACAGCACCGCTGCAAGAGCGCTTAGGGTACGGCTTTAAAAAAGTAGAGCTTCTGAATCAGGCTTTGACCCATCGAAGCCACAGCAAAAAAAATAATGAGCGCCTTGAGTTTCTAGGCGACTCCATTTTGAATTGTGTCGTAGCTGAGATGTTATATGAGCGCTATTCCGATTTGGATGAGGGTGATTTGTCTCGCGTTCGGGCAAACTTGGTTAAGCAACAAGCGCTTTATGAGATTGCTCAAACACTTTCGTTATCGGATTACCTCAGGCTCGGTGAGGGCGAGCTTAAGAGTGGCGGCTTTCGGCGCCCTTCTATTTTGGCGGATACATTAGAGGCGGTTACGGGCGCTATCTTTTTGGATGGTGGGTTTGATGCTGCCAAGACATGCTTGCGTAAGCTCTATTCTGTCATCTTGGTTAATGTTGATCCAAAGACTTTAGGTAAGGATGATAAGACCTTGCTGCAAGAGTATTTGCAAGGCCATCAATTGCCTTTGCCTACATACAATGTCACTGGTACCACGGGGGCTGCCCATAATCAGCAGTTTGAAGTGGAATGCCTTATCCCCAGCTTAAAAGTGGCGGTGAAGGGTGAGGGCGCTTCCAGACGTGCCGCCGAGCAAGTGGCTGCGAAGTTGGCTTTGGTGGCAGCTCTGAAGGCATTGCCCCAGGAGTTGCGTAAGCCAAAGAAAACCCGCTCTGCGAAGAAAAAGGCCGCAAAAAAAGAAGTCACCGAAGAGCAGTTAAATCTTAAGCTGAAGGGCTAATCGTGTTTAGATGCGGCACCATCGCCATTGTGGGGCGACCCAATATGGGTAAATCTACCTTGCTCAACGCCTTGGTGGGTCAAAAAATCAGCATCACCTCGCGTAAAGCGCAAACTACCCGCCACCGTATTTTGGGAATTCAGAATCGTGAAGAAGCCCAATTTATCTTTATTGATACGCCAGGTTTTCAAACGCGCTTAATGAATACCTTGAATAAAGCTCTGAACCGGACAGTTACAACCGCCTTACAAGATGTGAATGTAGCTTGCTTTGTAGTGGAGGCTGGTTATTTTGGCGAAGACGATAAAAAAGTTTTGAGGCTACTGCCAGCTGATTTGCCGGTAGTGCTGGTGCTCAATAAATTGGATGTATTTAATAGCCGCTATCAGACGCCGTCCGAGAGGGATCAGGCTTTATTGAATTTCATGAAAGAAATGAGTCGCCCTTGGAGTGAGTTGGGTGGTCATGAGGATCAAGACAAATGCGAATTTGCTGAGATTGTTCCCATGAGCGCGAAAAGTCCGCCGGATATCACACGCTTGTTGGATGTTTTGGAAGGCTACCTGCCAGAGGCAGAGGCTATTTATGATGCCGACACATTGACGGATCGTAGTGAGCGTTTTTTAGCTGCTGAGATATTGCGTGAAAAAGTATTTCGTTTTACGGGTGAGGAGTTGCCTTACACCAGCACTGTGGTGATTGATCAATTCAAGATGGATGGAAAAATGCGTAGAGTAGCTGCTACCATTTTGGTTGATCGTGATAGTCATAAAGCCATGATTATTGGGCAAAAAGGCGAGCGACTCAAAAAGATATCGACAGATGCTCGTATCGATATGGAAAAATTATTTGATGGCAAAGTTTTCTTGGAGACTTGGGTCAAGGTCAAACGTGGCTGGGCTGATGATCGCGCTGAATTGCGGGCGCAAGGTTTGGAATAGTCCTCTATGGCCTCGATTCGTGTTGCTGACGAACCTGCCTTTGTGTTGCATAGCATTCCGTATAAGGAAACTAGTCTCATTCTGGATGTTTTTACTCGGCAGTACGGTCGCATGGCTTTAATTGCCAAGGGTGCAAAACGACCGCACTCTACTTTGCGTCCAGTGTTGCAGCGTTTCCAGCCTTTATTGGTGTCCTGGAGTGGCAAGTCAGAGTTGCGGACCTTAACCAAGTCCGAATGGGTTGGTGGAACCCCGTCGCTGGTAGGGGATGCCTTGCTGTGTGGTTTTTATTTAAATGAGTTGTTGGTCAAGTTTTTAGCTCGCGAAGATGAGTATGAAAAACTGTATGACCATTACACCAACACTATTGCAGCGCTTTCTAATTTGGAATTTGAGTCCAAGGGCTTGGAAGAGATTTTGCGCCCCTTTGAGCTCACTCTGTTACAAGAAACTGGGTATGCAGCTGCATTGGATCGCTGTGTAGAAACCGATTGTCCTCCCTTGGCAGAAGAGCGTTATGTCTATCAGCCTGAGCGAGGCGTAAGGCCAGCCCAGCCTGATGATCCAGGGCATTGGCCAGTATTAACGGGGAGATCCTTGTTGGCCATTGCAATTGGTGATTTTTCGCATCCAGAAACTTTATCTGAGAGTAAGCAACTCATGCGCTTTTTGTTGGGCTTGCATTTGCAGGATCAGGTGCTAACCACCCGGCAGATTTTGATTGATCTTAAGAAAATCTAGTAATCTATCAGCATGAGCGTGTCGAACAAAATCGAGTTAGGTATCAATATTGATCACGTTGCCACCTTGCGCAATGCTCGGGGGACGGTTTATCCAGATCCCTTAAAGGCAGCCCAATTGGCGGAAGAGGCGGGGGCTGATTTAATTACATTACATTTACGTGAAGACCGCCGTCATATTAAAGACGCTGACCTCCTTGCTTTGCGACCACTCATTAAAACCCGCATGAATCTCGAGTGTGCCGTGACTCCTGAGATGATTCAGATTGCCTGCCAAGTGAGGCCCCATGATGTGTGTTTAGTTCCTGAGAAGCGAGAAGAAGTTACCACCGAGGGTGGGTTGGATGTATTGGGCCATTTTGAGGCAGTCCAATCGGCAACTAAAAAATTAGTTGATGCCGGTATTCGTGTTTCTTTATTTATTGATCCAGAAGAAAAGCAAATACAGGCGGCTAAAGATGTTGGTGCGACAGTTGTCGAGCTGCATACGGGTCGTTATGCAGATTTATCTGGTGCTGAGCAGGCAAAGGAATTGGAGCGCATTCAGAAGGCTGCCATCTTTGGCAGGAACATCGGCTTAAGGGTGAATGCCGGTCATGGATTGCACGAAGGCAATGTCAAGCCGATTGCCGCTATTGTTGAATTATCAGAACTCAATATTGGTCATGCCATTGTTGCCGAAGCCTTATTCAAAGGCTGGCAAAAAGCGATCATTGATATGAAAACCTTGATGACTCAGGGTAGGTCAAGCTCTGAGGCATATCTCAAACCCTCAAATTCAATATGATCATCGGTATCGGGACTGACATTTTGCAGATTGAGCGCTTACAAGCGGCCTACGATCGCACGAATGGGCGCCTTGCAGAAAAAATTTTAGGACCAGATGAGATGCTGGTATTTCAGCATCGCCTAGCCAGAAATCATCAGCGCGGTATTGCATTTTTGGCGACACGCTTTGCGGCAAAAGAGGCTTTTTCAAAAGCAATTGGTTTGGGCATGAGAATGCCGATGACTTGGCGCTCACTGCAAACCTTGAATGAGCCCAGTGGGAAACCGGTGACTTCCTATCTAGGAAAGTTGGCCCAATTTATGCAAGACAAAAACTGGGAAGCTCATGTCACGGTTAGTGATGAGCAGGATATGGCAATTGCTCATGTGATTGTCACTCAAAAATAAGAGGAAGAAATGACTAAGCTCACCCTGGCCCCCGGCCCAGTAACTCTGGATGTAGTTGGTTTGGAATTAAATGCGGAGGATCGCCGGCGCATCCTACATCCTTTAACCGGTGGCGTTATTTTGTTTGGCCGCAATTTTACTGATCGCCAACAGCTTACTAAGTTAACCACTGCTATTAAGAAGTTGCGCCCTGATGTATTGATTTCGATTGATCACGAGGGCGGCAGAGTGCAGCGTTGTAAGGCGGATGGCTTTACTCATTTGCCAGCAATGCGCAAATTGGGTGACTTATGGTCTCGCAAAAGTATGACCATGCATCCCGCTGAATCAGCGGCGTTGGCAATGGCTGCCGCTACTGCATGCGGGTATGTTTTAGCTACCGAGCTTAGAGCGTGTGGCGTGGATTTTAGTTTTACGCCGGTACTAGACTTGGATTTTGGACGTAGCGGGGTGATTGGCGATCGATCCTTTGGTCGTGATCCGCAAATCGTATTTGCACTAGCCAAAAGTTTGAATGAAGGATTGCGTTTGGCGGGCATGGCCAATTGCGGCAAGCATTTTCCTGGTCATGGGTGGGCTGAGGCAGATTCTCATGTCGCCATTCCGGTGGATGAACGCTCTTTGGCGGAGATTCTGAATCAGGATGCAAAGCCATATGAGTGGCTAGATTTGAGTTTGTCAGCGGTGATGCCGGCACATGTGATTTACCCCCAAGTTGACTCCTTGCCCGCTGGGTTCTCAAAAATTTGGCTGCACTCTGTCTTGCGTGAAGAGTTGGGTTTTGAGGGGGTGATTTTTAGTGATGACCTCTCTATGGAGGGGGCGAGTGTTGCTGGTTCAGTGGTGAAGGGTGCGGAGCTTGCGTTAGATGCGGGCTGTGATGCAGTGTTGATTTGTAATCGTCCGGATTTGGCAGATCAACTGCTTTCACATCTTAAGGTATCAAAAGCAAAACACTCTCAATCTGCTGCCCGTTTAAATCGTTTAATGCCCCAGGCGCCATCGTTGACATGGAAAGCACTGCAAGCTGAGCCGGAGTATCAACATGCCCAAGGTTTGCTCAAGCAGTTAAAGTTGATTGGCTAAGAAAAAACCCCGGCATGCCGGGGTTTTTAACATCAATGTGCTGCTGACTAAATGTTTGCTTGAAGCGTGATTAGTTTGCGCGACTGCGGTATTCACCAGTGCGGGTGTCAATCTCAATTTTGTCGCCAGTATTGCAAAAGAGGGGAACTTGCAATTCATAGCCAGTGGCCAATTTGGCATTCTTCATTACTTTGCCTGAGCTGGTGTCGCCCTTAACCGCAGGCTCGGTGTAGATAATCTCGCGAACTAGTGAGTTTGGCATTGCAACGGAAAGCGCTTTACCTTCGTAGAAGACCACTTCGCAAGGCATCCCTTCTTCAAGGTAATGCAGTGCATCGCCCATGAATTCGGATTCAACCTCATATTGGTTGTAGTCAGAATCCATAAATACATACATTGGATCTGCAAAATAAGAATAAGTGCATTCTTTTTTGTCTAGGATCACTACGTCAAATTTGTCATCCGCTTTAAAGACGCCTTCGTTGGGCGCGCCGGTTAACAAGTTTTTAAATTTCATCTTCACTACAGAAGAGTTGCGGCCAGAGCGGCTATATTCGGCTTTTAAAACGACCATGGCATCAGTGCCGATCATCACTACGTTACCAACGCGGAGTTCTTGTGCTGTTTTCATCTTGCTATTCCTGGGTGCAGAGGAGTTTTCTGCGGGTTTTGTCAAAACCAAGATTGTAACCGCCTAGGGATCCTTTTTGCCTCTACTTAGGCTACAAATCCCATTAGGCGGGCTGCCAAGCCCCCATCCCCCTGTTTTTTAAGTAATTGCTGCCGCCAGGATTGGGAATGACTCTCCCACATCTGGATTTGACTAAACCAGTTGCTGGGCATCTCCCAGTGCATAGCCTGTCTGCAGGCCTTCTGAAGATCTTTTGATGCTTCTTCGAGATAAAGCGCTAAAAAGGCCTCTAATTTGGCTTCGTGAGCATAATCCTCTTGAGGGTAGATATGCCATATGAACGGTTTACCTGCTAATTGAGCTCTTACAAAAGAGTCTTCACCGCGTACGATATTCAGGTCACACTGGGATAAAAGCCAATCATAGTGATCTTGTGAAACAAACGGCAGGGAAAATACTTTCAGGGAGGCTGGCAATGGCATCTCCGTAGTCACATGGGTTTTGAGTCGGTCAGCGTGACTATCGGTGAGCAGAATATCAATTGGTTCGCCTAGGGCGCCAAGATCTTGCAGCCATTGTTCTAGCGGGGCGTTGGGGTAACAGAAGACGCTGATGCGTTTGGCATCCGGACGCAGTTGCGACCAGGTTGCTTGCAGATCTTCCGGTGGCTGTTCGTGAGAGCGAGTTAATGCTGGTGCGGGAATGGGATCAATCAAAATGCCGCCAGTTTGATCTTGGAAACCCGGAAAGAAGAAATACTTCGGAATCCCGTGTGCCTGGGGCGATGGCTTCCCATGAAAATCAGTAATCCACGATTCTGCAGTGAGGTACTCTAGGTTCAGAATAATGGGCTGTTGGGAGGCGGCAAGGAGACCAGCGAGGTAGCGCTCCGGCAGGTTGCATCCAAAGGCCTCAATCACCACTTGTGGTGCATCGACCGCATGCCGGGCATTCTGAAAACTAGCTTCCCAAGGTTGAAGATCAATTTTTTGTTTGATGGAGGCATCAACCCCTGAGGCGATTAAATGGAGGACGGGTAGGTTGTCACAGAAAATACGCACGTCTTGACCATGTATGCTTGTTAAGCTTCTAGCTAGGCGCCAGCAAATACCGGCATCTCCATAGTTATCGACGATTTGGCAGAAAATATCCCAACGCATGAGTAATTCGCTTTTTGAAAACCTTCAGCAAGATGTTAAACGGCTGCCCGGATTGCCGGGGGTATATCGCTTTTTTGATGAGGCGGGTCATATCCTTTATGTAGGAAAAGCGCGCAACCTAAAAAAGCGTGTTTCTAGTTACTTCCAGCGCACCCAACTCTCTCCGCGTATCGAGCACATGGTGGGAAAAATAGCGCGCTACGAAACAACAGTAACACGGACGGAGGCGGAAGCCTTGCTTCTGGAAAATAATTTAATAAAAGAGCTGGCTCCCCCTTTTAATATTCTCTTTCGCGATGATAAGTCTTATCCCTATGTGATGTTGACGGGCCATTCATTTCCTCGTCTGGCTTCTTATCGCGGTAAGGTGGATAAACGGAATCAGTATTTTGGCCCTTTCCCAAATGCGTGGGCTGTTCGTAATAGCGTACAGATTTTGCAGAAAGTATTTCGCTTGAGAACCTGTGAAGATTCTGTTTTTAAAAATCGTAGTCGCCCCTGTTTGTTACATCAAATTCATCGTTGCAGTGCCCCTTGTGTGGGGCGCTTAAGTCAAGAACAGTATGCTCAAGATGTGGTTCAGGCCGCTCGGTTTTTGGAGGGCGATCATCGTCGCGTGCTCTCAGAGTTGGAGCGGGAGATGCAAGCTCATAGTGATGCTATGGAGTTTGAGATGGCTGCCGTTTTACGCGATCGTATTGCAGACTTATCGAGTGTTTTGCATCAACAGTCGATGGATGCGGTTGCTGAGGGAGAGGGTGATGTTGACATCATTGCGGTTGCGCAAATAGAGGGAATGGTTTGCGTGAACTTGGCCATGGTGCGCGGTGGCCGTCACTTAGGGGATCGCCCTTATTTCCCTCAGGGCTTGCGTACCCAAGCCGGTGAGCTAGCGCCTCCCGCCGAGATTCTGGAAGCATTTATTCAGCAACACTATTTGGAGGATATACAGGCAGAGAATTCATCATCCGGAGTGGTGATTCCATCAGTCATTATTTTGAATCATTCCTTGCGTGCTGAGGATGATCGTGTCAATGGCGAGAAGGTGTCAGATGATTTGCAGAATATTCTGTCGGAGCAGGCTGGTAGAAAGATTCAATTTTTGCACCAACCTCAGGGTCAGAGGCGGCATTGGCTTTCAATGGCGGAGGGGAATGCCAAAATTGCCTTAACGAAGCGCTTACTTGAAACTGGCGGTCAATTAGCCAGGGCTCGAGCATTGGCGGATGTTCTGGGTATTGAATTGGAGAGTCTTGAGCAATTACGAATTGAATGTTTTGACATTAGTCATACCTCAGGCGAAGCAACCCAGGCCTCGTGCGTGGTTTATGCAAAAAATGCGATGCAACCAAGTGAATACCGTCGTTTTAATATCAACGGTATTATCCCTGGGGATGACTATGCAGCGATGCGTCAAGTGTTACAGCGACGCTATGCCAATTTCCAAGAGTTGCCGCTTGAAAAAGTTCCGCAGATGATCTTGATTGACGGGGGCAAAGGGCAAGTAGAAATGGCCAGACAAGTGCTTTCGGAGTTTGGTATGGATGTTAGTTTGATTGTGGGGGTTGCAAAAGGGGAGGGTCGCAAGGTTGGGTTGGAGACCTTAATTTTTGCCGATGACCGAAAGCCCTTGGAGCTGGGTATCGATAGCGCAGCTTTACTGTTGGTAGCGCAAATCCGAGATGAGGCTCATCGCTTCGCGATTACCGGGATGCGTGCCAAGCGCGCTAAAGCGAGAACCGTTTCTCGTCTAGAAGAAATCGAAGGGATTGGTGCCAAGCGGCGTCAGAAATTGCTAGCGCGCTTCGGTGGCTTGAGGGGCGTTGCTAATGCGAGCGTCGAAGAGATTGCTAGTGTTGAGGGAATTTCTACCGCCCTAGCGGAGCAAATTTACCGCCAACTTCATTAATTGCCCTCAAATAGAAGGGCGTATCCTCTGCCATCAGATTCGTTTATGCTTGCATCATGCCCTTTAATCTGCCCATTGCCTTAACTTGGTTGCGTGTTGCTGCAATACCCCTGCTGGTGGCGGTCTTTTATTTGCCGAGCAACTGGCTTAGCCCTTTTGAGCAAAATCTGATTGCTACAGTGATTTTTGTATTTGCGGCAGTGACAGATTGGCTCGATGGATTTTTAGCCAGACGCATGAAGCAAGAATCGGCCTTTGGTCAATTCTTGGATCCCGTAGCCGATAAGTTAATTGTGGCCGCGTCCCTCTTGGTTTTGTTGAATCTGGACCGTGTGCAGGTTTGGGTGGCGCTGGTAATTATTGGTCGCGAAATTACTATTTCCGCTTTGCGGGAGTGGATGGCTCTTTTGGGTGCGGGCAAAAGTGTTGCGGTGCATATGGTGGGCAAGCTAAAGACGACTGCGCAATTGATTGCGATCCCTTTTTTATTGCTCAATGAAACCCTGTTTGGTTGGCTTAACTGCGCAAGGGTTGGCACATGGTTGATTTGGGCGGCATCGTTTTTAACGCTTTGGTCGATGTTCTATTACCTGAAGAAAGCGCTGCCGCAGTTGGTCGATAAAACTAATTAGGGTCGGGAGGCCCCGTGATTGCTGGGCTCTCAGCGATTTTGAGTGTTCTCAATTTCCTGGGTATTGGTAAATAATGCGTTATCCCGAATAGTTTGTTAAACTATCGCCCTGTTATGCGGGAATAGCTCAGCTGGTAGAGCGATACCTTGCCAAGGTATAGGTCGGGAGTTCGAACCTCCTTTCCCGCTCCAAGTTCGATGGGAAGCCCTAAAAAGCTTCCCATTTTTGATTTAGGTATATGGCGCGTTGGCCGAGTGGTTAGGCAGGAGCCTGCAAAGCTTCGTACGGGGGTTCGATTCCCTCACGCGCCTCCAGAATTTGCTTGACGATTTAGGGTCTTCACCTAAAATACTTCTAACCGCTGTAAGTAAGTGTCAACCATATAAAGCCGCCTCATGACTCTATTGAATCGAATCCAGACAGTATTGCTCGCTTTGTTTGCCTCTAGCTTGCTTTTTGCTTGCGCTTCATCTGGCGACTCTCCCTCTGGAACGCCCAGCGAGGTACAAGAGATTCAAGCGCAATTGTTGGGTGATATGCCGTTGCCTGCTGCCGCCAAGATTATCGGTTCAGACTCTTTAATCATTGGTCGTGGAGATAATTGGGTTGGTCGAGTGGTGCTCTCTGGTGTGCAATCGCCGACTGATATCTATGCATTTTTTCAGTCGGAATACCCGAATGCGGGTTGGACAACCGTGAGTGCCGTGAAATCGAAGACCAGTATTTTGGTTTTTACAAAAGGCGATCGTACTTCCACCATTGAGCTCAACGAGGGTCCGCTCACAGGGCCTAAGACGCTGATCACCATTACTGCATCACCAAAGAATGCGAATGTTGTGGCGCCAACCAAGCGTTAATCAGCGTCCGCGCTGCAAAGGCGCACATGAGCAAAAAGGCCTCTAGATTAGAGGCCTTTTATTTTTTCAAGGAGAGTCCGGCGATTAGAGTCCCTCGGCCCGGATAAGGCCAACAGCCTGCCCCTCTACGGCAAAGTTGGGCTGGCGTTCATCAACCACAATGTTCTTGAAATCCGGATTTTCAGCTTGTAGCTCGATTACTATGCCGCCCGGTGTTGCTTTCTGATTCCAGCGTTTGACCGTTACTTCATCGTCTAGGCGGGCCACCACAATATCGCCATTCCGAACATCGCTAGTTTTTCTAACGGCTAAATAATCCCCATCTAGGATTCCTGCATCACGCATGCTCATCCCTTTGACTTTTAGTAGGTAGTCGGCTCCTTTGGTAAACAAGCTAGGGTCAATAGGAACATGTTTTTCAATATGCTCTACCGCCATGATGGGTGAGCCAGCAGCCACTCGGCCGATCAATGGCAGGGTGAGTTGCTGAAGCGCACCAGATGGCAAGGACATTTGGCGGTATTGATTGGGGTTGTGAGATTGATTAAAGCGTTGTGGAATGCGAATGCCACGTGAAGTCCCGGGGGTGAGTTCGATATACCCCTTTTTTGCCAGGGCGCGGAGGTGTTCTTCAGCGGCATTGGCGGAGGCAAACCCCAGCTGATTGGCGATCTCGGCGCGTGTTGGTG
>Ga0316225_1000939_pt1 | contig 31613 bp, 32 predicted proteins | sample TBH18015metaG_FD_206010 | JGI IMG/M metagenome (GOLD analysis project Ga0316225, IMG submission 206010) | Freshwater microbial communities from Trout Bog Lake, Wisconsin, USA - TBH18015 | ecosystem: Environmental > Aquatic > Freshwater > Lake > Hypolimnion/Profundal zone | place: USA: Wisconsin... | reverse complement strand
CGCAGGAGGACGTAATCGCCCCACTGAGCGTCGGGGTCGTCAACGCCGAACGGGAGCAATTGTGCGCCCTGCTTGACCGTAGCTACGGCTGGGACGTAACAAAAGCGGCAGGCATGTCCACAGCCGACTGCCGTGTTGAACGCCCAATTCGACAGGCTTTTGTAAACGAAGTTATTCGGGGTGACTGTAGCCGGGTGCCGCCAGAACCCGAGGGACGAGCTTCCGGCGGGGTCGGCAGACAAAGTGAATTCAGCTTTGGTATTGGCATTGCCGAACGGTGATTCTTTAGAGATGCGTGTTGTCATGGTGTGTTGCCCGCTTTGGTCAGTTGAGCCTCTGGTGGTTTGGTTTTGTTCGGGAACCACCTACTGCCTCCATGAGTTGGAGGGTGTTGGGTTCACGGGATGATCTTTCGACCGATCCTAACTACCGTCCGGATTTGCCCGGACGGCAGGGCGGGATCGTTCGATCTGCTACTATGAATTTGTCGAGTAAAGGGAAACGAAGAACGCATAGTCATTGATCGTCGGCTTTTGCAGGCGCTTATGCGCCGGATTTTCAACCCGGTACTGCAAACGGACGCAAAGAAGCACGTCGCCCGGATTGAGATCGGTTAATCTTCGATTCATCGGCACTCTTACCCCAGTCAGCTCTGCAATAAGCTGAACAGACTCAGGGTAACCGATATAACTATCGAGTTTTTGCATCGAATCAGCTTGTTTGACGAGATCGGCAAACAGTCGAGGGTCAACTTCATAGGTTGAGTAGTTGCCTGGTTTCGGCATCATTGCCGAATTCATTAGGCGAATTGCTTGTGCCTGTTCGACTACGCTGGTGAAGCCGACCGATTCGGTGGTGTCAGATTGCACTTTGGCGAAGCCGATCGATGAATTTCTAGAGGTTTGTGTTATCATGGTGTGTTAGTGTGTTTGATGTTAACTCGCCCGGCCAAGGGTTCAAAGTTGGTGCCTGATTGGCTCCGACCTCGTTTTGCTTCCGACCGAGTTCGCTGATTTTCTAACCACGGGTCCCCGATAGCGACAGCGTTCGGGGGAGTGGTTTCTTCCGTTCTGGTTTAAATATGTGGTCTGCTATTTTAATCCATCGGTGCCGCGCAGCGGCTTATCGGTTAAAGTAAGGAAGGTAATTGCAAAGAACATACTGCAATCAGGGCCGGGTGTTCGCACACCCGGCCCTTTCCTTTGCCTCCGACCCAAGCTATCGCTAACCCGGATTCGCGATTGTAGCGACCCTTTCTATTCCAAGCGGTAACAGCAGGATCCTTTGCAGGCTTTAACGGCGGCAATCAACTGAGCGAGTTGGTCCGGGTTATCGTAGTAGAACGCCACGGTTAAAAGGATTTTGCGTTTCCCCGATTTTATGATTCTTTTCAGGGCAGCAGTCCCGAAAAGCAGCGATGACGTACCGTTTGTGGTGTCGACTCCAAAGATAATCTTCGCATCTTTAAGGCATTTTTGGCCTTCGGGAGTCGCTAGTAGCTTAATCGACTGCGGCGGATTTCCGCAGGGATTAAGGTTGACTGGCTGTTTCGGTGCAGCCGACATCACGTGCGCTTGACCAGCGTAGTATCCTTGGATGGCTCGCGTGATAATCGCCGGGGGCAAGCCTTCTGGCGAAATCACTTCTCGGATGCAGTCACATCCACTGACAGAGCACTGGCGAAGGATCTCCAGAAGCTGCCACCTTTGGTCTTCGCTCAAGCGATTGGCTTTGCAAAGCGCCCGATGGATTTTTGCGATTAGCATCCAGATGGCAATCTCGATGTCCGGGTTTGTATCGCAGCGAAATGCGAGTTCCCATTCCTCGATTGATCGTGGATTCACATCCTTGAGGGTCTTGACGAGCTTCCGCAATTGGCCTCGCCTCTTCTCATCGAAGGCTGGATGCCGAAGCGTGAGATGAATGGGCGCTTGTTTCGGATCGAACCAGAGTTTCTCTTTCAATGCTTGGAAATAGCCCTCGACCATTCCAGGCGCCAGTTCTGATTTCGGGATAACTGTGATTGTTTTAGTGGTAAAATCATAGACTTTTACCGTGTTTGCTTCATTGTTGTTGTTCATTGTGTTTTGCTTGTTGGTTGGTTTGGTTGTTCTCGTTTACGCCGGGATGGCGAAAACGGGAAAGTTTGACTTATTGTGTTTGATGTTTTGACTTGTCCGGCCAGGGGTTCTTCCACATCGGAGCCTGAATGGCTCCGATATCGTTTTCTTCCTGATCGAGTTCGCTGATTTTCTAACCACGGGTCCCCGATAGCGACAGCGTTCGGGGGAGTGGTTTCTTTCCTTCTGGTTTAAATACGCGGTTTGATTTTTAATTCATCGATGCCGCACAGCGGCTTATCGGTGAAAGTGAAGAAGGTAATTGTAAAGAACCTACTGCAATCAGGGCCGGGTGTTGAAACAGCCGGGCAAGCAATTGAGCCTGCCCGGCTGGCTAATAGGTGGGGTTATGAGGCTGGATTAGCCGCAAACATTGAAGTAGTCGGCTACGTCCGCCTTCGAGTTGCCGTTGGACACGGCGTGCCAGAAGCATTCGCTACTGTCCCAGAGAGACTCCAAATCGCTGGGGGATAGGGCGCGGAGCCTTCGAACGAAAAGTTCGGGATCAGGAACCCGCCCCGTGAAGCGCATTGTTTCAAGTTTTGCGGCATCCTCAATGTTTCCGAGGAGGGGATTATGACGTCCTGGAAGTCGGAGTATTCCGTTGCAGACATCAACAATCACGATGGCTTCGCCACGCGTTACTTTCGGCCGGTTAGCGAAGCCCCTCGCAAACGCCTTGATTTGCGCTGGAATTTCACTCGCCGTGTAATTGCAGGATGCAAGATTTACGTAGTCGACCAGGATCACGCGGGCTGCAACCCTGACCGTGGGGCCGAGTTTTGGGAGGATGATCTGTTCGAGCGCTTCGTCGATTGCCTGGAGGATCGCTGGAAGATGCTGTTGCGGCACGGTGAATCCGGCGGAAGCGGTGCATTCCGCTAGCGCTTGAATCTGAGCGTGGATGGATTTTACAGACCAGGATTTGGGGGACTCTGCGACGGTTTTGGCAAAAACGTCGTGAAAGTTTCCCGCGAAGAGCGGGCCAAATTTGGGTTCGATATAGTGCATAACCGCGTTGTCGATGGCATTAATGAGTTGCTTTTTGAGTTTCATACGATTGTTGTATTATTTCTATTAGTTGTTTTGGTTTTGGTTTTTGAGAACTGAGCGATCAGTTCGGATTGTGTCTTGCTCCGTTGATCCCCAAGTCTTCAAGAGCGGTCCTGCACCGTTGGCCGGGCGCGACAGCGCCAGCGGCGACACGGGCATATTTTTGTGAGGACGACCTCTCGATTACGTTTAATTCAATTCGGTGTCGGAAACAGCGACAGGTTGGTCGGTTCCCGTGACTCACCGGGCACTCTAAGCCGGCCGCTTAGGCGTCGTTGAAATGGATCAGACAAGCGCAGGCATCTTTGCCTAGTCGAAGTTTCAGAACGGGGTTTTGACGCCGCGGTTCCGCCCGCCTGCGATGGGATTCTGCGAAATGCGGTGTCTGCGGCACTGATCCTGACCTTTGGGATCGGTTTCAAGCATTTTGGTCAGGACGGCTATCGCCGATTGCACTCAGCGAGTTTGCATCGGGGAAATTAGAATTTTCCCCGCTTGCGCGTTGGATAGAAACATTGCGGCGCTGCTTTGACAGCGCCGCTTGAATAAGCGAGAGTGTCTTGGGAAATTGAGACTCGCCGGCCCTGCCAGCGCGGGAGTAGGGGTGGTTGAAGGAGGGGCATGGAACAACAACTGCGTTTTCTTTATTAAGGGGGCGTGTGGTTGTTGTTTTACCGGATATGTCCCCGTTCCCGAGGCGAATCACCGCTTTGTTACGGGTCGCCTGGTGACGGTCGCTTTCGACCCGGGCTATACCAGGCCGAGATTCCATGCGATCGCTTTCTGCCGTATCCGGCTTGCTTGGGCGAGAGCTTCGCGAGCCAGTGGAGTGCTGCCGTTTGAGTCCGAATCGCCCTGCCTCACCGGCACGGTTCAGCCGACGAGTGTCGGTTCAACCCAAATAGTTTTTGGAGTTTGGCCTGGCGAGCAAACTACGCGGCGGACGTGCCCCCGTCGCCAGTGTAACCTCGGAGATGATTTCCCTCCCCCATCGGGAAGATTGGAGCGCTGGAGCTTGAAGTCGCGCCCCAGCCAGTTTGGACTCCAAACGCGCTCGCTCTTCGATTTCCGCTGATTTGAGGATGGCGAAGGCAGGATTTCCCCCTCCTTTCGAAGATCCGGGCGGATGTCCATTGCCATCATCAGGGATAGCGCAATGCGGACCATCCTGAATTCGAACTGCTTGTCCGCCACTGAATGCGGCACCTGCTGCAACATCCAACCGAAAGGCGTCTCTGTCAGTTCTTCGTCATATTCGAGAATGTCTGGATAGTTTTCGAAGTGGGCAAAGTCGGTCTCCGCCACGTTCGTTCCGAACAGTGGCATGACCCCCTGAGTCGCTGCGCCGCATACGACGATGGAACTGTTTTTAGCTGCATACGAGCGTCCTTTCATGGCGAAGGGGACGTCGGCGTCGTTGCGGGCGATCGCCAAAAACCCCAAGTCGCCGTCGTCCGGTGTCTGGAACACCCCGTGCGGCAGAATAAAGAGAGCGGAGGGGATGGGCCACCGAATATCCTCCCACTCGATCCCTTGGAGATCGCTCATCATCATCGCTTGCAGGAAGTCCTGGGAGACGAAGTAGGTCGGCATTCCGTTTTCGATTAACCGAGCGGCGGTAATGGCTGCATATCGGGCCGCCAGATTGGCGGATGAGTCTTCGTCTGCCTCGATGCTCGCGAAAAGCTGGGTCGCTGCAAATTCCGGAGCGACGTGGCTTATTGGACATTGGTAGTGCTTGGGAAGCAATTGACGGCAGAGCGCGCCGTCGTGTGATTGGAGCATTGGCCAGAGGTTGGTGTAATCAGCCGCGTTGCAGATTTCTTCGATGGTTGGGTTCATGGTGTTGTGATTGTTCCGGCTAGGGAGTTCTACGGTGGCGCCACCATGGCGCCGTTATCGTTGTTCCGACCGGTTACGTTTAATTCCCCAGCCACGTGGCCCCGCAGCGACAGCGCGGGGACAATCGTGACGCCATTTTTCCGGGGTTGGAAGGACCCGTCCGTTGTGATGAAAATGACCCGCACTTTGCGCGCCAGTCTTTGGACGAACGCTGAGTCCTCAGCGACAGGTTGTGTTTAATCCTCGTTTCAGCGAGACGGGAATCCTTTCGCAAACCCGCCGAATAGGCGCCGTGGTGATGGAGAAAACACGCGCAGTCATCTGTGCCTGGTCTCAAATTTGAGAAAACACGCCTCTGGCGGCGATTCTTTGATCTCAGAAAAACGTTCAAAACTGATCGGCCGGCAGGGCTAGCTCGCTGGGCGACGGACTTCCGATGAATCCACTGCGATTTCGCAGCGGGGAAAATTAAAATACTCCGCGCTTGCGCGTTGAATAAAAATATTGTTGCGCTGCTTCGACAGCGCCGCTTGATTATGGGGATTTGATCCAAATTCATTGGGGTATTGACACTCGCCGGTCCCTGCCAGCGCGGGAGTAGGGGGGGTGAAGGAGGGGGCCTGGAACAACAACTGCGTTTCCTTTATTAAAGGGGCCTGTTGTTGTTGTTTCACCGGGGTGCCCCCGTTCCCGAGGCGAATCGACCCTTTATTACGGGGCGCCTGGTGACGGTCGCTTTCGACCCGGGCTACACTAGGCCGAGATCCGTGCGATCGCTTTCCGCCGTATCCGACTGGTGGGCGAGAGCTTCGCGAGCCAGTGGACAGCTGGGGTTTGAAACTGAATCGCCCTGCCGCACCGAAATTCGGTCCAGCCGACGAGTGTCGATTTCACCCAGGTTCTTCTATGGGACTCGTCCGGCAAGCACGCCTTAAGGCGGACATGTCCCCGTCGCCAGTGTAACTTCGGGGATGATTTTCCTTCTGCATCGGGCGATTTAGAGCGCTGGTTTTGAATCGCGCCCCAACCAGTTCGCGTCAGCTTCTGGGTGAATGCTGATCTACCAGGAGGGAAATTTGAACACTCCGCGCTTGCGCGTTGGATTAGAAATATGGGGATTTGATCCAAAGTTTTGGGGTATTTACACTCGCCGGCCCCTGCCTGCGCGGGAGTAGGGGGGTGGTTGAAGGAGGGGGCTTGGAACAACAACTGCGCTCTTTTATTAAAGGGGCGTGTTGTTGTTGTTCGACTCGTTGGATGTACCCGTTCGAACCTGAAGTCTTGCCCCAGCCAGCTCAGCCGCCCAACGGGCCCGCTTTCCCTGCCCGGCGAGTTGCCCCTTTCTCCCCGCCACGATCACCAAAAGCGATAACGGTCGGGGTGTTGACAGCGACGGCGACCTATCGCGGGGAAATAGTCGCATCAAGCGTCGCTCTTCTGGAGCCGCGCTTGGCGCATCAGTTTCCGGATGATCTCCCGCTCGGCGAGAACTTCTTGAGCCCGAAAGCCGATACGAACTCGGTTGATTTGAAGGTGTGGGCAATCGCGGAAGTCTGCTTTTTTGCCTACGCGCCCTCCGACTGCGATCGTTTGGAGGATTTGGAGATCCAGGATTGCTTCAATCCCGCTGCCACTGAAGTCAACGAAGCAGGGATACTGTCCAGTAGCCGTAATTAGGTGGAAGCACCCGTTGAAGCTGGCGGCATCGCCATTATTGTTGGAGGCCAAAATGTGCAGAATTCGGATGGCTTTGATGCCACTGCCGCTGAAGTCGACATGCCCAGAGAAGGTGCCACAGGCGTTTTCAAGCTCTCGGCAGTTTCGGAAGCTGGCGCAGTCTCCGTTGGAGTTGCGTCCGGTGAAGTGGAGAAGCGGCGAGAGGTGGCGGATTTTGGTTTTCGACATGTCGCAGTAGTCGGTGATTTCGAGCGGTTCGAGCAGGTCGAGCGCCCATGAGGGATCTCGCTGGGTGTTAGCTTTGAATTGGGCGGCGGAGATTAGATTCATTTGGGTTTGATGGTTGCGGCGTGGCTGGACGTCAGGCCATTTTTAGGTTTCCAGCGACTACACACCCGGCGGTATCGCGGGTATGTGGTTTCGACGCGGTACCACGGCGTCTCGTCAGGCTGGGCGATAATCGGCCCGTTAGGTTTCGATTATCTTTCTTGCGCGCACGTTGTCCGCTCCGGGGAAGCAGCCCCAACCGGGGCGGCTTTCGGATAACCTACTTCTCTACAGGCAATCGGTTTAAATGTATGAGGGTGCCAGGCTTCAGTGGTCGGGTGTGCGAAATGATTCTTTTGCTCATAACTCTGATTGGCACCGCGCAATCGTTCCCTATCAGTCTTTTCGGCGAAAGTGCGTGTGTCTCCTAACGCTTTGGGTGCCGTTCTGTCTTGCCCGAGGCGTAACGGACATGAAAACGCCTTCAACTGGATCATCGGAGCGCCGCCATCGGAAGCAGCGCACACGTCCCAAACGAAATGTTCCCCTCTAGCCGTGGGGGGAGTTTTGAGGGGGCGAGGGCAATGACTCGCCCCTTCGAAAGCCTCTTTTTCGGGTTATCGCGCCGCTGAAACCGCCTTATCAACCGCGTAAAGAGGAACACCTCAAGATGCACGTCCGCTCGATCGATTTGCGGCATTTCGTTGTGCTACGTCAGGTCGAGGTGCCGTGCGACCGCATTCATTCGCTGCCGGCGTTGCTTGGATGAGGCTCCCGTGAGTTGATGAAATGCCGAAGTCAACGGGACGGCGTTCATGAAAACTCGGTTCAACTCCGCGCGACTGATATGGACATCGCAGGATGCGTCACCGTCCCGCGTCGCCGACCTCAAGTCCCGGACGATGCAGGCGATCATGACCTTGAGTGTATCCGAGTCGAGTTCGCTAAAAGCCAGCCACACCGGCCAGTGGCGATTTAGTTCGGTGAAGTAGTTCCTTACCGGCTGAATTTCGAAAAGGTTCTCATCGGAATCGTCGTAGTCCGTGAGAACGAAGGTAACGCGACCAAACATTGAGCGGAGTTCTTCCACCGGCGAGGCGAGGTTGAATTGGGAGCGCAGGCGCGAGAAAATTCCGCGTTCGATTTCGTCCCGGCTGATCACGAAAACATCGTGGGAGCGTTTGGCTTGCGATGTGGAACCGATAATCCTCGCCAGTTCATGGTTGGCCTTGCCTGCGGCTCGCTGCAACCGCCAGTAAACGACTTTCGAGGGTTCCGTGCTCATTCCTCGCGCTCTTTTCTATGAATGGCGACGTCCCATGCCTGATGCACGGCACAGCCTATCGATCTTTTACTCGGCGGCATGCGTCATTTCCTCCGCGATTTCCCGGTATTTCGGCGCCACCGGTCCTGGTGTGACGACGCGGGTCACCCCGGCGTGGTATCCGTTGGTTATTTGACGTAGACGTGGACCAAGCGCGCGCAGGAAGTCCCAGCCCCAGAACTCGAAGTAGAGGCCGAGGCTGCGGTGGAGCGCCCTCGGAAACTCGGAAACCGTGTGGAACGTCGAATTCGCGGCGAGAAACTGGTCCATCACGGCGACTTGGAAGGTGTCATCAGGGTGATAAAGGATGATTTGCAAGACAATGGTTGTTTGGCTTTTTGGCAATCAGGCGGCGGAGCCGTTATCGTCCTCCGGCGGAGGATTTGCTTTTGCCGTCATGGAGGTGAACTCGTTATAGGTTGGAGCAATCGGCTGGGGCGGTTGGCTCGCTTCTGCATTTGCCTGGCTTGCATGAAAGTCCCGGGTAATGAGGCGCAGGCTCGGTCCAAGCTTTACCAGGCGATCCCAACCCCAAAAACCGAAGCAGATCCCGAAGGCGCGCCGCAACGCCCGGCTCGGCTCGCTCTCCACGTGGAATGCGGATTCGAGATCTAGAAACTGCTCGAACATCGCCACCTGGGATTCAGCGGCATGCTCCAGAAACGTGCATAACCCCAGCAGAGCGCAGCCCGTCTGGGCCACCTCTGCCCTTGCTTGTCCGCTGTAACCCCAGCCAGAGAGATCGAGAATGTGTTGTCGAATCGTTGGACTAATCCCGTGGCCGATAATGCACGCGACGGGATAGTAATAGTAGTCGGGCATGTGGCCGTGCAAGAATTTGATGCGCTCAGACGCGCCCTGCGGTGCCGGGCAGTGCTCGATCTCTATACCTGAAACGTAGTGGGCGAGAACGGTTGCCCACCGCCCGATCTGCTCGCGGATTTCGCTGATTTTCCAAGTTCCGTATGCGATGTAAAACGAGGTTTCTCGCTGCATGCCTCGGTTGTACCGGCGGGCGATGCGCAGGTATTCCTTGGCCCGTTCATGCCGGTGTTCGCAGCATGCGGTCTGAAGCTGGTTGAGAAATTGCTCCTTCTGCTTCCGGCAGGCTTTCTCATGGGCCGACCTGGACGCTGTGTGTGGTGCCTCGGCGGGCAATTCGTTATCGAGGTAAATGGCCTGGTGCCCGCGCGAATAACCGCGTGCGGGTGACCGCATTCTGGCTCGCAGCTTCTCGGCCTGCGCGAGCAACCTTGCGACACGAGCGGGTGCGACATTCTCGTGCCAGCGCAACACCTCGACTCCCGGCGGAAACTCCAGGAAAGCGCAGTCCTGAAAGAACCATTGGAGTAATTGGATGGGGTCGGCGGCGAAGTCCTTTGAAATCTTGATTCGTTGGGTAAAGGCCGGCAGCAAGACGAGATCGGGTTCGTGCTTTGCGACGTCGTAAATTTGCGCCTCAGCAGCGTGGTGCAGGACGGCGTGGCTTTTGCTTTCGAGCCACCGAACAAGACGTTGGCGGAAGAATTCGTTTGGGTGATAGATGAGCGTTTTCATGTGGTGGGGTGTGCTGGCGTTATCGTTCGATTTTTCGCCGCAGTTGGCGTTTCGCGCGCTCGACCGCGCGGTAGCTGCCGCTTCGGCTTGCGCCAACCGCTTGTGCAGCTTCCGCGGCGGTTTCTTCGAGCCGGAAGACCCGGTCGACGACTCTTATTTCTTTGTGGTCGAAGCCGGGCAGGCGACGCATGCACCGTAACAGCTCCCTGCGTGATGCTTCGTTCCGCGGGTTGTCACGGTCGGTTGCGGAGCTGTCGTCGTGGAAACGGGAATGATTGGTGGGGTTTTTCGGACAACCGGCGAACAAGCGGCTCCACCGCAATTCGCTCCGGAGCGAATCGATCGCAGCCTGACTCACCACGGCATGGACTGTTCGCAGGAATCGCTCCCGAATCGCTTTTGGGTCCGCATCATCTCTGACCAAGGCATCGAGAACGGGATCTCCTACGATGCGGCCCTTGGCAATGAGCCGTGTTATCGCCTCTTGCACCGCCTCGTCGATGATTTCGGGGTGTTCGCGCAGGCGAGTCACGGCTGCGTGTCTGACGACAGGGCTAAGCACTCGGAAAAGCGCGTCTTGCGTGGCGGCTGAATCCGGCGCGCCGAGATAATCCCGCAGTCGCATAATCATGGCCGGTTCAAAGCGCTTGTTTTCGTCGATGGTGATTCCCGCTTCTGCGGAGCGGGACCGATTTTGATGATGATTTGATTTCATACACCTTCCCCCAAGAGGCGGGGCAGCCGGGCTCAACCGAGCCGCTGCCGCATGTAGCAAACCTGAATAATTGTCGTTTCCTTGAATCCTCTACCGCGGCCCGCCAAGAGGCCGGACCACCACAGGCCAAAACTTTCTTGTGAGCGGTTGGGACACACCCGGCGCATCCTCCGTGAACTGTTAATGATGGGATCAATCCCGAAACTCAAAACCGACAACTTAAAAACGCTTATGAAACTACTTTGGCTAACCGATCTTCACCTCGACTGGGCAAACATCGCCTCCCGGCGGCAGTTTTACGCAGCCCTCGTCGCAACGCCGTTTGATGCCGTGGTCATCACCGGCGACATCGCAACCGCCGCCAGCCTCCCGTCCGAGCTATTGGACTTGGGACGCGCCTGCGCTCCGCGTCCCGTATTCTTCGTCCTCGGAAACCACGATTTTTACGGTTCCTCATTCGCTGAGGTCGACCGGGCCGTAGCCGCCGCCTGTGCGCAGCAGACCAACCTCCATCACCTCGGACAGGGTGATGTGATTCCTCTGACCGCCACCGCTGCCCTGGTCGGCCACCGCGGCTGGGCCGACGGTTTGGCCGGGCGCGGAGATCGCACGAATGTCAAATGCAAGGACATCCGGCACATTGCGGATCTCAAGCTAAATTCGGCAAAGGAGGTTTTCGACAAGCTCGAAGCCTTGGGGCGGGATTCGGCCAGCTGCTTTCAGGATGTGCTCCCCGGCGCCTTGCAAAGTTTCAACCGCGTCTGGGTGGCCACCCACGTTCCACCATTTCAAGAAGCGGCGACGTTCAATGGAAAACAGTGCGGGAACCGTTACCTCCCACATTACTGCAACGTGGCAGGGGGCAAGACGATTCAGCGGATTGCCGGATATTTTCCAAAAAAGCGCATAACGATATTGAGCGGGCACACCCACGATCAGGCCGGACTCCGTGCCTTGCCGAACACGGTCGTGCTCGTCGGTGGCGCAACGCGCGGCCAACCGCAAATTCAACGGGTTTTTGACTTGGATGCCGTTTGACCGTTAATAAAAGGAGACGCATGCTCTTAAGCGGCACGCCGAGCCCTGTGCCCCTGAGACACATGCGGGTCAGCGGAGGCATAGGTGCTTGCGGTGACGCTTACGGTGTAACTGCTGCTACAAGGATCCGAACGGATGGGATTCCCAACCAGTTCTTCCTCGTTTTCGGCCAAAGTGGTTCTTCCCTCCGCTTTCTTCCCCGTATCGTGCCGACTCGCAGCAGCTTCTGTAACTTGTTTTCCTACGTTTTTTCACCGCCGCTCGCACGAGGCGAGCTTAAGAAGGAATAGTAGGGAATGCATGTGCGGAGCCCTCCCGCAGGCAGTCGCCTTTGTGCAGATACCCGGAATAATTTTCAAAATTAGCTGGAGCACTTTTGGAAAAGCGGATATTTCCGTCTCTTGTGATCGAAACCAGCCGAGATCCAGCAAATTTGGGGGTCTGGACGCTGCCGTGGGAGACTGCGGCGGCGCGCTCTTTCGTCTATCGACGCAAACTTTAGAAGGTTTTCCCCGTTCATGGACTCGAAACACCCCGATTACGGCTCGCTGACGGACCAGGAATTGATTGAGGCGATAATCGGCGGGGACGGGGATGCCGTCGAGTATCTGCTGGTCACAACGTGCGGCGGCGCATTCAAGAGAATGTCCGCGACTTACCGAGCCGCCCGCATGGAACCGGAAGATCTGGCCCAGGAGATGTGCCTGATTCTGGCGAAAAACGACTGGAATGCCCTGAGTAACTTCAAGGCGGTAAACAAAAGCACTGGCCGGTCCTGCAGGCTCAAGACCTACGTCGTACACTGCGCGGCACGGATGATAAAAAAGAAATGCGCGGATCGCGTGTCAGAAATCGACTGGTCCTCGGCTCTATCAGATGAAAACGGGAATTGGATCGAGGTTGGCGATGACAAACTCGACTCCGAACGCCTCAAAATGAACGTGCTCGAAGCAATCATGGCTCTCAGCAGTCCCCAAGAGCGCCTCGTCCTTCTGGAATACAAAATCCGGGGGCGGACGCCAGAGGACGTAGCGCAAATGTTAAACACCCACACAAAATCCAAAGGCACGGTGGAAAACGTTTACACGATCTGCTGCCGGGCGCAGAAGAACCTGCGGGTTCTGCTGGAAGAGGGAGGCGTTTATGCGTAAATGCCCAACCGATGCCGAAATGGCGGCTTTCATCGACGGCGCTTTGAGCGAGGCCGAATCCCGAGAGATCCGCCGCCATGTTGCCGAGTGTCAGGACTGCGCTCACGCCCTGGCGGACGTAGTGTCGGTGAATGATTTGGAAACGGAAGGCATTCTAGGCCAACCCACGGCGGAGGAAGCGGCGCGGATGGCTTCTAAAATCCGGCTGGCTTTGCGCCCGCCTACTGAACTTCGAGGAGGAGCCGAATCGTCGGCGGGTCAGTCGTCCTCTTTAACGGACCGGCTTCGAGACATCTTTGGCGGCGCCGCAATCGGGGCATCAATCCTCAGCGGATTCGGGAAGGGATTGGGTGGGCCATCCTTGGTTCCGGCTTTTGGCAGTCAGGAAGAAAATCCTGATCACCCTGTCAGAAACGAACCGTTCGCCCACTCTGTGCATCATGAAGGCGACGATCTCGCCACCGATAATTCAAACCACGAAAGCCACCACATGAACAACGAACACACCGCTGGAAACATCGAGCACGCCCCCACGGTAGTCGGGCTTCCCGGCATAGATGGGAAGTCCCCAGAAATTCAGCAAACCCACGCTGACACTTGCGCTATTCGGTCCCAGGAGTTGATTCTCCGCGATTTTGGAGTTCACACCTCCGAGGATACTCTCCAGAAAGAAGCGGCCCAGCACGGGTGGTATACGCCGGGCGGCGGCACCCCCATGGATCATATCGGCGACCTGCTCGAAAACCACGGCGTGCCAGTTAATCGTTACCACGACGCAAACATCTTCACCCTAACCAGCGAATTGGCCCAAGGCCATAAGGTTATCATCGGTGTCAATTCCGGTGAACTCTGGGCTCCCGGAGTATTGCACGATTTGGGTCACTCTCTTGGGTTGAACGGGGCTGACCACGCTTTAATCGTCTCAGGGATCGATACGTCCGATCAAAACCATGTGAAAGTCGTGCTCACTGATCCAGGTTCGGGAGATATCGCCAAGGAATATCCGCTGGATCAGTTCATCCACGCATGGAAGGATTCGCACTGTTTCATGGTCGCCACAACGGAACCCGCACCGCCTTGGCTGCCAGAAATGGAACACTTCAATTACGGTCTCGGACATGTAGAGTTGATAGGCCATCTTCCGTACGAGCAATTCAGCACAAACTATGCGCATGAACTGAGTCATCCTGATGATTTCGCCGGAAGTGTTCACGATCTCCCCGCGCACCACAGTGTCGGACATGATATTCTTCATGCTTTCCTGCATTCTGTCGGCGGCGCATATGGAGATGCCTTGGAACACCTCCACGATATTCCTCCGCATCATGAAGATCCACCCCAAGATCAGCACGCGGCGGGTCTTGGCGCGGAGCCGCACGACATGACATTTCCCTCACATTCGGAAATTCTCGGACCAGAACCGACGATTGAGGAGTTGGTGCAAGAGCGCCTGCATCCACCCCACGAGGATCCGAGCCATCCCGGTCATTATCACCCGGAGCACACCGAAAATCCATTCTTTCCAAGCCATGACCCAACCCAGCACACAGACACTGGGTTTCCGCTCTCCCATGAGATTGATGATTCTCATCATTTTACAGACGACGATTCTGTCTAATCCAATCTCCTCCAATAACCTATTTCATATCGTTTGACACCAAACTTTCACAAACCATGAACCGCGGAGAATTTCAAAATTACAAGACGACCGTCCAGAAACTTATTGGACTAGCGCAGTCATTCGCAAAATCGAAAAATGAGGAGTCCTCGCTGAAGCAGTTGGAAGAGACTGCGTTGCATCTTGAAAAAGGGCAACTTTTCACTGTAATCGCCGGCGAGTTTAAACAAGGGAAATCCAAATTCGGAAATGCATTGCTGGGCGAAAAAGACCTGTTCCCAGTTGACGTTGACATTACGACGGCTCTTGCTTCCATGGTGAGTTATGGGCCCGAAGAGAAGATCGAAATTTTTCTCGGAGAAAAGGGCAGTGAATCAAGAAAACGTATCACCCGGAGCGAAATACCAGAATATGTTACAGAAAAAGGCAATCCGAATAACGTTAAGACAGCGCGACTGCTGACAGTTGAGACTCCAAACGACAAATTGAAAGACGGACTTGTCCTTGTGGATACCCCCGGAGTCGGAAGTCTCAATATTCACCACACCGAGGTTACGTACGCCTTCCTGCCGAACGCCGACGTCGTCTTATTCATCAGCGATGCCTATGCCCCGCTCTCTGCAAATGAACTCAAGTTTATCCAGGAACGCATCTGGCGCTACTGCAAGCATATTATATTTGTGGTCACAAAAATCGACGCTGTCAGCGACTACCGCGCGATAATTGAAAGCAACCGTGAAAAGCTTGCCGATACTCTCAAGGTTCCAGGCGAATCATTGATGATATTTGCAGTATCCAGCAACTGCAAAGCGACGTACGAATTATCCCAAGACCCGGATGACCTGACAGACAGTAACTTTCCCGCATTCGAAACTGAAATGTGGCGTCTCCTCAACCAGCAGCGAGGGAGCATTCTGATCGGGAGGGCTGTGGCGGAACTGGGAGCGGTAGTGCGAGATTTTATGGCCCCGTTGAAGATTGAGCTGGATACCTACAGCGGAAAATCAAAAGACGAACTCGATGCAATGGAAAAGAACCTGCAATCGGCTCTTCAACGCCGAGAAGCTCTCATGAAGCACGGTTCCGAATGGCAAAGGCAACTTAGTTACGGGCTAGAAGATGTCAGAAAGATAATCGCCCGACAACTTGATGATCGGATTGATACTGTCTATTCGACCTTGAAATCTTCGTTGAATGATGAGCGGGTCATTGCGAATATCGCCAGCAGTAACAGCATCTCCGATTTGGCTGGAATGCTGCAAAGAGATCTCTCAAATCTGGGTGTGGATTTGACTTCCGAGTCTGGAGATCGGGTCCATTCCCTCTATCGAGAAATGAAATGCCTGACGGGGCTCGATATTAGCCCATTCGAATTCGGAGAACTGGAGGTTTCTGCGCAAGAAATAGACGTGCGTCTAAAAAGGGAGACCTCGCGCTTTGACAAGGTCATGACGATATTTCGAGAATCATCGTTTACACGAAGCGCTGGGGCAACGGCAGGCGGTGTAGTGGGCGGTATTCTCGGAACCATTGTTCCAGGGGTCGGAACGCTCATAGGCGCGGCCTTGGGTGGTTTTCTAGGGGGCTTAGCTGGAACACTGGCTGGCGTGGTAAGGGGTGTGCAGAGATTTGACGAAATGACTCGGTCACAAATTCGATCGGAGGCCATGCAGTCTTTGGAGCCGGTCGTGCGATCCGTTAGGAAAGATCTCGGCTGGCAGATTGATGATATGTTCACAAAATTCAGTCGCGATGTACGCGATGATTTGTTGTCTCAAATTGAGCGCGAACGGGACACCCTGGAAAAGTCAGCGAAGGCCATGCATAAAGCTCGGTCCGCTACAGCCGCAGAGGTCCAACGTCGGACAGCCGAGCTGAAGGCGCCGCTTCAACAATTAACGAGCATCTTCGAGGGGGCTAAGCGAATCGCCGTTGAGATCAGCAAGCAGGTCGGCGACAACGCGGGAATGCCCCGTAAGCCGGATACCCAGCCCGTCGGCGCCGCTTCGGAGAATTAACACCAGCTTCGGGGTGAAACCATGAACGATTTCGGGCAGTCACCACGCCAGAAGGCCGTCACGGGCATTCTTCAAAAGATACGCACGACCGTTAACGGATTACAGGTCGGAGAAATCGATTCTACCGTCCAGCATTCCATTCACAGCTTGGGACAGCCCATGCGCGTCGCGATCATTGGAATTATCAAGGCCGGAAAATCAACGATGATGAACGCTCTCCTCGGCGAGAACGCCGTGCCGGTCGGCAGCCTCGAAGCGACGTTTAATGTGAATGAATTCAATTACGGGGAGAATCCCGGAATCGAAGTTCATTTCAAGGACAAGCACAAGCGTAGTGAAAAGATGAGCTTTGAACGCTTGGAGGAGGTGACTCTTAGACGCGATAAGAATGCGGCTTTTCTCCGCAGCATCAATTACATCGAAGTAACTCACCCAAGTCCCTTGCTGAAAAGCTGCCGCTTGATCGACACCCCCGGACTTTGGTCCCATTACGACGTCGATTCAAAGAACACCCTCGATAGGATAGGCCTGACTGGCGATGATCTCACCAAGCGGAGTTGCGAGGAAACCTCCAACGCCGATGCTGTCCTTTATTCTTTTCCGCACGGACTGTCCGCCCAGGATCAAAAGGTGATGGAAGAGTTTCTCGGAAAGCTTGGAGGCTCAGCCACTCCATTTAATGCGATGGGCGTTCTTACAAAGATCGACACCATGTGGCCGGAAGTCGATAATCCGCTGGCGAAGGCACGGGAAATCGCCGATGGCTACATGACAAGGGCAATAGTAAATTCCCTATTCTACAGCATCCACCCCATATCTGGGAAATTGGCTGTTGGAGCACGGACGTTTACGGACGAGGAATTTCAGAACCTGCTCGATCTCGCCAGGACACCGTGGGAGACATTGAATGTTTACCTCCAAAAAACGTATGAGCGGATCGCGACCGCCGACTCTCCTGCAATCAAGCTTCCCGCTCCTCAACGCAAAGCGCTGCTTGACCGTTTCGACCGCTACGGCATTTGGCTGGCTTGTCAGTCAATCCAGGAACACGGCATTTCCGACAGGCAGTTGTTGACAGCCCATCTCTTGGAGGCGAGCGGTTTCAACGATTTATTGCGAACTGTCACCTGTCATTTCGGAAATCGAGCATTCCTTATTAAGCTCGGGCGATCGCTTCAGAATATTAAATCAGCATGCATCCGGGCGCGTTCCTCCAACGAAAACGTCGCCGACGTTGCGCTCGGCCAGTGCGAGGAAATTGAACTGGAAGAGCTTGGCCTTCGCGAATTGGATGTTTTGCGAAGCTTCTATAATCGAAAACTGGCGCTAACCGAAATGGAGGTGACCTGGCTGTTGCAGGCCACTGGAGAAAATGGACCGGGTTTCCGGCAGCGGCTCGGTCTTGCGCCGGACGCGCCGATTTCCCGAATAGTCGAAGTGGCCTCGGAACGAGCCGCCCACTGGCGCTGCAAGGGGGACAATTTTCTCTGCAGCCGCGAAGAACGCTCCGCAGCCGCAACCGTCACACGGTGTTACGAAAGTATTCGCCACCGGGCTCAAATCGCTCTGGGGCTAGCCGTCCAAATCGAAGAACTTCTAGGCGAATAAACCTGCACCCTCTGGTTCCATGGATAGCTTTTTCTCTCAATGCCTGCCTATCGTTCTCAGAACACGGAAGAATGTCGAGCTCTTGCGTTCGGAGGCGCATCGCATCGAAACGATAGCGCGCCTTTTGAACGGCTTGCAACCTGTCTCACACGATCGCCCCGTAAATATTGACCCTCTGACCTTGTTGCAATCGGCAACGATGTTGCTGGAGCGGTTTTGCGAACGCCGTTCCTGCAGAGGATCGGCGTCAAGTAGCGAGAAGGAACGACCTGTCACAGACAGTTCCGAGCCGGAAGCATCGCAGGGCGTTCGTGTCGAGGACTCGCCAAACTCCCTAGCGCAGGATCTGTGCGCACCAAGCGAGACCGCCTCTGATTCCGCTGCTCACATCCCGTCTTCCACCCCCGTCATTTCCATCCAGAAAGACCCCGAACCGTCAAAAATCGCGACGGAGCTGGTTCGCCTCCGCGATCAGATGCTTCTGGGGCTGGAAAACCGGTCCAGCATTCCGCCGACGGTATTAAACGCATTGCAGAGGCAGACGCTAAAACTGATTCAATCGGAAGGCATTCGGGACGTCGAAAAGACCGGACCTTACGATCAAAATCGGCAGGAAATCGTCGAAACAGAGGTTACGTCCGACGCGGGGCTCCACGAGACGGTGGCGCGAACGGTCAGACCGGGTTACGAATTCAACGGGCAGTTGATACGCCCCCAAGAAGTTGTGATCTTTCGTTATGAGGCTAAAGTCGGTGAGCAGGTCACCGGGAATCGCGAATCCGGCGCTGACGATAAGGCAGTTTTGGAGGCAGCGACTGTCCCCACTGCGACAATCAACACCGACCTCGATTTGAAAAACGGTCTACCGGATCAACAAAACCCATTATGATCACGCTGGGAATAGACTTTGGAACGTGCTTTTCCAGTGCGGCCTTTATGCGCGACGGAGTGCTTCACCGTGTGAAGGATCCCGTCCGGCATTCCTATTCTTGGCCATCGTCTGTATATTTAGAAGATTCAGGTCGCCTGTTAGTCGGGTTTGCTGCAGAGATGAAGCGTAAACTCAAACCGAGTCGCTATAAGCGCGAATTTAAGCGGGATTTCGGAGAAACAGCCCCGTACATCTTGGGCGATAGATCCTTTTTTCCGGAAGAATTAACTACGGAACTGTTAGTTCATCTTCGTGTTGAAGCCGAAGCAATGAATGGCGGTGAGAGAATTTTGTCTGCTGCAGTAACGCTTCCGGTTACTTTTGGAGATCGTAAGGCGGAACTCTTGCGTGGAGCAGCAAAAGCCGCCGGATTCGAACATGTCTTTCTTGTTCGAGAACCTGTAGCGGCTGCAACCTATTTTTTTGAAGTGGGACACAGTCCGAGAATGTTAAATGAGGGCGAGTTTATGTTGGTATACGACCTTGGGGGAGGGACGTTTGATGCGGCGCTTGTGACGCGCGCAGAGGATGGTTTTAGCATTGTAGGCGAGCCCATAGGGGTCGCGCATTGCGGAGGAGCAGATTTCGATCGCCTTATTTTGCACGACATCTTGGAAAAATGTGGAGAAAATGCAAGGACCACAGTAGCACAGCAAGGAGAGATGGCGTTACGTACTCAGGCGTTTCTGTTGGAGAATGCTGTCAACGTAAAGCACCAACTAAGCGCAGCTTCAAAAGGTGAGGATCTGGTGCAGGTTCCGCAACTGGGCCTAGCTCTAGAGTATGAGCTTGACGAAGCGAAATTCAACCAGATGATTGCCCCATTGCTCGATGAGACAATCAGAGTCTGCAACGATCTTGTCGGCAGAAATAACATTGTATGGGACCAAATCGCCTTTATTTTGCTTGTCGGGGGAAGTTGTCGCCTTCCAACAGTGGCCAATACGATGCTCAATGCATTTCAAAGGCCGGTTATTCGTGTTGACGAACCGGAGTTAGCGGTATGTCTGGGGGCAGCACCATCTATTCGCCCAATTTTTGTTCAGGCATTGGCCAGGGTTCGAGAACTTCAGACTTTGAGCGAGGTTATCGTTGCGAGTATTAAAGCCCGTGTCGATCTCCTTCGCTTGAAAACACATTCTCGCATTACAAAGTTTCTCTTCGATTTTGCGGCAACCGTTGGGAATGATATGCAGAAGTTCGAGCCAAAAACCAAGATGATCGACGTTAAATCACTATATTCTGCGAATGTGTCAGCGCTGGCATTGAAAAAAGATAGAGAATCGTTTGAGCGAGACGTTATTGCTGCAAAAGAGGCGGACAAGCAGTTGGGAAGTGAGATTGTCTCTCAAATGCATAAGATACAAGGTGAAAAGTTTGCTTTATGGTTTAGAGAACAGCTTCAACCAGAGATCGATAAATGCATAAGTTTCATTCTTCTTTTCAATCAACGGGATGTCGAAGCGTTTATTAGCATGATTGACAATATTGGAGGGAAATTGATAGATTGCAAAGCAATTTCCGCATCAATATTGCAACCGGCTGAACTCCAATGCGCCTTCGACAACTTTGCGCGCAGCGCTTCGGAATTGGGCTCGTTGTCAGCCGGACAAAAATGGGGACAAGATATATCGAAGATTTATCTTCCGGGGGGTCCCCTTCTCAGATTGGTGTTAGGTTCTTTTGGTATAGCCCCCCTCCTTTCGCCCCTCAACTCGGAAATGCAACCGTGGATAAAGGATATTGAGACGATGCAGCAGAAAGTTGATAGATTTTCAAGAGATGCGGGCCGTGGAGTACGCGATGAGGCGCAGAAGTACACTGATTGCGTTATCGCGCATGTTGAACCGGTAAGTGAAAGGATTGCCAAGGGATTTGATACCGCAATTCAGGCGGTCCGCTGTGAACTTAATTCAATACTCGCTGAATTAGGCAATGGAAAGTGACGTGAGCATAGGAAACAGCTTTATGACCACCCTAGGCATCGATTTCGGCACGTGCTTCTCAAGCGCAGCGTATCTAACGGATGGGACGCTTCATGCTGTGAAGGAACCCATTCGGCTTGGGTATTCGCATCCGACCAGCGTCTATCTGGAGGAGAACGGCTCCATGCTGGTTGGGCAGGCGGCGGAGAATAAGCGGCGTAACCTTGAACGGTACAAAGCCGATTTCAAGCGAGATTTCGGGCAGACGACGCCGTACAAACTCGGTGACCGGAGTTTTCGCCCCGAGGAATTGGCAACGGCGGTGTTCGCAAAGTTGAAGACCGGGGCGGATGCGATGACTCACACATCAACTACCACCGCGATTGTGACCTTGCCCGTGAGCTTCGGAAAGCACAAAGCCGACCTGTTGCGGAAGGCGGCTGTTGCTGCCGGGTTTGATTCGGGGCAGATCACGCTTGTCGGCGAACCGATGGCTGCCGCGACGTATTACCTTCTGAAACAGGACAAGAGCGAGCGGGTGAGGGAGGGCGACTTGGTGCTCGTATATGACCTCGGTGGGGGCACGTTCGACACGGCTCTCGTGCGGCGCAAAGGAAACGGGTTCGAACAAATGGGCGAGCCAATGGGGATCGAACACTGCGGCGGCCGCGACTTCGACCGCGCAATTGCTCAGGACTTTCTGAACGGCTGTTCCTCGGAGACGCGAGGATTGCTCATGGCAACGAGCGAACAGGCCCGGCGGGCGCAGCGCGAGTTGCAGGAGTTCTGTGTAAAGGTGAAGCACGATTTGAGCGAAACCAAGGAGGTAGAGCACGACCTACTACTGCCCCTACTGGAACCGGAGAGCTACAAGCTGACCCGCTGCCGGTTCAACGAGATGGTCGCGCCCTTCGTCAGTGAGACAGTGGCGACCGCCGAGGGGCTCGTTCGGAAATGCGCTGTGAACATGAACGATGTCAGCCTTGTGCTGATGGTAGGCGGCAGTTGCCGGATTCCGTTCGTTGGCGCGGAGATTCAGCGCCGCTTGAGTCGCCCGGTGGCGATGGTGGACGAACCGGAATTAGCGGTTGCCCTGGGTGCTGCTCTCTACGGGTCTGAGCGCGTGGGCGTTAGTAACAGTCGCCGTGAGTCCCCAACACCTGCCCCAGTCAACCAGCACTCGTTGGCCCCGGTCAAAATAGCTGTGCCTTGGAATACTCCAAAGGAAGAGGTTTTCTTTTAGACAATTAACCTAAAGCAAAAATATATGAAAGTTATCATGCTCGGATTTTCGGGTGCTGGAAAGACGACTTACATGGCCGGAATGTATTCTGTCATGAGCCGTGGCATACGCGATTTCTCGATCCACGTACCGAACAGCAATCATCATGAGCACTTAGAAGCCCTTGGAAAGCAATTGTCACGCGGTAGCTTTCCGGCATCGACCGATATACATCAGGAATACAATTTTCATCTGCGCTACAAAGGAAGCACAATTCTACCATTTGACTGGTACGATTATCGGGGTGGAGCCCTCACCTCATCCACAACCAGTTCGCCCGAAGTGGCAGAACTGGCTAGTAGAATTAAACAAGCGGACGCACTGATTGTCTTTCTTGACGGAAAGGCCTTGCTGGATTCAGGGCGAGACACACAACGTGACTGCCGACGCCTTAGTCAATTGATCCAGTTGGCGTTATCTGAACGCGACGGAAATGCAGAGTTTCCTATTTCCTTTGTTGTTACAAAAGGTGACATATATGGGGAGCAGCGATTACTTAATTCGCCGGGATTCAATGCCATCCGGCCCACTCTTGAGCTAGTGGGGAACAATAGCACTCTAAGAGGACTTTTAACAGTAACAGAAATCAACAGACAACTCAAAAACACTGAATATCCGTTTATATTTTCAATGGTTTTCGGATTGGTGGGTGTTGTAATGCGCGATGCCGCATCGTTGGAGGCAAACGCTAAAGAGTATCACAGATACGCTAACAATGTTAACATATGGGACGACATAAAGTGTTTATTTACAGATGAACCCTCTTGGTCGGATATGGCGAGACGAAAGCAATCCGAAGTTCAACGACAGCACGAGGCGCTTTGCGCTATCATTCCCCACGCTGAAAATCTTTTTGGAATCGTAAAATCCGCCCAGACCCAGGATTTTTTGGCTTTATTTTAATATAACGAACTACATGAGCGATAACAACATCGGAATAACAATGATTGGAGCATCTGGCAGTGGAAAGACGTGCTATTTGTATGCAATGTACTCTTCCATGGCCCTCGGAGTTAACGGCTTTACCTTCGCCCCCGCTGATTATGATCAAGCGTTGGACCTTGAGGAGGGCTGGCGCCTTATTTCAAGCGATCAAACATGGCCGCCTGGCAGTATCGAATCAAAGGATTTTATATTTGATTGTTGCCACTCTCTGCGCCCGATGATTTCCTTTGTCTGGCACGACTATCGCGGGGGGATTTTGACCGATAGGGAAAGCGCGGCAGACCGCAATGCGCTCTTTCAGCGCCTTAAGAATTCCAGTTGCCTTATTATGTGCATCGATGCTGAACGGCTGCGCCTAATTATCTCCGGGCAGGACCATCTGACCCTTGGGCGATATAGTAAGCTCCTCGTCGATTACGTAAAGGCGAATGGTCGTCCGGTCCCCGTGGCAATCACCATTACGAAGGCGGATATGATGCGCCCGGATGAGATTAAGAAGGGCGTGGAAGTCTTGAAAACCAGCTTGGATTCTGCCCTATTTCAACCCGACGGTAATTGGTTGGTTCTGATAACCGCGGTTACATTAGGAAGCGCTTTCGAAAATGCGAGTAACAGAAAGTTCACTGGAACGATTGCGCCGAAAAACGTGCATTTGCCGGTGCTTTTCGCGATTTATGCGACGATGAGTCGGTATCTGACCGAAAGGCAATCCGGAAAATCGCAAGCCGAACGGGACTTGAGCGAGGCGATCGGGATCTTGCGCCAGGAAGAAAAGAAGGGTTTCTTCAAGCGACTTTGGGACGGTGACAGACGAAGCGGCGCACAAGAAGCGCTGGGGGAGATTCAAGCTCGCATGGAAAGAATGCAGGCCAGCATCAAAGGGTTAGAGTCGGATTTGCAACGATTGGTGGCGCAATTGCGCACCGATGCATGCCATGTATTTTGGAATGGAAAACGTGAACTCCTTTAATCTAAATATGCTTTTTTATCCAATCGTCTATTCGCGAACCTATGCTGAGGATGCAGATTACCGTGCTGTGGTCAAGCCCGGAGAAGGGGCTTTTAACAAGGAAATTCTATTCCGGTTCTATCAACAACTTAGAAGCGGTCTGAACGAAGAGGGGGCCTATGGTGAACTTTCGCAAGTTCGTTGGATTGTGAGTGCTTTTGACGGAATGATGCTGTTCGGAGTTTGTGGTCGCAACGAATCGCTAGGATTGCCGTCAGAAGTGGCCTCTGATGTATACGGGCGGTCCGTCCGAGCGTTCTATGGAATTGCATTTGTTCCTCCATCCTCCGCCAGAGACCTCCTACTTCCATACGATCTAGCGATTGCGCACGAGATCTTCGCGCGTTATGTTAAGCCGGTATGGATGGATAAAGCGTCAACGTCGATTGAAGCAAATTGTTGTCGATTTGAGGAGATGTTCTCTGATAGCACCCATCTAACATCCGCTCGGAATATTCACCTGCTCAACTGTAGAGCAGACCGACTGCGGACGATGCCACACAAGGATAGTGAGACTGAAGACCTTATCGCATCTGCAGGCTGGTTCGCTCTATCTTCAAATATCTCGCTTATTACGGGTCTGAATTGCGTTAGACATGCACGGCAAGGACTGTTCATGAACGCCACGTGTTTAGACGCGGATGCGGTTGCCGAGATCGCCTGTGCGTCGGAGGAAACTAAACGCACATTTTCCACGGAGCCAGATTCTAGAAGAAAGGGTGTATCGCCGGTCGACATCCAAAGAGCGTATTCCTCTGAGAAGAAGCCGCAAGGCAAAAGAGATCGCTCGTTAACTCAATGGGGAGAGCAGACGAGAAAGGCTGAGCGTCAGTCGTCAAGCGATCCAATGCCCCGTGCTGAATTAGGGGCCATTCGGGGGATGTTCAACAAGGTTTTTGGGCTTGGTGGTGACGAGCAACGGTCCGTTCCTCCGAAGATGCCGACAGAAAGCCCGGAAACGCTTCCTGAATTTGTGCCCTATCTAGAACCGAAACGTTCAGATGCAGCACCCCAAAATCTCCCGTTTAAGGTTGAATCTCTTAGCGCAAAGATCAACCGATTAGATCGCCGCCTTGCTAATTCACAATTCCGGCAACTGAACGCAGAGCGACTCAAATCTCTTGAGTCGCAAATTGATGAACTTTTGAACAATTCAGATCAGGAATAGATATGAACGACAGTGAAATTCGGACTACGTCTGGACGGGTTCTTTTTTGTGGTACTGCAAGGATAGTATTAGGGGTTTTCTTCGGATTGATTCCTGCAGTTGCGCCGAATTTTATAGCGTATTCGAAGGGTATTGCGACTGTTATGTTCTTGGCCGCCCTGTTAGATATCATCAATGCATTTCAGCACGGCAGATTTCGCGGCTATTGGACTCATTTTGTGATTGGCTTAGTCTCATTTGTGACTGGGCTTTTTGCTCTCGGCTTTGGAATAGCCTTTCTTTTACAGGTGAATGAGCATATGCCTTCAGGTTTTCGTGGGGATTGCGGTGATTTCTTTATTAAATATATTTTATTGGGAGTGTTTCATTTTCTTTGCGGTTTGCTGCGAGCCGTCAGCTTCGTTATCACCAGACCTCCTGAAGGATCTCGACGATTCGGTGCGGCTGGCGGAGAAGTATTAGTAGGCATCGTTATGTTTGTGTTTTTTCTTGTAGTTACCAACAATAGATCTTTACAAACGACACTCACGGTTGTGGATTTGTTCAAAATCTTTGGCATTCTGAGTGGAATTGGTTTTATTTTTCGGGGGATCTCGTGGCGGCGCTTGGGTGATTCGATTCGCGAACAGGAGAAATTGGAACGACTAGCGTCTGAAGGCGTCGGCTATAAAAAAATTGGTTATAAGAAATCAGGAATTGCTGGGAAGTTCTAAATCAAAGTGACTGGATGCAACGTTTGAGCGCAGCAACAAAATGACAACTCTTGGGATCGATTTCGGCACGTGCTATTCGAGTGCGGCGTATTTAGCGGATGGAGCACTTCATGCGGTGAAGGAACCCATTCGGCTCGGGTATTCGCATCCGACCAGCGTCTATCTGGAAGAGAACGGCAGCCTACTGGTTGGACTGGCAGCGGAGAACAAGCGGCGCAATCTGGACCGCTACAAAGCCGATTTCAAGCGAGATTTCGGGCAGACGACGCCGTACAAACTCGGTGACCGGAGTTTTCTCCCCGAGGAATTGGCAACGGCGGTGTTCGCAAAGTTGAAGGCCGGGGCGGAGGCGATGACCCACACATCAATTACCACCGTGATTGTGACCTTGCCCGTGAGCTTCGGAAAGCACAAAGCCGACCTGCTGCGGAAGGCGGCTGTTGCTGCCGGGTTTGATGCGGGGCAGATCACGCTGGTCGGCGAACCGATGGCTGCCGCGACGTATTACCTTCTGAAACAGGACAAGAGCGAGCGGGTGAAGGAGGGCGACTTGGTGCTCGTATATGACCTCGGTGGGGGCACGTTCGACACGGCTCTCGTGCGGCGCAAAGGAAATGGGTTCGAACAAGTGGGCGAGCCAACGGGGATCGAACACTGCGGTGGCCGCGACTTCGACCGCGCGATCGCCCAGGATTTTCTGAAATGCTGCTCCCTGGAAGCGAGGGATTTGCTCACTGCAACAAGCGAACAAGGTCGCCGTGCGCGACGCGAGTTGCAGGAGTTCTGCGTAAAGGTGAAGCACGATCTCAGCGAAACGGAGGTGGTGGAGCACGACTTGCTGCTGCCGGGATTGGAGCCGGAGATTTACAATCTATCCCAAATCCGGTTTAACGAGATGATCGCGCCCTTTGTCACCGAGGCGGTTGCGACCGCCGAAGAGCTTGCCCGGCAATGCACCGTAAAGATGAACGAGGTCAGCTTGGTGCTGATGGTCGGCGGCAGTTGCCGCATTCCGTATGTTGGTGCTGAGATTGAACGTCGCTTAAGACGTCCGGTTGCGATGGTGGACGAGCCCGAATTGGCGGTTGCCCTGGGTGCCGCAGTATTGGCAGAAAAATGTATTTCGATACAGCATGTCACTAGAAATTGGGAGAACAGCCTAGGAATGAGGTTTGTTTCGGTTGCTGGGACGAAGGTATTTTTCAGCATATGGGAGACGCGAGTGAAAGACTACCAGGCGTTTGTGGATTCGGCTAAAAAACCGTGGAAGAATCCGAGTTTTGAGCAGGGGCCGAACCACCCCTCGGTAAACGTAAGTTGGGACGACGCTAAGGAATTCTGCGAATGGCTGACGACGAAGGAGCGAAACGAGGGAAAAATTCGGACGACGCAGGAATATCGGTTACCGATCGACGAGGAATGGAGCATCGCGGTGGGATTGCCCAGTGAGGATGGGGACACGCCACAGGAAAAAGGCACGAGATTTAAGAGAGTCTATCCATGGGGAACACAGTGGCCACCGCCGAAGAAAGCGGGAAATTTCAACAGCCATGGCACCACGCCGGTAGGTAGTTTTGCCGCGAACGAGAAAGGGCTGTATGACATGGGTGGGAATGTGTCGGAGTGGTGCGAGGACTTGTACTCTGTGGATACAAAATACCGGGTTCTACGAGGGGCATCGTGGCTCAATGGTACGCCCGACAGCATGGCTTCCGCATATCGCCTTGGCCTCACTCCATCTTTCCGCGATGTCATCGGCGGTTTTCGTTGTGTATTGGGGGAAAGGTCGTCTCGCTAAGAGGTTTTGTTTTGGCGCATACCATTGGGGATGTATGTCGTGTTATGAAAGTGCGACTCAAAGAATACTTGTTGGTGGTCACGGCGGAGTCTGAGGACGAAAAGGCATTGTTGAACGCATGGGCTGCCCTCAGAGATGGACACGTGTTTGCCCTTTTTCACCAAGACGGCCAGACTTTTCGCCTGAATGATCTTGGACCACGCCCTGAGGCGTGCCGCGAACCGATTAGCATCACGTCTCGTTCCGCCGACCCGGCCATCCAGCTGATTTCCAACTTTGCTCACACGCCGTTCGAACTGGATGGCGTCCGGTATGGGAGCGTCGAGGCATTTTGGCAGGGTTTGAAGTTTTCGGACATGGCCCGGCGCGAGGCGATCGCTTGCCTGCATGGTCAGGAGGCCTGCCGGGCGGGGTTCGACGCCCCGGATACGGACTTGGTCGAGTATCGTGGCCGATCGATACGGTGCGGTACGGCTGACCACTGGGGGTTGATGGCGACTGCATGCTGGGCTAAATTTAATCAGCACGAGGAGGCCAAGCGGGCGTTGTTGGCTACCGGCGAGCGCCCGCTTCATCACAAGACAAGGCGGGATAGCCGGAATATCCCCGGAGTTGTAATGGCGGACATCTGGATGAAAGTGCGCCGGGCGCTGATCAAGAGGGCGGACGTCTTTGAGGGCGCCGACAGTGGCGACGGCGAAGAACATGACAACAATGATGACCGCCAAAGCTACACCGTTCATAGCCAGCAGGAAATTCGTGGTTTCTCTGGCGATTTCCGCTTTCTGTCGAACTTTTATCCGGCCCCTGCGATGTTCGAGGGCGTCACGTACGGGTCGTCGGAAAATGCGTATCAGGCAGCAAAGAGTCTTGAGCCGAAGATGCGGGAGCTTTTCCGTCACGTCCCTCCTGGCAAAGCCAAGGTGATGGGTGGCCCAGGGGGAGTTATTGCACGCGTGCGTCCCGATTGGGAAATGGTTCTCGATACGGACGACGGCCCTAAGATTCTCAAGGTGCTCGTCATGGAACAGATTGTCGAAGATAAGTTTCGGCGGAATCCAGATCTGATGGCCAGACTCCTTGACACCGGAGAGCGATATCTCGAAGAACTGAACCACTGGGGGGATCGGTTTTGGGGAGTGTGCTGCGATACAAACAATGGAGAGAATCATCTGGGCAGAATTTTGATGAAACTCCGATCGAAACTGGCCGCTGAAATGGCGGCGATGGCGGCCCAGGGATAAACGACTGGAAGTTTCGCGTTCACTTTTGTCCCGGCCCCGCGCCACTGAATTCGAAAAAGTTTGTAAGAAATCGATTGCAAAGCCGCTCTTGTTTCTGTGAACGGGACGATTTCGGAGACGAGTCCACCCCGTTCAGACTTCCATCCAGTTATTTCAGAAAATCCAACATGAGACACTTTTTCTCTCCAATCGCGGCATGGCTTGCACTTTCAGCGCCGCTTTTCGGCGCTCCGGTCAGCCTGGCTGCTTCTCCTGAAGCTCCTCCGACTATCAACTCTCTCGAAATGCAGTTTGTCCCAGTTCCGAAAACCAAGGTGCTGGTCGCGGTTAGCCTCGCCAAGGGCGACAAGCCGGTTGCTGAGAAAGAGGCGGAGGGCGCGATAAGAGAGGCGGCGACGAGAGACGCTTTGCCGAGCGCAATGAGCGGGGCGACACGAGAGCACCCTTACGAGAACAGTCTGGGGATGAGGTTCGTGCCGGTGCCCGGAACGAAGGTTCTCTTCTGCATTTGGGATACACGCCTGCGGGACTTCAAGGCGTTTGTGGATGCGACCGGTTACGATGCGATCGGTCACGATGAGGCCGGAAGAATGTTTTCGCTGGGCAAGGATGGCGGCAAACAACGCGGGGCGACGTGGAAGAACCCTGGGTTTAAGCAGACGGCCACGCATCCGGTGGTGGGGGTGAACTGGACGGATGCAAAAGCGTTTTGCTCCTGGCTGACGAAAAAGGAACGCAGCGAGGGACGGATACCGGGGGACCGCGGTTATCGGCTTCCCACCGACGAAGAATGGAGCGTGGCGGTGGAACTGCCACGGGAGAAGGGTTCGACTCCCAAGGAGAAAAGCGGGAAGATCAAAGGCGTGTATCCGTGGGGGACGCAATGGCCGCCGCCGAAGGGCGCGGGCAACTACGCGGGATACGAAGCGCGGGATGAGAATTGGCCTTCGACTTTCGATACGATTCAAGGATACGGGGACGATTTTCCCAGAACGAGCCAAGTGGGGAGTTTTACGGCCAACCAGTACGGGCTGTATGACATGGGAGGGAATGTGCGGCAATGGTGCGAGGACTGGTACGACGGAGATCGGGAATGGCGAGTGTTGCGGGGCGCGTCGTGGGCCGATGAAAGCTTCACCAACCTGGAGTCCGCTTATCGCCCCATCTACACTTACCCATTCCGTCGGTTCGACTTCTTCGGATTTCGGTGTGTGCTGGGGTCCCCATTGCAAGATACGGCAACCGAATAATCAACATGAATAATCGTGTTAAGGCCATGAAATGTCGAATCATCACAGCGGCGATTATCAGCCTGTCATTACTGTCTGCACCAGCCCAGCAACCGGCACCCGCCGAGCACCCAACCACCCGAGAATGGAAAAACAGCCTCGGGATGAAGTTCGTCCCGGTTCCACAAACCACGGTGCTTTTTTCCATTTGGGACACGAGGGTCTTCGATTTTGCCGCGTTCGTCAGAACGACGCACCATCGAACCAAAGAAATCCTTTCCGTGGGAAAGAACGGTTGGAAGCGGCGGGGGGCGACTTGGAAAGCGCCCGGCTTCAAGCAGGGGCCGACCTATCCGGTGGTCGGAATCACATGGGACGACGCAAAGGCGTTTTGTGACTGGCTCACGGTCACGGAGCGAAGGAAGGGAATCATCGGGGAAAATCAGTGCTATCGACTCCCGAAAGACAACGAATGGAGCCGCGCCGCCGGCTGCGGCAAATTCTCTTACGGAGGAAATACCTGGCCCCCGCCTGAGGGTGCAGGCAACTATGCGGGGGAAGAATCGCGTCTCGGCAACGAACCACGCTACTGGGGCGTAATCACCGGTTATCGCGACAACTATCCCCGAACCAGCCCCGTGGGAAGTTTCCCGCCAAACCGATACGGACTTTACGACATGGGCGGCAACGTCTGGCAGATGTGCGAGGATTTCTACCGGAAGAGCATGAACGGTTGGTTCTTTTGGAACAGTGGCGGATTCATCATAAAGGACGATGGTGGAAAGACATTTCACGTTAAGCGGGGAGGATCCTGGGTCTCAGCCGATAAGACTTTTTCAAAAACGTCCTTTCGAAATTCCGCGCCTTTGTTCCGAGGGGACGATTTTACCGGCTTCCGGTGCGTTCTGGCTTCTCAGTCCCATGACCGGCAGTCGGTTCATGCAGAACAATGACACATGGCTTCATTTTCTATTATGCAAACGATTTTCCGTCGATGTGGTATTCTGAAATCTCCGATTTTCCGTATTGGAATGCTTATGGCTTGCTGTCTATTCATTGGTATTCCCACCAGAATCGCCTATGGAGGAAGCGCCGAAGGTGTGTTGGACGGCACTTATGAGGTCCGGTGGCGGATCGAGGGGGTTGACTTTATAGCCAAGATCGCACTTCGAGACGATAAAGGTTGGTTGAAAGTTTCGATGTTTCATGGGGAGCATGTGAGTGTTTTTGTCGAAGATGCTACCGGAGTTTGGAATGGCAGAAATCTGCTGGTAGTCGGTACCAATCCTCGCGAGGCAAAGTCACGTCAAGCAGTCGACTTTTCACCTTTCAGCTTCGTAGTGACAGTCCCGGGTCCTCGAATGGCTCTCGTCATTGCGGG
>Ga0316225_1000936_pt1 | contig 31662 bp, 22 predicted proteins | sample TBH18015metaG_FD_206010 | JGI IMG/M metagenome (GOLD analysis project Ga0316225, IMG submission 206010) | Freshwater microbial communities from Trout Bog Lake, Wisconsin, USA - TBH18015 | ecosystem: Environmental > Aquatic > Freshwater > Lake > Hypolimnion/Profundal zone | place: USA: Wisconsin... | reverse complement strand
GCGGTAGAGGACTACCCGCACTCCAAGACGCTGACGCGACTGCCGAGCCCCTCCCGACTTTTCGCGCTTTGCCATCGTCTAGCGATCCGAACTGATCACTGTTACAGCCTACTAGGTCCTTGATCCAGAGCGGATTAGCGCTGAAAGCGCGTTCTATAGCTCCGGCGGTATGAAACGCGCTTTCAGCGCCGATCGCTTCGTTGCCGAAAGTCCTAGGGCGTTGCCCCAGGCTAGTATGAAGCTGCGCCTTTGGCGCTGAAGTGGCTTCAAGCCCGCTTCCATGGAGAGAGCGGGAGTCTGAGGCTACACTCTGGCCTCGCCTTCGGCACTAAACAGATACTGCGCGATGCTTCAACTGGAGCCCGTTGCTTGAAATAAAGCACCCACCGCCGACGAGAGTCGGCGGTTAAAAGGAGGACACTGGGGGGCTGTTACTCCGGCAAAACCGGAGAGGGATTAGCGGCTGCCCGGCAGGACGCGAGGCTTCACGGCCATATCGAGGGGAAGTTGTACGCGGTATTCGTACGACTCGATAGCAGCCACGGCTGCGCGGATGGCATGGCGGGAGATGTCGTTTTTGGAGAGGTCGAGATTCTTCGCGGCCCTCGCCAAACGCACATCCAGTTCTTTGGGCAAACGTACCGAAAGAACAGGGTCTGTCATTTTCTTCATGCAATACGATTACAAGTTTCTTCGAAACTGCGCAACTTTTTTCTTGCGAAAAATCCACATCCGACTATCTTGAACTACATGGAAAGTGCTCTTAACAAACCGATGCAACTCCGCCTTCCGGTGGATTTGAAATCCAGAATAGCAAGAATAGCGGAACGAAATCATCTCTCGGAGGCGGACGTAGTTCGGCTTTGCCTTGCCCAAACGATTCCCGTTATTGAGGAGCAGGGACTTACGGTGATGCCGGTCAACAAACCGCGCCGGGCCGCGATTAAAGCGTCCCACTCCGTCGGCGGAAACGGAAAGGCATCGCGCACCTGAACAATGCCGTGGCGCGACTTGTATTCCACCGCGCCCGATGATATTCTGCTTTCGGATGGCGGGTGATCGCCGGTGGGGAAACCCGCTGGAGGAAAGTCCGAACACCTCAAGGCAGCATGCCGCGTAGAACGCGCGGGGGCCGAAGGCGAAAGCCGGCGGTCACGGATAGTGTCACAGAAAACAAACCGCCGGGGGAAACTCCGGCAAGGGTGAAAAGGCGAGGTAAGAGCTCACCGCCCGGCGCGAAAGCGACGGGGCACGAAAAACCCCATGTGGTGCAAGACAAAACAGGGAGTTGGGTTGCCTGCCCGCAGGCTCCCGGGTAATAGTCGCATCGGCCGTGCGGTTCGCCGCAAGGCCGGCTCGCCGCGTCTCGCAAGAGGCGCCGGGGAGAGATAAATGGTCATCCGGTCCGCGGCAACGCGGGCCGACAGAATTCGGCTTACAGCCATCCGATTCAGGGGCGCTTTCCGCAAACCGGGAAGCGCCCCGCCTCTTCCAGGCTTGCACGGGCGCGCGAAAGCGGCTTCTCTTTAATTCATGTGGAAAGGCCGCTTTAAGACCGAAACCGCCCAGCTTCTCAAAGACTACAGCCAGTCGATCTCGTTCGACTGGCGGCTGTACCGACATGACATCGCCGGGTCGATCGCCCATGCCACCGCCTTGCAAGCGGCGGGCTTGATCGCGCAGGCCGAACTGGACGCCATCCGCGCCGGCTTGCAGGCCATCGAAAACGACATCGAACGCGGCGAGTTCGTCTGGAAGCCCGACCTCGAAGACGTTCACATGAACATCGAGGCGGAACTGACCCGCCGCATCGGCGATGCCGGAGCCAAGCTGCACACGGCCCGCAGCCGCAACGACCAGGTCGCCCTCGATCTGCGACTCTACCTCCGCGATGAGACGGACGAAATCCGGCGGTTGCTGGGCGAGGTCCAAAAGAGCCTGGTCGAACTCGGGGAACGCAACATCGACGTGGCGATTCCCGGTTACACCCATCTTCAACGGGCTCAGCCGGTGCTGTTTGCCCATCATTTGCTGGCCTACGTGGAAATGTTCGCCCGCGACGCCAACCGCCTCACCGACGCCCGCAAACGGATCGACATCATGCCGCTCGGCTCGGGCGCCATCGCGGGCTCGACGGTCAATCTGGACCGCGAACTGATCGCCCGATTGCTCGGCTTCCCCTCCATTACACAAAACAGCATGGACGCCGTCAGCGACCGCGATTTCGCGGCGGAATTTCTCGCGGCGCTCGCGCTTGTGGGCGTTCACCTTTCGCGCCTCAGCGAAGACCTGATCCTCTGGGCGTCCGCCGAGTTCAAATTCGTGACGATTTCCGACGCCTTCACGACGGGTTCGAGCCTCATGCCGCAAAAAAAGAACCCGGACGTCGCCGAACTCACCCGCGGCAAGTGCGGGCGGCTGATTGGCAATCTCGTCTCCCTGCTGACGACCATGAAAGGCCTCCCGATGACCTACAACCGGGACATGCAGGAGGACAAGGAGCCGGTGTTCGATTCCCTCGACACCGTCAAGGCCGCGCTGCAAATCTACGCCGCCATGCTGCGCGAGGTGCGGGTAAACGCCGCGGCGGCATCCGCGGCGGTGGACGACTGGAACCTGTTGGCGACCGACGTGGCCGATTACCTGGTGCTGCGCGGAGTCCCATTCCGCAAGGCGCACGAGATCGTCGGCAAGACCGTCGCGCTATGCCTGGAGCGCGGCATCGGTCTCGGAGAACTGAGTCTGGCCGACTACCAGGCGCTCTCGCCCGCTTTTGCCGCCGACGTGTTTGAGATCCTCAACGTCCGCCGCTCCCTCGATGCGCGGACCAATCCCGGCGGTCCCTCCTCGGCCAACGTGCGGGGACGGATCGCGTGGTGGAAGCAAGAGCTGGGGTCAACGCTTGAAATTGACACCCTTTGAGAAGATGCGAGAACGTCGGAGACCGGGCTCTAGGGAGCGCACGCGCCCTCGCGTGCGGCCTTTGGCGCCCCGCCAAAGGCATCTTCGCTCAAGAAGCTCGCATTCAACCGATCTGGGTATGCACTTTGCTCAAGTTGCCACAAGCCGTTGGGGTTTTAAGGCTGCTTTCCGAAGGGGAGCGCGGGCATCTTGCCCGCAAAAGCCGGCATCCTGCCTGCGCTCGGCGAGGATGCGTCTTAAACCCCTGGCGCGTCTCCGCCCCCGGCAAGGATGCCGGGGGCAGCGGGCTGGAAGCCCGCGCTCCCCTTCGCCTTTGCGTCTCTACCGGTTGGGGTCACTTGAGTAAAGTGCATACCCAGATCAACCGATTAACCACGGATTACACGAATGAACACGGATAGGTTTCATCCGTGGCAAGATCTGGGGTCAACGCTTGAAATTGACACCCTTTGAGAAGATGCGAGAACGTCGGAGACCGGGTTCTGGGGAGCGCACGCGCCCTCGCGTGCAGCCTTTGGCGCCCCGCCAAAGGCATCTTCGCTCAAGAAGCTCGCATTCAACCGATTAACCACGGAGTACACGAATGAACACGGATAGGTTTCATCCGTGCTAATCCATGAAATCCGTGGTTTCGATGAATCAAAAGTTCGCGTCGGCGAGGGCGCCGACGCCAACACGCGAAGGCGCGTGTGCTCCCCAGAGTTGCAGGCCGACACCGTTTTCTTTCTCCGTATATACCCCCGTTATACAGACCTCCCGGTGATTGCGATCCGCCGGAAGAAATTTGTTCCGCGCCCTCTTCGGAAGCATATGGAAGCATATTCTTGTTTAAGAGCTGGGATGACGATAAACTTCTCAGAAATCGACTGAACCATGCGTTTTGCCCTCAACACCCCGCCCAGGCGGCAACCGTCCCGCAGCTTTTTCTTCAAACGTTCGGCCCGCCGCGCCAGCGCTTCCCGCCGAGGCCTGCTGGCGTTGTTTATGGCGCTGCTGCTGGCGCTCTTTTCCGGCACCGCCTGGGCTCAGTACACGGTGGTAAACTCCGGTTCGAACGCCGTTTTCACCGCCCCTTTGGCCACCGCGAGCGCGTATGCCTGGACGCTGGACGGTTCCTCGGTGGGGACGAACAGCCGCACGTTCACCTATTCGGCAGGCAATTTCGACGTCGGCACCCACGACCTGATCGTCTACCAAACGCTCGCCACCGGCGGCACGACCTCAAGGGAGTGGGGCGTCCGGGTGAAGATCCCGATTCCCACGAGCCCGATCGTCTATTATGTCGCGCCGACCGGGTCCGACTCGAACGGCGGTTCCATCAACGCGCCGTTTAACACGCTCGAAAGGGCGCTCACGGCCATTCGCGGGGTATCGAAGCCGTTTTCCGCGGGAGGCGTAACGGTTTTCCTTCGCAGCGGCACCTACTGGCGCACGAGCACTTTCACGCTGACGGGAACCGATTGCGGAACCCCCACGGCGCCGATTATCTTTTCTTCTTATCCCGGTGAAACCGCGGTGCTGTCCACAGGAACGGCCCTGCCTTCTTCGGCCTGGTCGCAACTGGCGCTGAGCGAGACCAACCGGGTGACCTCCGGCGTGGATCCGACGCGCATCTGGGAGACCGACGCCTCCAATTACACCAACAAGGGGCCGTATCCGGCGCACTATAGCACCTGGCCCGTGCGCAACGCGCTCGACGCCAGCGCAAAGAGCGTTCCCGATGTTTTCTACAATGACGCGCGCGTCTGGCTGTCGCGCTACCCGAATCACAACCTCACGGACGATTCGTTGACGCCCAACCTGGCCATGGACGGCATCGCCGCGGATAGTACGGGCACCAATTACCTCAACACCAGCGGTACTTACCTGACGAGCAGCAGCGCTCCAGTGAAGGTCGGAGGCGCATTCTATTACTATCCCTCCGACGAAAGTCACGTCTCCCGCTGGAAAACGGCGATTACCCACGGCGGCCTCTGGCTGCAAGGCTATTGGCGGGTAACCTGGCAGAGCGACCTTTGCCAGGTGCTCGATATCGATAGTGGAAACCAGGTCATCGAGTTTGCGTCGGGGGCGGCCCCGAGCGGGGGGTTCGGCAACAAGTATGCCGCCGCACCGTCGGGTTACAGCGGTCGCCCGGGGAATAAGGCTGAGCCCTACTGGGTGGTGAACCTGCTCGAAGAAATCGACCAAACGGGCGAGTGGTGCGTCGATTTCAACCGCAACAAGCTCTACTTCCTCATGGACCAAACGGGGGCGCCGCCAAGTGGGAGCGTGGTCGTGGCGGATTACACCGGCCCGGTGGTCCAGATCTCGGGCAGCAACATCATCCTGCAATCGTTGACGTTCGACGAAAGCCTCGGCGAGGCAGTGCTGCTCTCCAATACCGCGTCGAGCAATCTGGTCATCGGTTGCACTTTCCGCAACGTCACCAACATGGCGGTGTCGATTCAGAGCGGCACGGCCAACGGCGTGGTGAGCTGCAACATGGACCAGATGGGTTCGATGGTGACGCAGATCACCTCCGCGAGCACCTCCGGCAGCGCGACGCCCGCCATGGGGAACTATATCGTCAACGACGAGATGATCGGCGTGGGGCGCTATGCCAAGATGTACATGCCGGGGGTGAACCTTGTGACTCCGGCTTCCGGAAATCGCGTGGGGCACACTTGCATGTACGACCTGCCGCACATGGGCGTGCAGCCGGGTGGATACCGGAATTTATACGATTTTAACAACATCGGAAAGTATGGGACGCAGGTGGACGACAATGGCGCATTCTATTGCTACGAAGACGACCACGGCTTCGACACCTACCGGTATAACTATTGCCACGACACACCGCTGGCATCCGCGATCACCTTCGACGGGGTCAACCGGACCGTGACCGGGAATTTCTTCGGGAACCTCAGCGATCAGAATTCGTCGTGCGAGGGGCAGAGCATTGGGATCGGCAAGTGCGATCAGATCAATTGCGTCAACAACATGGCCGTCGGCGGCGGGCGCTACGGGAGCTTCGATTTCACGGCGCAATCGCAGCTCAACGTCAATAACAACGTCGCCGTCGAGGGATATTATCCGCCGGATTTCAACTGGAGTTTGTGGACCATCGTCAACGGCACCAACGTTTTTACAGCGACGACCGGCAGCGTCCTCTCCAATGGCTCCGATCTTTCCTACTCGTACGACCCGGGATTCATCAACCTGGCCGGCGAAGACCTCCGCCTGCGGCCGGACTCGCGAGTGTTTTCCGACCTTCCGAGTTTCAAGCGGATTCCGTTCGAAATGTTTGGCGTATATAACGACGAATACCGGAGCGACGCGACCGTTTTCACACCGTTCGTCATCGCGTGCGGCGGCGGCTTTGTCGGCGGAACGCAGGCGCTCCTCACCGGCACGCTGGTGTATCCGGAGTTGGACCTGAACACCACCGTTTCCATTTACTACGGTCCCGTGGACAGCGGCACGAACGCGGCCTCGTGGGCGGGCGTGGTGAATTTGGGGACGCTGGCGTCCGGTTCGTTGTCCGCGGTTGTGGGCGCGCAGCCGAATCAGCCGGTCTACTTCCGCATTCTTGCCGCGAATTCGGGCGGGCAGATGTGGTCGGAAAGCACGGCGGCGGCGTATCCTGCCCCTCCGAGTCAGCCCACCGGGTTGACCGTTACGGCAGCTTACGCGCAGAACACCCTCTCATGGAACGCCGCAACGTATGCCTCCAGCTACACGGTCGAGCGGGCCCCCTCGGTGGGCGGGCCGTATGTCACGGTCGCAGCAGGACTCTCTGGCACCAGCTACACGGATACGGGCCTCGTCACGGGACAGACGTACTATTATGAGGTCGTCGCCGCCAATTTTTCCGGCAGTGCCTCGGCGACCGCGCCGGCGCAGGGGATTCCCACGCCAGGCACCGCGGAGAAGGCGAACAACACGAATTCCCTGGACCAGGGGTCGAGTTGGACGCTGGGGGCGGTTCCCACAATCTACGACACCGCCCTCTGGGACAATACTTACACGTGTGGATCGGCGGGCGTGGGCGGCAATCTGACCGCCTATGAGATCCAAGTAACGAACCCGTTGCAGGCGGTGACGATCGGCACGGGCACCGGCGCGGTGACGCTGGGTGCGGGCGGGATCGACCTCTCCGCGGCCACGCAGAATCTCACGATTTCGGCGCCGGTAGCGCTGACCGCCTCGCAAGGCTGGCTGGTTCCCAGCGGGCGTACCCTGACGGTTAGCGGGACAATTGACGACGGCGGACTGGGCTGCGGGCTTTCGCTCACGGGCAGCGGCACGTTTGTCTTAACCTTCTCCAACACCTACAGCGGCGGTGTGACGATCGCTCCACCCTCCGGCGGGTTGCCCACTTACAATTTCGGAAGCAACAATCCCGCCGCTTACCTGAAGCTCACCAACGGGTCGATCGGCGTGGTGATCGCCAACGGGCGGCTCGACATCCTCAACGGCGCCAATGTCGGAGCCATTGGCGGGTCCGGCAGCCAGGGAATGATCGACAACCTGGACACCACCAACAATACCGTGGCCTTCCAGCCCGGAAGTTCGTTCAGCATGTTCAACTTTGGCGCCGACTATTCCAGCGCCACCCTGACTTCCACCGGCACGAGCCCAATCTACTTTGCGCATTACGGCTACAATACCGGCGCCCCGCATGCCGCGTACACACTTTCAGGCGGGACGTGGTATTTGAACCAGATCGGCCAGAACAACACCGGGTGCCAGACGAGCGGCACGACAACGGTCACCGGAGGTGCATTCGTGGAAATTCTGGCGCAAACCAGCTACTCCCACGGCACCTGGAACGTCGCCAACGGCACCCTTCAATTTGCGGGAAGTGTGGGCGAGTTCAACGGGAACGGCACGCCCCTCAACACCTCGCTCAATCTCAGTGTGAGCGGCGGCAATAGTTCGCTACTGGTCAACGGCGCGATCACCCTGGGGGATGGCGGCTCCGGCACGAACTCCAACGGTCTCTCAGTCGCCGGCGGATCAGTGACCATGACTGGCTTGACCATCGGATCGTCGGCTGCGGGCCGCAACGACACCAACACAGTAAACCTCTCCGGCGGTGAGTTGGCGATCAACGGCGCGCTTGGAACAGTCGTTTCAGGCTCCACGAGCACCAGTAATCTTTCAACAGCCGCCGGCAGCTCCCTGGCGACGATTCAACCTTACCAGAGGTCGGATCTGGCGCCCGGTTTGGTTATTTCGGGGAATCCAAACATCCCTAATGGGGCGACCATTGTCTCGATTTCAGGCGGGACGATCATCCTTTCGGCGCCGGCCACTGGCGGCAGCAGCGGCATCTACGTCGCCACGACATTTACGGGAGGCTCGCAGAACAATGCATTCAACTGGACGGGCGGGCAACTGACAGCGGCTACCATTAATCCAGGCGCGGGGTTCAGCGGAACGGGAAGCAGCCTCACGAGCAATACACTGATTCACAACGCCGGCATCCTGGCGCCCGGCGATATCGGCACGGCTGGGAAGACAACGATTAATGGAAACTACCTCTTGGGTGCGGCGGGAACGCTCGCCATTGACATTGGAAGCGCGACCCAGGCGAGCTCGTTCCAAAACGGGACGGGATACTACGATTACATCTCCGTATCGGGTACCAGCACGCTTTCAGGGAGTCTGGCGGTAACGTTGATCAACAACTTCACGCCGACCAACGCCCAGACGTTTACGATTCTCTCCTCGCCGGGCGCGCTTTCGGCAGCCTTTTCCAATCTGGTTTCCGGCACCCGCGTCATTACAAACAACGGCATTGCGTCGTTCCGGGTCTCCGGGACGGGAAACGTCGTGGTTCTGAGCAATTTTCAGCCGCTGACCGTCACCGCGCCGCCGGCATCCGGCACCGTCTCGCTGGGCAGTCCGTTCAGCTTCGGCGTCACCGCGACGGGCCCCTCCGCCTCGCAGGACACTTACCAGTGGTACCTGGGCGGATCGCCAATCACGGGCGCGACGAACTCGACCTACTCGATCGCATCGGTGCAGGTTTCCGATGGCGGCGCCTACACGGTTCTCGTCTCCAGCACCGTGGGAAGCGTCACTTCCTCGACCGCCGCGCTCACGATACTCCTTGCCCCCCTGCAGGCGGGCTGGAGCGCGGGCGATCTTGGCAACCCCTCGGTGACCGGAACCGCCACGGTATCGAGCGGCACCTATACCGTCGTGGGCTCCGGCACGGATATTTTCGGCACCGCCGACCAGTGTCAGTTTGCCTATACGCCCTGGACGGGCGACGGGGCGCTCCTGGCGCGCGTCACGGATCTCGGCAACACCAATATCCTGGCCAAAGCAGCAGTCATGTTCCGCGACACGCTGGCGGCGAATTCGATTGAGGCCGGCGCGGAGCTGACTTCCGGCAGCGGCTGCGAATTCCAGTACCGCGCTTCCGTCGGCGGCACCAGCACCTACCTCGCTCAGACCACGGGCGTCGCGGCGCCGCGCTGGATCAAGCTGATGCGCAGCGGCACGGCCTACCGCGCGTTCCAGGCGCCGGATGTCTCCGGCACCGCGGGCACATGGACGCAGATCGGTTCCGCGGTCGCCGCCATTAGCATGTCCTCCCCGGCGAACTACGCGGGTCTGGCCGTCACTTCGCATAACGCCGGGGCCTCCTGCACGGCTCACTTCGACCACGTCACGCTCTACGCGCCGCCGGTCCTCTCAATGCCGTCCGCCGTGGTCGTGGAAGCCACCGGCAGCAGCGGCGCCGTCGCGACCTTCAGCGTCAGCGGGAGCGGCAACATCGACGGAGTGCTTCCGGTCTCGGCGAACCCGGCCTCCGGGACGGTGTTCGCTTTGGGCACGACGTCGGTCGTTGTCTCGGCCACGGACAGCGCAGGCGACGTCACCAGCGGCTCGTTCACCGTCGTGGTGCGCGATACCACTCCGCCCACGGTGACCGTTCCCGCAAACATCACGATGGAGGCCACCGGGAGCACGGGCGCAATCGTCGCCTTCACCACTTCGGCGGTGGATATCGTCAGCGGTACACGCGCGACGACCAACACGCCCGCTTCCGGCTCTGCCTTCCCTGTAGGAATCACCACCGTGGTCGCCAAAGCCACGGATGCCGCCGGCAACACGGGCAGCAACAGCTTCACGGTGACCGTCCGCGACACCACCCCGCCTGTGGTGATCGTGCCCTCGAACATTGTGGCCGAGGCAACCGGTCCCTCCGGCGCGGTGGTGACGTTTTTCACGTCCGCCACGGACCTCGTCAGCGGCAGCGTTGCGACGATAAGCACGCCTCCATCAGGGTCGGTCTTCCCCCTCGGCGCCACGACCGTGGTCACCACCGCGACGGATGCGGCGGGCAATTCAGCCGGCGCGAGCTTCACCGTTACAGTGACCGTTCAACCGGTGACTGCGGCAGAAACCCACGCGTCGAAGCTTGCCGTTTCGGGAAGCACGCTCTCGGTTTCGGTGGACCCGTCAGTCCCGGGGCGCACGTATCAGTTGCAGCGCACCGATTCCCTGACCTCCGGGACCTGGACGAGCGTCGGTACTCCGCAGGTTGGCGACGGCGTCAACGCGGCAGTGCTTTCCGATTCCTTCGACCGCACCGTGTTGAGGCGCTTCTACCGTCTGCAACTCGGGCCGTAATCCGCGTCGCCTACCGCCCGGCAACCACCCCGCTCCTTACGTGAATCGATGCTCACCCGCAGGGCGAAGCACAAACGCGAGGAATTCCCGTTCATTTATCTGCGTATATCTGCGAAATCTGCGGTTTCAACTGCCGGATCCAGGCTCAGACCTCCTGACCTCTACCTGGAATGGACGTGAGACCATTCGGAGCGGCGAAGCCGTGGCGCGTTGTGGTTGCGCCAGCGTCTTATAGGACTGCGGCGAGGCCTGTTTGTCTCCACAGCGACGAGTCGATGGGCGCAGGAAACGCTTTGGGTAATTCCTGAGACCAATCGCTTCGAAAGCGGTGGAGATTCCTTTTCCATTACCCACAAGTTTGCAAATCGGGCGCAGGAGTGAGAACGGAGCCCCGAACGTTGTCATCCTGAGCTTGCGAAGGATCTCACGAGGCGATCCCGACGTTCGTTTCAGTCGGCACGTAATCGGGACGGACGGCTCATCGGGCGGCGCTGTCAGCTTCGAGAACGGTGAATAGTGACATAACGCCGGCTGGCCTGCCGTGAGATCCTTCGCAAGCTCAGGATGACAAAATAATATGGGCCGCTCCGGTTTCCGTGCTCGGTTTCGGTTTTGTAGTTAATGGAAATGGCACTTCACCGCAGTCCACGAGCCTCCTCTGCCGTTTTGGGGTCATCCATTTCGGACCGCGTTGGCGTTGGGCTCATTTTCATTCTTCAATTCGACCGTTCTTTCCAGAAGAGGTCAGGATGTCTGAGACCGAAAGGACTCAGACCAAAGCCTCATAGTGAAGGAGTGAAGGGGCACCCACCTATTGACAAGAAAAGGGCGGCGTTCCGAGGCGGTCATTCGACCGAACCCAGAAACGCCGCCCCTGTTTCATTAGCTGTTTACGGGAACACGGATTGCACGAGGCTGATCGAACCGTCGGTGAACGTGATCTTGTAGACCAGATCGCCGGCGTCGTTGAAGTGACGCGTCTGGCCCGTGGCGTTCGCCGGTGCGCTGAAGATGGTCAGCGCCGAGACTGTCTTCGCCTTGCCGTTGACGGTGAGACCATCGCCCTTGCGAATCAACTGCTTGAGCGCTCCGGAGCTATCCTGCGCCCAGATCGCCTGGTTGTTGGAACCGATTACCCCGCCCCTGCCGGTAACCAAGTTGGCCACAAATACCACACCGCCCTGATTCGGCAGAACGAATTGCACGAACGATGCAAACACCGGCCCCGAGGGCGAGACGACTCCCGTGGCGTCCGGCGCGGGATCGCCCGCACGCGCCACCATCGCCAGCGAACCGCTTACGGTCGCCCAGATGCCGGTGCAGGTGCTGCCGCTTACCGCGCCGCCCTTGACCAGCGTCCCCACGAACGCCGCAGCGTCATCATTGGCGTAGACCGGGTCGCTAAGGCTCGCAAACGTGCCAACGCTCGAACCCGACCCCGCATAACCCGACGCCGGAACTCCAGTCCGCGCGATCAACATCCGCCCGAAGGTCCCGGTGTCGGCCCAGATTCCGGAGTTGTTGGCCGAGACGATGCCGCTGCCCGCTGGGCCCGCGACAGTAGCCTGGAAGGCGACGTGATCGCTGTCGTTGATCGTGGGGTTACCCAGTGCGGTGAAGGTCGCGGCGGGAATCCCCGTGGCAACGTCTTTGCGGAGCACCACCATCGTCGCGCTGTACGGCGCCCCGGCAGTCGCCGGGAAACTCAAGCGCGCAATTCCGCCGCTGCCATCGGTGAAGTTGATTGAGCAGAGCAGATCGCCCCCGGAGTTGAAATGCCTCGTTTGACCGGCGGCATTCGCCGGCGCGAGGAAGAGTTTCAAGGCGGATATCGCCTTGAGATGCCCGTTGACTGTCATTCCATAGCCGGCGCGAAGCACCTGGCACAGCGTGCCGTTGACGCCCTGCGCCCAGATGCCCTGGCTTGATGCCGCCGTCGCCGAGCCCACGCCATTCACCAGATTCGCCACGAACACCGCCCCTCCATGATCCGGCAGAACGATCTGCGAGAACGAGCCGAACACCGGACTTGCGGCGGAGACGGTTCCCGTGGAATCCGGCGCAAAATCGCCAATTCGCGCGATTAATTCCGGTTGACCCGTGCCTGTCGCCAGCCAGATCCCCTTGTTATTAAGCGCGCCGACCGTTCCCGATGTACTCAGCGTTCCGAAGAATGCCACGCTATCGTCGTTGGCATACACTGGATCGCTCAAGATCGCAAACGTACCCACCGTTCCGACTCCGCTGTAACCCGGCGCCGCAGCACCCGTCCGCGCGATCAATTGCCGCATAACGGTTCCCCGGTCGGCCCAGATTCCGGAGCTGTTCAAAGCGCCAATTCCGCTGCCCACGCTCCCCGACACCGTGGCCTGGAAAGCAAGGTGATCGGTGTCGTTAATCGCCGGATTGCCCAGCGTCTTTAACGTGGCTCCCGCAATTCCAGGAGCGGCGTCCTTAATCGAATCCACCGCCATCGTGCCGAACCGCGGCTGCGTTGCCAAAACCTGATCCGGCCCGTATGCCGTTCCCAACGAGTTAACGGTCACCATACGATAATGGTAGAGCGTGTTCGGGACAAGGCCGGCGAAGGTGCCGCCCACGGGCACACCGGACAACCACCAGTTGCCGATTTCCTGCCACGACGTGGTGCCGCTGGTGTAAGCGGTCGTCAAACCGTACTGGAAACAAACCAGCGTCTCATTGTCATTGGCGACGACCGCCGTCGATACGACCGCACCCGAGCCCGTTGTGGCCGGGAGGTTGTAGGTCGCCGTCGGAGTCTTCACCGAGAAGACCTGGTCAGGGCCATAAGTCAGCCCCACCGTGCTCGACATCGCCACCCGGTAGTGGTAGATCGCCGGGGTCAAACCGCCCCGCCCGTGCGTGCCTGTAACGGCCACCGGCGTCGTCCCTGTTCCGACCGGCTGGGCGAGCGTCTTGGAGAGATACTTGCCCTTGACCGTGCCGTATTCCCAGTAAACCTGCACGTTGTTGGTCTTGCCTCTGGGACCCGCAAACCCGTTCGGGTTGACGGCTGCGCTGAAGGTCACCAGCGAACCGGTCACGACCGCCTTGTTCACAGAGCAGCTCGGACCGTTGGTAAAGGTCCGGTCCGCTCCGTAGAACATGCCGTCGCTGTTGACCACGCCGAGACGGTAATGGTAGAGCGCATTGTTCACCAGACCCGCCGCAGACCCGGTTACCGCCACAAAGTCCATGCCGCTGCTGGTGCCTTGCACATCGTCTTCGCTGCCGTAGGTGGTGTCTGTTCCCCATTCGAACCACACCGGCGAGAAGAGCCCCATCGGGTTTGCCGAACCGGTGTAAGCGACCTTTCCGTTGACGACAGTTGCGCTTCCGGTGACTTGCAACGGAATCCCCTTGGAGATGCGGTTGTTGGCCTGGTCCGCGATATACAACGTCCCATCGCCATCCGAAGCGAGGCCGAGCGGGTTGCTGAAGCGGGCATAGCTGCCCATTCCATCGTCGGTTCCGCTGATGCCCGGGAAGCCTCCCAGGGTCGTGACCGTTCCATCCTGCGTCACTTCACGAATCGTATTGCCGAAGAAATCGGTGACATACAGGTTTCCGAGCGAATCCACGGCAACGCCGGCTGGGACGTGGAACCGCGCGGCGGATCCTGTTCCGTCGGCGATCCCGACTGTTCCAGGCATCCCGGCCACGGTCGTAACCGTGCCGTCAGGCGCCACCTTGCGGATCGCGCTGTTCTGGGTGTCCGCAACATACACGTTTCCGTTGGCGTCCACCGCAAGGCCCGCCGGACCGGCAAACCGGGCGGCGCTACCAACCCCGTTGGCGGTTCCGCTGGCTCCCGGAGTTCCTGCCATCGTCGTGACGATGCCCTGAGGCGTCAACTTGCGGATGGTGTTGCTCCCGTAATCGGCAACGTAGATGTTTCCGTCCGAATCCAGCGCGATGCCCATGGGATTATTGAACAAGCCCGCGCTTGCGAATCCGTCGGAGGTCCCGCCGACTCCCGGCGTGCCGGCAATCGTGGTTACCGCTCCGGTTGGCGTTATCTTGCGGACAGTGTATGCGCCGGCGTCGGTGACGTAGACGTTTTCAGAAGCGTCCACAGCAATTCCGAATGGATCCACAAAGCTGGCGGCGCTCCCGATCCCATCCGCGGTTCCAGCTACTCCCGGGCTTCCCGCAAACGTGGTGACCGTGCCGTCAGGCGTGATCTTGCGCACCGTGCAGCTCATCGCGTCGGCGACGTAGACATTTCCGCTTCCGCTCAATGCCACCCCCATCGGCGAACTAAACTGCGCCCCGACTCCGATCCCGTTCGCGGTTCCGCCAATACCCGGCGTGCCGGCGACGGTCTCGAAGTAGTAGCGCGCATGCATCGGCTCGCGTTCCACAACGACCGCATATACTTTGGTCGTCGTCCCATCCTGTGCCGTCACCGTCACATCGATCGTGTTCGGCCCCGACGCAAGCGGGCTCCCGCCGACGATCTGGAAGGAGGCATTGGTATCGGACAGAATCGGAGTGACCGTTTCGGTAGTCACATCCTGCAACACTGTCGCAGAGTAATTGGTGAAGTCGGAGGAGAAGACCGGATTCAGCGTCCCCGAACTCAGCAGCAATCCGATCAGGTTGGCGTCCGAACCGGCTTGCAGGAACACCGTTACCGTGTAAACCAGCTGCGTTGTCCCATCCTGCGCCGTCACCGCAACCGAGATCGTGTTCGGGCCTGCGCCCAGCGCGTGGGCACCCGTGCCGCTCAGAGTGGCATTGGGTTCGTCCGCCGTCGCCGTGACGACCAGGCTCGTCACGTTGGAAACGGTGGCGCTGTAAGTCAAGCCGCCGGAGGAGAACACCGGATTCAACGTGCCGGAACTCAACGCCAAACTCCTGAGATAGGCGTCCGCACTCGGCAACCGCGTCACAGTCACCGTGTAGCTCAAAGCGGTCAAACCATCCTGCGCTAGCGTATGCACCGAGATCGTGTTGTTCCCGACATTGAGCCCGACTGTGCCGGTGCCGCCGGTGATGGTAGCCATCGGGTCGGTCGTTGTCGCGGTTACCGTCAAGCTTGTAACCGCGTTCGCCACCGTGGTGCTGTAGGCGAGCGTGCCGGGAGCAAAGGTCGGGCTGTAGGCGCCGGTGCTCAGCGCCAGGCCCGACAGCGTCGCAACCGCACTCGGCAGGCGCGTCACCATCACCATGTACGTCAGCGACGTTGCGCCGTCCTGCGCCAGCGTATGCACCGCAATCGTGTTCGGTCCGACCGCAAAGCCAGATGTGCCGGTGATGCTTGTGATGCTCGCTGTCGAATCGGAGAGCGTTGCCGTTACCCCGGCGCTCGTCACTGTGTTGGCCACGGTTGTGCTGTATACCAGCGTTCCGGGAGCAAAGGCCGGGCTGAAGGCGCCGGTGCTTAGCGCCAGGCTCGACAGGGTCGCGATCGCACTCGGCAGGCGCGTCACCGTCACCGTGTAGGTCTTCGATGTCGATCCATCTTGCGCCAGCGTATGCACCGTGATCGTGTTTGCCCCGACAACAAACCCGGACGTGCCAGTGATACTTGTGATCGTGGTCGTCGTGTCGGAGAGCGTTGCCGTCACCGTCTCGCTCGTCACCGAATTCGCCACCGTCGCGCTATAGGTCACCACCGACGACGCGAATACCGGATTCAATGTGCCGCTGCTCAGCACAAGGTTGGACAGATCCGCATTCGCACTCGGCAACCGCGTCACCGTCACCGTGTAGGTTTTGGTAGTCACGCCATCCTGCGCACGGGTGTTGACCGTGATCGTGTTCGTCCCGACAGCAAGTGCGGACGTGCCAGTGATACTCGTGATCGAAGACGTCGTGTCGGAGAGCGTCGCCGTCACCGTTTCGCTCGTCACCGAATTCGCCACCGTCGCGCTGTAGGCCACCACCGCCGACGAGAACGTCGGGCTTAGCGTTCCGGCGCTCAATGCAAGAGTCGACAGATCCGCATTCGCACTCGGCAGCCGCGTCACCGTCACATTATAAGTCAGGGACGTCGTTCCGTCAGTAGCCAGCGTACGCACCTCGATGGTGTTCGCCCCGACAACGAACCCCGAGGTTCCCGTAATGCTCGAGATGCTTGCGCTTGGATCCACAAGCGTCGCCGTTACAGTCTCGCTCGTCACCGCGTTTGCCACGGTAGCGCTGTAGACAAGCACTCCCGAGGAGAACGTCGGACTGAGGGTCCCTGTGCTCATCGCCAAGTTCGAGAGGTGTGCGTCCGGGTTGAGCAGACGCGTCACCGTAATTGTGTACGAAAGCGTCGTAACACCGTCCTGCGCCCGCGTGTTAACCGTGATCGTATTCGCCCCGACAACGAAGCCGGACGTTCCGGTGATGCTCGTTACGGTAGCAGTCGGATCGGAGAGCGTCGGCGTGACTGTTTCGCTCGTCACCGCGTGAGACACCGTCGAGCTGTAAGTCAAAACGCCCGAAGAGAATGCCGGACTCAATATTCCGCTGCTCAGCGTCAGATTCGACAGAGTCGCGATCGTGCTGGGCAGGCGCGTCACGACCACTTTGTAAGTCTTGGCCGTCACACCATCCTGCGCGAGGGTGTTGACCAGGATCGTGTTCGATCCTACGCCAAACCCGGACGTGCCGGTGATGCTCGTCACCGTCGCCGTGCTGTCAGCAAGCGTCGGCGCCACCGCTTCGGAGGTAACATTGTTCGGCACCGTCGCCGTGTAGCTCGTTCCACTGGAGGAAAACGTTGGGCTGAGGATGCCGCTGCTCAATGTCAGATTTGACAGGTCCGCATTCGAACTCGGCAGGCGCGTCACCGCCACCGTGTAAGTCTTCGAAGTCGAGCCATCCTGCGCCAGCGTGTTGATGCTGATAGTGTTTGAACCCGCAACAAACCCGGAAGTGCCGGTGATGCTGGTAATGCTCGCAGTCGAGTCGGAAAGCGTCGCCGTCACCGTTTCGCTCGTCACCGCGTTCGCAACAGTTGCGCTGTAAGCCACCACCCCCGAAGAGAACGTCGGGCTGTAGGTTCCGGTGCTGAGCACAATATTCGAGAGAGTGGCGTCCGAACTCGGCAACATGTAAACGTCGATTGTGTAACGGGTGGAAGGCACCAGCGGATCCCACGCATTGACATCGATATCGATTTCATTGTTGCCCACGGCGAGCGGCACGATTCCGCTGGCCGCCCCGGTATTGACCACCATGGATGCTCCGCCGTTGACGCTGATCAGAATGGTCGCGTTCGGATCCTGCGAGGTCGGCGTAATGGTAAGCGAAGGCCTGTTGCCGATGGTGCCAGTGCCAAGCGCCGTGGTAACCGTGTAATTAGTCGTGCTGGTGGCAAAAACGGGGGTCAGAGTCCCCGTGCTCAGCGTCAAGCCCGTGAGGGCAGTGGTGGGGATTTCCACCTGTGCCACCGTCTGGATCACCCCGCTCGAACCGTTGTAGTCGCCCCCGTTGGTCGTGGCGCGCGCCCGCAGGAGAATGGTTTGAGCCGCCGGCGGATTAAACCCGGTGATTTGCCAATTGGTACCCACCCGGGCCGCCGAACCGCTACCGATCGGCGAGAAGGTTGACCCCGCGTCGGTGGAATAGTCCATGTACACCAAATTCACCGATGGGGTGGCGCCACTGCTCGTCCACGACACCGTAGAGTTGGAACTCCCCGTCCGGGTGAGCGTCAGTTTCTGGCTGGCAGTCTCACCGCTGGTAATGCGGCCCAGGAAAATCCGGGTCAAGCCCGTCAGCGTGCCAATGTCGCCCCCGGCCAGAATTTTCCCGTCCGGCTGCAACGCGAGCGCCGTCACGTAACCGTCGGTGTTGGAAACCGCGCAGCAGTCGGCGACAAAACTCGTGTCAAGGGTTCCGTCGGCGTTGAGCCTTCCAATATGGGAACGCTTGAGGGAACCCAGGTTGCCAAACGCGCCACCGACCAGAATTTGGCCGTTGGCCTGCGCCACAATCGAACGAACGTCGGAATCGGCTCCCGCGCTATTGGAGAAGGTCGCGTCGAGGCTACCATCCGCGTTCAACCGTCCGATACAGCTATAGTTCGATCCGCCGAGCATCGCGAACTGACCGCCAACGAGCACCTTGCCATCCGCCTGAACCGCAACGCTCTCAATGCTGGTGGAAGCGCCGGACGCAGGATTGAAGGTGCCATCCAGCGTCCCATCGGCATTGAGCCGGGCTATGCCGTTTCGACCGGTGCCGCTCACAGTCGTGAAGGCCCCCCCCACGATGATCTTGCCGTTCGTCTGCACCGCGAACGTTTTGACCGTGCCGTTGGTGGATGCGGTAAACGAGGTGTCCAACGTCCCGTCGGCACTCAGGCGGGCGATATAATTGCACGCGGTCGAGGCCAGATTCGTGAACGCGCCGCCAACCAGGACTTTGTTGTCCGCCTGCACCGCAAACGCCAACACTTGACCGTTCGCTCCCGGATTGTAACTGCTATCCACAGTACCGTCAGGCCCCAGTCGCCCGATATAGCTGCGCGCGAGCGTCCCGCTCACCGGCGCGCCCAACTGGGTGAAATTGCCGCCCACCAACATTGTCCCGCTCGACAAAAGGGCGATAGAGTCCACCTCGGCGTTCGCAAATGGCAGGAACGTATCGTCGCTCGTCCCGTTCTGATTCAACCGCCCGATGCGGTAATGAACTTTACTGGCCAATGTGGTGAACTGCCCCACCACCAAAATCTTGCCGTCTCCCTGCACTTCGAACGAATACACAACGCCAAAGTTGGCGCCGGGGTTAAAATCCACCTCCAGCGTGCCGTCGCTGTAGATACGGGCGAGATTGTTTCGCGTCACCCCACCCACACTGGTGAACACCCCGCCAAAGAGGATCTTGCCGTCCGGCTGCGCCGTCAGCGTTCTCACCGGAGCGCCCACCATATTCAAAGCCAGCGTGGTATCGAGAGTTCCACTGGTCGTGAACCGCGCCAGATTCTTGCACGAACCGCTCAAGAGCGAAAAAGTTCCGCCAATTACAGTCTTCCCATCCGGCTCCACCGCGACCGCAAAGACACTGCCGGAAACCGAAACAGACGGGACGTAGCCAGTATCCAGTGTGCCGTTTCCGTTCAATCGGCCAAAATTGCTTCGCGACCCGCCCGCCAGCGTGCTGAACGCCCCGCCGACCATGATCTTTCCGTCCGCCTGGCGATCGAACGAATATACAGGCCCGTTGGCCGAGGGCGTGAAGGTGGCATCGGGGCTTCCGTTGGAATTCAGCCGACCGATATTAACATGAGCCTGACCGCCCAGCGCCGAAAAGCTCCCTCCCACCAAAATACTCGAATCGGTGCTTGAGGTCGTCGGCACCCACAAATCGTACACAATGCCCGTTACTGAACCGCTGAACGTTCCATCCACGCTACCGTCGATGTTCAACCGGGCCATCCCCTGGCAGGAGACCCCGCCCACCGTCGTAAAATTTCCCCCAACCAGGATTTTTCCGTCGGCTTGCACCGCAATTGCGTAAACCGGGCCGTTCGCCTGCGTCGTAAATGCCGTGTCCAGGGTTCCGTCCGCGTTCAAGCGTCCCAGATAAGCCCTGGCCGTTCCGTCAAGGTTGGCAAAGCTGCCACCCACCACAATCTTCCCGTCCGTGGACTGCACCGCGAGGGCTGTCACCGCGTTATCGGCACTCGCGTTGGAGTTAAAGGCTCCATCCAGCGTGCCGTCCGGGTTCATCCGCGCCAACCGGGTGCAGGTGCTTCCGCTCACTTGCGCGAAAATGCCGCCGATCACCAACCGTCCGTCCGACTGGGCAACCGAAGCGTACACTGCGCCGTTGACGTTGGGATTGAAACCGTCGGCCGCCGTCTGGGCGCCCGCCCACTGCACGCCCGCCAGCCAAAGCAGCGCGATTAATCCAAGAAACCATCGTTTAGCCCATGTTCCGCCTGTGGAGAGGACGAGAGTGTTCATATGCCGGAAGCACAAACTGCTTGTTTTCATAATGTGACTTGAGTGTTGGTTACACCGGTCGGCAAAGACCGTAGGGTGTGTATTTGGCAAAACCTCATTCTTTTCGCAAGGAAAAACTTATCGATCCGGCAAATGTCTTGAGTTGTTTTACTGGTTGACGCACATCTGGCAGCGAGTTATCAACCGGAGTTTAACAAAGGTTTAACAAGCCGCTTAACCGCCAAGAATCCGGATCTCGCCCTCGGCGTGTAAAACGGTGAACGGGCTTGGTCTCGCCGGCAGGACCCGCTATCCTTGCCCGCACATGTTCACCCGTTTCCTTTCCGCAACCGCTTTGCTCGCCATCGGCATCGGGACCGCCCTGATAACACCCGCGGTTGCCGATACCGCTATTTCCGCCGCCTCCGATTTCGCGCCAAACGCGAAAACCATCCTTTCGTCCCTGGTTCAGGGACATCCCCGACTGCTGGCGCGATCCGGGGATTTCTCGCATCTGCGGACCCTGGCGGCCTCTGAGCCGACAGTGCGCGTCTGGCTGGATAAGCTGCGCGGCAAGGCCGAAAAAACGCTCCACCAGGAACCGTCGAAGTACGAAATACCCGATGGCCTTCGCCTCCTCGCCACAAGCCGCAGGGTGCGCGACCGGGTGCAGTTGCTGTCCCTCGTGTTCCGTCTGACCGACGACCGCCGGTTTGCCGAACGCGCATGGATAGAACTGCGCGCGGCGGCGGAGTTCCCGGATTGGAACCCGCGCCACTTCCTGGATACCGCGGAGATGACGGCGGCATTCGCGATCGGCTACGACTGGCTGTATGATTTCTGGACGCCCGAACAGCGGACCGCCTTGCACAACGCCATCGTGACCAAAGGCTTGAACGCCGCCCTCCCGATTTACCGGAAGGGCGTTTGGTGGGCAAAAGCGCGGATGAACTGGAACCAGGTGTGCAATGGGGGAATCGGACTGGGTGCACTTGCCCTTGCCGATGAGGAATCAGCCCTTTGCGGCGAGATTCTTCACGATGCCGTCGCCTCGATTCCTCTGGCTATGCGGGAATTCGGCCCGGACGGCGCGTGGGGCGAGGGACCGGGATACTGGAGTTATGCCACCGAATACAATGTGTTGTTTCTGGCGGCGCTCGACACCGCGTTGGGCTCCGATTTCGGGCTTTCGAAAATTCCCGGCTTTTCCGAGGCGGGCGGATTCCCTGTCCAGTTTACCGGCCCGACGGGATTACCGTTCAACTACGCCGATGCGGGCGAACACAAATTTGAGGGAGCCCCGCAGTTGTTCTGGCTGGCAACGAAGTTCGACCGGCCTGCGTATGCAGCCCTGGAACTCGAACACGCCAGGACGTCTCCAAAAGCACTCGATTTCGAGTCGAGTGAGTGTCGTAGGAGAAGATGAAACACCTACTAGACTCCTACGTTATTTGAGGTATCGGGATCAAAAGCCCCGCGGATTTGCTCCATGAACCGAGGCCAAACATCGCCTGACGAAACCGACCCGTTCCAAACGTGCCTTGACGTGGCTACAGGTGTAGCTACACTTCTATTATGACGCTGGAGCTAAAAATCCGCAAAGTCGGCAATTCGGTTGGTCTTGTTCTCCCGAAGGAGGCGCTGGCGCACCTGAAGTTGCGAGAGGGGGACACCGTGACCCTGACCGAGGCGCAGGACGGCGTGCGCCTCACGGCGAGCAATCCTGAATTTGCGAAGTCCATGGCTGTGTTCGAAAGCCTAAACCGCCGGTATCGCAACGCACTGCGTGAGTTGGCGAAATGAAGGAACCTTACTGGTTGACGCGGGAGGAGTGTCTCGCTCTGCACGATATGATGCTGTCGCAGTACGGCGGCATCGCGGGTCTTCGTGATGAACACCTGCTTGAATCCGCCCTTGCTCATCCACGGCAGCTTTTCTTTTACGGGAGCCCGACCCTGCCGGAACTGGCGGCAGCGTATTCCTTTGGCATCGTCCAGAACCATCCATTCCTCGACGGAAACAAACGAACCGGATTCATGATGGGTGCCGGATTTCTTGAGCGGAACGGCTTCGAGTTTTATGCTGCGGAAGTGGACGCGGTGTTGAACACGCTGGCGCTGGCTGCGGGTAAAATGTTGGAGGTCGCCTACGCAGAATGGATGAAAACGAATTCCAAACGAGCCTGACCGTCCCGGCGCCCTCTTTCTGGAACAAAGTTATGCGCGCAAAGGGCGCGACGAACGCGGCACTCAGCGTAACGGTCGTTCACAATGAGGCTGGATACCCAGCGATCACAGGTAATCTGATGCTGGCGGTGCTTGCGCCGCTTGAATCATTGGCCATCTCCACGAGTTGAGGCCGCGACTTGTCACCAGAGTCAAGCCAGCCAATCTAAGCAAGCTGCAGGCGATAATTTATTGATATTCTTGTCAGAGTAAGTCGGATATAGCGGACGGCGCTTGACTTTAAGCCCGACATAAAGGACGTTGAATGCATGCCCAGCGTCTCTTCCATACCGCTTCCAGCCAGCCATGCATTGCGCAAGCTTGGGCGCGATCTTGCGACCGCGCGTCGCAAACGCAGGATCGCCACCGCGGACATGGCGGCCCGGCTGTTCGTCAGCCGCGATACACTGTGGAGGCTGGAACGCGGCGATCCGACCGTGTCCGCGGGAACCTTGGCCACGGCAGCTTTCGTCCTTGGCTTTCACGACCGGCTCGCGAACCTCGCGGCGCCTTCGGCCGATGCACTGGCATTGAGTCTTGATGAACAGCGTCTGCCCAAGCGCATCCGCCGAACCAAACCATGAGCATTGAAGTCCACATCGACTGGCAGGGTCGGACGCACCAGGTCGGCACTCTCTACGCGGAACGAGGCTCCACGGTTTCGTTCGAATACTCCACCGAGTGGCTGCAAAAACCCGGAAACTTAGCGGTCGATCCAACCGCGCTTCCTCTGCGACCGGGGCTGCACCATGGCGCGACGCTTTTTGGGGCATTTCAAGATTGCGGTCCAGACCGCTGGGGGCGCGTTTTGATTGAGCGGGCGGTTCGCAAAAAGCTCCTTCCTCAAAAGCCGTATCGTGACATCCATTACGTGCTGGCCATCGATGATAACTCGCGGATTGGCGCGTTGCGTTTTCGTTCCGGCCCCGCTGGTCCATTTCTGGCGGCGGCAATTGGAGTAATTCCGCCCATTGTACGGCTTAACGCCCTGCTGCGTGCCGCCGATGCGGTTCATGGGGAATCAGAGACGGCGGCTGATCTTCGCTTTCTGCTGGGTGAGGGTTCCCCCTTGGGCGGAGCACGCCCAAAATCGGCGGTCACCCTGGCCGATGGCAGCCTGGGCATCGCCAAATTCCCCAAACCCGATGACATCCGGGACATCGGCGCCGGGGAAAGTCTTGCGCTTCACCTGGCGCGCAAGGCTGGCATCCGCACCGTCGATCACCGGCTTGTTTCGGTCGGGGGGCGAAGCGTTGCTGTCATTGGCCGTTTCGATCGGGTCGATGGTGCACGGATTCCATTCGTCTCCGCGTCCACTCTTCTCGGGATGCCTGCGGGGGAACAGGGAGCCTACACGATGATCGCCGACGCCATTCGGCAATTCGGACATGCCGTTGTGGACGACCTCCGGGAATTGTGGCGGCGCATGGTTTTTTCCCTGCTTGCGAGCAATTGCGACGACCATCTGCGCAATCATGGTTTTCTCATGCGGGAAATTGGTCGCTGGAGTCTGTCGCCGGCCTACGACATCAATCCAGTGCCTGAGATTGACCGGGCGCGTATGAACAAGACACCCATTTCCGAGGACCAAGAGGAAGCCGGAATTGAAGGTGCGCTGGCCGCGTCCCCTCGTTTCGGACTGAAACCGAGTGAAGCGAGAGTCGTTCTCGGTGAGGTCTTTGCCGCAGTCACCACATGGCGCAAGGTTGGGGTCAGCCTGAGGATCAAAGCCACAACTCTGGACGCCTATTCGAGTGCGTTTGAGAATCCGCATGTGGCTGAAGCGGCCCGCATCCTCGGCCGGAGTTGCGGATAGTTTTGATCTGGCGGGGCGTGTGATGTTCCATCTTGCCGGGAATCTTGTCATTTCTGACACCTGCGGAATGTTGTCGGCAGGGCGCAACTCGCTTTACGAGCGGTTCCTGCGCTTCCCGCCATCTTGTTTGGGTGTAGAAATCGTCTTGATCGAGCGCAAAGCGTCTTGCCGCCGAATCTCCGACGGGAGAAGCGGCACATCACGGCCTGCGAGGATCCAGTCCCGGTAGAAGTCCTTGATGCTCTGATAATCGATACGGGTCTCGCGACCGCGACCGCCTTCGATCGTGACCCGAACCAACCGATGGTAAAGAGCACGCTGCGCAAGGCGAGGACTCGACAGCAACTGGGCAAACTGACGTTTGCTCACCTGCAGCGGCTCAAGCGGAAGCTGTGGGTCGTGGCGCATGGACGGGCTTTCCGCCAGGATACGGGCCATTTTTGAGCCAACCGTCCCGGCGGATTATACTTCCTCTAGCGCCGCATTCAGAGTCGCGACAAGGGGTAATTTGGCTTTTTCGAGAGATTTTTTCTGCTAGCTAGCCCAAAAGGACCGTTTGAGCTTTTCTGGCGCCAATTCCTCGCGGCATCGGCGGTCGAGGTCATTTGAGAACAGCGATCAAATACCAGCGCCGCTTGGGGCAGGTTCTCCAGAATTGCGCTCCAATAGGCGGCTGCTACGCCGCAGGCTGCGGTTTCGATCTTTGTTCGGGGGAGGCGGACCCTGCCGTCAGAACTTGAGGAACGCCTCTTTGCGCAGCCTGGGGTCACATGGATGATCTGCCCGGTATCGAGATCGATGAGCTGCGTGAAGAACTTTTTCTTTTTGCCCAAGTGAATCTCATCGATGGCAATGCGTTCGACCGTCTGTTCCAGGAAACGGCCTTTACGAAGCAAACCGGTTATCGAGCCAGCGTCGTCGGGTCGCCTTCGTTGTCGGTGGCTGGCGGCCCAATGAGCTTCGGGTAGTTGAGCATGGCGGCGGCAAGCTGGGCAGGGTTATCCCGAACATCAAAGCAGGGGAGACAGAAATCATGGGTGTTCACCATCCATTGGCGCAGGATAGATGAGATCCTGGCATTTCGAATCGTGAATGAGATTGTTCAAGCCCGAGGGATCCCTCTCCAACTCATAGAACTCCTGTGGAACGCGGTGGCGGAGCATGTCCACTCGGGCTTGAATGTCGGGATGCGTCGGGCCCGCGCGCTCCATGGCCTTGAACGTCTCGCCCTCGTTGTTGTTCTTGTAATTGGATTTGCCGTCGGACCAGGCGTTGAAGATGTATGCGTAGCGCTTGTCCTGAACGCAGCGCATCGGCGTTGGGCCTCCGCCGGCTTTGTAATCGATCTGGGTGAAAACAAAGTCGCGACCCTCTTGTTCGCCGCCCTTGAGAAGCGGGACGAGGGAACGTCCGTCGAGTCCCGCTGGAATTGGGAGCCCTGCTGCTTCCATGAAGGTGGAGAAAAAATCGACCTCCGAGACGAAGTGGCGTGAATCCACGGAGCCGGCTTTGGTAACGCCCGGCCAGCGCACCAGGAATGCGGTGCGGTTGCTGGCCAGATATCCCGAAGCGCAAGCTCTTCCTCGAAGTCGTCGACCACGGCGAGCTTGAGTTCATCGATGCGGGCGCGAATCGCCGCCGCCGATGGCTTCAGGGAGATTCGTAGGTAATAATAGAAATAGTGGGGCCTATAACCTTCCGGGCAGCGACCCACCGGAACATACGCGGAAACCGCGCGAATCGCCTCCGACCAGATCATCTCCTGGGCGTCATGCAGCAATTGTGGGAAGCGGCCCCGAAACAGGGCTGTTTCCTTGGCAGCCATCCGCCTCACGGTCCATATCCAAAACGGGCTGGATTCGATCGAACCGTGAAGAGGACGCTAACAGAGCTTCGGGATCGGCGGCGATCGAATGCGCAATCGCTTTAATAGTGATAGGGCGATTTGCGCTGGTACTATTTAGGGCTGCATCGATGGACCACGGGCACCAATACAGCGGCGCTCCGGCCTGATTCAGACACCTCCATGTCTCCGCGCGTGCCGTCGCTTTTTCCAAACTGAGGTTGATTTTGTCGCCTTTCTGAGCAGGGATCATATGCGCGAAAGATACGGACCCCTTCGGATGGCCCTTCCACCCGCACGGGCGGCGTTCGCGCCTCTATTCGCGTCAGAGCCGGATCATTGGCGGCCTCGGCAGCAGCAATTCCAGCACTACCATGTCCAGCGCCCGCATTGGCCCAATGCGCCCGACCGCCAGAATCCCCGACTCACGGGCGATGGCCCGGACATTGCCGATTTGCCCGTGCGGCAGAATGAGGAGGATTGTGCGGCACCCGACTGGACCGGGAGCCAGGTGGATATCGTCAAGGTCGCAGGTTGCGAAGTAATTACACCAGGTCCAGGCATCTTGCCGAGCAATGGCGATTATCTCCGGCCCATAGGCGTCGCGCAGGGTAAGCCAAAGCCACGACTGCCTCCACCCCCACACAATCGCTTCGCGGTCGTTCACGATCTGCCGCAGGGATAGGCAAGCCTCTGTAAGCCGCGCCACAAGCCGCATTCCGATTTGCTCCATCTCTTCCTGCGCCGCACGCCGCAGTACGGACGCATGAGCACGGATTGGACCGATGCGATGCGGTCCTGCCTGAATCACTTTCCGCAACGCCCTCGCCTCCTCAGCCACTTGCCCCGCCTCGACATATTGCAGGTCGCGCGAGGCGCGGTATAGCTCTTTCACCGCGTCGAGGTAGTCGGTCCCGATGTCGCGCAGGTCGTGCATCGGCCATGGACGCCAAACAAGCGAATCCAATTCCATTTGCGCCAGGTTTCCTAAGGTCGCGGCCTTGCAGCGCGCAACATCCAGTCCAAACACGGCGCGCGCCGCCCCGAAAAACGGGGTTTCCGCAGGGGGAAAGAATGCGTTCTCTGTGCTCATATCTGCCTGCAAAATTGGAGCGTCGGCATCCATAGCCGATGCGCAATATTTGCGAGAGCGGGATCGCCGATTGGTCGGAATGCACCGATCATAGCAAATCGCCGATCGGTTCATCCCGCTCACTGCCGAGTACCGGAGCGCGGAATCGGAGCAAGGCCAGTGGGCGGCGGTATTCCACGAGCACGCACGGCACGCCGCATTCGTCCGCAATCCGCGGCAGGTTCGCTGCGTCCGCTGGATCGCACTCGATGAGCATCAACCGCGCGCCCATCGGCTCGATAATCTCAGCTTCGTCACACGTCCGCGGAAAATGGTTTGCGACGTAAAGCGGGCAGGTTTCGGAGACGACGGAACCGTAGCGCTTTTCCCAGAAATTTAGCGTGCGGAATAGCTCGGACTCGGCCCGGTCACGACCGGCGCGCCACACGGCCAGCGTCGCTGTTTCAAACCAGTGAAGGGCATCGTCCAGATCCTCCCAAGCCCAATGCTGTGGGCCGCTGCTTGCGAGCTTGCTCTCTCTGATCTGAAAGAGCACCTCGCTTGCCGTCGCTCGTAAAGTATTCGCAACGCTCGCGCGCTCCTGCGGTGCCTCGGTATTATTCAGCGCGTGCAGATATTCAATGATTGCACCGCATTTCGCTGCCGCGTCGGGTGAAAATCCGGCGCACTGTGCGTTGCGCGCGGCCAGCGCCAAGGCGCTTCCTGACATGCTATACTCATCCCAGTGGCGGAGCTTTTCGCTGTAATCGAGCGGTCGCCAGAGGTGCCCTGCGGCCTCGCCATCGGCCAGCGTTGCGACCGTGCTCCATCCCGGCGCGGCACCGGGAAGCATTTCCAAAGCGAGATTTGCGAGGGGCCGGGGTACTGCGTGATGATCTAACGGTGTAAACACGCGTGAAGATACGGACCCGATGGGTCGGCTATGATACCGACCGTTCAACCAGGAAGCGGCACCGGGAGCGCCAAATGCGGCCGATGGAGGGCGCGACTTTCCGACCGGCACTGAGACAAGGCGCACATTCTAAAGAATTCCTTGCATCACCTCAGTGCGAGATGTCTTAGCGCATACCAAGGATCTTGTTGAGGGCTGTTCCGCGGGCGCTTCTGGCACTTGCCTCTGTTACCACGAGGTGAACCAGTAGTGATCGTCATTGTCGGAGATGTCTGGCTTTTGAAACAGAACGAGGGCGAGAGGCTTCATGTAGTATGACATCGTGCACCTCACACCGCATTCGCTGGCAAGGCGGGGAAGATTTTCGCTGTCCGGGCTGTTGCAGGCGATCAGCATCCTTGCTGAGCCGACCGCTTTTCGGTGCGGCTCTTTGCAATTGGCTCGCGCGAAATGGTTCAAAACATAGTGTTCGTCCATCACTTCAAAAACCACGCTGTAGCGGCGGGGTAAGAGCGAAAGGGTGGAAAAGAACTGGGATGGAGCAAGATTGTATGCCGCTTTATCCACTTCCGCTGTGGCTTGTTCCAACCAGTCAAAGGACTCGATTAGCTCTGCCAGTACGGAGCGTTGGTTTATGTGATGGAATGGTTGCCGGGATTCGATACTGTGAATCGTTCCCTTGATCGTTTCTAGCGCGGCGGTCGAGATTATCGCGCACTCAGTTGGGTTCTCGGTGCCGGGGATGACATGCACAGCGCCAAGTGCAGTATCAATTAGCGCGGAAAGACGATCACCAAAGCCGGCGCACCGCGCGTTTTGGAGCGCTAAGGCCAGAGCGCTTTTTGCGAGCTTATACTCGTTCCGCAGCGAGGATTTTTCCAACGCACCGATCGGACGATAGAGTTGAAGCCGTTTTTCGGCGCCAGCAAGCACGGAGACAGCCGACCAGGCCAGGTCAGTACCGGGCAGGATACTTCGAGCGATTTCTACGAGTTGATCAGAAATATCTTGGTTGATTGGCTTAAACATGGAAGTGATGCTTGAGATTGGCTGCAAGATTGATGCGGTTAAGAAATCGAGGAAGACTCATACCTATTCAACCCAGAGTAGAATGCGTTCCAATCCGGGACGGAATTGGATTCCAGATCAGGGTAGTGGCGATGCCGGAGTGCCAACACCACTGCCTGGACCCCATGTTCGAAATCGTCGATTGTGAGGTCGAAACGGATTTTTTCGAGTGCGCGAGGTTCATGAAAGAAGATACTTTCCGCATGGCGGAGGCGGAGATCGCGGTTGCCGAGGGTTACGACTGAGTGTCAGCTTGAATCCAAGTATCACGCGAAACGACTCGCAGTGATCATTGTTCCCAGCCTTCCATTACCCGCGCGACGACATCACTGCGGCCAGACTCCCAGGAGTCCCAGGGCGTTTGCGGTTTGCTCGAACACCGCAGCCCAGCCCGGAAGAAACTCGTGGCTGTGTTCATGGGCAATGACGTTGAGGGCGACGCATTCGGAGGCGCCAATCCGTGACCGGTGAACCCGATGGTGGTGGCCGCAGCAAACCCACTTGGGTCGTAGCCGTTCCACGATCTGCTTCTCGAATCCGAGGTTTTCGATTTGGGCTGGAGGAACCGGCCAGTCGTGAAGCAGCAGCAAGTCGGGCCGTTCGGGAAGAGCCATCGTTTGCTCGACTTCCGCCGCTTTGTAATAAGAAAGGGACTTGACGCTTGTCTGGTTATTGGCGACGGCCGCGACCATTTCCGGCCAGCAGGACGGCTGCCGATGTCTCGGGACATTGGGAATTTGGAAGTGGAGGTGCTCGGGGTGGCTGATGCCGCTCAGGCCGTATACCGTAAGTCCGGGAATGGAATGATCGAGTGGCCCGGCGTCCACGTAGGTGAGCTTGCCAGCAAAGTATGCCGGGTCGAAATCACGCAGGCGGTGGAACGGCTCGTGGTTGCCGGCGATCGCCGACAGGGGCCAGCGCCACGACTGCCATGCGCGGGCAATCTCCGCGGATGTCTCGGGCCGGCGGTATTTCTTGGGTCCGCTGAGGTAATTCTAGTCCTCGGGCGCGAGGAAGAGTCCCAGGTCGCCGACCGAAAAAACCTGCGCAATCGGCGCGCCGAAGTGGACCTCCAGCCGCTCAAGAGTTTGCACCGCCAACCCGAAATGGGAGTGGACGTCTTCAATGACAACGATGAGGCTCACGAGATCAAGATAGCTGACTTAGTGTCGCCCCGAATCGACGCCCACCCCATGGGTGCTCGGTCCACAACACGATCGCGCCGCATTCGACAAGGATCTGCCAAAGAACATTCCGATGAGCGGCATCAGCCCCAGCATGGGCGCCACGGAGGTCGATGCAGCATTTGGAAGGATTTCTGGGCGCGAGAAATGGGCAATTCCATGGTTGGAGAGCGATGATCGCGAAGGCTTGGCGGGCGTGCAACTCTTTGCCGGACGGATGCGCAGGGACGCTGTGGACGCGCATGATTACGGCTGCACTTGGTCTGATGGCCTTGCACTGGCGCACGGAGATTCTTTCGCCCAACGCCGCGGCGCTGGCCCAGGCGGCATGGGACCAAAGTTGGAACAAACCGGTCGAGGGCAAGAAACCGCGTTACCTGCCTGTGGATGATTTTTATGCCGATTGGGCGCAAGCGAATTTCGGCTTGGCAGAGGCCGGGAAGATTTTCGCAGGAATCGATGGCAAGGCGCCGAGCGTGACCGAGGGTGGATACCCTATGGGAGACCTCAAGCCTTTGATGACGGAGTGGGAAAAGATCGCGCCAAAGTTTGCTTTCCTGCTCGAACTCGAAGAACTGCGCGGGCAAATCAAGGGGGCTGGTAATCTTGAGCGATATGATTATTGGCTGAACACTTTCAGGTATCTGGTGGCCACGCCCAAGGGGCGTTTGGGCAAGCTCGAAGCGGAGCTTGCCTCCAAGCCGTGGCAGCAGGTGCGCGAAGGCATCGAGGTGAAGCTCTGCCCGAAGGAAGGCGAACTCTACGTCTTTACTCAAAGCCGTGATCGCGTCGGCAAGGAGCGATCAATGCGCCGCCGGGCGTTGCGCAAACTCCTCAAGCGGCTGGCCGAGCTTCGGGCCATGGCCAGCCTTAAACGGGACTAACTCTTGCTCAAGCTCGGAGCGGCCAAAGCAGAGGCCGTCCGTGCCTGGCACCTCGTGGACATCCATCTTTCCCAAGCGCGCCAGCCCGTCAACGCGGAGACCTTTCATTTTGCCATCAACCGCGCCAGGCTACGCGAGGCGAGAGGGCGCGAAGGCCGTTACCTGCTGCGCAGCAATCTGAGCGGGGATAACCCG